>WNGD01000079.1_pt1 | contig 81819 bp, 76 predicted proteins | sample 5400671 | NCBI WGS metagenome assembly WNGD01 (sample SAMN13153369, study PRJNA577476) | soil metagenome | isolation source: 40 cm soil or saprolite under grassland replicate 2 | place: USA:California | collected 2016-06-15
CGATTTATTCGGGGTCGACCGTGATCGGTGGCTATACCCAGGGCATGGGGGCCAACCCCACGCTGGCGGGCTTCGGCGGCCTCGCCTCGAGCATCGTCAAAGGCGCAAACACGCTCCGGCCCGAACGGACCAAGGAGTTCGAGACCGGCTTCGACGTCGGCTTGTTCCATGAAAGGTCGGACCTGAGCTTCACGTTTTACCATGCGATCACGTCCGACGTCATTCTGCTCACCCCGCTGTCCCCGTCATCGGGCTACGAGCGGGAGGCGAAGAACTCCGCGACGTTCCGCAACCGGGGCTTCGAGGTCTCCCTCAACGCCCGGCCGATCCAGCACGCCAATGTCGGGTGGGACGTGGGCTTGCAATGGGCCAGCAACCGTAGCCTGGTGCAGAGCCTGGGAGGTCCGACGTTCGTCTACTTGGACCCCAACAACAACTCGCCCCGAGCCGCGGTGATCCAGGGTCAGGAAGTGGGAGTGTTCTACGACGTCGGCCTCGCTCGCTGTGGCATCAGTCCCGCCGGGCTCAACGCGGTGGTGACGGGCTACGATCTCGACATCCGCGCCGCGCCGGACGCGACCCACCCCTGCGGCGGCGCTCCCCAAGGTGCGTACTTCATCGCCGCGACGGGCGAGCCCGTCGGGGACAACCAGCAGCGCGTGATCGGCAACCCGAATCCCCGCTGGACCGGGAGCGTCCGCAGCGCCATCCGGTTCCACAAGCTGCAGCTGTCGGGCCTGCTGGACATCAAGCACGGTGGCCAGATCTACAACGGCACCAAGGCCGCGCTGTACTCCTACGGCACGCACAAGGACACCGAGGTGCGGGCGGATTGCTCGAACGGCGTCACCTGCAGCGGCAACCTGCACGTGATCGGTCAGCCCGATTCCCCGCTCCAGGGCCCCGTGGTCGGTCCCGGCGCCGGCATGGCGATTCCGATCGGTCAGAACTGGTACGAGGGCGCCGCGATCGGCACGGGGATCGGCGGCCTGTTCGGCGGCACGCCGGAGCAGTTCATCGAGGACGGCGGGTACGTCAAGCTCCGTGAGATCACCCTGGGGTACACGTTCGACGACCCGTGGGTGCAGCGCAGCCTGGGGTTCAACTCGATCGAAGTGCGCGTGGCCGGCCGGAATCTCCACACCTGGACCAAGTACACCGGGTACGATCCCGAGACCAATCTGGGTGGATCGGTCCAGAGCAGCCGCGGCCTGGACTATTTCAACATGCCGCAGACGCGCTCCTTCGTCTTCTCCCTGACCCTGACCCACTGACGCCAAGGAGTCGTGACCCTATGCGCAAACTTGTGAGACTCGGGCTAGCGACGGCGCTGGCGCTGTCCGGGGCGAGCGGCTGCAGCAACTTCCTGTCCACCGACAAGGTGAAGCTCGATCCCAACAACCCCAGCACGGCCACGGCCGACCAGCTCTTCGTGGCCGTGCAGGCCGGTCAGTTCGCCCAGCAGGAGGGGATCATTCCCCTCATCGGCTGCATGTGGATCCAGCAATGCACCGGTACCAGCAACTTCCTGCAAACGCTGGAGCAGTACAACATCGCGAGCGAGGACACCCCCAGCCCGGCGTTTTCCTCGATTTACGAAGGCGGCGGCCTGGTGGACATCAAGCAGATCGAGGCCGCCGAGCTCGCGGCGGGTGACAAGCAGTACTTGGGCATCGCACAGGTCTGGGAGGTGCTCGATATGGCGGTCGCCGCGGACATCTACGGGGACGTCCCGTACCGGGAGGCCGCCGGCAGCGCCACCACGCCGCACCTCGATCCGCAGGCCCAGGTCTACGGCGACCTGCAGGCCCTGCTCACCCAGGCGATCGCCAATTTGGGCGGAGCGGGCCCGGGCCCCGGCTCGCTGGATCTGGTGTATGGTGGGAACGCGGCCAAGTGGATCGCGGCGGCGAACACGCTCAAGGCGCGCCTCTACATGCACACCGCGGAGCTGCCCAATAATCAGATCGATGCCGCCGCGCTCACCAACGCGGTCACGTACGCGCTCCTGGGGATCAGCGATCCGGCGAACGACTTCAAGTCCCGTCACACCTCGCAGCCGGGCGAGGACAACATGTGGTATCAGTTCAACTTCCGTTCCGGGTTCGGCCAGTATGTGGTGGCCGGCCGCGCGCTCGCGGATATCATGGTGGCCCGCAACGACCCGCGGCTCGCCGAGTACTTCGGAGCCTCCACCCCCGGACCGTTCGGCGGGCAGGATCCCGCCGGCGGCCGCTCGCCGGGCGGCGTTTCGTCGCTGACCGGGACGCGGAACGTCCCGACCTTCTCCCAGCCGATCGTCACCTACATCGAGAACGAGCTGATTCTGGCCGAGGCCTACTTCCGCTTGGGGCAAACCGCCAACGCGCAGACGCGCTTCGACAACGCGCGGGCGTCGGTTCCCGGCCTGACGGCCAAGACGATCACGTCCATCGCCGATATCATGGAAGAGAAGTACGTCGCGCTGTATCAAAACATCGAGGTGTGGAACGACTACAAGCGGTCATGCTATCCAGCGATCACGCCGGTTCCGACGTCCACCTTCGCGAACCAGGTGCCCGGTCGGCTGTATTACGGGACCACCGAGCAGAACGTGAACCCCAACGTGCCGGCCCGGAATGTCCAGAACCAAGTCGGGGGCAATGTCGTCACGCCGCCGCCGGCCAATCCGGGGTTCAGAAACCCGAACGATCCCAACCCCTGCCCATGAGGAGACTGTTTTCACTGGTCGGCGTTGCTGCGCTCGCCGGCTGCTATGTCTACCGACCGCTCGGCAGCGTCGAGCCGCGCGTCGGGACGCGGGTGTCGGCGGACCTGACCGACGGAGGCTCGGACACGCTGGCCCGCTACGTCGGGCCCGGTGTCACGAGCCTGCGCGGCGGCGTGCTCAGCGCCGAACGCGCCGCCGTAACGCTCGCCGTCACGTCGGTCATGGATCGCTCGGGGCAGCAGCAATTCTGGAAGGGGGAGCCGGTCCGGGTACCGCGCGCGGCGATCCGGGATTTTGCGCAGCGACGACTCGCCCTGGGGCGCAGCGTCCTGCTTGGCGCGGCGCTGCTGGGAAGCTCGTTGGTGGCCTGGGAGGCGTTTCAGGGAGGCATCCACGGAGGCCGGCTGATGCCGGGCGGCGTCGGGGGCGGGGCGAAATAGCACACGCGGCCCGGCCGCTGGCGCGCTGCCGCGCGGGTCCCTAGCTTGGCCTCCCATGACCGACTGGCTGCAGACCCGACTCGGCCTCAGTCCCGAGCTGCAGTTGCGGCTGCTCGCCACCCTGGCGACGCTGGTCGTGCTCTGGCTGGCCCGCCGCGTCGCCCTGGCGCTGGTGTACCGCCGGGTGCGGGACGCGTGGGGCCGCTACCGGTGGCGCAAGGGCCTCACCTACGTCTTGGTGGTGGTCGGCGTCGTGATCGTGGGCCGGATGTGGTTCGCCGGCGTAGAGTCCCTTGCGCAGGTTCTCGGCCTTCTCGCGGCGGGGCTCGCGATCGCCCTCAAGGACCCGCTGTCGAACCTCGCCGGCTGGGGGTTCATCATCTGGCGCCGCCCGTTCGAGGTGGGGGACCGGATTCAGATCGGCCCGCACGCCGGCGACGTCATCGATCTGGGCCTGTTCCAGTTCACGCTCAACGAGATCGGCGCGTGGGTGCAGGCGGACCAGTCGAGCGGGCGGATCATCCACGTCCCGAACGGGAAGGTCTTCACCGATCCGGTCGCCAACTACAACAAGGGATTCCGCTACATCTGGAACGAGGTGCCGGTGCTGGTGTCGTTCGAGAGCAACTGGCGGAAGGCGAAGCAGATCCTCACGAAGATCGCCGTCAAGCACGCCGAGCATCTCACCGCGCAGGCGGAGCAGGAGCTGCTCGAGGCGTCCCGGCAGTACCTCATCAACTACCGCAAGTTGACGCCGATCGTCTACACCAAGGTGGTGGACAGCGGCGTGCAGCTGACGATCCGCTATTTGATCGAGCCCCGCAAGCGGCGCGGGACGGAGCACGCAATCTGGGAGGAGATTCTCACCGAGTTCGCCGCGTGTCCGGACATCGATCTGGCGTATCACACGGTGCGAGGGTTCAAGAACACGGACGAGGGGAAGCCGGCGCTGCGGGCACCGTCGCTGTCGCCGGGCGCCCTGGAGCGCGTGGATGAGTGACCGCGCGTTCGCGCGCGGACGCTCAGATGCGGTCGAGCTGCTGGACCGTTCGCTCGTTGCGAACGTTCCCTGTGTTGAGAGTGGACTGGGGCTCGATCAGCAGCACGTGCACTTCGTCGTGGGCGACCGGGAGATGGTCCACGCCCTTCGGCACGATGGCGAACTCACCCTCGTTCACCCACACCTCGCGGTCGCGCAACCGCAGTAACAGCCGGCCGCGCACTACGAGGAAGAGCTCGTCTTCGGCGTCGTGGTGATGCCACACGAACTCGCCTTTCAACTTCACGAGCTTGACGTACGCGTCGTTCAGCTCGCCCGCGATCTTGGGGCTCCAATAGTCGTCGAACAGGGCGAACTTTTGCGCGAGGTTCACGCTCTCCATCGGGTACCTCCACAATTCAGCATGTCCGTCAGACGCTGGTCTCTCTGACCGGGAGACGGTCAGGGTGCCTTGCAGGCAGTCCTTTCGGGACTGCCAGCTTGTGCGAGAACTGGATCCACACGACGGCCCCGACGATCAGCGCCATGGCGACGAACGTCCGCGCGGTCACCGGCTCACGCAAAATCAGCCAGCCGAGCAGCACCGCGATCACCGGGTTCACGTAGGCGTACGTCCCGACGATCGTGGGTGACGCGTGGCGCAGCGCGTAGGTGTAGGCGCTGTACCCCAGAATGGAGCCGAACACGACGAGGTAGACCACCGCTCCCGCGCCCTTCGCGGTCAAGTGCCAGCGGCTCCACTCCCCGAGCGCCGTGCCGAACAGCGCCGCTGCGCTCCCGCCCGCGAGCATTTGCAATGCCGCGCCGACGTACGGGCTGGTATCCCGCTTGTGACGCTTGCCGTACACCGAGCCGAGGGACCACGACGCGCTGGCGCACGTCAGGGCGATCGGACCGCGCAGGTCGGCGTGCAGGATCTCACGCGGGTTGGCGCCGACGAGCAGGCCGGTGCCGAGGAAGCCCAGGACGAGACCGGCGACCACGCGCCACCCCAGCTCGCCCGAGCCACCGGGGATGATCGCGTCGAAGAACGCCATCCACAGGGCCACGGTCACGACGAAGATGCTCGCCGTACCGGACGGCGTGAACTGCTCGGCCCACACGACGAACGTGTTGCCGCCGGCGAGCAGCAGCAGGCCCACGATGGCCTCGGTCCTCCAGTCGGCGAGCCGGCGGGGGAGCCGGTCGCCGAGGGCGAGCGCGAGTCCGAGCAGGAGAAACCCGGCGATGAGGAACCGCAGACCCGCGAACAGGAAGGGCGGCAGCTCGCCGACGCCCACCCGGATGGCGAGGTAGGTGGATCCCCAGAAGACGCAGACGACGAGGTAGGCGATTAGCGCCTTGCCGCGCAGGGCCGCCATTTCAGTCGGGCTCCACCGGGACGAACCCCGGCTTTTCGAACACGGTGCCGAGCACGATCGTGGTGCGCGTGCTCATCTGCATCTTCGCGGAAGGCCCGCGCAGGTCCCGCAGGATGCCTTGCAGGCTCTCGAGATCGGGTGCCGCGACCTTGAGGATGTAGCAGTCCTCGCCCGCGACGTGATGACACTCGAGCACGCCCGGGTGCTTCTCCAGGTCGCGCATCCGTGGCTCATCGCCGATGTAGTCGGAATTCGCGTAGCGCACGGCGACGAAGGCCGTGACCGGGAAACCGGCGCGTGCGCGATCCACCCGCGCGTGATAGCCGGCGATGTGACCCGACTCCTCGAGCCGCTTCACGCGTTCCATGACCGCAGGCCGCGACAGCCCGACCTCATCGGCGATCGCCTGGTAGCTGGCGCGCCCGTCGGTGCCGAGGATGCGCAGGATTTTGCGGTCGACCGCGTCCAGCTCGTGCCGGCTTGTCATTTCGCAGTCCGTGTTGGACGATTTCCTACTATACGTAATTCCGTGACGTGTTTCTGCAACGCATCATAAGGATACGCAGTTCCCGCCTTACGATCTATCCGTTTCTGGTCGTCGAATTGTCCTTTGATTGGGACAACGTAAGTCGTTAGTATTCCGCCATGTCGGAGTCTGTCGCCGCGCTGCGGGAGCTGGTCCGGACCTTTCCGTCGGCCCTCCTCGGGTACTCGGGAGGGGTCGATTCGGCTTACCTGGCGGTGGTGCTACGACGGGAGTTGGGGCGGGGTCGCATGGTCGCCGCCATCGGGCGCAGCGCGTCGTACCCCCAAGCCCAATGGGCGGCGGCACGCGCCGTGGCGGAGCAGTTCGATGTCCCGTTGATCGAGATCGCTACGCGCGAGCTCGAGGACCCGAACTACCTCGCCAATCCCACGAACCGCTGCTTTTTCTGTAAGACGGAGCTGTGGCGCCGGCTCCTCCCCGAGGCCCGGGCGCGGGGGCTCGCCGTGGTGTGCGACGGCACCAACGCCGACGACCTGCGGAAGGGGGAGCACCGGCCGGGCCATGCCGCCGGGCAGCACGCCGGGATCCGCTCGCCGCTCGCCGAAGTCGGGATGACGAAGGCGGAGATTCGCGTGGCAGCGCACGACCTCGGGCTGCCAACCTGGGATGCGCCTGCGGCGCCGTGCCTGTCGAGCCGCGTCGCCTATGGTCTCGCCATCACGCCCCGGCGGCTCGACCAGGTGGAGCGAGCGGAAGCCTGCCTGCGGGATTTAGGCGTGACCGGAGATCTTCGGGTGCGCCATCACGGCGAGCGCGCCCGCATCGAAGTCGAACCGCAGTGGATTCCCTGGCTCGAGCAGCGCCTCGCGGCCGTAACGAGCCAGCTCGGGGCGCTCGGGTTCGGCGTTGTGGAGGTCGACCCGCGCGGCTATCGCCGCGGCAGTCTGGTGCAGGCGCTGCGGCCGCGCGTTTGAGGCTCTTCGTCGCGCTGAACTTCCCCGCGCCGGTCCGACAGGCTCTGTGGCAGACGGTGGCGCCGGTGCGGGAGCGCGGCCTGCCGGTGAAGTGGGTGCGCCCGGACGGCATCCACCTGACGCTCAAGTTCCTCGGGGACGCGGCAGAGGAGCGGGATGCCGACGTGCAGGCCGCGCTCGGCCGCGCCGCCCGAGGGGCGCGCCCCCTGCCGCTCGCCTTCGCGGACTTCGGCGTGTTTCCCGATTTCCAGCGGCCCCGGGTGGTCTGGGCGGGCATCACCGCGGACTCGGGCCTCGAAATCCTGCAGCACCGCGTCGAGCAGGAATTCGCCCCGCTCGGCTTCCCCACCGAGGCGCGCCCGTTTCGTCCGCATGTAACGCTCGGCCGGGCGGGTCGGGAGGCCCGCCCGCGCGACTTCACCGGCCTCGAGGCGGCGCTCGGCGCCCTGCGGTTCGACGCGGCGGTCGTAGTCGAGTCGGTTGAGCTGATGCAGAGCACGCTCGAATCCGCCGGTGCGGTGTATCACGTGAAACACAGTGAACGGCTGTCTTAAGGGCGTCGTGCGGCTCGGTTGCCTCGCCGTCGTTCTGGTGGGGGCGCTCGCGGCTTGGTGGTTTCGCGAGCCGATCCTGCACACGGCGGCGCGCTGGTTCGGCCCGCGCTCCACCCGGCTCCCTCCCGTCAGCGACACGGCGGTCGGCGCCCCGACGCCGAAGGCGCTCTCCAGCAGTCAGACGAAAATGGATCGGCTGAAGCAGCCGAGTGCGCCGGATTCGGTCGTTCTCTCCGCCAATGAAGTCGCCGCGATGATCGGCAGCGGCATCGATTGGAGCGTGCGGAAGAGCTTTGACTCGCTACGGGTGGAGCTGCTGGAAGGCTCGGTCGCGGTCTACTGCCGGCTGGACACGCGTGTGATTCCGCCGGACGCCCTCGGGCCGCTGGCCGGGTTCCTCAATCCGATGGAGCCATTGCGCTTCGCGGGACCGCTCAGTATCGAGCGTCCCGGGATCGCGCGATTCACGGTGCGGGAGCTGAGCCTGCGCGGCATGGCGTTCCCCGGTCCGATGGTGGCGCAGCTCGCGCGTCGGGTCGCGGGCGCCGATGCCGGGGGCGCTGTGCCACTGCGGGTCTCGCCTTCCTTCACCGACGTCGCGATCCATCCCACCGGGATCATTCTGTACCGCGTGAAGCGGAGCAAGTCGTGAGCCGGCGCGTCCTCGTGGTCGATGACGAGAAGGGCATCCGCGAGGCGTTGCAACAGGTGCTGGAGTACGAAGCGATCGAGGTGCAGACGTGTCCGTCCGGCGGGGAGGCGCTGCAGCGGTACGCCGAGTTCCGGCCGGACCTCGTCTTTCTGGATGTGAAGATGCAGGGGATGGACGGGCTCGAAACGCTGCGCAAGCTGCGCGAGCTCGATGCCCACGCGCAGGTGGTCATGATCTCCGGTCACGGCACCATTCAGACGGCCGTGGAAGCGACCCAGCTCGGCGCGTACGATTTTCTGGAGAAGCCCCTCGACACCGACCGCATCCTGCTCACCCTGCGCAACGCGCTGCAGCACCTGGATCTGGAAAGCGAGAACGTGCGCCTCAAGGCGGAGGTGCATGCCCAGTACGAGATCGTCGGCTCGAGCAAGGCCATCCAACAGGTGATCGAGCGGATCGAGAAGGTCGCCCCGACCGCGGCGCGCGTGCTGATCACGGGCGAGAACGGCACCGGCAAGGAGCTCGTGGCGCGGGCGATCCATGCGCTCAGCCCGCGGGCCCGGGGGCCGTTCGTCGAGGTGAACTGCGCGGCCATCCCGTCCGAGCTGATCGAGAGCGAGCTGTTCGGGCACATGAAGGGCTCGTTCACGGGCGCGTTCGCGGATCGGGCGGGGAAGTTCGAGCTGGCGGACGGCGGCACGCTGTTCCTGGACGAAATCGGCGACATGAGCCTGTCCGCGCAGGCGAAAGTGCTGCGCGCGCTGGAGGAGGGGGTGATCTCGCGCGTCGGGTCGGGCAAGACGCTCGAGGTGGACGTGCGCGTGATCGCGGCCACCAACAAGGATCTCAAGGCCGAAATCGCCGCCGGCCGGTTTCGCGACGACCTGCTCTACCGCCTCAACGTGGTGCCGATCGAAGTGCCGCCGCTGCGCGGCCGGCGCGGCGACATCCCGCAGCTGCTCGAGCATTTCATGGAGCAGCTGACGCGGGGCGGCGGGCTCCCGCGCAAGGAGCTCGACCAGGAGGCCGTGAAGCGGCTCGCGTCGCACGACTGGCCGGGGAACATCCGCGAGCTGCGCAACGCGGTCGAGCGACTCCTGATCCTCACTCCCGGACCGGTGGTCAGGGTCGAGGAGGTCGAGCGCCTCGCCGGCATGACGACGGCGGATGGCGGGCCGGGGCGAGGGACGGGGAGCGCCGATCTCGCCGGGGCGCCGTGGTCGCGCGCGGCCACCTTCGAGCAGTTCAAGCAGGCCGCCGAGCGGGCGTTCCTGCTCGCGAAGCTCCAGGAGAACGACTGGAATGTCTCGGAGACCGCGCGCACATTGGAGATGCCGCGCAGCAATCTCTATAAGAAGATCGAGCGCTACGGGCTGACCCGGGAGGCGTAGTGGCGGGGATCGAGAAGGATCGGGACTGGGACAAGGAGATGGCGGAGGTCGACCGGCTGCTCAAGAAGCTGCCGAACGCCGATCCCACGCTGGGCCGCGGCGGCGAGCCGACGGTCCGGCGGCCGGCTGTCGCCGGCGGTCCCGTCTCCGCGCCCGCGCCGGCGTTGCGGTCGAGCGGCGGCGGCTGGCTCGCCACCTGGGCGAAGGTGGCACTGGGGGTCCTGCTCGCCGTCGGCGTCACGCCCGGCGTGTGGCCGTACTCCCACGGCTGTGGCCTGCGGCTGATCTTCTATCTGGTCGGCGTCGCCACGGTCGTCGCCACCGGTCTGTGGGCGAGCGTCGCCTCGTGGAGGCGGCGCATGGGGTTCGCGCACGTCGTGTCGCAGATCCTGATCATTTGGGGAGTCCTGTTGCTGACCCGTGAAATGCTGCCGCGCGTCGGCTCCAACGCGGGAGCGCTGTGGCTGTGCCCGGACGTCCAACTTCCTCGCTGAAGGCTGACGGCTGATGGCTGACAACTTCAAGAACTTCATCGCCGGTGAATGGGTCGCCCCGACCACGGGCGCGTATTTCGAGAACCGCAACCCCGCCGACTGGAACGAAGTGATCGGCTGCTTTCCGCGCTCCGGCCCCGACGACGTGGCACGCGCCGTCGCGGCGGCGCAGCGCGGCTTCGCCCAATGGTCGAAGACGCCGGCGCCGATCCGCGGCGACGTGCTGCACCGCGTCGGGGACCTGCTCGTCCAACGCAAGGACGAGATCGCGCGCGCCATGACGCGCGAGATGGGGAAGGTCACGGCCGAGACGCGCGGGGACGTACAGGAGGGGATCGACACGGCGTACTACGCGCATACGGAAGGCCGGCGGCTGTTCGGGCGCACCGTGCCGTCCGAGCTCCGCAACAAGTGGGCGATGAGCTATCGGCGGCCGATCGGCATCGCGGGACTCATCACGCCGTTCAACTTCCCGCTCGCCATCCCGACGTGGAAGATGTTCCCGGCGCTGCTGTGCGGCAACGCCGTGATCTTCAAGCCGGCCGAGGATGTCCCCCTCACCGCCCACCTGCTCGTGGAGGTGTTGCTCGAGGCGGGGCTCCCCCCGGAGGTCGTGCAGCTGGTCCACGGCGAGGGCTCGGTGGTCGGGCGGGCGCTGGTGGAGCATCCGGAAATCCCCGTGATCTCGTTCACCGGGTCGACCGAGACGGGATCGAGCATCGGCGCCGCGTGCGGCAGGATGCACAAGCGCCTGTCGCTCGAGATGGGTGGCAAGAACGCAATGATCGTGATGGACGACGCCGATCTGGACCTGGCGCTCGAGGGCGTGCTGTGGGGCGCGTTCGGCACGACCGGGCAGCGCTGCACCGCTACGAGTCGCCTGATCGTGCACGAAACGGTGCACGACAGGTTCGTGAAGCTGCTGTGCGACCGGGCGGACCGGCTGCGGCTGGGACCGGGACTCGAGGAGACGACCGAGGTCGGGCCGCTCATCAACGAGGACGCCCGCAAGAAGGTGGAGTACTACGTGGGCGTGGGAGAAGAAGAAGGGGCGCAGCGCCTGATCGGCGGCACTCGACCCTCCGACAAGCGGCTGGAGCGTGGCTGGTTCTACCGGCCCACCGTGCTGGCGGGTGTCCGCCCGGGGATGCGCGTCGAGCAGGAGGAGATCTTCGGCCCGGTGCTCGCGGTGATCAAGGTCGACTCGCTCGCCGAGGCGATTCGCGTCAATAACGACGTGCGGTACGGTCTCTCGAGCTCGCTGTACACGCGCGACGTGAACGCCGCGTTCCGAGCAATGACCGAGCTGGACAACGGGATCACGTACGTGAACGCGCCCACGATCGGCGCGGAGGCGCATCTGCCATTCGGCGGAGTGAAGCAGACCGGCAACGGCCACCGCGAGGGCGGCTGGGAAGTGTACGACTTCTACTCCGAGACCAAGGTCGTGTACGTCGACTTTTCCGGGAAGCTGCAACGCGCGCAGATCGACACCGAAGCCTGAGCGTCGCCCGAGCGACGCATCCAATCGCACCTGTCGGCAACAAACCGGTGATGCTGGTCACGCCCGGGGACGTTACGCTGGGCGTCAGTGGATCACGAATCTTTGGTGATCATCCTCTCAGCCGGTGGCTCGCCGCTCGACCGCGGGTCACTCGCCGCGCTCTCGGACGCGAGCGTCGTGTGGGTCCGGGTCGAATGTGAGGGCCGCGCCGCGTGCCTCGCGGCACGGGTGCGCCACGGCGACCTTCCGGACGCGTTCCGCGACCGGGTGCGGCGGTTGGGGGCGGCCCGGGGGTGGGCCGTGACTGTTGCTTCTGGCCGCCCGCTTGGCTAAAGTAAATGCCATGCATGAGTTGGGGGCCCTCAGGGCAAGCTCAGGCGCGCAACCCGCGCCTGTACCCCTCGCCCCCCCAGAGAAGCGTCGGTCCACGTTGGCCCGTTGGTTCGACAACTGGATGCGGTCGCTGGGTATGGCGCTCGTGCTGTTCCTCATCATCCGCACCTTTCTCATCGAAGCGTTTCAAATCCCGTCAGGCAGCATGGAGCGGACGTTGCTCGCCGGCGACTTCTTGTTCGTGAACAAGGCGGTGTACGGGGCGCAAATCCCCGGCACGAACGCCCGGCTCCCGGGGTTCGAGTCGCCGCGCCGCGGCGACATCATCGTGTTCGCCTACCCGAAAAACCCCGAGCTGAACTACGTCAAGCGCGTCATCGGCGTGCCCGGTGATCGGGTGGAGATGCGCATCGGCGAGGTTCGGGTGAACGGCAAGGCGTTGAGCGAGCCTTACGTCCAGCGCGTCGATCCCGGGCACGACGTGTCCGACCCGGAATTCAACTGGCAGAAGGATTATCTGCTGGGCGGTGCGGGGGCGCTGCGGGCGTACCGCCCGACGCGCGATACGTGGGGGCCGCTGCTGGTGCCGCCGGGCAAGTTTTTCGTGCTGGGCGACAACCGTGACAACTCCGCCGACTCCCGCTACTGGGGTTTCGTCGACGCGAACGCAGTGAAGGGCCGGCCGCTCGTCGTGTACTTCAGCTACGATCGCGAAGCGCACGACGCGCTGCCCTGGCTGACCGATATTCGCTGGCGCCGGCTCGGCTCGGTGATCCACTGAACCGCCGGTGAAGAGGAGACCCCGCCACGCTCCGCGCCGTCGGTGCGGCGGGCCGGCCGATCTGGTGCGGCGTCGTGCATGCCCGGAGGGGTGAAACCGCCATGCAACTGAACACGGCCAAACGAGCCTCGTTCGACGAGGGATCGCTCGACCAGTACCTCCGCGAGATCAGCCAGTACCCGCTGATCACCCGCGAGGAGGAAGTGGCGCTCGCTCAGCGAATCAAGCAGAGCGACCCGGAGGCGCTCGACAAGCTGGTGCGCTCCAACCTGCGGTTCGTGGTGTCGGTCGCGAAGAAGTATCAGAACCAGGGCGTCTCGCTCTCGGATCTGATCAACGAGGGCAACCTCGGCCTGATCCGCGCCGCCCACAAGTTCGACGAAACGAAGGGCATCAAGTTCATCTCCTACGCCGTCTGGTGGATCCGCCAGGCGATCCTCCAGGCCCTCGCCGAGCAATCACGCATCGTGCGCGTGCCCCTCAACCGGGCCGGAACGCTGCACCGGATCGGCAAACGATCGGCATCGCTGCTGCAGGAGCTGGGCCGGGAGCCGACCGTCGAGGAGATCGCCGAAGGGATGGACATCTCCGAAGAAGAGGTCGCGAAGACCCTCTCGATCTCCCAGGCGCACCTCTCGCTCGACGCCCCGCTCACCCCGGGCGAGGACAACAAGCTCCTCGACTACCTCCCCGACACGCAGAACCCCGGTCCCGACGACGAGATCTTCGAGCACGCCCTGACCGAGTCGATCGAGGAAGTGCTCGCGACCCTGAAGGAGCGGGAGGCCAAGATCCTGCGTCTCTATTTCGGCCTCGAGGGTCAGGAGCCGATGACCCTCGAGGAGATCGGGTCCCTGCTCGGCATCACGCGGGAGCGGGTGCGGCAGATCAAAGAAAAGGCGCTGGCGCGGCTGCGGCACGTGTCGCGCGCCCGCGCGCTGGAAAGCTTCCTGTTCTAGGTCCAGGGCGGGTAGATTTACCGCCCTATGACCGGCTTAGCCTCGTTCGACGTCTCCACCGGCGCCGACCTCCAGGAGGTCGATAACGCCGTCAACCAGGCGACCAAAGAGGTCGCCCAGCGCTACGACTTCAAGGGCTCCAAGGCGTCGATCGCATTCGACCGCGCCACGGCGACCCTCACCCTCGTCGCCGACAACGACTTCAAAATGAAAGCCCTGCTGGACGTGCTGCAGGCGAAGCTCGTCAAGCGCGCCGTGCCCGTGAAGAACCTCGACCTGGGCCCCGTCACCCCGGCGGCGAACGATACGGTGCGCCGCGAGATCAAGCTCACGCAAGGAATCCCGCAAGAGAAGGCGAAGGCCATCGTCAAGGCGATCAAGGACCGGAAGTTCAAGAAGGCGCAGGCCTCGATCCAGGGGGAGGAGATCCGCGTGCAGGCACCGTCCAAGGACGAGCTGCAGGAAGTCATCGCGTTTCTGCGCTCGCAGGATTGGGGCATCGAGCTCCGGTTCGGGAACTACCGCGGATGAAGCTGGGGGTCGTCTCACTCGGCTGTGACAAGGCGACCGTCGACTCCGAGCGGCTGGTGGGCGAGCTGGTGGGTCACGGAGCCGTGCTGACGCCCGACCTGCCGCGCGCCGACGTGATCCTCGTCAACACCTGCGGGTTCATCGACGCGGCCAAGCAGGAATCGATCGACGCGATTCTGTCAGCCGCAAGCCTCAAGGCGCAAGGCACCGTCAAGGCGGTCGTTGCCGTCGGCTGTCTCGTGCAGCGATACAAGCAGGAGTTGCAGCAGGAGATCCCGGAAGTCGATCTGTTTCTCGGATTCTCCGACCTGCACCACCTCGTGCCGGTGCTCGCCGAGCGCGGGTTGATTCCCGACCCGGTGGCCGCCCACCCCGGCGTGCGGCAATTCCTCGGAGATGCGCCGCACGTGCGCTACCTCAAGATCTCCGAAGGTTGCGATCACACGTGCGCTTTCTGCGCGATCCCGTTGATGCGGGGGAAGCATCGCTCGGAGCCGCTCGAGCGGCTGGTGCGCGAGGCGCAGACGCTCGAAGCGCAGGGTGCGCAGGAGATCAACCTGGTGGCCCAGGACCTGGGGCACTACGGCCGTGACCTCGGGCAGGGTGGCGCCAAGCTTCCCGATCTGCTGGAAGCGCTGCTGCGGGAGACCGCGGTGCCGTGGTACCGCCTGCTGTACGTCTACTCGGCGGGGCTCAGCGAGCGGCTGGTGGCGCTCATGGGGCGCGAGTCGCGCATCGTGCCGTACATCGACATGCCGATTCAGCACGCGAGCGATCGCATGCTCGAGCGCATGCGGCGTCCCGAGCGGCAGCAGTCGTTGCGTGCCAAGCTCGGCTGGCTCCGGTCGGCGATCCCGGATCTGGCGGTTCGCACCACCTGTCTCGTGGGCTTTCCCGGCGAGACCGACGCGGAGTTTCGCGAGCTGCTCGGCTTCCTCGAGGAAGCACAGTTCGACCGGCTCGGCGCCTTCGCCTACTCGCCGCAGGACGGCACCCGCGCCATGCAGTACGAGGACGACGTGCCCGACGAGGTCAAGCGCGACCGGCTGGAAGAGCTGCTCGAAGTCCAGCGGGCCATTTCGGCGGAGCGGCTCGCCCGCTTCGTGGGTCGGGAGGCAGACGTGCTGGTCGATCGCGTGGCGGATCCGGACGAGACCGGCGCCACGCACGTGGGGCGGGTGGCGTGGCAGGCCGACGACGTGGACGGGGTCACCTACGTGGAACGGGGCGGCTGGGCCGAGGCCGGGCGCTTCGTCCGGGTGCGCCTCGTCGCCAGCGAGGACTACGACTTTCGGGCGATCGCTCTGACGTGAGTCGTTCGGAGGAGCTGTTCGACCGGGCGAAGGCCGTGCTTCCCGGGGGAGTGAATTCGCCGGTCCGGGCGTTCCGCGCCGTGGGCGGGACGCCGTTCTTCGTCGACCGGGCGCGCGGGGCATGCCTCACCGACGTCGACGGCAAGACCTACCTCGACTACGTGTGCTCCTGGGGCCCGCTGATTCTGGGCCACGCGCACCCCGCCGTGCTCGACGCCATTCGCGGCGCGGCCGAGCGGGGTTGGACCTACGGCGCTCCTTGCGCGGCCGAAGTCGAGCTCGCCGAGGTCGTGCGGCGGCGCATGCCCACCCTCGAGATGGTGCGCTTCGTGAACTCGGGCACCGAGGCGACGATGGCGGCGGTGCGGATCGCGCGGGCCGCCACGCGGCGCGACGTCATCCTCAAGTTCGAAGGCTGCTATCACGGGCACGCCGACAGCTTCCTGGTGAAGGCGGGGAGCGGCGTCGCGACGCTCGGGCTCCCGGACAGCCCCGGCGTTCCTGGGGCGCTCGCCGAACTGACGCTCACCGTGCCGTTCAACGACTCCGCGGCCGTGCAAGAGGTGTTCACGCGCCGCGGCAAGGACATCGCGGCAGTCATCGTCGAGCCCTACGTCGGCAATGCCGGGTTCATCGCGCCCGAGCCGGGCTTTCACGAGGCGCTGCGCGCGCTGTGCGACCGCCACGGGGCGCTGCTGATCTTCGACGAGGTGATGACCGGGTTCCGCGTGGCGCCGGGCGGCGCACAGCAGCGGCTCGGCGTGCGGGCGGACCTGACCACCCTCGGCAAGATCATCGGGGGCGGGCTGCCCGTCGGGGCGTACGGCGGGCGCGCGGACCTGATGCGGCTCGTCGCACCCGAAGGACCGGTATATCAGGCCGGGACCCTGTCCGGCAACCCGGTGGCGATGGCGGCCGGGCTGGCGACGCTGCGCGAGACCGAACGCCCGGGCTTCTATGACGTGTTGGAGCGGCGAACCGGCCGGCTGGTGGCGGGTATAGGGGACGCCGCGCGCCGGCAAGGGGTCGCAGCGACCGGGGGTCATGCCGGCTCGATGTGGGGCGTCTATCTCACCGCGGGGCCGGTGCGCACGTTCGCCCAGGCGAAGCGTGCGGACACGGGCCTGTTCGCGCGCTGGCACCGCGCGGCGCTCGCCCGGGGTGTGTTCCTCGCGCCCTCGGCCTTCGAGGCAGGCTTCGTCTCCAGCGCGCACACGGATGCGGACATCGATTTCACGATCGCACAACTCGACGCGGCCCTGGGCGAGGCGCGGGCTCGCTAGCGTCCTCGCCTTGACGGCCGCGGCCTGCCCGCGACCGCAGGGTGCCCCGACGCCGCTCACTCCCGGAGTGGAGCCGGAGCTGCGCGTCGGACTCGCGGTCGGAGCGGCGAGCGTCACGCTGGGGGGTGACGGCGAATTGTTCGTCACGGACGACGGCAACGGCGAGCCCCTCGGCTCCGTCCCCGCCGGCGCCTCCTGGACTATCGTGCCCGATACGGGTGGGCTGCACGTCGTCCGGCCGGACGGCTCCCGCAGTGCACGCCATGTCGGGATCTCCGCGGTCAACGTTACCGAGCGTCGCTTCGCGATGGCGGCCGGCCACCGCTACCGCGGCCGCGTGAACGTGGTCCGGGACCCCTCCGGACTGACGGTGCTGAACCGCGTACCTGTCGAGAGCTATCTGGCGGGCGTGCTGGCTGGCGAAATCGGCGTCCGGCGCAACGACGAGGAGCAGGCGCTGCTCGCCCAGGCGGTCGTATCGCGCAGCTTCGCCCTGAAGAACCGCGGCCGCTGGGAGGCGTTCGGGTTCGACGCGTGGGCGGACGTGCGCGACCAGCTGTACAACGGCGTCTCGGGAGAAACGCCCGAAGTGTGGAGCGCGATACGCCGGACCGGCGGCCAGGTGCTCGAGTACGACGGCGCGATCATCGAGGCCTACTTTCACTCCACCTGCGGCGGCACCACGGCGGCGGTCGAGGAGGCGTTCAAAACGGCACAGGACCGGCCGTACCTGCGGCCCGTGTCCGACGCGAGCGGCCGGGGGCGCGCCTATTGCGACCTCTCGCCACGGTTTCGCTGGCGCGAGGAATGGGACGGCACCAAGCTGCGCGCTATATTGTCGCGGACGCTGCCGGCGGTCATGCACGTCGGCGGCGATGGGTTGCAGCGCATCGCGGACATCGTGGTGAGCCAGACCGGTCCCTCCGGACGCGTGAGCGAGCTGCGCATCGTGTTCGAGCACGGCGACGTCCGAGTACCCGGGCCCGACGTCCGGGCCGTGTTGCGGCCCGAGTCCGATCGCCTGCTGCAGAGCACGGCGTTCCAGCTGTCGGTGACGCGTCAGGACGGCCAGGTCGCGCGGCTCGTCGCCACCGGCGCGGGCTCGGGACACGGCTTGGGGTTGTGCCAATGGGGCGCGGTCGGCCGGGCGCGCGCGGGACAGGAGTATCGAAAAATCCTCACCACTTATTTCCCGGGAACGACTATTGAGCGACTCTACTAGAGTGAGCGGGCGCCCGGTGGAGAGTCCACGCCCTGAACGGCGGGCTCGGCCTCATGGTGTCCTTAAGGACACGGCGCGGCCGAGCCCGGGCTTGAGCCCGTGGACCACCCCAAGGGTCATCGACCGATTGCTGGTGCTCATCGTCCTGGTGTCCGTCGGTCCGCCGGTCCGGCTGTCTGCCCAGGGCGTCCTCAACCAGTTCTCCTCCGAGAACCTGAGACTCAGTGCCGTACAGTTCGACTTGGGGCCGCTCGGCGGCAACAACATCCGGGGCACGCTGACCGGAGGGGTGCGCTTCGACTACGGATTCGTCGCCCCCAAGCTGCGCGTGCTGCTCGGCCTCTCGTACTTCCATGCCGACCTGAGCTCGGAGGCCCTGCGACGCTACGCCGACGGCCTGCGGCGCGTGGTGAACGACCCCGACTCGAACTACACGATTCAGCTCGGCGACATCACCTGGAGCGATGTGACCGGCGACGTGGATCTGCAATACGTGATGCCTCAGGGGCACGCCGTCACCACCTACATCGGGCTCGGGGTCGGTGTGCACCTGCGCAACGGCAGCGGGACGGCGATCAACGGGACGTTCGTGGAGGACGCGCTCGATCAGATCACCGCTGGCCTGAACGGCACGCTCGGCGCGGAATTCGGCGCGAAGCGCTGGCGCGTCACGGTGGACGCGCGCGGGGTGTTGTCGAGCGGGCTCTCCACCGTGAGCCTGCGCACCGGCGTGATGTATCGCTGGGGGGGGATCCGCGGCGGGAGATCGCCCGGCCGGTGAGCCCGCCAGTCCGTGTGGCGGTCGTGGGAGCGGGGGCGATTGCGCAGGTGGCGCACCTCCCCGTTCTGCGCAAGCTGCCGGGGGTGGAGGTCGCCGCGATCTGCGACAACGACGTCAGTAAGGCCCAGGCCCTCGCCGCCCGGTTCGACGTGAAGGACGCCTTCGACGACATCGAAGAAGTGCTGCGCCACAGTCACGCGGATGCCGTCGCGATCTGCACGCCGAACCACCTGCACGAAATTCACGCCGTCGCCGCGCTGGCGGCGGGGTGTCACGTGCTGTGCGAGCGCCCCGTCGCGCTCACCCTCGCGGGCGTGGAGCGCGTGCTGCAGGCGAGCGAGAAGTACGGCAAGCGCGTGATGGTGGGCATGAACCACCGTTTTCGCTCGGATGTCCAGGCAGTGCGGGGGTTTCTCGCCGGCGGCGACCTCGGGGTGCTGCAGGCGATCCGCAGCGGGTGGTACACGTTTCAGCCCAGCCGCCAGCAGCTCGGCTGGCGGCTGCGGCGTCCGGAGGCGGGTGGCGGTGCGTTTCTGGACCTCGGGCTGCAGCTCCTCGACCTGGGTCTCTGGCTCGCGGGCTGGCCGGCGCCCAAGCGCGTCGCCGCCCACATGGTGGGGCAGACGAAGGACAGCGTCGAGGACATGGCGACTGCGCTGGTGGTGTGCGAGAACGGCGTGTCGATCTCTATGGATGTGAGCTGGCGCCATCTGGGCGCGGCCGAGCGGTTCTGGTTCGATCTCGTTGGGACGAAGGGCTCGGCCACCGTGCAGCCGCTGCGCGTGTTCAAGGAGGCGCACGGCACGGTCGTGGACGCCACGCCCACGGGCGCGATCGGGCGCGAGACGCCGTTCGCACAATCGTACCGCGCCGAGTGGACCTACTTCCTCGCCGTCATCAAGGGTGACGTCAACGCGCCGCCGCCCCGCGACCAGCTGGCGCTCCACCGCGTGCTCGACGCCGTGTACCGGTCGGCCGACGAAGGGCGCGACGTGTTACTGTGACCGGCTCGTCCCGCCGAGCGGCCGTGCTGACCGCGCTCGGCGCGGCGCTCCTGGCGCTGAGCTATCCTCCGTTCCGGTTTCCGCCCCTGAGCTTCGTCGCGCTCGCGCCGGCCGTGCTGCTGGTACGGGAGCTCGAAGCGGCGGCGGACTCCCGCCGGGCGCTGCGCCTCGGTTTCTGGTACGGCCTGGTGTCGCAGGGGCTCGTGTTGTACTGGCTCGTGGTCGCCCTGTGGCACTTCACGCCGCTGTCGGCCCTCGGGTATCTCGCTACGATCGCGATCTACGGACTCTGGACGGCGGGGCTGTTCTGGCTCCTCGTCCGCCTGCGCACCCGTTTCCCCGGCGTCCCCCTGTGGGTGCTGTTCCCGATCGTCTGGACCGCCGTGGACTGGGCGATCGGCCACCAGGGTGACATCCGGTTTCCCTGGCTCGGGCTCGGCACCTCGCTCGCCGACGCGCCGATCCTCGTGCAGTGGGCGGACCTCGCAGGCGCGCGGGGCGTGACGCTGTGGGTCGCGTGGTGCAACGTGATGCTGGTCGACGCGCTCCTGATACGGCGCGAGCAGGCAGCGGGGAGCGGTTCGATTCGGTGGCGGTCGCTCGTCGCTGTGCTCGGCTCGATCGCCCTCGCGTGGGGTTACGGGGCGTGGCGTGAGCGCACGCTGCCTGTGCGCACGGTCGGAGTCGTGGGGCTGATCCAGCCCAATGAGGGGTTCCGTGAGAAGTGGAACAAGGCGCGCGGCGACAGCATCATGCAGAATTTGTTCGCGCTGTCGCGCCAGCTCCGGGACAGCACGCGCCTCGATCTGCTGATCTGGCCCGAGGCCGCCGTCCCGGACTACTTCGTGAATCGCCCCGAGTGGGATCCGGCGATCGCGCAGCGCGTGCGCGCGACCAGTACGCCGCTCGTCGCCGGCGGTCTCGACGTCGTGATATATCCCGACCAGTCGTACGATTCCTACAACGCCGCCTTCTTCTACGACTCCACCGGTGACCGGACCGCCTATCCGGTCTACCGCAAGCACTATCTCGTCCCGATCGTCGAGCGCGTGCCGTTCGTCCCACCCCGCTGGTTCCACTTGAAGTGGTTCGGCGGGTTCGGCAACGGACGCGGGTTGCCACTCTACCCGACCGCCATCGGCCGGCTGGGGGTCCTGATTTGTTACGAGTCGATCTTCGCCGACCTGGCGCGTGACTACCGGCGCCAAGGAGCGGACTTTCTCGTCAACATCACCAATGACGCTTGGTACGGCCGCACGGCTGGCCCCTATCAGCACTTGAGCCACCTGGTGATGCGGGCGATCGAGACGCGTGCGGGGATCGCCCGTGCGGCGAACTCCGGCATCTCGGCCACGGTGGACCCGTTGGGCCACGTGCACGATGCGACCGGCCTCGAGATCCGCACCGCCGAAGCGAGTCGGCTGGTCACGAGCGACGTGCGCAGCCTCTACGTCCGCCTCGGCGATTGGGTGGGGACGTTGGCGGTGATCGCGACCTTGGGATTCGCGGGCGCGCTGTTGGTAGCGGGATGGAGATCAAGGCGCCTCCGCGTTGGGGCGGTGCGGCCGTGAGGGTCGGGGTCGACGTCGGCGGCACCTTCACCGACCTGGTCGCCGTCGCGGCCGACGGCGCGATCGCCGTCCGCAAGGTAGCCACGACGCCGGAGGATCCAGCGGTGGCGATGTTCCGGGCGATCGAGCTGCTGTCGGCCCCCGTGGAGCTCCTGGTGCACGGCACGACGATCGCGACCAACGCGCTGCTCGAGCGGCGCGGGGCGCGGGTGGTCCTGGTGACGACGCGCGGCTTCGAGGACCTGCTCTGGCTCAGGCGACAGGACCGGGCCGCACTATACGACCTGGCACGCGATCATCCCCCGCCGTTGGTTGCCCGGCCGGAGGTTGTGGGCCTCGCCGAGCGCATGGGGCCGGCGGGGGTGCAGGAGCCGCTGAGCGACGCCGAGGTAGCGCGCGTCGTCGCGGCAGTGCAGGCGCTGGCGCCGGAATCGGTGGCGGTCGCTTTGTTGTTCGCGTTTCGACACCCCGAGCACGAGCGGCGCATCGCGGGGGCGCTGCGAGGGGCGCTCGGGGAGGTGCCGGTCGCGGCCAGCCACGAAGTGCTGCCCGTGTTCCGCGAATTCGAGCGCTTCAGCACCACGACGGTCGAGGCCTACTTGCGGCCCAAGGTCTCCTCCTACCTGGCGCGGCTCGATCGGGAGGCGCGGTCTCGCGTCGGGACGCTGCGTATCATGACGTCGGCGGGCGGCACCCTGGCGCCGCCCGCGGCGGCGGGCCGCGCGGCAGCGCTCGCGTTGTCGGGCCCCGCGGGCGGTGTGGTGGGGGCGCAGCTCGTCGGTGCCGCGGTCGGGCTGTCGGAGCTGCTGACGCTCGATATGGGCGGCACGAGCGCCGACGCGAGCCTCGTGACGGGCGGTACGGCGGTGCACAACGGCACGGGGGCGGTCGCGGGCATCCCGCTGGCGCTCCCCTCGATTCTGATCGAAACGGTGAGCGCGGGTGGAGGCAGCATCGCGCGCCTCGACGAGGGCGGCGCGCTCAAGGTGGGGCCGGACTCGGCCGGCGCGGTTCCCGGGCCCGCGTGCTATGGACGGGGCGGCACGCGCCCGACGGTCACGGACGCCTGCCTCGTGCTCGCGTGGCTCGATGCCGCTACTCCGCTCGCCGACGAGCTGCGGCTCGATCCCGGCGCCGCCGAGCGCGCCGTCGCGGCGCTCGGCACGGGCGCCGGGAGCGATCCCACCAGGATCGCCTGCGGCATCGTCGCAGTCGCGAGCGCCGTGATGGCTCGGGCCCTGCGGCGCGTGAGCGTGGCGCGCGGGCTCGACCCGCGACGCATGGCCCTGGTGCCGTTCGGCGGCGCCGGCCCGCTGTTCGGCTGTGCGCTCGCCGACGCGCTCGGCATGCGCACGATCGTCGTTCCGCCGCATCCGGGCGTGCTGTCCGCCCTCGGACTCGCCGCGGCGGCGGAGCGCGTGGACGTGCTCGCGTCCTATCACCGCGAGCTCGACGGGCTGCAACCGACCGACATCGGGCGTGCGTTCAGCCCGCTGCTGCGGAACGGCAGCGAGCAGCTCCCCGGCGCGGCTCTGTGGCGGTATGTCGACTGCCGGTTCGCCGGGCAAGGCTACGAGTTGACGATCCCGGTCGCCACCAACAATCCCCGGCAGATCCGGGATGCATTCCTGGCGGCGCACAGGGAGCGACTCGGGCACGAGGGGGTTGGCCAGGCGGTCGAGCTGGTCAACTTGCGGGTCGTCGCGGTCCGGGAGGCGCCGCTGCCGCAGCTTGCGGGCAATGCGGGCACCACGCGCAGCACGGCCAAGTCGCGCGGTCGGCGTGCCGTCGTCTTGGGACGGGGGACCAAGCGCGTGACGGCGGCGCTCTGGCCCCTCGACGATCTGGCGGCCGGCGTGACGCTCGACGGCCCGGCGATTCTCGCGGGCCGCGATGCCACGGCGCTCATCGAGTCCGGGTGGCGGGGCACCGTCCACCAGTCGGGGGCGATCCTGGTGGAGCGGGTATGACGCTCGACGCGGTGGCCCTCGAGGTGATGGGGCACGCCTTCGCTGCGATCGCGGAGGAGATGGGGCTCGTCCTGATTCATGCCGCGCCGTCGCCCAACATTCGGGAGCGCCGCGACTGTTCGGCGGCGCTGTTCGACCCCGACGGCGCGATGACCGCCCAGGCCGCCCACATTCCGGTCCATCTCGGCGCCATGGCGGAGTCGGTCGCCGCGGTGCGCGCGCTCGCGTCCCCTCCCCGGCCGGGGGACGTCTTCATCCTCAACGATCCCTACACCGGCGGATCGCACCTTCCGGACATCACGCTGATCGGCGCGGTCGATATCGGCGGTGCGGTCGGCGGGTACAGCGTGGTGCGCGCGCACCATTCGGATGTCGGAGGCGTGCAGGCGGGTAGCATGCCGGCCGGCGCGCGTGAGATCTTCGCCGAAGGCGTGATCCTCCCGCCGCTGTTGCTCACGCCGGAGGTGGAGCGGATGCTGCTCGCGAACGTGCGCACGCCGGAGATGCGGCGCGGTGACCTGGCGGCCCAGCGGGCGGCCGTGGAGCGGGGTGCGGACGGCCTGCGGGCCCTCGCCGCGCGCTACGGCTGGCCCGCCGTGGGGGAGGCAGCCCGCGATCTGCTGGACTACGCCGAGCGCCGCACCCGTGAGGCGCTGGGGCGCATCGCGGTCGCCGGCCTCACCGCCACCGACTGGCTCGAGGGAGACGGTGTCGACGACGCCGATATTCCCATTACGGTGCGGATCGATATCCGGGACGGTGTGTTGCACGCCGACTTCACAGGCACCGCGCCGGTCGCGCGGGGGAATGTCAACTGCCCCCTGGCGGTCGCCCGGTCCGCGGTGCTGTTCGTGGTGCGCACGCTGCTCCCGGAGGATGTCCCGACGAACGGCGGCGTGGGGCGGGCCGTGCGCGTCACGGCGCCCGAGGGATGTCTCGTGAACGCGCACCATCCCAGCGCCGTCGCCGCGGGCAACGTCGAGACGTCACAGCGCATCGTCGACACGCTGTTCCTGGCGCTGGCGCGCGGCGGGATTCCCGTGCCCGCGCAGGGCCAGGGAACCATGAACAACGTCACTTTCGGCGGGATGCGGGATGCGGGAAGCGGGATGCGTGACGGCTGGACGTACTATGAGACGATTGGCGGAGGTCAGGGGGCCTCGCCTGCCGCGCCCGGTCCATCGGGAGTGCACGTGGGGATGTCGAACACAAGGAACACGCCCATCGAGGTGCTGGAAATGGAGTATCCCTTGCGGCTGAAGACGTACGCCTTGCGACGGGCGAGTGGGGGAGTCGGGCGGTGGGCGGGTGGGGACGGCGTGGTGCGCGAGTTCGAGGCGCTGGCGCCGATGGAGCTGAGCGTGCTCGCCGAGCGGCGGCGCCATGAGGCGGCGGGCGCGGCGGACGGCGGGCACGGCGCCGCAGGGCGGACTATCTTGAACGGCACGCCCGTCGCGTCCAAAGTGAACACGCTGCTCGCACCCGGTGACGTGCTCCGCATCGAGACGCCGGGCGGCGGTGCGTGGGGAAAACCGGAACAAGGAGACGCGCGATGAACTGGGTGCTGGTGGGTCTGATCGGCCTCACGGCCGGCGTGGTATCCGGGCTGTTCGGGGTCGGGGGCGCCATCCTCATCATTCCGGGCCTCGTGTTTCTCGCCGGGCTGTCCCAACACGCGGCGCAGGGCACATCGCTTGGGGCGCTGCTGCTCCCCGTCGGGTTTCTGGGCGCGCTCGAGTACTACCGGCGGGGTGAGGTGAACATCCCGTACGCGGCGATCATCGCGGTCGGCCTGTTCCTTGGAGCGTTCGTCGGCGCCAAGCTGGCGGGGTCGATGGGGGACCTGGCGCTGCGGCGGGCGTTCGGGGTGTTTCTCCTGCTGGTGTCGGCACGCCTGCTGTTCAGCTAGGTGTTGGACTCGAACACCTTGGCGTCGACGAACAGCTGGAACAGCTGGCCGTCGAGCTGGCCGGCCCGTACCTCTTCGTCCATGATGTCCAGCGCCCGCACCGGCGGGACCGCCGGCTTGTAGGGCCGATCCGCGGCGGTGAGCGCGTCGTAGATGTCGCTGATCGTCATCATCCGTGTCTGGACCGGGATGGCGTCCCCCGTCACGCCCCGCGGGTAGCCGTGACCGTCGAGCTTCTCGTGATGCCCGTACGCGATCAGCGGGATGTCGTGCAGCTCCCGCGTCCAGGGGATTTCCTTGAGGAAGCTGTACGTGTGATTCACGTGGCTCTCGATCTCGAGCCGCTCCGCCTCGTCCAGGCTCCCTTTGGGAATCGTCAGGTAGCGCACTTCCTTGTCCGTCAGGTAGGGGCGGGGGACATCGGCCAGGTCTTGGTACGTCCGGCCCGCCAGCACGAGCAGTTCTTCGAAGTGCGTGGCCGGGAGCACGGTCGGCTCGTTCGCCTGTAACACCGTCGCCATGAAGCGCTCGAGCTCGGCGAGCTCCGCGGCGTGCTCTTGCTGGAGCGCCTGCAGGAACTGCTCGTACCCCTTGCGCCCGTGCGTCTCGAGGAACTCCGCGCGCTTGCGCCAGAACTCCCGCTCCGCGCTGCGCCGCACGAAGTCGTGTCGCTGGCGGATCAGCTCCAGTTGCAGCGGATAGAGCTTCTTCGCCTTCACTAGCACTTGCTCTCGCACGCCGACCTTGCCGAAGTCGTGCAGCAGGCCGGCGTAGCGGATCTCGCGCACCTGCTCGCGGCTGAACCTGACCGCGCGATAGGGCCCGTCGTCGGCGCGGTCCACCACCGCCGCCAGGCGTACCGTCATGTTCGCGACCCGTCCCGAGTGGCCGAACGTGGTCGGGTCGCGCTGCTCGATGGCGCGCACGGCGGCCTGCACGAACCCTTCGAACAGCCGCTCGATCTCGCGATACAGCTGGCCGTTCTCGATCGCCACGGCCGCCTGGCCGGCGAGCGCCGTGACGAGCTCGACCGTCCGCTTCGAGAAGGGGACCACCTGCTGGTCCACGTCATCGGGGGTCGCCAGCACCGCCTCGAAATGGCGCTTGCGGTTGATGAGCTGCAGCACGCCGATCACCTGCTCCTTGTGATCCTTCATCGGGATCACGAGCATCGACTTGGTGCGGTAGCCGTAGCGCTCGTCGAAGGAGCGGTTGATCGTGTACTCCACGTCGGGCGGCAGGAAGTACGCGTCGTCGATGACGAGCGGTTCCCCCGTCACGGCGGCGTAGCCGGCGAGGCTCGACCGATCCATCGGCATGGTGAACTCGACGAACGGGGCTTCGGGCTTCGAGTACGTCTGTGCCAGGCGGAAACGCAGCCGCTTCTCCCCCGGCTCGCCTTCGATCAGGTACAGGCTGCCCGCGTCGGACGAGGTGATGCGCCGCGATTGTGTGAGGATGAGGTCGAGCAGGGTATCGAGGTCGCGCTCCGTGCCGAGCGCCACGCCGATGTGCGTGAGCTCGGCGATCTCGCGGCCGCGGCTCGCCGCTTCGGCCCGGGCCCGGGCGGTCTCCGCGCGAGCGGCCGCCTCCCGATACCCCGCCCGCACGGCGACGAGCAGCTGGCGCACGCCGGCGGGGTGGCGGACGTAGCCGGAGAACAGCTCGCCCGGCATCTCCGCGGGCAGGTCGGGCTCTCCATCGCGCCCCAACGCCACGATCGCGCCACCCGCGTCCACGAAGGCGCGCAGCACGTCGAGCGGCAGGGTCGAACGGCTCTCGGAATCGAGCACCAGCACCGTGGGCCGCTCGTCCACCGCGAGGTCGCGCGGCAGGCGCACCTCGCGCACCTCGATTTGCGCCCCTTCCAGTGCCGGCGCCGCGCTCGCCGGCCGCCACGTCGGCGTGTGTAGCAGGACGTATCTAATCGCGCACCGCGGTCACGAGGTCTTTTCGCGCTTCAACCCGTCCGAGGCTTCGGCGAAGTCGGGGAACACCTGGAGCGCCTTCTCGTACATCTCGACCGCCTTGGCCTTCTGCCCACGGTCGTGGTACAGCAGAGCGCGCGAGTAGTAGGTGAGCGCCTCGGTCGGTACTTGCCGGTTCATCGGTTGCGCCGACGCCCGCTGCGGCAGCGCCGGCAGGTTGGCATCCCGCATCAGCTTCGCCGCCACGGTGCGAATCAGGTCGAACAGATGATCGCGCTGCATCCGGTCCGACTCGACTTTGACGATCTCGCTCGTCTCGACATTGATGAGCCGGGCGTCGAGCCGGAAATCGCCGTAGAAGTCGATGAAGACGCCCGTGACGACATACCGCGCCCCGACCAGCTTGCCGATCTTCGCTGCGGTCTGTGGATCCACCCGCCCCGCCCCCGCCGCGCCCAGGTTCTGCTCGTCGAGCAGCTTCTGCAGCTCGTCCCGCTCCACCACCCGAACCGCGGCATTGGCGGTGAGATCGGAGATCATCAATCCCGCGATACCCTTCTGGAGCGCGTCGAAGTTGTCCTTGTCTTGTCCGTACGAGCCGCCGTTGTCGAACGGAAAGACGGCGATCCCGGGACGCGTGTCCTGTGCTTGGGCTCGGCCTCCCGGCCCCCCGACGGCGGGCCACAGCAGAGCGGCGGTCCCGAGCGAAACGATCGAACGTGCCAGCATAGCGTGCTCCTCGAATCAGAGAGTCAGAGTCGCCCCTTCTTGTCCCGCCAGCACTTCCACCGGCGTACCCCGTGCTTTGGCGGCCCGGCGTGCCGCGGCGAGCATGCCGTCGACGTCGGCGTCCCCGTGCTCCGGCTCGTGGTGGAACAGCACGAGGCGTCGCACCCCGGCGTCCGCCGCGAGTGTCACCGCCTCCTCGAAGGTGGAATGGCCCCAGCCGCGGTGCTGCTCGAGCTCCTGCGGCGTGTACATCGCGTCGTGGATCAGGAGCTCCGTGTTCGCGAGGAATGCGACGAAGTCGTTGCGCCACGACGCCGGAGTGTCGTAATGGCCCCCGGGGCCGAGCTCGTTGTCGGTCACGTACGCCATGCTCGCGCCCCCCCCGGCCGGCGTCAGGCGATACCCCAGCGTCGTGCCGGGGTGCCGCAGCCGCATAGCGCGCACGCGGAACTCGCCTACCGTGAACTCCCCGCCACCCGGCTCGACCTGTCGTACCGTGAGCTTGGCCGACAAGGCATCGAGCGGGATCGGGAACACCGCCGGGTCCATTTGCTGCCGCAGGATCGCCTCGAGTGACGTGGTCCCCTGCCGCGAGCCCCAGATCCGCACCGCGTTTCCCGGGGAGAAGAACGGCTTGAAGTGGGGCAGGCCCTGGATGTGATCCCAATGCGCGTGCGAGAGCAGGATCTCCGCCTGGACCGCGCCGTTGTGACGCTCGGCGAGTTTGAGCCCCAGCGCGCGGATGCCCGTGCCGGCGTCGAGGATCACGAGTTGACCGCCAGGGCCCTCCACGGCCACGCACGGCGTGTTGCCGCCATAGCGCGCGGTGTGGGCCCCGGGGGTGGGGATCGAGCCTCGCGTTCCCCAAAAAGTCACCGTGTAGGCCATCGGTCCCGGCACGCCGTGTCTAGGGCTAAGTTATGGAAAATTCGGCACGTAGAACAAGCCGCCGGCTCACCCGCTCCCCGTGACCCAACTCACGCGAGCGGGGCGTGCCTCACGACCGCCCGGCCGACGCCTCCAGCGCGGCGCGATCCCGGATCAGGATCTCGCGACGGCTGATCTCGATGTAGCCCTTCTCGACCAGCTCGCGCATGGTGCGACTCACCGTCTCGCGGCTCGAGCCGATCATCTGGGCGATCGTGTGGTGGGTGAGGCGGCGGGTAATGCGGGTCGAGCCGGCTTCGTCGGCGAGGTCGAGCAGCAGCTGGGCCACCCGACCGTTGACGTCGAGGAGCACGAGGCTCCCCACCTTCTCGTCCACGCGGCGCAGCCGGCGCGACAGCTCCCGCAACAACCCCATCGCGATTCCGGGCGACTGCTGCAGGATGCTCTGAAAGTCCTCGCGCCGGATCACGAGGAGGTTCGAGTCCTCCATCGCGATCACGTGCGCCGAGCGTGGCTCTTCGTCGATGAGGGACATCTCGCCGAAAAAGTCCCCCTCGCCCAGCACGGACAGGATCACTTCGCGCCCATCTTCTCCGATGAGCACCACCTTGACCTGCCCCTTGGCCACCACGTACAGCGCGTCCCCGGGGTCGTCCTCGAACAGAATCACGGAGTTGCGCGGGTAGCTGCGCTCGCGGGTGATCTCGGCCACCCGATCGAGCTCGGCAGGGGAGAGTTGGCCGAACAGCGGGACCTTCTGGAGGATGGCCGTTACCGACACGCGGGCGTCCCCTGGGGCTGGAGGGCTGATGGTGGGGCAAGCTTACGTGGTGACGTGCTCGGTGTCAATGTGGTGCCTTGCCCCCAACTTATGACGCCAGTTATATTTCCAGACTTCGTGTCGTCCGAACATCTAGCAAGGATACAGTGCAGTGAAATCCGGGATTCACCCCGCCTACCGGCGCGCCCAAGTCCAGTGCGCCTGCGGAAACAGCTTCGTGACGCGGTCCACGGTACCCGTGATCCACGTCGAAATCTGCGCCAAGTGCCACCCGTACTACACCGGGAAGCAGAAGCTCCTGGATACGGCAGGGCGCGTGGAGCGGTTCCGCCAGAGATACGCCACGGACAAGACTCCAGGCTGATGCATGGAGGCCCGACTCCGCCAGGCGCTCGCGCGGGCGGAGGAGGTCGCCCGAGCCCTGGCCGACCCCGAGACCGCGCGGAATCCGGCCAAGCTGCGAGAGCTCGGTCGCGAACATGCGCGGCTGGACGCCATTCGCCAGACCCATGAGCGGCTCACCCGGCTGGAGCGTGAGCTGGGCGAGGCACGCGAGATGGCGCACGACCGGGACCCGGAGCTGGCGCAGCTCGCCCGCGTCGACGCCGAGCGGCTACGCCCTGACGTGGAACGGCTGGAGCGCCAGCTCGCCGAGCAACTCACCCCCGCCGATCCCATGGCCGACCGCGACGCCATCGTCGAGATCCGCGCCGGCACGGGCGGGGACGAGGCCGCGTTGTTCGCGGCCGATCTGTTCCGGATGTACACGCGCTACGGCGAGCGACGGGGCTGGAAGATCGACGTCGTCTCGCTCTCCGAGGGTAACTCGAGGGGTCTGAAGGAGGCGATCTTCGCCGTGCGCGGGCCCAAGGCGTACGGCGCGTTACGATACGAGTCCGGCGTGCACCGCGTGCAGCGCATCCCCGAAACCGAGGCGCAGGGCCGGCGGCACACGTCTGCCGCCACGGTCGCAGTGCTCCCAGAGGCGGAGGAGGTGGACGTCAAGATCGAGGAGAAGGACCTGCGGATCGACGTGTTCCGCTCGGGCGGGCCGGGTGGTCAGAGTGTCAACACGACCGACAGTGCGGTGCGCGTCACGCACCTGCCGAGCGGCCTGGTGGTGCAGTGCCAGGATCAGAAGAGCCAGCTGCAGAACAAGGTCAAGGCGCTCGAGGTGCTGCGCGCGCGGCTGCTCGACCGGATGCTGGCGGAGCAGGAAGGAGCGCGCGCCCGGGAGCGTCGCGCCCAGGTCGGCACGGGCGACCGGTCGGAGAAGATCCGCACGTACAACTTCCCCCAGAACCGCGTCACCGATCACCGCATTCATTACACCGTTCACAACCTAACCGAGGTGCTCGACGGCGACCTCGATGACCTCATCAACGCCCTCCGGTTGGCCGGAGAAAAGGAACGCCTCAGTGCCTGAGCGCGTGGCGCCGCACGCGTCGATCGCGGAGGCGCTCGACCGGGCGAGCGAGCGCCTGGCCGCCGCCGGGCTCCCCAGCGCGCGTCGCGAAGCGACCTCGCTGTGGGCCGTCGTCGCCGGGAAAAAGCCGGGCGACGTGTGGCTCTCGCGCGAGGAGTCGCCCCCGCCGCAGCTGGTCGAACGGTTCGGGGAAGCCGTGGCCCGCCGCTCGCGCGGCGTCCCGTTCGCCTACGCCGTCGGTTGCGTGGGGTTTCGGACGCTTGAGCTGGCGCTCGATCCACGGGCGCTGATCCCGCGGCCGGAAACCGAGGGGCTGGTCGATCTGGTGTTGCGGTGGACTCGGGGAACGGCCGGGGAAGGGGGAAGGGGGAAGGGCGGCGCCGTGGCCGATATCGGCACAGGGTGCGGGTGCATCGCGCTCGCGTTGGCCACGGAGGGCGAGTTCGAGCGCGTGATCGCGGTCGAGCGCTCGGCCGCAGCCGCCGCGTTGGCACGGGAGAACGTCGCCCTCGTTCGCCCCCGCGTGCCGGTCGACATCCGGGAGGGGGATCTCCTGGCCCCGCTGGCCGACGTGCGCTGCCGGACGATCGTAGCGAACCCGCCGTACCTCACCGCGGCGGAGTACGCCGCGCTCGACCCGGCCGTACGCGACTTCGAGCCGCGCGAGGCGCTCGTGAGTGGGGTGGAGGGGCTCGACGCGACCCGTGCATTGCTCGCCGGTGCAGCCGCCTGCATGGTGCCGCAGGGGCTGCTGGCCGTCGAGATCGACGAACGGCGCGCCGAGCAGGTGCGAGGGCTGGCACTCGGCTACGGCTGGGATCGCGTCGCCGTCCACGATGACCTGTTCGGGCGGCCGCGGTTCTTGCTGGCCTTTGCCAAGGAGGAGGCGTGATCGACCAGAAGGCGCAGGAGCTCGGCCGGCTGCTGGGGCAGAGCGAGGAGTACAAGACGCTGGTCCGGGCGAGCGACCGGATGCGCGAGGACGCGACCTGCAAGCAGCTCCTGGCCGAGGTCGAGCGGATCGCCCAGGTGATTGAGCGCGCGGCGCAGGAGAACCGGGAGCCCGCGCGCGAGCAGGTCGAGCAGTACGATCGCGCGCTCCAGAGCGTCCAGTCGAATGCGGTGTATCAGCAGGTCGTAGCCGCGCAGGCGAACTTCGAAAAGCTCATGGCCAAAGTGAACGCGCGGATCTACGAAGGCATGAAGCAGGGGGCCGCGAGCCCGATCATCACGCTGGGATGACGTTCATTGTGGTGGAGGGCCCCGAGGGGGCGGGGAAGTCGACGCTGGTGCGTTGGCTCGCGGATCGGTTTCAGGGCGAAGGCCGGCCGGTCGTGACCGTGCGGGAACCCGGCGGCACGCCGGTGGCGGAAGCGGCACGCAAGGTGGTGCTGCACTTTCCCCAGGAACTGGCGCCCGCTGAGGAGTTGTTCTTGTTCCTGTTGGCGCGCGCCCACGTCGTGCGTACCGTCATCCGGCCGGCACTCGAGGCCGGTCAGGTAGTGCTCGCGGACCGGTTCGAGCTGTCCACCATGGCCTACCAGGTGGCCGGCGGCGGGTTACCATACGATGAGGTGGTGCGGGCCAACCGGTTGGCCACCGGCGGCCTGGTCCCGGACCTGACGCTGGTGCTCGATGTCCCCGTCGCCCTCGGCCGCGAGCGGCAGCGGGCGGCACGCAAGGTGCAGGACCGGATCGAGCGACAGGACGATGCGTTCCACCGGCGTGTGCTCGACGCGTACCGCACGGCCCGAGGTCCGGGGGTGGTGCACATCGACGCCGCCCAATCCAAGAAAGTCGTGCAAGATGCTGCATGGCGCGAAGTCATGACGGTGACCGCACTCTCAACGCGAGGCGTCTCATGAAGCTCCGAAAGATCCTGGTGGTCGCCGTCGTCTCCGGCGTCGCGCTCGCGACGGGTGGCTGGCTGCTGCAGCGCGAGGCGGCGCCGGAAGGATCGGTGTACCAGCAGGCCCGGTTATTCGAGGACGTGCTCGCGCACGTGGCCGATTACTACGTCGACTCGCTCGACGAGCGCCAGCTCTACCAGATGGCGATCGACGGCATGCTCGACCAGCTGCACGATCCGTATTCGGTGTTCCTGAAGCGGGACGACTTCCGCGCCCTGTCCGAAGCGACGACCGGCAATTACGGCGGGCTCGGCATTCAGATCGACGTGCGCGACGGCTGGATCACGGTGATCGCGCCGCTCCCCGACACGCCCGCCTGGCGGGGCGGCGTCGAGCCGGGCGACCGGATCGTCGCGCTCGACGGCCGGTCCACCGAGGGCTGGAAGAACGATCAGGCGGTCAAGGAGCTGCGCGGTGAGCCGGGCACGAAGGTCGAGCTACGGGTGCGGCGCGTCGGCGTGGAGCAGCCCATCACCTTCAAGCTGAGCCGCGCCACGATCCACATCCGCTCCGTCCAGGTCGCGATGCTGCTCGATGACAAGGTCGGGTTCGTCCAGTTGAGCCCCGTGAGCGAGACCTCGGCGGCGGAGCTGACCCACGCCGTGGACAGTCTGGTGCAGAAGGGCATGAAGTCGCTGATCCTGGACCTGCGGTACAACCCGGGCGGGCTGCTCGATCAAGGGGTCGCCGTCAGCGAGTTGTTCCTCGATCCCGGTCAGGAGGTCGTCTCCACGCGGGGACGGGCGCCCAACATCACGCGCTCGTTCAAGGACACGAAGCCCCAGCCGTGGCCCGGGCTGCCGATCGTCGTGCTCGTGAATGGGAGCACGGCGAGCGCCGCCGAGATCATCACCGGTGCGCTCCAGGACCACGATCGCGCGCTCGTGGTGGGGACGCCGACGTTCGGGAAGGGGCTGGTGCAGTCGCTCTGGCAGCTCACGCCGGAGACGGCGCTCAAGCTCACGACGGCGCGCTGGTACACGCCGAGCGGTCGCACGATCCAGCGAAAGAGCAAGAACGAAGCCGATCAAGAGGCGCAAGTCGTCGCGGCGGAGCAGGGCCACGATACCACGAAGGTCGATTCCGCGCCCGTGTTTCACACCGATCGCGGCCGCGCAGTGGTGGGCGGCGGCGGGATCCGGCCGGATCTGTTCGTCGGCCCGGACACCTTCACGACCGCGGAGCGGAATTACATGAAGGCGCTGGGCGACAAGATTCCGGTGTTCCGGGACGTGCTGTCCACGTACTCGCTCGAGCTCAAGGGATCGGGCCGGGTGAGTGACCCCACCTTCGCCGTGGGGGACGAAATGGTGGCGGAGGTGCTGCGCCGCCTCCGCGCCCGCGGCGCGGGCGTTCCCGACAGCGTCGCCGCCGGGGCACGCACCCTGATCGCCCACGAGCTCGGCAATGAAGCGGCGCGCTACGTGTTCGGTCGCGCGGCCGAGGTGCGCCGCCGCCTGGCGGAAGACCACCAGGTGCAGGCGGCGCTCGCCTTGGTGCGCCGCGCGCGGTCGCCGCAGGATCTGCTCACCCTCGCGCCCACAAAGGTTCCCGCGAACCAGCGGAACTAGGGTGAGCGGGCCGCCGATCACCACCGATTCCGCGGTCGGGATCATCGGTCCGGGACGGGCCGGCCTCGGCCTCGGACTGGCGCTGGCGCGCGCCGGATACGTGGCGCGGTTGTACGGCCGGCGCAAACAGGCGATCCCGGATCCGCTCGAGCTCACGGTCGGCGCTGCCGACGCTCCTCCCCCGCCCGCCTGGCTCGCCCAGGCGGGCGTCGTCATTCTTGCGGTGCGCGACGACGCGATCCGGCCGCTGGCGGAAGCGCTCGCGCGCGGCGGAGCAGTCCGGTCCGAGCACGTGGTCCTCCACCTCTCCGGCGCGCAAGGCCAGGAAGCGCTGGGCCCCCTCGTGCCGTCTCGCGCCGCGCTGGGGTCGCTTCATCCGCTGCAGACGATCGCGGATCCGGAGCGCGCGCCCGAGCGCCTGCGGGGCGCCTGGGCTGCGGTGGAGGGGATGCCGCGCGCGCTCGACGCGGCGGAGCGGATCGCGCGTGCGCTGGGAATGCGCCCGTTCCGCCTCACCGGGAAGGCGAAGGCGATCTACCACGCGGGCGCGGTGTTCGCGTCCAACTACTTCGTCGTGGTGGAGGCGGTCGCTCAGCGGTTGCTGCGACACGCCGGTTTGAGCGACGCCGAGGCATGGCAGGCGCTGCGGCCGCTGGTCGAGGGCACGCTGGCGAATCTGCTGCACCAACAGCCGACGGACGCCCTGACGGGTCCGGTGGTGCGCGGCGACGATACCACGATCCGGCGCCACCTCGCGTCGCTCACCAAGGACGACGCCCTGCTGTACCGGGCGCTGGGGCGAGCCGCACTCGAGCTCGCGGAGAAACGGGGCATGGACCAGGCGACGGCGGCGCGCGTCGCCGACGCCCTCGCTACTGATCTACCACTCGTACTCCGGCCGGGGGCGAAAACGTGAACTCGCGGCCCGGGGCGCCGCGATTCACCCGGAGGTTGTCGAGTATCACCGTTCGCTGCTGGCCCCCGGCCTCCGTGATCTCGATCCGCCGTACCACGCCGTCCTCGCGGTCGACCCAGATCACGGCTGCGCGGTACGGCTGATCGTGCTCCTTGGGCGTGAGCCCGATTACGTCTGCCGTCCGGCCGGCGAGCGAATCCACGCGAACGTAGCGCGCGTCGTAGCGCTCGTGCGGATGCTCCACGAACTGGCCGATCAGGTTCGGCCCGGTCGTGCCCACGTCGGGGATGCGTGACCGGATCACTTGGCCCGGCGTGGTGCTCGGTGTGTAGAGCCACAGGTAGCGGCCGTCCGCCACGATGCGGTCGCCCTTGGGCTGCGTGAAGCGCATCGCGAAGCGGCTGGGCCGCATCTGGTACAGCTTGCCGCGGGTCGTGTCGGGACTGCCGATCATCGGGTTGAGGATGATCTGGACGAAGTCGGCGGTGAGCGTGCTAATGGTCTGGTAGGTCTGGCTCGCGTGGTCGAGGACGGGCCGGGGGTCCGGGGCCTGGACCGTTGGTAAGATCACGATCGCGACCATTGCGGATTGCCAATTGCGGATTGCGGATTGGATGAGCCCGCTTCCGAACCCCGATGCCGACCCTCCTGCTCGGCGTGCGCCAATCAAATCCGCAATCCGCAATCCACAATCCGCAATCGTTCTCACGCCCCCACCGACGCCGGCTCCGCGACCCGCCGCCCGATCACCTCCGCGATGACCCGGACCTCGCGCATCAGCTGCGCGAACTGGTCGGGGAACAGCGACTGGGCCCCGTCCGACAGGGCCTGGTCGGGATGGGGATGGACCTCGACGATGATGCCGTCCGCCCCGGCCGCGACGGCGGCCCGCGCCATCGGGATCACCTTGTCCCGGAGCCCCGTGCCGTGGGACGGGTCCGCGACGATCGGGAGGTGCGACAACTTGTGCACCACCGGAATGGCCGTCAGGTCGAACACGTTGCGGGTCGCGGTGTCGAAGCCGCGGATGCCGCGCTCGCACAGGATCACGGCGTGGTTGCCCTCGGCGAGGAGATACTCCGCCGACAGCAGCAGCTCTTCGATCGTCGCGGCCATCCCGCGCTTCAGGAGCACGGGTTTCTTGGCCCGGCCCGCCGCCTTCAACAGTGAAAAGTTCTGCATGTTCCGGGCGCCGATCTGGATGATGTCGGCCACCTCGGCGACGTAGCCCACGCCCTCGGGGTCCATGGCCTCGGTGCAGATCAACAGCCCCGTCTCTTCACGGGCCTTGGCGAGCAGCTTGAGACCGGGCCGCCCGAGCCCCTGGAACGCGTAGGGCGAAGTGCGAGGCTTCCACGCGCCGCCGCGCAGGATTACCGCTCCCGCTTCCCGCACCTGACGCGCCGCCTCGAGGATCTGACGCTCCGACTCGACCGAGCAAGGCCCGGCGATCGCCACCACCTCCGTGCCTCCGACCGCCACGCCCCCGGGCAGACGGACGACGGTGTTCTCGCTCTTCCATTCGCGGCTCACCTGCTTGTACGGCCGCGAGACGTGGATGATCTCCTGGACGCCCGGGAGCGCCTCGAGCCGCGATGCGTCCACGCGCCCGTCGTTGCCCACCAGGCCGACGGCGGTCCGCTGCGCCCCCGGCATCGGCTGCGCCTTGTATCCCAGCTCCTCGATGACGGCGACGACGCGCTGGATCTCCGCATCGGTGGCGCCGTGTCGCATGACGATCAGCACACCTCACGCTCCTCCAATGACAAACCGATCTCCGTCGCGGGCGGCCGCGATCGGCCCGCTGAACCGCTTCCCGGCGGCTCGTGCCGGGTCCGAAGTTTCTACCGGCGGATAGAAGTGCGTCAAGACGAGCCGGCGCGCCCCCGCTTCGCGGGCCAGGTCGCCGGCACGCTCCGGGGTGAGATGAATATCCATCGCCATCGCTTCGGGGAGCGAGCACTCGGCCAGCAGCAAGTCGGCGCCCGTCGCCCACTGGGCGAGCTTACTCGAGGGCCCGGTGTCGCCGGTGTACACGAGCCGCCCCTCCGGCGCCGCGAGGGCCAGCGCCACGCTCTCGGGCGTGTGGGGCACGGGAAACGTCTCGAGGTTCACCTCCGCGTCGAGCGGAAACGGCTCGCCGTCCCGCACGTCGAGGATGCCGATCGGGAAACCCGGATCGAGCAGCCACTCGCCGTATCCCGGGGCGAGCGCCTTGACCAGCCGCACCACGCCCGGGGGCCCGAGGATGACGAGCGGCTCCCGCCGCGCCGGAACGCTGGTGTACTTGAGGGCGTACACCAGCATCGGCAGCTCGCCCCAGTGATCGGGATGGAAATGCGACAGCACGACGTGCGTGACTTCGTGCCACGGCAGTCCGAATTCCGCGAGCCGGTGCAGCGCGCCCGCGCCGCAGTCGAGCAGGATCTTCAGCCCGCCGCGGCTCACCCAGTGACACGCCGCGGTGCGCGTTGCCGACGGGGCGACCGTCCCCGTTCCCACGGTGACCAGTTCCATGACGCTCAGCGGCCCCTCCCCCGGAAGACGATTCGCCTGAACTGAATTACCCCCCCCGCCCGCAACTTGTACAGGTAGACGCCGGGCGGCAGTTCCCGCCCGTCGTCGGCGCGGCCGTCCCACATGAGTCGTCCATCGCACGTGGGGCCCCCGGGTCCGCTGCGCCCGTAGCGGCCCGCCGGAAGAATCCCGGGGAAATCGGGCCCCGGCACGAAACGTCGCACGGCGTTGCCGCGCAAGTCGAGCACCGCGAGCTCGACGACCGCCGGGATCGCGAGATCGAACCAGAGGCAGGTCGAATCCCGTCCCGCGGCGGGGAACGGGTTCGGAAAGTTCTGGTACAGCAGCGTGGTCGGGGGAATCGAGCCGTCGACCACCATGAAGACGCCCTGGCTCCGCACCAGGTTCGTGTCGGCGCCCGCGTGCACCACCAGCGACCACACGTAGGCGGCATCGCGCTCGAGCGGTCGCGGCAGCTGGAATACGGTATTGCTCAAGCCCGCGACGCTGTATTCCGCGACGGCGGCGAACGCGCCGCCGGCACGCCGCACGGTGAGGTCGTAGCTGAGCGGTCCGGGCGGCACGCTCACCGTCGGCGACTGCCACGTGAAGGTCGGCTGAGGGTCCGCGGTGTTCAAGCCGCCCGGCGCCGAGAAGGACGTGAGCGTGGCCCAAGGCGGCACCGCCAGCGGCCCCACGGCACCCGAGGTCGCCGTGGCGCCGGTGGCCGCCGTGGCGTCGACCCGCCAGAACAGCGGCCGTCCGGGCTTGAGCGGCCGGCGCAGTGTGTAGCTCGACGCGCCGGTGAGCGTATCGACGACGGGATACTTGAGGCCTGAGTCCCGGGCGAGCCGGAGGCGATACGTGATCGGCGTGGCGAAGGGTGGTGGCACGTCCACCGACCACGAGAAGTACGGCGTGATCGACGCCAGCAGCGGTCCGGCGGGCGTGAGCGGTATGACGCCGCCCGGGAACACCGCGCTGGCGGCGACGTCGGGGCGGCCCCGGCCCCGCAGGCTGTCCGGCGCGGCCCGATTGTCCGCGTAGGCGGCGAGCGCCCGGCGGAGCGCACCCGGCCCGAGCGCGGGGTGAAGCTGTTTCAGCAGCGCCGCCGCGGCCGCGATCAACGGCGTCGCGAACGACGTGCCGCTCAACCGGCGCACCGCGTTGGGGCCGTTCAACGCACAGATCAGCACGCCCGGTGCGGTGAGGTCCGGCTTCAGACGGCCGTCCGCCGTCGGCCCGCGTGACGAGAACCCGGCAAGCGTGCCGAGCGAGTCCTCCGCGCCGACCGTGATCACCGAGTCGGCATCGGCCGGCGTGACCAGGGTCCGAAAGCCAGGGCCCGCGTTGCCGGCCGCGGTCACGACGAGCATGCCGTGGGCGGCGGCGCTCTCCGCCGCCACCGTCGTCACGGCCACGTGGCCGTTCAGGTCCGCGGGCGTGTACGTGAAGCCGTCGTCGAACTGGAGATAGCCGAGGCTCGACGACACGATGTCGACGCCGATCGAATCGGCCCATTCGAGCGCCTGCACGTAGTTCAGTTCTTCGATACGCGTTTCGCCGCGCACGTCCTCGGTCTTGGCGAGCAGGTACGCCGCCCCGGGCGCGATCCCGCGCAGCCGCCCGGGGACGCGCCCCGCGAAGAGCGACCACACCGCCGTGCCGTGGAACTGCGCACCCGGTTGATCGTTCGGCTCGTCCCGCACCACGGAGTCGCCGAACACGAAGTCGTGTTGCGCCGTCACCGTGACGCCTGCGAATGCGGGATCCGCGGTGTTGAATCCAGCGTCGAGGATGGCGACCCGTACGCCGGTCGCGTCATAGCCCGCGTCGGCGATGGGGCGCAGGTCGAGCTGGCGGTACGGCATGTCGGAGGGTCCGTAGGTCGGGTCGCCGCCCGCGGGGCAGGTGTCGATAGCGGCCGCGCCGACCAGGGCCGCGTCGGGTCCCGGCAGGAGGCGCCACCGCCCCGCCGGCTGGATGCGGCGCAGCAGGGCGTCGCGCCCGAGCTGCCGCAACGCCGCCGTCGACGCATCCGCGCCGAGCGCGTGCAGCCAGCGGCTGTGGATGCGGAGGCGTGCGCCCGCGGCGGCGGCGCTCGCCGCCGCGCGCGCCAGCGGGACGGCGGGGCGCACGAACAGCCAGACGGTGAGCGTCGTGTCCCGCTGCCACATGCGCGCCAGGACCGGAGACACGGCGGGCCGCTGCGCTACGAGGCCGGCCGGGAAGGCGAGGGCGAAGAGCGCAGCGGCCCGGAGGGACCGTGGCACGGGGACTACACCGGTTCCATCTGGCCCAGGCGCACGCCCACGATCGTCGAGACCCCGGGCTCCTGCATCGTGACGCCGTACACGGCGTCGGCCGCCTGCATGGTGCGCGGGTTGTGAGTGATGACGATGAATTGCGTCTGATCCTTGAATTCGGCGAGCAGCTGGACATAGCGGCCCACGTTGGCGTCGTCCAACGGGGCGTCCACTTCGTCGAGCAGGCAGAACGGGCTCGGTTTGGTGAGGAAGATGGCGAACAGCAGCGATACGGCGACCAGCGTGCGCTCGCCCGACGAGAGCAGGTGGATGCGCTGCGTCCGTTTCCCGCGCGGCGCCGCGTGGATCTCGATCTCGCTCTCGAGCGGCGCGTCCTCATTGGCGAGCCGCACGTCGCACTCGCCGCCGCCGAACAGCGTCTGGAAGACCGTGCGGAAGTGCTCGCGCACCTTCCCGAACGACTCCAGGAACATTCCCTTGGCGGTGTGATCGATCTCGCGCGCCGCCTGCTGCAGCGACTGGCGCGCGGCCACGAGGTCGTCCCGCTGCGTCATCAGGAACTCGAGGCGCTTCGTTTCCTCGCCGTGCTCGTCGACCGCCAGCGCATTGACCGGCCCGACCGCGTCGATCGCGGTTCTGAGTCGGTCGTCTTCCTGGCGCAGCCAGGCGATGTCGCCGGGCACTTCGGGCGCGGCGGCCAGCAGCTGCTCCAGCGGCTTGCGCCATTCGGCCTCGACCCGCTCCGCGAGCCCGCGCTTGCGGCCCACGATCTCGGTGCGCTCGACCTCGAGCTTGTGCTCTTCCGCGCCGAGCACGTCGAGGCCTTTGCGGGCCGTTTCCAGCGCCGCCTCCGCCTCTGCGAGCCGCGCGTCCGCCTCCTCGACGTCCACCGCGGCCTCCCGGGCCGCGCTGTCGAGCGCGCCGAGCGCGAGACCACGCTCCTTGAGAGCGTCGGTCCACTCGCCCTGCTGCGCGGTTTGGGCCGCGACGTCGTGGTCGATGGTCCCCATCTCGTCGGCGAGGCTGGTGCCCTGGCGCCGCGCCTCCGCCGCGTCCGTGGCGGCGCGCTCGGCGCGGGCACGCGCCGCCGCGAGATGGGCCTCGACCTGGGCGGCCTCGACCTGCCAGTGCACCCGCTGCTCGCGCGCCGCCTCCTGCTGCGCCTCCAGCTCCACCAGCCGGGCGCGCTCGGCCCCGAGGCGCTCGTCCAGCCGCACCCGCTCGACCTCGTGACGCTCGAGCTCGGCGCGCAGGGTCGCCAGGCGCGTCTCCACCTCCGCCAGCCGGCCTGACAACCGCTCGACTTGCGTCGTCGCGTCCGCCGCCTCGCGCTGCGTGTGGGCCGCCGCGCGCTCGGCATCGCCTTTCAACGCGCCCGCCTCGAGCTCTTGCGCGCGGGCCTGCTCGGCCGTCGCGCCCGCGGCGGCGAACTCGGCCTCGGCCGTGGCCAGCCCGTTGAGCGTGCGCTGCAGCGCCGTCGCCGCCGTCGCGCGACGCGTCTCGGCCTCCCCCAGCTCGTGCGCCAGTCCCTCGATCTCGGCGCGCCGCTCGAGCGGGCCCCCGGCTGCGGCGCCCGCGAGGAACACCGCGCCGTTCGCGCGGCGCAGCGCCCGCCCGCCGTCCAGCACTTCGTGACCCGCAAGCAGGGCGCGCACCCACGCCGCCGCCGGCCCGTCCACGCGCAACTCGTCGGCAAGAGGATGCCCGTCGGCCGCGCGGCGGGGACCGGGCGCGCACGGCAACAGCACCAGCGGCCCCGGCTCGGTACGCTGGTGCCATTGGCGCACCGCCTCCACGGCGGCATCGTCGCGGACCAGCACCGCGTGCAACCACTCCCCGAGCAGTTGCTCGGCCAGCTGGGCGTCGCGTCGATTGGTGCGCACGAAATCCGAAAGTGGACCCAATATCACATCACCGAAGTGCGCCTTGTCTCGCAGTAGGGCCTGCGCGGCCGGGGCGAGGCCCACCCGCTGGCGCTCGAGCTCGGCGAGCGCGTCCCGCCGCGCGGTCACTTGGGCGAGTGCCTCGTCCGCCTGGCGCTGCGCGGCGCGGTCGTGCGTCTCCTGCTCCTTGAGCTCGGCCACGCGACGCCGCGTCCGCTCCAGCCCCTCCGCCGCCTGCGCCGCCGCCAGCGCCCGGGCCGCCGCCTCCCGTGCCCGCGCCGTCATCTGGGCGGTCGCGGCCCACTCCGCCTCCGCGCGGGCGGCGCGCTCGCCGGAGGCCTGGGCGAGCTGCTGGCCCAGCTCCCCCCACTCCCGCTCGAGCGCGGCGCGCTCGCCTTCGAGCGCCCGCAACGCCTCGGCTCGCCGCTGCAGATCCTCCTCGAGCTCGCGCACGGCCGTGCGCTGCGCCAGCAGCCCGTCACGGCCCTCCTGCTCGAGGGTGCTGCGGCCTTCCAGCTCGCGCTGCACCGTGGCCAGATCGCGCTCGGCGGCGGCGCACTCCGCCGCCGCGGCGATCCGCTCGCGCTCCGCCTCGGCCGCCCGCGCGTCCTCTTGCTCGCGGCGCATGTCGGCGGTGGCACGCCGCTGGCCCGCGTTGCGCAACCGCTCGGCGGACAAGGCGAGATCGCCTTCGAGGCGCCCGACTTCGAGCTTCGCGTCACCCAGACGCCGCTCCACCTCGGTGCGGCGCGCTTCCGCGGAATGCCGCGCCTGTACCCGCGCCTCTCGCTCGTGCTCGGCCTCCGCCAGCCGCGTGCGCTCCGCCGGCAGCGCCCCAGCCAGGTCCCCCGCGCGCTGGCCCAGCCGGCCCAGCGCGATATCAAGATCCTCGAGCTCGCGCCGCACGAGCGTCAGCGCGATCCCGAAGCGCTCCTCGATCATCTTGCCGTACCGCTCCGCCTTGCCCCGCTGCCGCGCGAGCGAACGCACCTGCGTCTGCACCTCGCTGATCAGGTCATCCAGGCGCGCCAGATCCGCCGCCGTCTCCTCGAGCCGCCGCTCGGTGCTCTTCTTGCGGTCGCGGTACAGCCCGATCCCCGCCGCCTCCTCGAACAAGGCCCGCCGCTCCTCGGCTCTCTCGGAGAGCAGCGCCTCGATCATGCGGGCTTCCATCACCACGGCGGCGTCTGCGCCGAGACCGGTGCCGCGCAACAGATCCTGAATGTCCCGCAGACGAACCGGCGAGCGGTTGAGCAGGTATTCGCTCTGACCGGACCGGGACAGCCGGCGTGTGACGAGGACCTCCTGGTACGCCAGCGGGAGCGTGCCGTCGGAGTTGTCGAACACGAGCGACACTTCCGTCACGTTCACCGGGCGCCGGCCGGTCGACCCTTGGAAGATCACGTCCTCCATCTTCCCGCCGCGCAGCAAGCGGGGGGATTGCTCGCCCAACACCCAGCGGACGGCGTCGGAGATGTTCGACTTGCCGCATCCGTTGGGGCCCACGATCGCAGTGACGCCGGCCTCGAACGGCAGCTCCACCGTCCCGGCAAACGACTTGAAGCCCGACAGCTCGAGTCGGGTCAATCTCATGGTCTGGTCCTCGTGCGGGTCACGAGAGTGGCGGGGACGCGGGCGCGCTTGAGCTGCGCCTCGGCGACACTCGCCTGGTCGGGCGTTTCGAACGCGCCCACGAGCAGGGCGCCGTCGGCACCCCACGACACGGCCGGAATGCCCCGGGCGCGCAGGCGATCGGGTCGCCCGGTCTGGGCGAGCGAGAAGGAGTACGGTGCCCGCAACAGGTCTCCTTGACCCTTGGGTGCCACGCGGTTCGCCCACAGCGCGGCGCGCGCCAGCACCGCCGAGTCACGAGTGGTAAAGGCGCCGGCGAGCACTCGATACCAGACGGCGGCACCTCCCCCCCGGCGTCCCTCGAGCGCGACCGGCGTCACGAAGGCGGGCAAGTGTTCGCGGGACGCCAGGCGATCGGCCAGCGCGAGCGCCTTGTCGGCTCTGGCGTAGGCGGCGAGCTGGACGGTCCAGGGGAGCGTGTCGAGCCGAGGCGCCGGCACGGGGGTCGGCCGCGCCCGCGGGGAGGGAGGAGGCGCCGGGCTGGCGGCGCGGTGTTCGGCGCCGCTCGCCCGGATGGAGTCTCCGCCGGAGGCGAACAACACCCACCCCAGGGCCGCTCCGCCCATGAGCGTCGCGGCGACGACGGCCGGCCGGGTGCGGCGGCTTGCGGCCCGCCCCTCGGAGCGCGCCGGGCGCCCGGGATGCGACACCAGCGGCGTCGCCGCGTGGACGTCCGACTCAGGGGTCCAGCGCTCCCGCACCACGCCGACCAACGGGATGCCGCGCTCCAGCGCCGCGCCGATTCCCTGGCCGATGGACGACTCCGGCTCGAAGCCGTCGGGCGAGAGCACGATCAAGCCGTCCGGCACGGCCGAGAGCCGGGCGAGCGCGCCGGCCGAGAGATAGAGCAGCAGCAGCGCGCCCTCGACGCGGAACCCGCCGTGCAGCTTCTTCCAGCGCTCGTGTCCGAACACGTCGCCCGGGTGCGCGGTGTACGCGCCCGCCGCGATGAAGAAGACGTGGTCCACCTCGTGGGCCGCCTTGGTGAGTGATACGCCGTACTCGAACGCGTCGACGATCCCTTCGCTGGGTGTGAGGCCCACCACCTCGTGCAAGGTGGGGTCCTCGATCCACAGGTCGACGAGCGCCACGCGGCGTCCGTGCTGGGCCGCGGCGCGGGCCACGTCCCAGGCCGCCGCCGTGGCCCATTTCAGGTCCCCGGTTGCAGGCACGAGTGCGACGAGCGCGTGCCCGTCGACGAGCGGAGGGATCAGGTTGTCGAGGCGCGAGCGCGGCAGCGGTCGTGCGCTCATGGCGTCGGTTGATAGATCCAGTATGGCCGGCCGAGTTTCCGTCCGATCGCCTCCGCCTGCGCGCGGGTCGGGTACGGACCCAGCACGACACGGTAGCCGTCGTCGGGCCCGCGCGGCGGCAGCACCCGCGCGGTCAACCCCGCCCGACTGAGCTGCTGGGCCATCTCACTCGACCAGGCTTCGTTCTGCGACGTCGACACCTGCACGTACAGCAACCCTTCCCCCGCGGCAGCCGAGTCGCCGGTTCCCGCGGCCGGTTGACCAGACGGGACCGACGGCTCCGCGAACGCCGAGCGGTAGCTTCCGCGGGGCCGCCAGCCGGTCAGGATCCACTGATCGGTGCCACCCCCCTTCACCCGACCCGTCACGACCAGGGAATCGGGGCGGTACGCGGCAACGTCGTCCCCCTGCCGCACCAGCAGCGAGCCGTCGGGGGCGATCGCGGGCAGATCCACGCGCCAGCCGGTCGCGACCGAGCCCACCAGTCGCTTCACCGGCAGGTCTACGATCCACGCCGAGTCGCCGACCGTGGGCCGCGCCAGGAGCCAGCGCCCCAGCGGATCGAGACGGATCGTCGCCGCCGGTGTGGGCAGCGCCACGCCATCGATCTCGGTGCGGTCATAGCGGTCGATGACGGCGAGCCCGGGTTCGGTGCGCCGCGCGACATAGATGCGGTGACCCGACGGTGAGAACACGAGGGCCCGCGGATGGTCCTCGAGGCGTACGAATGCCGGCTCGCGCCGCCCCAGCGCATCCATCAGCAGCACGCCCGAATCGCTCGCGACGGCGATGAGATCGCCCCACCGCGTCGCCGCCACGTCGCCTCCTGCGGGAATGGTCCGGCTGGTTGGTGGTTGATCGGCTGCGGCGGTGATGAGCGTGGGAGGATCCACCGCGACCAGACGCTGGTCGGTGCCGCCGAACAGCTCGCGCGGCACACCGCCCAGCGGTTGGGGCCAGGCGAAGCGGACTCGCCGGGCGAGCGATACCACGCGCCGCTTCGCGTCCACCGTGTACAGGGTGCCGTCCGGCCCGAGGGCGGCCTGCACGATCCCGGTTACCACGGTGTCGACGCGCCCGCTCCCCAAGTCGAGCGACAACACGTCCTGTTTCGCGGTCATGACAAACAGGAACTCGGACTCGGGGTCGAGCCCGATAACGGTCGCGACCGCCGGCAGCTGGCCATGAATGGCGTTGGGGACTTCGACCAGGTCCGGGAGGCGATACGCCCGTGGGGTGCCGCCCCGGGCGACCACGCGCAACGCCATGCCGGCGGTGCGGGCCGCGCTTACGGGTGATCGCGTAACTGATTGCGGTGTCTTTTGTTGAGACGATGGGGCCGCGGGTGCTCGGGACCGGCAGCCCCCCAGCGCCAGGTAGGCGAGGACGTAGAACCACCCACGGGTAAGCAAATGGCCTCGCCGGACAAGATAGACAACCGGCGAGGCCAGCGCAAGTGTTTTAGCGATACGGAGTTAGAACGTTGGGCCCAAACTCACCGTCCAATAGGCTTTGTTGCGCAGCCGGTCGAGCGGCTTGGTGTAGTCGAACCGCAGCACCACGAATCCCAGCACGTTCACGCGGATCGATCCACCCCAGCTGCGTAGCGGCGTGCGGACAATCTCTGGGTCGTCGATCTGGTCACGCTGCCACTTGATGATCGAGCCTGGCTCCCACGCCAGCCCCATGTCGTAGAACAGCGCGCCCTCGATCGGCGGCAGCCCCACGGGCAAGAAGCCCAGGACCAGGCTGCGGGTCAGCGGGAAACGCAGCTCCACGTTCGCCACTGCGATGCGCGAGCCGATCAACTGATCGAGCTCGGAGCAGCCCGTGCGACCGTTCGTCGTGCTGGTCGCATTGGCGCACTCGTTGTTGATGAGTGAGCCGGCCGTATAGCCGCGGATCAGCTCGGTGCTCCCGAGGAAGATCGGGAACTGGCCGCCGTCGCGGCCGTAGCGTCCGAAGAACAACCCACGCATTGCCAATGTGAACGGCCGTGCGAAAAAGTAGCGCCGCCAGTCGGCGAGCCCCCCGACGAACTGCCAGTCGCCGAGGCTCGGGGTGACCTGGAAGCGGAAGCGCGAGCCGGCGAACGGCCCGACATAGCCGAACAGCGCGTTGTCGTGCACCAGCGAGAGCGACGGCGATGCGTAAGAGATCGACGGGTTGCTCACGGTCTGCAGGTCTGACACTCCGAGGACGAAGCCGTTCGGGTCCAGCAGGTACTGCTGCTGCAGCACGGCGTCGGAGATGTTGACCGCGTGCATGCCCAGCTCCACGCGGGTGAAGCGGCTGAACGGATAATACGCTTCCACGAAGCCGTCGCGGATCACGAACCGCCGTATCCCCACGGTGAGCACCGAGAGGCCGCCGGTGTCGCTTTGGAGCGTGGTGGGCTCGTAGAAATAGTACGGCTCCTGAGTGAAGCCGGCCGCCCAGTTCAACCGGTGCGTCTGGTTGATGTAGGCCGTCAGCACCTGCGCTTCCGAGAGGCGCCCGTTCACGGCGCCCGCGAAGACCAGCGTGTGGTTGCCGAGCAGGTCCGACAGCGAGATGGCCGTGCCGCCGAAGAAGCCGCGCCCGAAGTTGTCCCGCTGGTACCCGATGGTCGGCCGCGCCACGTAGTCGGGAGTGAATCGCGTGTGATACGCCTTGAAGGTGAACTCGCTGGTATCGGGGAGCGCGGTCGCCGAGTCGAGCAGCGTGCGCACGCTGACCGCGGTCGTGCCGGTGGTGGAGTCGGTCCGTTGCGGGGTGGCGCTCGAGGCGCGGAACCCGGTGGGCGAGCGGTACACGGACGTCGCGCTGCGCGACTGCTCGGTCGGCATGGCCGCGCCCGCCGGTGTGGCGGACGCCCGTGCGGTGTCGCGTCGCGCCACCGCGAGCAGCGACGTCACCGGCGGCGTTGGGGAGTCCTGGTACGGCTGGCGCCGCAGCGACCGGGGGTTGTCGACGCCGTACACGTTGTAGTCGCCGTCTTCGTAATAGGCGAACGCCAGGCGGTCGGCTTGCCGGGCCCACGAAAGGGCGGGCGACAACGGCGTGATCCCGGTGACACCGGTGAAGACGTCGGTCAGCTGATACAGGTTGTGGTCGCCGAAGTCGTACAAGTAGACGTCGCTGATCCCGGAGCGATCCGAGACGAACGCGATCGACCGCCCGTCGGGCGCCCAGACCGGGTTGATGTTCTTGCCGTGCTCCGTATGCGGGAGGATCTCGATCGCGCCGTTGTCGAGGTGGTACAGGGCGATCCGCATGTTGCCGAACCGCAGCTGGCTGAAGTCGGTTTCCGGGCCGCGGTCGGTAGCGAACGCGATGGTCTTGCCGTCTGGGGACCAGGCCGGTTGGAGATCGGCGTTCTTGTCGTTGGTGAGTCGGTGCAGGTCGCTGCCGTCGGCGTTCACGACGAACAGGTCGGACAGCCCTCCGTCATAGCCCGTGAACACGAGCTGCCGCCCGTCGGGGGACCAGGCGGGCGTGGTCAGCCCGTTCAGCGGGATGGGGATACGGCGGAACTCGCCGCCCTTCTTGACGTCGAGGATCACGAGGTCGTCTTTGTCCTTGTGCTTCGCGGCGATCGCGAAGTAACGCGCATCCGGTGAAAATGATCCCGCCGAGTTGATGAAGCGCAGGCTCTCGTAGTTGTTGCTCAAGGTGGACTTGACGAGCCGACGTTTGACGCGCCCGGTCTCCGCATCGGCGAGATACAGGTCCACGAAGAACGAGTTCTTCTCGCTGAAATAGGCGATGTCCCGCCCGTCCGGCGTGAGTGCCGGCGCCAGATGGAGGGTTCCGTCCGAGCGCTTCTGAGTCAGCACCGGTTGGGCGACGCGGCGGGCGCGGTAGTGTTCGGAGAGCTGCGGCAGGTAGGTCGTCTGGACCGCGTCCCGCCATTCGTTCGAGAGGTCGTCGAGTGAGAGGCCCAAGCCCCGCTTGAAGGCATTCTCGACTCCGCCCGCGGTGGAGGCCTGGAGGATCTCCCCGATGACCTCGTCGCCCCATTTCTCGCCGATGTACGCCCACAGGGCGTGCCCGAAGCGGTACGGGAAAATGCGCGGGTCGTAGGTGAGCTGCTCGATCGTCGGCAGGTGGCCTTCCAGGGCCGCGTCGCGCAGCCACATCGACGTGTGCGGATCGATCGGGCCGATGGACAGGTATTCCGCCATCCCCTCCATGAACCACAGGGGCGGGTTCACGTTGACGAGCGTCTGGACCCCCGCCCCGATGCGACCCCGGCTGAACACGTCGTACTGGAACTGGTGCACCATCTCGTGCCCGATCACGTGCTCGAGCTCGGCGTACGAGCCGGTGAAGGGCAGGACCATGCGGTGCTTGAAGAACTCCGTGACGCCGCCCGTGCCCTCGCCGATGTCGCCGCTGATGGCGTTGGTTTGTTGGAAGTCCGACTGCGAGGCGTACAGGATGATCGGTTTGCGCCCCTGAAACTCGTGGTGCAGAATGCGGGAGAGGCGCCCGTACCACCGCTCCGCCAAGCGGGCGGCGTCGAGCGCGGCCACGCGCTCGGCGGGATAGTAGTACACCTCGAAGTGATCGGTCTGGATGATCTGGAAGGCGAAGTTCCGGTACTGCACCTTGTTCTGCCCGAAGTACTGCGCCGCAAGCGGGGTCGCGCCCGCGAGCGCCACCGCCGCCACCGCCACTGCCATCCGTCGCATGGGGATCATCCTTTCGACCCGTCGTCGCGCGTGCCCCCGGCGAGCACCGGGGCGTCGCCCCACAGCCGCTCGAGCTGGTAAAACTCGCGCAGCTCGGGGTGGAACACGTGCACCACGAAGTCTACGTAGTCGAGCAACACCCACCGCCCCTGCGCCAGCCCTTCCACATGATGTGGCGCAATCCCGTGCGGCGCCAGCGCCGTCATCAAATGGTCCGCCATCCCCCGCACGTGGGCGTCGGACGTTCCCGAAACGATTACGAAATAGTCGGTGGCGGCGCTGAGTCCCCGCAGATCCAGTACCAGTGGGTCGACCGCCTTGCGGTCGAGCAGCGCCTCGGTGACGAGTTGCAGCGCCGCCTGCGCGTGCACGACGGGCCGCTTCGCCGGACGGCCGCCTCCCCCCGCGCCCCGCCCCCTGCTGCTACTCATAGCGCCGCGCACATCCGTTTGTTCCGTCTTCGATGTCGCTACTCCTTCACCACGCTCACCCGGATCTCGGGCCGGACGTCGGGGTGGACCTTGATCCCGACTTGGAAGTCGCCCAGCTCGCGGATCGGCTCGGGGAGGTCCACCTTGCGCTTGTCCACGTGAATCCCGAGCTCCTCGAGCTTGCGCTGGACATCGCCCGCCGTGACCGAGCCGTAGAGCTTGTCCTCTTCGCCGACCTTGACGGCGAACGTGAGATGCACGTCGGCGAGCTTCGCCGCCTCGGTTTCGGCGGCGCCCTTTTCGGCGGCGCGCTGCCGCGCGATGCGCTCGGCTTCGTACGCGATCTTCTTCTTATTGGCCTCGGTGGCGGGGTAGGCGAGACCCTTCGGGAGGAGATAGTTGCGCGCGTAGCCGTCCTTTACCTTGACGACGTCGCCCGCCGCCCCGAGATGCTGCACGTCCTCTCGCAGAATGATCTCCATCGCATCCTCTCGCTGACGGTTCAGGCCCGAGCTTTCAGGCGGCGCCGGAATTCGAGCCACGTATCGGTGATGCCCAGGGTCGCGAGGCCGGGTAACAGCAACAGCAATGGCAGCGCCAGCGCGGCCGCGACCACGGCGCCGATGACCAGCGCCGCCGGGGCGATCCCGAACGCCGCGGCGCACGCGACGACGATCGCGATGCCACGCACCAGGTACAGGCCGCCGAGCACCACCAGGAGGTTCAGCGCCGCCAGCTTGAGACCCGCGACGACAGGCGTGATCCAGCCGACCAGCGCCACGATGATCGCCCACACCCAGTGATCGCCGAAGCGAAAGTCGCGGAACGGCGCGGGCGGGGGCCCGAGCGGATGCCGCGCGACGCGACGGTGCCATTGCCAGGCGAGGGTGAGGCCGGCGAGCGTCTGCAAGGCGAGGGTGGCGGGTACCGTGTCGCTCACGAACCGGACCACCGGCTCGTACAGCGCGAACGCCTGCGGCCACCCCTCCACGATGAGGCGCATGGCGGCGCTCGCCTGGCGGCGGGCTTCCCAGTGCAGGGCGTCCCACGCGGAGCCGCCCAGCTGCACGCGTGCCAGGACGACCGCCGCGACGCCGCCGATCAGTCCTGCCCGGATCGCCCGCCCCAGGAGCGTCGCCTCCCCGACGGCGAACAGCGTGACCACCACGAAGGCGGCGGCGACGAGCACCGTGTAGGCTCGCACGAACCCCGTCAGCAGGTCGGTCGCCGGCAGGAGCAGCAGTCCGGCACTCACCACGCCCACGCCGCCGGCCGTGCCCCATTCGGCGGTCGTGCGGGGCCGCGTGGCGAGCAGCAGCCCCGCGAGTGGCAGCCCCAGCAGACTGGGCGGCGCCCAGACCACGAAAGCGGCGGTGCCCAGCAGGAGGCGCCACCGCCCCTCCCGGCCTTGCCGGCCCGGCGTCATGTCAGGCGACGTAGCCCTTGATGTACGGCAACAGGGCGAGCTGGCGCGCCCGCTTGATCGCGGTCGCGAGCTGACGCTGATGCCGCGCGCACATCCCCGACAACCGGCTCGGCAGGATCTTGCCGCGCTCGGTGAGGAACCGGCTCAGGGTGCGATCATCCTTGTAGTCCAACACGCGCACTCCGGATTCGCACACGGGGCACGTCTTGGCAGGCCGTCTCATGCTTCATCCTCCTCGAGCTCTTCTACTTCGGGCGCGATCACGGGGGCGGCGGTCGGGGCGGCCTCCGGCTTGGCGGGCAGCCCCTCGGACACCACCACGAGGTAGCGCAGCACGCCTTCGTCGAGCTTCACGGCGCGCTCATACTCCGGCAGCAGGTCCGCGGCGGCTTCGAACTGCGCGACCACGTAATGACCGGAGTCGCGCTTCTTGATCGGAAACGCCAGGGTGCGCTTGCCCCAATGAGCCACGTTGGAGACGGCGCCTTTGCCGTCCTTGGTCAGCAGGGCATGGAATTTCTCGAGTTTCTCGGTGATGGCGGGCTCTTCCAGCACACTATCGAAGATGTATACGGTCTCGTACCGACGAGGCATGTCACCTCCCTTTGGTCGTGAGCGACCCGGCGCTGGTGCGGCGCCGAGTAGGGGATTTGTGGGCCGAAACATAGGCCGGGACAGACGGTGTTGGTAGTGGTGTAGGGCTGGGGGTGGGGGTTGGCGGGTGGGGGGTGGGGGTGGGGCAGCGTCGCGAGCAGTGAGGCGTGGGAGCAGCACGTGCGTGACCTCCCTCACTGACGTGCGCCGCACTCCTGTGCCGCGTTTTGATGCGGGTTTGACGGGTGGTGACTATGGTCACATGCCCTAGGCGGGGGGGCATGCATTCGTTTAGTGCACGCATCGTGGCACCGGTCTTGCTCGTGTGTGGGACTGCAACGGCAGTCCACCCGGCACCTGACGTCCGGGAGCAACAAATGACCGAAGGAAGGCAGCATGCAGGCAGTCGGAGTCTGGGTTCTGACGCGCGGAGGGCGTGTCGTCGTAGCGACGGCGGGCCTGATGGTGCTGCTCGCGCTGCAGCCGGAGCCGACCCGTCTGGTCGAGACGGCGGCGGCGCGGGTCGTGCCGAGCGCCAAGGCCGTCCGTACCCTCCTCATCTCCGAGCAGGCCCGCCGCTTCCTCGTTCTCCAGTACCGGTCGTTCCCGACGGAGTTCATGGGGTGCATGATCGGTGAGGTGCGCGGCCGGACGGTGATCGTGCACCGCATCGCGCCGGCCGACGTGGATCCGCCGCAGTCGACCACGACCCACGTCGTGCCGCAGCAGACGTGTGAGGAAGCCGGTTGGACCGGTACGGTCGGCACGATCCACAGTCATCCCAGCGGAGACCGCTGCTGGTACCTGTTCCCAGGGACCCAGGTGTCGAGCTCCGACGCGGCGTCGTTCCTGCGGCAGCCCTACCCGGTGGACGCCATCATGTGCGGTGACCATGTGGTGTGGGCGAGCCGCGACCTGGTACAAAACCAGGTCCCGCTGACCGAGCAGTCCAAACGAACCGCAGCGCACGAGCAGCAGCGTGGTAACCGGATTCACGCGGGCTCGGGGAGCCGCACGGGGGCGGGCGAGTAGGGCTGGCACTCCCGGTGGCTCGCGTGTACCATAACATTGTGAAACGCGGGTCTCGGCTGCACGCTCCGCAGCACCTGCTATCGCTCGTCCTGATCGGCTGGGCTCCCCTCGTTGCGCACGCCCAAGTAGACTCCGCCCGTCTCGCGGGCTCCGTCCGTTCATCGATCAACGGCCTACCGATCGCGGGTGTGATGATCGCGGTGCGGGGGACGCAGATTTTTGACGTGACGAATTCTGCCGGCTCGTTCGCGCTGGCGGGGCTACCCTCCGGCCGCCAGATGATCCGCATCCTCTACCGGGACAGCGTCTCGTACGAGCACCCGATCAAGCTCACGTCTGGGAAGGCGCTGACCCTCTCCGTGCTGCTCGACGTCGACGCCATCGAGTTGGCGCCTATCGTCGTGGAGGCCAAGACCCTGCGGGCCGAGCGGAGCCTCGCGGGGTTTTACGATCGCCGGAAGTGGGGGTTCGGCCGGTTTTACACGCGGCAGGACCTGGTGCGCCGCCGGGGACTCCCGCTGCAATCACTGCTCGGCGAGTCCGGCGTGTCGATGCGCTGCCGACTCAGGGACTGTATTCCCCTGACCTGGAGCGCCGGACGCCAGTGCATCATGTCGCTCTACTTGGACGGCGTGCGGCTGCCCTCCGATCAGTTGGACCTGATCCACCTCGACGACCTAGCCGGCGTGGAGGTGTACAAGCGCGGCTTCGACGTCCCCGTCGAGTTCCAGTCGAGGTTCGGCAACGAGTGTGGTGCCGCCCTGATGTGGAGCCGGAGCTAGATGTTGAACCGGAACAGCAGGATGTCCCCGTCCTGCACCACGTAGTCCCGTCCCTCCGAGCGCACCAGCCCTTGCTCGCGCGCCGTCTTGTAGGATCCCACCCGCACGAACTCGTCGTACGCGACGGTCTCGGCGCGGATGAAGCCGCGCTGAAAATCCGAGTGGATCTCGCCGGCGGCGTCGAACGCCGTGCCGCCCCGCGCCATCGTCCAGGCGCGCACCTCGTTCTCGCCCACCGTGAAGAACGTCTGCAGGCCGAGCAGGTGATAGCCGGCGTGGATCAATCGGTCGAGTCCGGGCTCGCGCACGCCGGCGCTCGCGAGATACTCCGCCCGTTCCCCGCCCGAGAGCTCGGCCAGCTCCGCCTCGAACTTCGCCGAGAACGGCACGATCTCCGCTTCTTCATGGTGTGACTGCACCGCGGCGCGCAGGCGGCCGATCCACGCTCCGCCGCCCGCGGCAAGGTCGTCCTCGTTCACGTTCGCGGCGTAAAGGATCGGCTTGGCCGTGAGCAGCCCCAGCTGGCGCAGGAACCGCACCGCGTCGTCGGTCTCACCCGCCTCCCGGGCCCCGCGGCCCGCGTCGAGCTCGCTCAGCACGCGCTCGAGCACGACGAGCTCGAGCTGGGCCGCTTTGTCTCCCGCGCGCGCCGTCTTGCGAGTCTTCTCGAGTCGCCGCTCGACGACGCTCAAGTCGGCGAGCGCGAGCTCGCTCGTGATCACGTCGTGGTCGCGGACCGGGTCGACCGGTCCCATCACGTGCACCACGTCGGGGTCTTCGAAGCAGCGGATCACGTGCACGATCGCGTCGACCTCGCGGATGTGCGACAGAAACTGGTTGCCGAGTCCTTCCCCCTGCGAGGCGCCCCGCACCAATCCGGCGATGTCGACGAACTCGACGACTGCGGGAACCTTCTTCTTGGGCCGAACGAGCTCGAACAACCGGTCGAGACGGGGGTCGGGCACTTCCACGACGCCGACGTTCGGCTCGACGGTGCAGAACGGATAGTTCTCCGCGGCCGCGGCCTTCGACGATGTCAGGGCGTTGAACAGGGTCGACTTGCCGACGTTGGGGAGACCGACGATACCGAGGCGCAGCACCTAGGGGGCGCCTTCCTTCACCCACTGGGTCACCGCCTCCACCATTTGGGGCAGCAGCGCCTCGACCTGCTCGACTTGTTCGGGCGTGAACGGCGCGAGGACGTAGTCCGACCAGTCGCCGGCGCCCTCCGGGAGCGGTCCCACGCCGATCCGGAGGCGGGCGTAGGCTTGTGACTGCAGGGCGCCCTCGATGCTCTTCAAGCCGTTGTGACCGCCCGACGAGCCGTCGGAGCGGAGCCGGAACGTACCGCCGGGAATCTGAAAGTCGTCCACGAGAACCAGCAGATCGGTGGCGGGGTTGAAGGCCGGGTCGGCGCGCAGCGACGCCAACGCCGCCCCGCTGCGGTTCATGTAGGTGGTGGGCTTGAGCACGCGGACGGCGACACCCGCGACGCTGCCCTCGGAGACACGTGCGCGCTCGCCGCGTCGGAACGGGGGAAACCCCCACCGCGCGACGAGCGCGTCGGCGAGCCAGAAGCCCGCATTGTGCCGGGTCGCCGCGTACTCTGGCCCCGGGTTGCCGAGGCCAACCACGGCGCGCAAGCGTCAGCTCTCTTTGCCGCCCTTGGGCTTCTCGACTTTCTCCGCCTTCTCGCCCTTGGCGGGAGTCGCCGCGGCGCCGCCTTTCGCCTCGGGCTTGGCGCCGCCTTCGCCGGCCGCCGCCCCCTCGCCTTCCGCTTCTTCGCCCTCGCGCACCTTGCGGATCAACTCGGGTTCGGCGACCTCGGCGGTCGCCTCGGGGGCGGGGGCGGTCACCTCTTCGGCGCGCGGCGGCACCACCGTCGCGATCGTGAGATCCGCCAGCGTGAGGATCGTGGCGTTCGCGATGTGCAGATCCCGCACGTGCAGGGAGTCGCCGATCTTGAGGGCGGTGACGTCGAGCTCCACGCGGTCGGGAATGTTGTCCGGCATCACCTCGATCTCGACCTCGCGGGTCACCTGGTCGAGCACGCCGCCGGCGTTACGCACGCCGTCCGGGTTGCCGACCAGGTGCACCGGCACTTTGAGCTTGACCTTCTCCTCGGCGTGGATCTCGTAGAAATCCACGTGGATGATGTCGGGCCGGATGGGATGGCGCTGGATCTCGCGGATCAGCGTCCGGGTTTTCGTGCCGGCCACCGCGAGCTCGATGATCGTGCTCGCGGGCTCGACGCCGGTGAGCGCCTTCTCGAGGGCCTTGGCCTCCACTTCGAGCGACTGGGTCTCGCGCCCGTGCCCGTAGATCACTGCGGGAACCTTGCCGCGGAAGCGCGCCTGGCGCGCGGCGCCTTTCCCGGTCGTGGTGCGCGGGCTTGCCGCGAGGGAAACGATTTGGGCCATTGCCAGTCCTCAGATGTCAGACGTCAGACGTCAGTCGAACAGCGAGCTCACCGACTGATTCGAGTGCTCGTAGCCGATCGCTTTCGCGATCAATCCGGCGATCGACAGCACCTTGAGCTTGTCGAAGCAGCGCTCATCGGGGATACGGATCGTGTTCGTCACGGCGACCTCGTCGATCGGAGAGGCACGCAGGCGCTCCACCGCGGGGCCCGACAGCAGGGCGTGGGACGCGAACGCATAGATCTTGCGCGCCCCGAGCCGCCTGAGCGCCGCCGCCGCCTCGGTGATCGTCCCCGCCGTGTCGATCATGTCGTCGGGGATGAGGCAGTCCTTTTCTTCCACTTCGCCCACGACGTTCACCACCTCGGCAACGTTCGCCGAGGGGCGCCGCTTATCGATGATCGCGAGCGAGGCGTTCAGCCGCTTCGCGAAGCCGCGCGCCATCTTGGCCGAGCCGACATCGGGCGCCACCACGACGGGGTCGTACAGCTGCTTCTGCCGAAAGTGGCTCACGAACACCGGCGCCGCGTACAGGTGATCCACCGGAATGTCGAAAAAGCCCTGGAGCTGGTGGGAATGGAAGTCCATTCCCAGCACACGGTCCGCCCCGGCGGTCGTGATCATGTTCGCCATCAGCTTCGCGCTGATCGCGACGCGTGGCTGGTCCTTGCGGTCCTGACGGGCGTAGCCGAAGTACGGCAGCACCGCCGTGATCCGCGCCGCGCTCGCCCGCCGGGCCGCGTCGATCAGCAGCAGCAGCTCCCAATAGTTCTCCGCCGGGGGGTTGGTGGGCTGGATGATGAAGACATCCCGCCCGCGCACGTTCTCGTCGATCTTGACGAAGATCTCCCCGTCGGCGAACCGGCGCAGCGTCACCGCGCACAACGGCTGCCCCAAGTGTTGAGCCATCTCCTCGGCGAGCGGCCGGTTGGCCGTCCCTGCGAGGAGCAACAGCTGGCTCCGCGACAGCGTGAGGTCCGCCATGTGAGCCCCGCAAAATAGACGGCAAACTGCTGGAAGCCAAGGGGTTGGAGGCTATGGCTTAGCGGGTGCGGCCGGCTGGAGCGAATGGCTCGCGGGCGTGAGACCGTCGACGTCCCATGCGTTCATGCGGTATAGCACGCCCCGCTCGCCGCCCGAAGCGGCGCCCGCGGTGCGGCGCACCCAGAACGCGCCCGGGATCGAGTCGAACACGAGGGCGACGAGTGTGCCGCGGGCGCCTCGCACCGTGAGGCGCCGCGCCGGGCGCAGCGCCCGGGCAGAGTCGGCCTGCGCGGGCGAGGCGAAGCCCGCCGCCGTCACGGTGCGGTACCTCTCGAGCAGTCGGGTCACCGCACCCGAATCCGCGGCGGCGCGGTCGAGCGTCCACGCCTTGCCGGCGCGCCTGAGCGTATAGTGGTCCTTCCCGCGCTCGACGTCCACCAGCACGACGCTGTCGGGTGTCACGGCAGCGATGCGCTTGTCGCGCCACTCGTCCACCGTGCGGTCCGCGAACGACGCCAGGCGCCCGCGCCACAGATAGACGTGGCTGTCCCCGGGCCGGCGCACGTAGGCGCTGCCGTACTCCGACCCCCGGGCGCCGATGATCACGTCGAGCAGCGGCTTGCCGGCGCCGCGGATGCGGAGCCGCCGCCCCGTGGCGCCGTCCACGTTGAGCCGGCCGAACGACGACGAATCCTGCGCCACGAGCTCCGGCGGCGTACTGTCGTGCAGCGCCTGAAACAGCTCGTTCACGCCGTCGGGCGCCGCGCGGCGGCCGTTCACGGTCCACGCCGTGGCCGACTGCTTGGCCAGCACGATCGAATCCTGCCCCTTGACGAGGCTGATCGTGTCGGCATCGGCCGGCGCCGGCGCGGGCAGGGAGAACCCGCCGGTGACGGTGTCCGAGCCGCGGGAGAAGCGCTCGGAGGCGCCCCACAGGAGCAGCACGACCGCGAGGGTGAGGATGATCAGCCGGAGCTGTTTCGCGCTCACGAGGCTCCTCCCGCGCCCGCCAGCGCGAGCGGTCGGTATACCTGTCGCGTGATCTGGCGGCGGCGCCACAACCGCAGGGCGCCGAACACGATCAGGAGCGCGGGTACCCCGATGATGTTGCCGTATTTCACGATGTCGTGCGTGGTCGCGCTCGCGAACGCGAGCGGTGGGGGCGTCCGATTCTTCGAACGAATGGCAATCAACGCCTCGTCCTGCGCCAGCCAGTCCACCGCGTTCTGGACGAACACGATGTTGTCCGGCGAATTCTGCGCGTAACGGTCGCTCGCAAAGTCCGGGCTGCCCACGATCACGAGCCGGCCGTGCGGCGCGCTCGCCGCGCCCGGTGCCGCAGGGCTGAGCTGCGCGGCGAGGAGCCGCGGACGCAGGCTGTCGCGTCGGAACTCTCGCGACGGATCAAGGAACGCCGTGGTCTCCTGCACTCCCCCCGCGCGACTCGTCACCAACAGCGGTGTGACCGTCCCCTTCGACGCCTTCGTCGTGTCGAGGCTGCTGGGCCAGGGGAGCAACACCGCGTCGATTTCGGCGTTCACCGGAGATGCCCTGGTGCTTGCGGCCTGGACCCAGAAGGGGTAGGGCAGGAGCACCTGACCGAATTGCGCCTGGATGGCGACTCGCGCGTTCGCCGCGAGGTCGTACACCATATCGGAGCCGATGGACACGCCGTAGGGCTTGAGCAGCTCGTTCCAGCCCACCGGGCGCGAGAACGAGAACGGGCCTTGCGGCGAGCGCTCCATGCCGCTCGCCATGAGCAGCATACTGCCGCCGCGGTCCAGAAACGCCTTGAGGTTGCCGGCCTGGGCGCCGTGCAGCGAATCGGGGCTGCCCGCGAAGATCAGCGCTTTCAGGTCGGGTGGGATCGTGCTATCCGCGAGCGCAACGGTGTGCACCGTGTAGGTCTGCTCGAGCTGCTGGCGCAGCGCCTCGAAGGACCGCCGCGCCTGGGGTGGCGTCTGCGGCGCGGCGATCTCGCCGAACCCGATCGCGGGTTTACTGGTTGTCGTGAGCGAGCGGATGTCGGACGTCAGACGGTATTCGAGATCGTTCGTCTGCTGCACGAAGGGGATGGTCTTGACGCCGTCGGCGTACCGGACGGCGAGTCCCAGGTACCCTTCCTTCACCTGTAGCTCGCCCTTCCCCAGCACGTTGAACTGCACCGGCGGAATGCCGAGCGTGCGCGCCTCGCGCAGCGCCGCGCTGTCGGCCGACGGGTCCTGCACCACGACCTTCACCCGGCCGCGGCCCGCCGCGCGGTAGTCGCGCAACAGGTCGTCCAGGTCGCGTTTCAGGAAAGCCACCTGGGGCGGGAGCGCGCTGGAAGCGAACAGCTTGAGCGTCACGAGGTCCGGCAGGGCGCCGAGGATCCGCTTCGTGGCGGGGGCGAGCGTGTACGACCTGCCGGGCGTCAGGTCGATCCGGCCTCCGATGTGGCGTCCGAACAGGTTCACCACGACCAGCGCCGCCGCGAGCAGCACCGTCCCGAGTCGCAGGCGCTGCAGCGACGCGCCGCGCGCCGTGAGCTTGCGGCGCATCAGTGCGAAGTAGGCGAGCAGCAGAAACAGGGCGGCGAGCGTGCCGAAGTAGACGGCGTCCCGCAGGTCGATGACGCCGCGATCGATGCCGGTGAAATGCGACAGCACGCCGAGCGACGCGGCGATCGCGCCGAGGCGGGGCGGGAGGCCTACGATCAACGGATCGAGCCCGACCAGGATCAGGACGAACATCACCGCGACGGCGAGGATGAACGCGGTGATCTGGTTGCCGGTGACGCTCGACGCCCAGATACCCACGGCGCCGAGCCCCGCGATCAGGAGCGTGGCGCCGACGTACTGCGCCACGAGCACCCCGACCGGGAGATGCGCGCCCAGGGCGAGTCCCAGCGGGAGCGTGAGTGTGAGGGCCAGCGCGATCACGAGGAACGACACCTGGCCGAGGTACTTGCCGGCGAGCAGCTCGAGCTCGGTGATGGGCTGCGCCAGCACGACCTCGAGCGTGCCGCTGCGCGCGTCCTCGGCAAGGGCGCGCATCGTGACCGCGGGCGCGAGGAACAACAGCAGCCAGGGCAGCAGGTCGAGCATGGGGCGCAGCGACGCCACGCCGTACATGTCCACTTCCCGGAAGAAGAGGAAGCCGTTCACGCTGGTGAACACGACCAGCAGGATGTACGCGGTGGGGTGATCGAACAGCGCCTGGAGCTCGCGGCGCGCGATCGTCAGGATGGCGTTCATGCCACGCTCGCGTCGCCCTGGGTGAGCTGGTGAAACAGCTCCTCGAGGCCGGCGCGCTCCGCGTGCAGCTCGTACAACGTCCAACCGCGGGCCTTGGCGAGCCCGAAGATCTCGGGCCGGAGATCGGTGCCGCCGTCCGCCGTGAGCGTCACGGCGACTCGCCCGTCGGCGGCGCGCCCGGACTCGACGCGCCGTACGCCCGGGAGCTGGCCGAGCGCCTCGACCACGCCGGCGCCGGCGGCCTCGACCGCGATTTCGACGGCTCCCTCCGCCTGCTGGATGAGCCGATCCACCGGGCCGTCCGCGACGATCTTGCCGCGACTGATGATGAGCAGGCGGGAGCAGGTGTGCTGCACCTCGGAGAGCACGTGCGTCGACAGGATCACCGTGCGGTCGCGGCCGAGCGCCCCGATGAGGCGCCGGATCTCGACGCGCTGGTTCGGGTCGAGGCCTTCCGTCGGCTCGTCGAGCACCAGCAGATCGGGTCGGTGCAGGATCGCTTGCGCCAGCCCGACGCGCTGGCGGAATCCCTTCGAGAGCTCACCGATCGGCCGGTAGTACACGCTCTCGATCCCCGTGCCCGTGACCGCTGCGTCGAGCGACTGGCGGCGGGTGAGTCCCGCGAGCTCCCGCAGGTCGGCGATGAAGGCGAGATAGTCGGCCACCAGCATGTCCGCGTACAGGGGATTGTTTTCCGGCAGGTAGCCGATGCGCCGCTTCGACTCGCGCGCCGCTTCGGCGAGCGGCACGCCGTCGAGCGTGATCCGGCCCGAGTCCGGTTCGTAGAACTGGGTGATCATCCGCATGGTCGTGGACTTGCCGGCGCCGTTCGGGCCCAGGAACCCCACCACTTGGCCTCGATCGACCGCGAACGACACCTGGTCGACGGCGGTCACGCCGTCGAAGCGCTTGGACACACGCTCTAATGAAAGGAAAGACATGGGCGGTGAGTATGTAGAGGACTCGGCGAAAGATGGTAACCACCCTGCGCCTCATAGTTCAAGTCCCCGGTTTGCCGCGGCGGGGGTGGCAGACGCTTACAGCGATTTCAGGAAGGCGATCAGGCCAGCTCGATCGGCGGCAGGGAGGGCCTTGAAGCGGTCCCGGGCCCCGGAGGCTTCGCCGCCATGGGACAGGACAGCCTGCTCGAGCGTGGTGTCCCGGCCGTCGTGCAGGAACGCCTTAGCATCCCGCAGGTCGATCAGCGGCTCGGTGCGGAACTCCGACGGGGTGGCGAGGCCGAGGCAGATGTCGGCGAGCTCGGGCCCCATATCGTGCAGCAGCAGGTCGGTGTAGGCGAAGAATTCCTTGTTGCGCAGCGCCGCAATGGGGCTGTCGCCGGTGCGCAAAGTCGGGATGTGGCAGGCCGTGCACCCGATCTGCGAGAACAGCTCGCGGCCCCGCCGGCCGTTCCGGTCCAGCTTGAGCGGCGTAGGAACCGCCAGCAGGCGGACGAACGCGTTGGTGAGGTCGAGCTGGGCCTGATTGATCTCGGGATCGGCGACCGGGTCGACGCCCGCGGGGATCGGCTTGCCGCCGATCGTCTCCTCGGTGCGCACCGCCGGGTTGGTCACACCCATCTCGGCCGAAAAGGCACCGGCGTTGAACTCGTCGAGCGCGGGCACGAAACCCTTGCGGCCGAAGCGGCCGATCCGGCCGTCAGTAAAGCGGTTGGGCCGGCCCGAGATGCCGTCGTGGTTCTTGTCGTCGGGATCGGCGTAGGCAAGGATGACGGACTCGGGTACCGCGTCCAGCAGGCCCCGCCCGAATACGACGGGGGTCGTGCGTCGGGCCCGCGCCGTGGCCGAAGGGGGGAACGGCTCCGAATCGATCCCCAGGGCCTGCTTCAGCGCCGGCGTAGTGTGCTGCTGGATGACGAACCCCCCTTCCTCGACCAGGGGATCGCACACGCGGTTCTTGAACGCAGTCGCGTGCACCTCGACTTCGTCGCCGGTACCGCCCTTCGCCGGATCCTCATGGCACTCACCGCAGCCGGTCGAGTTGAACAGCGGGCCGAGCCCCGTCTCCGGGGTGAAGTTGCTGTCGAAGATGACCTTCCCCTGCGCGAAGCGATCCCGCTCCGCGCGGTTCAGGCCGCGCAGCGGATCGCCGGGCTTGAGCGCCCGCTCGCAACCGGCCGCGAGCAGGACGAGCGCCACGGCCGCGCCGGCGCGCCCCGGCGTCACGGCGCGCGCCTCTTCAGCTCGATCCGATCGACCACGAGGCCGGTGGCGGTCATGCGGCAATCGGCGCGTACCACGTCGCCGGGCTGCAGATCGCCCAACCGGATGGCCGCGCCTTCACCGAACACGGCGGTCGCGGCCTGCGTGCGCATGTGCACCAGCCGCAGCGCCTCCCCGACGCCGGTGATGATGTCCACGGCTCCCGCCTTCACGGCGTGCACCGTACCCTGGTAGGTGTACGGCAGCTCCCGCTGCGCGGACAGTGCTGCGGTGGGAGCGAGCAGGACGGCGGCGAGCGCGGCCGCGCGGGCCAAATGCTTCATACGAGCCTCCCGGGGTTGGAACCCCGCCGCATTTTAGACAGCCAGGCGCGCGCCAGTCAATGGCACCGCTTCACGGCGTGAGCTTCTCCAGCTGCTCCGCCGCCCGGTTGATGACGTCCGTCTCGGCGCCGAGCGTCCGAGCGAGTCGCGGGACTTGATCGTCCGCTTCCCGCCAATTCTTCTGCTCGATCGCTTCGCGCACCCCAGGGAGCGTTTTCACGCCATAGCCCGTATAGAAGCCGGGCGCGTAGATCTGGTGGCGATACCACGGCCGGCGCGGCAACCCGTCCGCCAGCGTGAGCGCGCGCTCGCTCTGCAGCAGCGTGGCGTTCAACGCCTTCAGGTCGGTCTTGGTCAGGGCCGCGCCGCTGTTCGCTTCCGCCTTGGTGAGCGCCTTCTGGTAGCGGTCGGCGGCGCGCGTGAGCGCGTCGACCGCATTGTCGAGCGGGGCGAAATTCAGGTAGGGTGGGATCTCCTCTCTCTTGGGCGGCACCAGCGGCTCGCGCGGATCGTTGGTCGCAGTGAATACGCCTTCGTCGATCTGGCGATTCTGCTCGCGCACCGAGTCCTGCTTGTCCTTGAGCAGTTTCTGCACCTCACGGGCGTAGCGCCCCACGGTCTCGGCGAGCCCGGTGAAATCGTACGGTAGGAGCTCCGCGTCGGCGAGGCGCATGACGGCGGTTCCCATCGTCTGGGCGAGGGCGCGGCCGTACACGAACGAGGTGTCGTCGAAGGACGTGAACCACTTGAAGTCGTCGTAGATCGAGTGGTAAATGCCGCCGCCGTCCTCGCCGCCGTAACCCAGGTTGAGCGAGGCGATGCCGGCGTGCTGCAGGAAGGGCGTGTAATCCGAGCCCGAGCCGAGCGCTCCGATGCGGAGACTGGCGCGGTGGCGCGCCTCGTCCCGGACCTCGGGGCTGCGGGCATTCGCGACGTCGTTGAGCTGGTTCCGTTTCCAGACGGTGAGCCGGGTCTCCGGGTCCTCGATGTCCCGGGACACGTCGTTGATGAATTCCTCGAGCGTGTGAGAGCCTGCCACGCCGAGGTAGCCCCGCCCGTTGGTGTCGCTGTTGAGATAGGCGACGGCCTTGTGCGCCAGCTCGTCGGCGTGCGCTTCGACCCATTCCGTCGAGCCGAGCAAGGCCGGCTCTTCGCCGTCCCATGCGGCATACACGATCGTCCGGCGCGGCTTCCACCCCTGCTTCAGCAGCGCGCCGTAGGCACGGGCCTCTTCGAGCAGCGGCACCTGGCCGGAGAGCGGGTCTTGCGCGCCGTTCACCCAGGCGTCGTGATGGTTGCCGCGGATGATCCACTCGTCCGGGGCGGTTGCGCCCGGGATGCGCGCGATCACGTCGTACAGCGGCTTCAAGCTCCAGTCGGACTTGACCCGCAGGTGCACTTTGGCCGGCCCGGGCCCGACGTGGTAGGTGATGCCGAGCCCACCGCGCCATTCCGACGGCGCCATCGGGCCGGTGAGCGCGGCCAGCAGCGGCTCCGCGTCGCCATACGAGATCGGCAGGACGGGAATCTTGGTGATCGTCGACGCCTCGCTCAGGGCCAGGCGCTTCGCGTCCTTCGTCGCCCCCACCCCGGGCGTGAGGGGGTCGCCCGGATACACCGGCATGTCCATCACGCTGCCGCGCTGCACGCCGTCCCGGGGCCGCCACGGACCACGCGGGTAGACGTCGCCCTGGACGTAGCCGTCCTCCCGCGGGTCCGAGTAGATGAGGCAGCCGACCGCGCCGTGCTCGGCCGCGACCTTGGGCTTGATGCCGCGCCACGACCCGAAATAGCGCGCGATCACGATCGCGCCCTTCACCGAGATTCCCAGGCGCTCGAGCCGGTCGTAGTCGGCGGGGACGCCGTAGTTCACGTAGACGAGCGGTGCGGTGACGTCCCCGTCCACCGAGTACGCGTTGTACGTCGGGAGCTGCTCGGCCTGTTGGCTCGACGTCGGATCTCCCGGCACGGCCGGCTCCTGCAGCTTGGCGACGAACTTGGTCGGCGCGACGAGCTCCACCACACGCTCGTTCGGCGTGGGGAACAGCACGTCGAACGTCTCGATCTGGGCGTCAAGCCCGAAGCTCTTGAACTTGGCGAGGATCCACTCGGCGTTGGCCTTGTCGTACGGCGAGCCGACGTGATGGGGCCGCGCGGCAAGGTGCCGCATGTACTCCCGCAAGGAGTCGGGGCTCGGGATCGCGCGGAACTTGGCTTCCCACTCCCGCTCGACTTTCGCCGCGTCGGCGGAGTAGCCGTGCAGATCGCCCGCGGGCGAGGGAGCGGCGGCCAGGAGGAAGGCGCTGCAGGTCGACGCGACGAGCGCGCGGGCGATCAGGCGCATACGGGCACACACCTCGTGTATAAGTAAGGAGAGAAGTTTTCGTTACAGGTGCGCGGCGCGACGCCACCGCTCCGCGATCACGGCATGCCCAGCCGGCGTGGGGTGGACGCCGTCCGCGGCCCAGTACTGCGGCGCCGCGCGGCGCGCCAGGTCATCGAACACGCTTTGCAACGGAACGAATGCGGCGCGCGCCTGCTGCGCGACGCGCTGCGCCGCCGCGCGCCGTTGATCGAACTCCGGAAACCAGCGGTCGTCCACCGCCCCGCACCGCAGCACGAACGGCTCGAGCACGATCAATCGCACTTGGGGCAGCGCGCGGCGCGTTTCGTCGAGCAGGGTGGCGTACTGATGCTCGTAATCCTCGACCGTGCCGGTATAGCCGCGTCCCAACTTGTGCCAGAAATCGTTCACCCCCACGAGAATGCTGAGCACGTCCGGCTTCAGCTCGAGCGTATCGGCGGCCCAGCGCTGCTCCAGATCGGGGACCTTGTTGCCACTCACCCCGCGGTTGTAGAACCGCAGCGCGCGATCGGGGTGCGCCGCGAGCGCCGCCGCGGCCACGAGCAGCGGGTAGCTGGTGCCGAGCGCGCCTGGCTGGTTCGGCTCGGACGCGGCGCGATTGCGCCCGCCGTCAGTGATCGAGTCTCCCTGAAACAGGACGACCGTGCCTTCGGCCGGGGGCCGCCGGACCGTCGCCGCGGCCGGCAGGAACGCCGCGCCGGCCAGGGCGCCGGCCGCCGTCACGAAGTCGCGCCGCGTGAGCTCGTGTGACACCAGCATCCTCCGGGGACGGGGTAGGGCGAATAAGCTGTCGCGTGTCGCCGCAAGACTCAAGCGCGAGCCAATGCCGCAATCCGCGAGCGGAAGGTCAGCGGAGCAGGGCTCTGAGCTTCAGGACCGTGTTCCAGTTGCGACCCGTGCCCCGTGTTCCGAGCGTGCGCTCGATGAGCGTGTTCGTCAGCCGCGAGCGGCCGATGCCGTTCGGGTAGGCGATGTAGGCGTGCATGCCGGCGGCCCGGACGATCTCTGGGCCCGTGATCGCGGCCCGCAGCGCCGCGACATCCTTGGCCTTGGGGGGCTCCTTCAGAAACATCACGACGAGATGAGCGGGATCGCGCTCGGCTTCCTTGGGGAAAGGATTGCGCGCCACGACTGCCTTCCACTCCTTGGCGGTGCGGACGAAGAAGTCGGTTTCCAGGCCCAAACGCTGTGCTGCCTCGGTCTCGAGCATGCGCTCCAAGCGCCCGCCGGTCCGCCCCTCACCCCGGAATACGAGATTGCCGGTCTGCAGCAGGCTCCGCGCGTCGACGAACCCCAGCCGCGCCAGCAGGTCGCGCAGCTCGGCCATCGCCACCGGCTTGTGGCCGCCGACATTGATGCCACGGAGGAGAGCGACGTACTCGAGCAGCGGGGCCACATACGGCAATCTACCGCCGAGCCGCCTGGCACGCCGTAGTGCGCGCGCCAGGTCGGCTTGGGCGGATCAGCGCACTTCGACCGTGGCCTGCATCGAAGGGTGAATGTGGCACGTGTACGCGTACGTGCCGGCCGTCGCGAACGTCCTCGTGACCGACACATTCGCGTTGCTGCCGGCGATGTCGGCCGGGGCGCCCGCCTGCTGCGTAAAAAACACGTTGTGCGGCACCGAGCCAAAGGCGAACGTCACGGCGTCGCCAACGTTCACGGTCAGCGTCGCTGGCGTGAACGTCAGCGACGGCGTGGCGGCTACCGTGTTGCCCGGGGGTGGGGGCGGGGGCGGGAGCGGGGGGGGCGCGGCGGTGCCGTAGCCGTTGCTGCCGCAGGCCGTCGCCATCAATACTCCGGTGAGCGTGGCCAGGACGAGTCGAGTCTTGCGCGTCAACATGTGTGTCTCCGTGTGGCTGTGAGGGGATCAAACTAGGGCCGGCCCACGCCACGGTCTTGATCGGGACGAGCGCGCAATTTTGAACGTCCCTGACCCGGTTTGTCCGGATCTTGCAAGAACGTGGCCGGTTGCGGATCACCGGGAACCGCGTGGCGTTCCCCTAGAGGTGCGGGATTCGTGCGAGTCGCGGCGCGCACGAGCGTGTCGTCCAACCGTCGGATTTTTGCGAGAGCCAGGCGTGATCGGTTCCTTGAAGATGAACGCCTCACTGACTACGTCCGCGACGGCCGATCCTCCCCGGCCGACCACTCAGAGCGTCCTATTGCGGTCCATCGTCGCCGGTGGTCGCGTGACGCGACGCGACAGCATGCCCGGGATGATCACGAGCCAGTCCCTCGATTGGCCCGGCGTCCTCCTGGAAGCCGGCAAGAACGACGTCGCGGCCGTCGACGACGTCGTAGGGGATCGGCATTACCTGTCGCTCAACGTCGACACGAAGCCGCTGACGCTCGAGGTGAAGGGAGCCACCGGCTTCCGGCAATTCACGATCCCCCCGTTGAGCGTCTGGGTGAGTCCGGGCTCGGACCCGCTCACGATGCGGCTCAACAGCGCCCTGCGGTATCTCCGTGTGGCGATCGACACGCTGCACCTCGGTCGGCTGATGGGAGGGCCCCCCGCAGATGACGTCCCGCCGGTGCGCTTGCGACGCACTTTCGGGGTGGCGGCACCGCAGATCGCCCGGCTGATGCTGACGCTCCGGGACGAGGCGGACAGCCGGAATCCCGGCGGACTGGCGGTCGTCGAGGCGGTGACGACCGCGCTCGGTCACCTCCTCGTCAGGTACGCGGGCGTGGAGCGGGCACGGCCGCTCCGCGTGCGGGGAGGACTCTCGAGCGTGGCCAGGCGCCGGGTGCTGGAGCTGATCGACGCCCATTTGGATGCGCGGTTGACGGTAGACATGCTGGCCCGCGAGGTCGGCCTGTCGCCCGCGCACTTTGCGCGCGCGTTCAAGGAGACGATCGGCCGGGCGCCCCACCAGTATCTGCTGGAGCGTCGCCTCGAGCGCGCACGGCGGCTGCTCGAGCTGTGCGGTGCCGACCTTTCGGACATCGCCCAGCGCATGGGCTTCGCCGACCAGGCGCACTTCACCCGCCTGTTCAAGCGGGTGTACCGCATCACCCCGGGTGCGCTGATGCGCCAGTGGCAGTGCTAGCTCACCGCGCGGCGTTCTTGCTATCGTTGCGCCCGCTCGACGGCGGGTGCGGGGGAGGCAGTTGGCCCCGGTGGATTCGAACCACCATACCCAGATCCAAAGTCTGGTGTCCTGCCGTTGGACGAGGGGCCATCGGTGTTGCGGCGTCCTAACTTAGCGGATACGGGACGGCACGGCACCCTGGCGGCGTATCAGGTGTTGAACCGAGGGTACGCGACGTTGCGGGCGCACCACAGTTGCGCGGCGCGAATTGGAGTTGTACGGTGGAGGCGAACACCACCTGAGGAGGTGGGGCCGTGAAGCAACACGACGGCCACAAGCGAAGCGATGCTCTCGCTCGCCTCAGCGAGTGAGCGCCAAGCCCCCGAGGGACTAGGGCCTCTCGGGGGTTTTGCTTGTCGTGCCGGGCCTGCTTTACGGAGGGAGCTCCACGCCCTGTGTTTGGCCGTGCTTGGTCTCCACATCATATCCCCGGTTCCTGGCACGGCCCTCGGCCACGAGCCGCTCCGCGGTGCGCGACGCGGCGTCCCAGACCTCCTGGCACGTAGACCCCCGCAGAGCCAAGAGCGCCGCCAACAAGTCGCGGGCGTTTTGCTCGGCGATCGTCCGGTGCCCCGCTTCGTGGAGCTTCACGTTGCGCAGGTAGGTCCGCCAGGACTCGATGAGGCGTGCGGGCGTGCCGGCCGGAGGCGCCCAGCGCGGCAGCGTGGTGTTGAGCGTGAGCGTGACCTTCACGTTGCGCAGGGCGCACCCGTCGGACGAGCGCGCCTCCGCGTAGGTCCAGTCGATCGTCCACACGGTCAAGGCGTCGCGCGCTGCGCCGCCGTCCTTGGGACCCAGGCGATGGATCTGCTCCCGCAGGGCCCCGGCGCTCGATCCGTCGATGTCGTAGTACTGCTCGTGGCTTTCAAGGGAGACCCGGTCCGGTGGCGCGGAGGCCGCAGCGTCGGGCGCCGGGGCTGGGGGAGGGACGGATCTAGCGGATGACGATCCGCAGGCGGACAGAATCACCGCCAGGCCAAACAGGGCTTGTGGGAACCGGGTCAGCCTGTCTCCCACCAGGCGATCTCCCCCCGAAAGCCGCAGGGGCACTTGGTCTCGCGCGGGTGTCCGACCAGTCGCACCCGCGAACCGCAGGCCGGACACACGGCATACATCCGGCCCAGGTCCGAACGGGTGCCGCGCGCCGGGTTGCCGCTGTCGCGCGGCCGGTACACGACGGTGAAACGGTCGGGTCGCTTCGGTCTGATCTCGACCAGGTCGCTCGGTACGGCGACACGCCGCCCGGAGACCTCGAGCACGGTGCGGGTGGCGCCGTTGCTGACGACGGGGTACCACGCTCCCTGCCGGAGCATGGGGTCGCTCACGTAGGGCGGCGCCGCTACCCAGACTCGAGCCCAACCGACGGGTTGAATCATTGCAGTACTTATGGTGTGATGATCGGTCGCGGTTCTGTGACGCAACTTACAGGCCACGACGCAACTTGCGGGCCAGCTAGGTCACCTTGAACACCTGGTCGTGCTGCCGCGCCCGCTCGCCGACCTGGATGGCGACCTCTTCCCCGGCCTTGGCCCGCTCCACCTTCGTGTGGTTGACCTCCATCGAGCCGACCTGGGCAGTGAACTCGGTGGTATGGCCGTGGAACCGCACCCGGTCGCCCACGGCGAGCTCGCCGTCGGCGAGACGCACGATGGCCACGCTCGGCCCTTTGAAAAAGTGCACCACGGTTCCGATGAGCTGTTCGGGCATGCCGGCCTCCGGGGGATTCCTTGCCAACGCTACCACGCGCCGTCCGGTGGCGCCAATCACCGCCTAGGCCGGTTCAGGACCGGGAGCGGGGGACGCCCGGGTCGCGACGCGCAGCAGCCGCTGCGATTTCTCTCCCAAGACCATAGCTGCATCGTCGCGCAGCCGCTCGCTCGAGTACACTGCCGCGACGGCGCTCCCCGAGCCGCACAGCCGCACCCAGAGCGGGTGAGTCTGGGCGAGCTTCTCGTACAAGGTGCGCAGCGCCGGATGTTTGCCGAACACGGGGATCTCGAAATCGTTCCCCCCCAGCCTGCCCACACTGCCCCAGCCGGTGAACGCGCCCGCGTCGAGCACGACCGGGCCGCGCGACGCGGGCTCGGGATACAGCTCGTCCCACCAGCGGTAGGCGTCCGGGGTGGCGATGGCCATGGGCGGCACGGCGACGAGTGCGGGCGCGGCGGGTGGGGGATCGAGCCGAAACAGCCGCTCCCCGCGGCCCCACGCGACCGCTGCTGGAGCCCCGCTCGTGAAGAAAGGAACGTCCGCGCCGAGTCGCACCCCGAAATGGAGCAGCTCGTGACGGGGGAGCACATTGCCCGCGAGCGCGTTCACGGCGTGTAGGGCGGCGGCGGCGTCGCTCGACCCCCCACCCAGACCGGCACGCACGGGGATCCGTTTGGTGAGCTCGATCGTCACGCCGAACTTATCGGTGGTCGCTTCCAGCACCGCGCGGGCGGCGCGTACTGCGAGGTTGGCCTCGGGAGGGCCGAGATCGGGGCCGTGCACCGTGAGCGCAACGCCGGAGCTCGCGCGGGTGACGACGAGCTCGTCCGCCAGCTCGAGCAGTGTGAAGGCGGTCTCGATCTGGTGATATCCCGAGGGCGCTTCGCGCGCCAGGATGCGCAGCAGCAGGTTGAGCTTCGCGTGCGCCGCGATGCGCACCCGGTCGACCGCCACGTCAGGCTCCGGTCGCGGCCGCCTCGCGCAGCTCGCCGAGGTGGATCCGCAGCCGTGACAACGAGTACAGACCGAGCAGGGTGATCGGCAGGAACGTGCTCACGTGGTAGGCCAACGCGTAGCTCACTGCCCGAGTCGCATCGATGCCGTAGATCGCGAGCGTCACGCGCGTCGCCGCTTCGAAGACACCGACGAACCCCGGCGAGGCCGGCAGCGCGACCCCGAACCCGATGATGCCCTGCAGCAGCAGCGCGCCCTCGGGCGGGACGGCGAGGCCGAAGGCACGGAAGCACACGGCGAACGCGGCCGCGTTGACGAGCCACTGCAGCAGCGACCACGCGAACACCGCGGCGAAGCGGGCCGGGCTCTTCAGCACTTCGAGACCGGCGATCAGTCCCTCGCCGATCCGCGTGAGCGGCGCGGCGAGCCGCTCGGGGAGCACGGTGTAGGTGACGCGCCGGAGCAGCGTGAGCCAGGGCGCCGGCCGGTGCACGACGAGCACCGCGACGACGAGCACGGCGCCGAAGAACACGGCGGCGCCGACCGTCATGCGGGCGACAGAGGTCGTGCCGATTGTGGCGTGCCCGGGGAACGTCGGGGAAGCGATGGCGAGCATCATCAGACCGACCAGCAAGAGCCCGTCGAGCACGCGCTCCACGCCGACCGACGCGAGCGCGGTGCTGAACCGCACCGGCAGCTGCTGTTGCGCCGCGTACGCACGCGCGAATTCCCCCGCGCGCACCGGCAGCAGGTTGTTCGCCATGAAGCCGATGGCGGTCGCGTGCCACAGCGGGAGCAGCCGGAAGCGCTTGCCTCCGACCTCGCGGAGGATCAGCTGCCAGCGCAGCGTGCGCAACGGGAACGTGAGCGTCGCCAGCGCGACCGCGGCGAGCAGCAGCAGCGGATCGGCGCGCCGCAGGTGGCCCACGAGCTCGTGCGGGTCGATGTCGTGCAGCGCCCACGCGAGCAGCGCGAGCGTGACCGCGAGCCCCACGACCCACGCCCAGCGAGAGGCGCGGGACGTGCTAGCCGGTCGGGTCGAAGGCGGAGGCAACGAGCAGGGTCCGGATGTCGACGATCGGCAGGGCATCCTGCGGCGGCGCATCCCTCACGGCAACGAGCTCCTGCAGCGATGCGGGCCCGACGCCGGCCTGCACCAGCCGCTCGTACGCCGCCCACGAGCCGGCGAGGTCGGGCGCCTCGGTGGGGGCGCGGGGCGCGGGGGTCGGGGCGGGAGTGGGCGGCGCGGCCGGGACGGAGGCCCGGGGCGCATGCGTCGCTCCCGACGCGCCCAGGCTCCTGACCCGCTCGATCAACGGAGCGAGCGCTGCGGCGAGCGCGTCTTCGTCGCCGGCGTTCGAAGCGGCGAGCAAGTCCCCGACCTGGCGCAGCTCGGCGGCGAACGTCGCGGCGTGGCCCACGGCGCTGCCGTTGGCGACGGCGTCGCGCGCCGCGACCGCGAACTCGGCGACGCGGTCGGCCAGGATCCCCCCACCCACGTTCGCGAGCGCCCGGAAGGTGCTCCCCAAGGTGTGCGCGCGCAGCTCCCGCTGCGTGGCGCTCGGCGCCCGCTCGAGCGAGTCCGCCGCCTGCCGCAGGTGTTCGCCATGGCTCACCAACTCGAGCCGGCCGAGTGTCGAGGGGCGGGCCACGGGCACGCCGCGCGATACCAGGTGGGGTCCCGAGTCGTTGTAGTAGAGCGCGCCGATCGACACGACGCCCGGCTCGCTCTCCATCGACTGAACCAGTAGCTCGGCGAACCTGCGGAACTCGGCGCCCTCGGGGTCGGGACGGCCGCGCTCGGCGACGTCGCGCGCCGAGCGGGCGATGGCCGTGGCCGCCGTCTGAAACAGCTCCGCCACGTTGGCGGGGGGCTCGAGCCCCGAGCGCGACAGGTCGGCGATCGTGCGCTCGATGCCGTCGAGCAGGTCGGGGAGCGGCGGCAGGTCGGCGAGCGCGGCGAGGCCGCGCAGCGGCTGGAGCGCGCGCAGCACGTGCTGCAGCGGGTCGTGGGCGAGTGGATTGGCGCGCAGCGCCTGGGCCGCGCGATCCAGCGCGCTGGCGATGGCGGCGCCCTCGCGCGCGACGAACGCCCGTGCCCCCGCGTCGAGCCCCAGCGCCTCGGCCGCGCGGATCTGCGCCGACGGCCGTCCCGCCACCTGGTCGAGCTCCTGGCCCAACGCCTCGGCCTTCGCTGTGTCCGCCTCGGTCCACGCGCCCGCGCGGCGCACGAAGATCTTGAGGTCGTCCACCGCGCGCACGGCCAGCTGCTTGGCGTGTGCGTCCCACGCGCGCCGGCCGTCGAGCACCGCGCGCGCCAGCGATTCGAGGCCCGCCGCCGCCCGCGCGATCGCCTGCTGGTTCGCCATGAGCGCGCTGCCGCGCAGCGCGCGGGCCAGCCGCACCAGCTCGTCGGCGCCGGGCTGGTTGCTCTGGGCGAGCAGCCCATCGAGGCGCTCCAGATACTCCCCTGCCTCGAGGGCGAAGAAATCCGACATGCCGAGGGGCTTCGAGGGTCCGGTCATGGCGCTACAAGTTAAGTGATTGACGCCTCGTCCACGAGCTTTCGCATGCGCCGCACCGCTTCCTCCATTCCCCAGAACACCGCATTGCTCACGATCGAGTGCCCGATGTTGAGCTCCTCGATCTCGGGGAGGCGCGCGACCGGCTGGACGTTCTGATAGGTGAGGCCGTGGCCCGCGTGCACCGCGAGGCCGCGCGCGCGGGCGTGCGCGGCGGCGCGCGCCAGCGCGCGCAGCGCGGCGTCGCCCGTCCGCCACGTATGCGCGTAGCGGCCGGTGTGCAGCTCGATCGCGGGCACGCCGAGCTCGACGGCGCGGTCGATCGTGGCCACGTCCGGATCGATGAACAGGCTCACGCGGATGCCGGCGTCCGTCAGACGCCGCACGACCGCACCGACCTTGCGGTCGGGGCGACGCAGCGCGAGGCCGCCTTCGGTGGTGATCTCCTGGCGGCGCTCCGGGACGAGCGTCGCCTGAAACGGCTGCACGCGACATGCGATGCGCACGATCTCGTCGTGGGCGGCGAGCTCGAGGTTGAGCACGCCGCGCACCGCCGCTTTGAGCGCGCGCACGTCGGCGTCCTGGATGTGCCGTCGGTCCTCGCGCAGGTGCACCGTGATGCCGTCGGCGCCGGCGCGCTCGGCCACGTCCGCCGCGCGCACCGGATCGGGTTCGTCGGTCTGGCGCGCTTCGCGCAGGGTCGCGACGTGATCAATGTTGACGTACAGCCGCATGGCGCCTTACCTTCGGTTCACTTCGTCCAGCCCCAGGATCATCCGTGAAACCACGACTGGCCGTGCTCGTTGCGCTGGGCGCCCTCGCGTGCGGAGGCGGCGGGAGCCGGACGCCCGCACCGCAGTCGCTCAACGAGACGCTCGCCCAGTTCCTGTCGGCTGTGAAGGCCAACGACGCGAAACGCGTGGCCACCCTCTGGGGCACCGAGCGCGGGCCCGCGGCCGACTGGATGAAGGCCGAAGAGCTCAGTCAGCGAGTGGCGGTCATCCAGCGGTACCTGAATCACTCCGGCTACCGCGTGGTCGAAGGCCCGTTGCCCGTGCCGGGGCAGGATAACCAGCGGGCATTCCGCGTCGAGTTGCAGCGCCGCAATGGCTGCAACGTCGTGCTGCCGATCGACCTGGTGCGGGCCAAGAGCGGCACCTGGCTCGTGCTCGACGTCCACCTGGACGTCGCGGGTAATCCGGCGGCAGGCTGCAAACCGTAGGGCGCGGAACGATCCACCATCGGGCGGCGTTAGATTTACTCGGTCAGCTCGAGCAGGATTCCGGCGGTCGCGTGCGGATGCAGAAACGCGATGCGCCGGCCCCCGGCCCCGCGCCGCGGCTGCTCATCGACGAGCCGGTAGCCGGCGGCCCGACAACGCTCGAGCGCCTGGTCGAGATCGGGTACGCGGTAGCAGATGTGGTGGATCCCCGGGCCGCGCCGGGCGAGAAACTTCGCCACGGGACTCGCGGGATCGCGGGGCTCGAGCAGCTCGATCCGCACGTCGCCCAGGGTGAGGCCGACGATCGTCGCGCCATCGGCGGATTCGGGAGGCCCCGGCTCGAGGCCCAGGATGTCGCGGTAGAAGGCCAGGGCATGGGCGATGCTCGGCACGGCGATGCCGACGTGGGCGACGCGGGCGAGGGAGTCCGTCATCTCGCCCGTCAACATAACGATTGCATCAGAGGGAGTGGAGTGTCATGCAAGATTTACATCCCGTGGCGGTCACGGACGCCACGTTCGGCCTGGAAGTCGAGCAATACAAGGGGCTCATCGTCGTGGATTTTTGGGCGACGTGGTGCGGCCCCTGCCACATGGTGGCGCCCATCCTGGAGCAGCTGGCGGGGGAGTACCAGGGCAAGCTGAAGGTCGTGAAGCTGGACGTCGACGCGAACCAGCAGACGGCGATGCGCTTCAACGTACGCTCGATTCCGAGTATTCTATTCTTCAAAGACGGGCGTCACGTCGACACGCTGGTGGGGGCGTATCCGAAGCCCGTATTCGTTCAGAAGATCCAGCAACATTTGTCGTAGCATCCTTCCCGGAGGGCCATGCGCGCGAGCACCGCTCGCCTGATGAACTCGCCGGTTCGCCTCGCGGACCTGACGTTCCCGCAGGTGAACCGGCTGATTCATCGCACCCGCCTCGCCTTCATCCACCTCGACAACCTGTTGGCTTTCGGCAAGCGCGACCGGGACGGCCGCGTGGACGGATACATCACAGCCCACCTTCCAGACGAATGCCTGCTCGTGTTCTTCCGCAAGGGCGAGGCGGTTAACGCCGCCTCGCTCCACCCGTCGGGCCGGCACGTGGTCACGATCACCGAGGCGTTGAAACGGATGCGCGCCGAGGTGGAGCGCGGCGATCTGGCGTATTGCGCCGCCCCGATGGAGCAGCTCGCGTGGATGTATCAGTCGTGCGACGTGCCGCTCCAGCCCCGCGCCGTCGACGCCGGGAGCCCCGGCGCCCTGTTCCCGGCGCTGCAGCAGGAGCAGGTGACCGGCGTGCTGGAGCTGATCTCGGACGGGCGGGTCTCTTACGCGCGTTTCGAGGCCGGCCGGTTCGCGGGCGGCTACTATTGCGACAAACCCGACGAGCAGCCGGTGGGGAAGTTCTTCGAGGCGCAGTTTCACTCCGGGTCGGGCGGCGCCGCGCCCGCCATCTCCGCGGTCGTATTCCCGCCCGTCGCCGAGCTGCCGCAGCAGGCGCCGAACGCGCTGATCAACACCTACCGGGAGCTGTACTGGCGCATCGTGGACGAAGTGGAGAAGGAGTTCCCCGGTGAGGCGAAGCGTCGCGCCCAGAAAGTCAGCGCCGGCATCCTCGAGCAGCACAAGGCGATCGGCATCCTGTCCGCCCCGCGCGGCACTGAAACGCCGGATGCCGTGGTACAGCCGGAGGAGCTCGCCGCCGCCCTGATGGACTGGTCGCGGCAACTGCTCCAGGGCGTCGAGGTCATCATGCCCGGCACCGCACCCAAGATTCTGCGTGAGGCGACGCGCGAGCATCGCTACGTGCTGCAATCGGCCGGGTTTTACGGACAGCTGCCATGGCCGGTGACCTGGTGACATGTCCGGCACCCTGTACGTCGTGGCGACGCCGCTCGGCAACCTCGACGACCTCTCCCCCCGCGCGGCCGCGACCCTGAAGGCGGCGGCCGCCGTCGCAGCCGAAGACACCCGGCACACGAAGACGCTGCTCGCCCACGTCGGGTCGCACGCGGCGCTGGTGAGCTTTCACGCGCACTCGCCCGACTCGGCGCTGCGCCGCATCCTCCGCCTGCTGGGAACGGGAAAGGACGTGGCGCTCGTGACCGACGCGGGCACCCCCGCCGTGAGCGATCCCGGGGCCGTCCTCGTCGCCGCCGCGCGCGAGCGCGACGTCCCGATCGTGACCGTTCCCGGTCCGACGGCGGTCGCGGCCGCGCTCGCCGTGTCGGGTCTCTCGGCCGACCGATATCTGTTCCTCGGGTTTCTCCCGCGCAAAGGAGGCGAGCGCCGCCGGCTGCTCGACACGGTCGCGAAGAGCGAGTGGACGGTGGTGCTGTTCGAGGCGCCGCCCCGCGTGGCGGAGCTGCTCCTGGATCTCGCGGCCGCGTGCGGGGGCGAGCGGCGCGCTGCGGTAGCGCGCGAGCTGACGAAAGTATTCGAGGAGACGCGCGCCGGGACCCTGACCGAGCTCGCGGGTTATTACGCGGAAGCCCCCGCCCGGGGCGAAGTCACGGTCGTGGTCGCGGGCAGCGGCAAACCCGTGCGAGAAGAGCGGCCTCCCGATCCGGAAGCACGCGCCCGCGCGTTGCTCGCGCAGGGGCTCACCCGTAAGGATGTCGCCGACCGCATCGCGGAGGAGACCGGGATCACGCGGAACAAGGCGTATCGGTTGGTGAACGAACTGTGAACTACGGCGGTCAGGCGGTCAGGCGGACAGGCGGTGTGTTGATGCTTGCACTGACGGGCTTTCTGACCGCCCGACCGCCTGACCGCCCGACCGCCGCCGCGTTGACGATCGGCCGCCTGCACTACGATGGCGGCGGCGACTGGTACACGGGTCCCTCCAAGCTCGTGAACCTGCTCGGCGCGATCCGACAACGCACCCGCCTCGCCGTGGGCGAGCGGGAACGGGTCGTGACGCTGACGAGCCCCGGCCTCTGGGACGTCCCTTACCTCTATATGACGGGGCACGGCAACGTGCGCTTCGCCGACGAAGAAGTGCCGATTCTGCGCCGCTACCTCGAGCAGGGTGGGTTCCTCCACGCGGACGACGACTACGGAATGGACAAGTCGTTCCGGCGCGAGATCGCACGCGTCTTTCCGGACCACCCTCTCGTTGAAGTCCCGTTGACACACCCCATCTATCACGTACCGTATGAGTTCTCGAAGGGCCTCCCCAAGATCCACGAGCACGACGGCCTGCCGGCGCAAGGGTTCGGCATTTTTTTGGGTGACCGTTTGGTCGTATACTATTCCTATCAGACGGATCTGGGCGACGGGTGGGAGGACCCCGAGGTCCACCACGACACCCCGGAACTACACGAGGCCGCGCTGCGCATGGGTGTGAATCTCTTCACGTACGCCGTGAGCTCCACCCGGTGACGGTACCGGGCGCGGCCGCCCGGCTGGGGCGGATCGGGCTGCCGCACGCGCGCGCTCGGACCGCTGCGGTGCTGCTTGCCGGCGCGGGCTCGGGCGGCGCGTTGGCGGCGCTCGGCGTGCGCCTCGCGCCGCACGTCGCCGGCATGATCGCCGCGTGGATCGCGATCGCCGCGGTTACCGCGGGCGCTGCGTGGGCCGCGCACCGCGCGCGGCGCACCACGGCCCTGCCGGAGCTCGGCCGCCTGGCGGAGCGGGAGATCGGCGGCCGAGCGGGCAGCGTGGTCGGCGTGCTGGCCCCACCGCCGCGGCCCGGGGTGAGCGCGGCCCTCCTCGCGCTGGCGGACGCGCGCGCGGCGACGGTGGTGGAGCGCGCCGCACCGGGGATCCGGCGCGCACTGGCGCGCGGCACGCGGCGCGGCGTGGCGGCAGGGGTCGGTGCGGTGGCGTTAGGCGGTGCGTTGTTCGTGGCTTCGGCACCGGCATCGGGTCGCGCCGCCGCGTTCTGGCACCCGCTGCGCACGCTCGCCGCCGCCCGCACACCGGTACGCCTGTGGGTCGATCGGGCGACCGTACGGCGCGGCGACAGCGTCACCGTCACCGTCCTAGTCCCCGCGGCCGCGCGCGCGACGCTCGAGACCCGGGGGCCGGGCGAGCCGTGGCGCGCCGCCAGCCTGACGCTCGATTCGGTGGGCCGCGCGGTGCGGCGGATCGGGCCGCTCGAGGCCGACCTCTTCCTGCGGGCGTCGAGCGGCGGGCGCACCAGCGGCGAGCGGCGGGTCACCGTCGCCCTGCCGGCGTTCGTCGCGGACCTCGAGCTGACGGCGCGTTATCCCGCATATCTGGCGCGTCCCGAGGAGCCACTCGTCCCCGGGGGCGACACGATCCTGGTGCCCGAGGGCACGGTGATCGTGACGAACGGCGCCGTCAGCGTACCGCTCGCGACGGCCGCGTGGCGGAGAGGGAGCGCCCTGTCGCGACTCGCGGTCACGGGCACGCGCTTCTCCGGGCGCCTGGCGCCGGTCGCCTCCGGCACCTGGCGGCTCGACGTGGCGACCGCCGACGGAGGGCCGCTCGAGGGCGAGGCACCGCAGCTGGCGCTGCGAGTGGTGCCCGACTCGGCCCCGGTGGTGACGGTGCCGGTGCCCGGCCGTGACACGACCCTGCCGCTGTCGCTGCGCCAGCCGCTGGTGATCGACGTGCGCGATGACCACGGGTTGTCGCGCCTCCAAGTGGTGAGCTGGCGCGTGAGCCGGACCGGCAAGGTGGGCGATGCGGCGCGCGACTCGCTCGACGTGAGTGGCGTCGGCGACCGCGCCATCGTGCAGGGCGAGCTGGACGCGGCACGGCGTGGCCTGCTGCCTGGCGACACGTTGCGGTTCCGCGTGGAGGCGTGGGACAACGCTCCGGCGCCGCATCTGGGACGGAGCGCGGAGGTCGCCCTGCGGCTGCCGAGCCTCGAGGAGCTGCGGGCGGCGATGCGCGCCGCGACGCGCGGCCTGGTCGAGACCGCGGATTCGATCGCGGGCTCGCAGCGCGACCTGGGCGAGCGTACCGGCGATCTGGCGCAGCAGCGTGCGCGCGACGAGACGGCCGGGGGCCGCCGGCCGCCGCCGGGGGCGCAGGCCGGCACGCTGCCGTTCCAGGCGACCGAACGGGCGCAGGCGGTCGCGCGCGAGCAGGAGGCGCTCGAGCAGCGCGTGCAGGAGCTGTCCAAGGCGGTGGACGAGATCGCGCGGGCCGCGCAGGCCGCGGGGATCGACGACTCGGCGTTCCAGGCGCGGCTGCGCGAGGTGCAGCAGCTGTTGCAGCGCGCCGTCACGCCCGAGCTCGAGCAGCGACTCCGCGAGCTGCAAGAGGCACTCGCCAAGCTCGACCCGGACGCCACGCGGCAGGCGCTGCAGCGTCTTGCCGAAGCGCAACAGCAGCTCAAAGCCGAGCTGGAGCGGAGCCGCGAGCTGTTCCAGCGCGCCGCGACGGAGGGCGCGCTCGCCTCGCTCGCGGCCGACGCGGAAGACCTGAAGCGGCGCCAGGCCGAGTGGAACGGAACGGACGCGCGGCGCCCGGACAGCGCGGCGGCGGCGCGGGAGCGCGCGCTCGAGGAGCGGGCCGACTCGCTGGCGCACGGCATCGAGCAGGTGGGGAAGGACCTCGGGTCGCCGACCGGGAGCGAGGCGCCGCTCGCGGCGCCGCAGCAGGCCGCGCGGCAGGCGCAGGCCGCGATGCAGCGCGCCGCTGGGTCCGCCGGGCAGGGCGACCAGGCCGGCGCGCAACGGTCCGGCGAGGCAGCGGAGCAGCAGCTGGCCGGGCTTCCCGAGGCGCTGCGGGCGCGACGCGACTCGCTCGCCGGCGCGTGGCGCCAGGAAACGCTCGGCGCGCTCGACCGCGCGCTGTCGGAGACGGCGGCGTTGGCGGACCGCGAGCAGCAGGTGGCCGAAGGGCTGCGCCGCGGGGAGGGCGGGCCCGCGACGCGGTCGCGCCAGGCGTCGATCGAGGAGGGGACGACGGCGGTGGAGCGGCAGATCCGCGAGGCGGCGGGGAAGCATGCGCTCGTCTCGCCGCAGCTCGAGGGCGCGCTCGGCTTTGCGGAGCGCCAGATGGCGGCGGCGCGCGAGCAGCTGGAGCAGGGGGATCCAAACACCGGTGAGGCCGCGGCGCTGGCGGAACAAGCCGTGGATGCGCTCAACGCCACGGCGCTGGCCCTCGCGCGGAGCCGCAGCCAGGTCGCGGGCGCGCAGTCGGGGAGCGGGTTCGCCGAAGCGGTCGAGCAGCTCGCCCGGATGGCGCGCGACCAGCAGGGGTTGAACGGCCAGGCGCGCGGGCTGCTGCCCATGATGGGCCCCAGCGGTCAGGCGGTGCTCGAGCAGCTGCGCGCGATCGCGGCGCGGCAGCGCGCGCTGGCGCAGCAGCTCGAGCGACTGCAAGCGGAGGGCGGCAGCGCCGCGGCGGGCGCGCTGGCGCAAGAGGCGCGCGAGCTGGCGCGCCAGCTCGACGCGGGCCGTCTCGACCACCAGACGATCCAGCGCCAGGAGCGGCTGTACCGCCGCCTGCTCGACGCGGGCCGGACTCTCTCAGGGAGCGAGCCCGACGAAAGCAAAGAGCGCACCAGTCGCCCCGCCACGGGCGACAGCGTGCACCTCCCGGCGCTGCTCAAACCCGGTGCGACGGGCGCAGGTCCCAGGCTGCGCTATCCGACATGGGAAGAGTTGTCCGGGCTCACCCCCGAGCAGCGACGCCTCGTGCTCGAGTATTTCCGGAGATTGAATGCGCCCGAGTCGCGCTGAGTTCGCGGTCCTCGGGCTGTTGCTGGTCCCGGCCCACAGCGCCCGCGGCCAGGCCATCGGCCAGGGCTTCGACCTGGAGCGTGCCGGTCAGTACCAACGGGCCGCGACCGTCTACTTCACCACGCTGCGCGGGGAGCCCACGAATCTCGCGGCGCTGCTCGGCCTGGAGCGGGTACTGCCGTCGCTCACCCGGCTACCCGACCTGCTCCCGGCGGCCCAGCGCGCTGTGGCGGCGAGTCCCCGGAACGCCGCGTTGCGGGCCCTGCTGCTGCGCACCTACGTCGC
>WNGD01000446.1_pt1 | contig 80885 bp, 61 predicted proteins | sample 5400671 | NCBI WGS metagenome assembly WNGD01 (sample SAMN13153369, study PRJNA577476) | soil metagenome | isolation source: 40 cm soil or saprolite under grassland replicate 2 | place: USA:California | collected 2016-06-15
GGCTTCATCTGGAGACTTCAGACACCAGAAGGAGACGCTACCTCTATCCGCGCCTTCGAAGACGACCTCATTCTCGTCAACCTCTCAGTATGGGCCTCCCTGCAAGATCTAACCAGCTTCGTCTACGCCAGCGACCATCGCCAGGTCATGAAGCAGCGCCGCCAGTGGTTCAAGCGCTTCGATGGCCCTTATATGGCCCTCTGGTGGGTCCCACCAGACCATATCCCCACCGTCGAAGAAGCCAGAGAGCGCCTGACTCATCTGCGTACTCACGGAGAGACCCCGCACGCCTTCTCTTTCAAAAAATCATTTCCGGTACCTGGCGAAACAATACAAATTCTACCTATGGCTGTACTGGAGCGGCTTGCAGGATGCGCGTGGCTTGAATGAATGTGGCAGCGACAGCCCAGTATGGCACTTCATTCATTCCATAGACTCATGGAAAAAAAGAAAATCATAACCTCATCTACCATTTTTCCCTATGTGTGCTATACTGTGGCAAATGATGTTTGCGGTAGAGATTCGATACATCATGTTCGCCAATTTATAGAGTCCTTCGTCCACCGCATCTAAAAAATTGCTGAGGAAAAAACGAGTGAACGATAAAACCAAACCTGCCATGAGCGAAATGCGTTATTATCGCTCCATGCTTGAATTGATGGGAAATACTCCCCTTATGCGATTGAATCGTATTGCCAGCGATGTCCCGCCGCTCGTGCTGGCGAAGATGGAGATGCTTAATCCGGGCGGTAGCGTCAAGGATCGCAGTCTGGCTATTGCCGCTGCCATCAAAGGGTATCATTGTATTTTTGTGATGACTGATAAAGCCAGCGAAGAGAAGCGCAGTCTCCTGCGTGCATACGGCGCTGAAGTTGTTATCTGTCCCAGCAGCGTCACTCACGAGTCGCCAGATTATTATAAGAATGTCGCGCATCGCCTGGCCGATGAGATACCGGGCGCTTTTTGCCCCGATCAATACTCCAATCCGGCCAATCCAACTACCCATTACACTACCACTGGCCCGGAGATCTGGCGCGATACCGCCGGACGTGTCACAGCTTTCGTGGCAGGCATCGGAACAGGTGGAACTATCTCCGGCACTGGCCGCTTCCTCAAAGAGCAGAATCCGCATATCAAGATTATCGGCGCTGACCCTCCTGGTTCCGTCTACTCCGGCGATACTCCTGGCCCGTATAAAGTAGAAGGTATCGGTATGGATATCTTTCCCCACAACTACAATCCACAGATTGTGGATGAAGTAATTCGTATCGATGATCGCACCTCATTCAACTGGGCGCGTCGCCTTGCACGTGAAGAAGGTATCCTTGCGGGTGGTTCCGCTGGCACCGCGCTTGGCGCAGCCCTTGTGTACGCACGTCGCCTGACTCCAGACGATGTCGTTGTCGTCCTGCTCCCTGATACTGGTCGTGGCTACTTGAGCAAACAATACAACGACACCTGGATGCGCGAGAATAATCTCCTCGTACAGGCCGAGACCGATCAGCCAACTCTGCATGACGTGCTCACCTATCGCCGTATCAATATGCGCAGCATGCCCCTGGTCGTCAGCGTTACCTCCAACGACTCTATCGCCGACGCCGTCGAACTGCTCCGTCGCTACGGCATCAGCCAGACGCCCGTCATGGAAAATGGTCACATGGTCGGAAGCCTGACCGAAGATCTGCTCCTGCGCCGTCTTGCCAGCGGTGAACCCTTATCCGCCAGTTCCGTTGGCCAGGTGCAGGGCCCACCCTTCCCGCAACTGGACGCCGGAGCGCCGGCACGTGAAGCCTATACTATCTTCAACACCGGCCAATCCGCCGTCGCCGTTGTCAACAACGGCACCCTGGAAGGCATCGTCACCAAAAGCGACCTGTTAGAATTCTGGGCGAATACGCGCGGCGTATAGGTAATTGATACAATAAAATCGTTTGCTTTAAGGGGTTGACATATGCCACTTACCGCCCTGGCCCTGGTCCTTACTGCTGCTATCATGCACGCTGGCTGGAACCTCCTGCTCAAACAGGCTAAACATAAGCAGGTCTTTCTATGGTGGGCGTTTCTTCTTGGCACTATCTGCTTCGCTGCCATTTTCATCACTCACCTTGCGCTTCCCCTCCGCGTCTGGCCCTACGTCGTCAGCAGCGCTATCCTGGAAGCCGCTTACTTTATCACTCTGACCTGGGCCTACGATCTCGACGATTTCTCGCTCATCTATCCCATCGCCCGTGGTACCGCTCCCGCCCTCCTCGTCCTCTGGACTACCCTGTTCTTAGCTGAACCACCGCGTCCCACGGGTCTGCTCGGCATCCTCATCCTCGTCCTCGGCCTGATTATTGTCGGTAGCAGCTCGGTCTGGTCCCAACTGGCGCGTACAACCTTCAGTATACGTGGCATTATAGCCGCTCTCAGTACCGCCCTTTGCATCTCCCTCTACACTACCATCGACGGAGCCGCCTCGCGCCTTGTCTCGCCAGCTCCCTACACCATCCTCGTCCTTGGCCTCTCCACCTTCCTTCTCATGCCAGTCGTCCTCGCCCGTTACGGACATCGCCTGCTCATCACCGAATTGCGTGCAGGCTGGCTTCGTATTACGCTGGTTGGAATTGCTATGCTTCTAACGTATGTGCTAGTATTACAAGCGTACACGATGGCGCGTGTCAGCTATGCGGGAGCCGTACGCGAGGTCAGTGTTGTCTTCGCAACCCTTCTGGGTTGGCGCTGGCTGGGAGAAAGCTTTGGCGTTGCGCGCATCCTCGGCGCGCTGTTTATCTTTAGTGGTATTCTAATTATAGCTATTTCTGGTTAATTGTCGGTTGATCGCTCGCTGGAAATGTCCTGGAAGCGAAGAGGGATAGATATCCATGCAACAAACAACACCTCATATCTATGTAATCGGCGATATTCATGGCCAGCTCAAAAGACTGCACCATCTGCTCCAGGACGTCCATCTGATCGATAACAGGCACGCCTGGACTGGAGGTACTGCAATCCTCTGGTTCATGGGCGATCTCGTTGATCGCGGTCCAGATGGCATCGCTGTTCTCGATCTCGTCATGCGCCTGCAAACAGAAGCTACCGCTGCCGGAGGGCAGGTCTCATGTCTATTGGGCAACCACGAAATGTTATTATTCGCTGCCTACCGTTTCGGTAGACGCTCCACGGGCCTTGGTAGCAGCTTCATAGCGCGCTGGAAGCAAAACGGCGGCAACAAAAAAGACATTGCCGGCCTGACCCGCGCTCACCTCGACTGGATCGCTGAACTCCCACCTATGACCCTTGTCGCCGACCGCCTCCTCCTCCATGCCGATAACACCCTCTACCTCAAACATGGCCGCACTGTAGACGAAGTAAACGCAGCCTTCAAAAAACTCATGCGCACCAGCGACGCCCTCGCCTGGGAAGACATCCTGGAAGACTTTGCTCGCCGCGGCGTCTTCATTCATAAACCAGAAGGCGAAAACTATGCCCGCCGCTTCCTCAACATCTTTGGCGGCCAACAACTCATCCACGGCCACACCCCTATCTCCCTTATGCTCAACGCCCAGCCCAAAAAAGTCACCGCCCCTTTCATTTACGCAGCCGACCAGTGCGTCAACGTAGACGGTGGTCTCTTCCTGGGCGGCCCTGGCTTCATTTACCAGCTTCCCCCTTTGCAAGAATCTCAAACGTCCCCGTAGAGGCATGCCTTGCGTGTGCCGAGTTGCCTGCCACCGACGCGGCACACGCAAGGCATGCCTCTACGGGTCCAGCTACAGGTCTTGACCATCTCTGGCCATGATGGCGAGCAATGGCAAACGCTCAAGAAAGCTCCCGACTTTTATTGCTAGTAGTGGTAAATTGGCTGAAGGTTCGAACGAGAATACCGGGCTGCGGACCAAAACATACCCGACCTGCTCCAACATTTCCGGTTTTTCTTCCCACTTTGAGAATTAGGAGAGTGTCTTCACTTGCAGTTTGCAAGTGACATCAGAACAATAAGAGGAAAAGGAGCAACGGTGTAAACTGTTTCTCCTTGCAAGAGGGAATTAGAATATAGTCCACAAGAGAGGAAACACCATGAGAAAAGTCATTTCCAAAGATGGCACTCCCATCGCGTTCGATCAGTCGGGCCAGGGGCCCGCGCTTATCCTGGTGGCCAGTGCGACCGCCACCCTATTAGCCCAGACATCACTGGCCGCGGCCCTGGCACCACAGTTCACAGTGTTCGCCTATAACCGGCGTGGCCGAGGCGAGAGTGGGGACACAGCTCCCTATGCGGTCGAGCGCGAGGTCGAAGACATCGACGCCCTGATCACCGAGGCGGGTGGATCAGCGTTCGTTTTCGGTCATTCCTCCGGCGCAGTTCTTGCCCTGGAAGCAGCGCGCCTGCTCCCCGGCATGGTCGAGAAACTGGCGATGTACGAGCCACCATTCATTATCGACGACAGTCGCCCCCCGGTGCCACAGGATTACGTACCGCATCTTAACGAGCTGATAGCGGCAGGTCGCCGGGGCGAAGCAGTCGAGTACTTCCTGATCGATGCAATGCTCGTTCCTGCCGAAGTGGTTGCCCAAATGCGAAATACGCCCATGTGGCCGCAGATAGAGGCTGTGGCGCATACGCTCCCCTACGACGGCATCATCATGGGAGAGACCATGCGCGGCAATCCATCGACCATCAGGAAGTGGGCTTCTGTCACCGTACCCACGCTCGTCATGGTCGGAGGAGCGAGTCCCGCGTTTTTTCACAATGGGACTCAAATGCTCGTAGACATCCTCCCCAATGCCCAGCACCGTACCCTGGCAGATCAAGACCACGGCCCGGCTGACGAAGTCCTCACTCCCGCGCTCGTCGAGTACTTCAAAGGCTGAGACGACCCTTTCCCGAGAAAAGTCCGATCATGCGCGTCTTGAGCGTCCATCCATAATGCAGCCGGCGTCTCGGCTATCCGGACCCGGCTTGCCGGGTCCCTACTTGACAAATCACAAAACATCGGGTACTATTTGCAACCAGAGACGCATTTAAGGAAAGGAAGGGCCGTGTCATGCAAACCAATCACACAATCCCCACGACTTCCACCAGGCCGAGGCAATCGTTCGCACGGTCCGCGGCCCAATAATGATGCCCGTGCCTTCGCAGCCATACGAAGTCTTTGAGCATACCGCCGACGTTGGCATACACGCCTATGGCAGCACGCTCTCAGAGTTATTCATCCATGCCGCGCAAGGAATGGAAAGCCTGATGGTTGCGCCAGCCCAGGTCCGTCTGCTCACCAGCCGGGAGATCACAGTGGAAGGCCACGACACCGTCTCGCTACTCATAGCGTGGCTCAACGAACTGATCTTTCTGTTCGACACCGAATATCTTCTGCTGCGCGACTTCGTTATCGACAGTAGCAGCGAAACCAGCCTGACAGCCCGTGCATCCGGCGAACCCTACGATGCACGACGCCACGATCTCAGTAGCGCCATCAAAGCTGTCACCTGGCACGAAGCCGCCGTCACTCATACCGACGAAGGCTACAAGGCCCGCATCATCTTCGACATCTAACGATTCCTTTCAGCCTGCCTGAAATCAAACGGTACAGTGAAGGCAAAACACTCTTAATGCAGAAAGATGCTCACACAGGAGAAAAAACAATGGGCAAGTCAGAAAACAAGATCCCGCTTGAACGTATAGATTCCAACCGCTGGCTTATCCCACAGCGCTACAATCCGGCTATGCGCGTACCCGGTATGGTCTACGCCGATGACGAACTCATAGAACTGATGATTGCTGACAATGCTTTGCAACAGGTGGCAAATGTCGCAACTCTGCCCGGCATTGTCGGCCACTCGCTGGCAATGCCCGACATCCACTGGGGCTACGGCTTTCCAGTCGGTGGTGTCGCGGCAACCGATGCGGAGCAGGGTATCATCTCGCCCGGTGGCATCGGCTTCGATATCAACTGCGGCGTCCGTCTGCTTGCAACCGATCTCACTTATGACCAGGCACGCGGCAAGGTCGATAAGCTGGCTGATGAACTCTTCAACAATCTACCTTCGGGGGTTGGTGGCGCAGGGATGCGGGACCTGACTCAAGACGAGATGCGTGCGGTCATGGAACATGGCGCAGGGTGGGCAATCGAAGAAGGCTATGGTTTCCCTGAAGATATTGATGCAACCGAGGAGCGCGGCTGTCTCGCGGGTGCCAATCCCGACACAGTTATGCAACAGGCCATCCAGCGTGGCATCAAGCAACTTGGCAGCCTGGGTTCAGGCAATCATTTTTGCGAGGTGCAGAAGGTCGATCACATCTACGACGAAAGCGCCGCCCACGCTCTTGGTATCGGGCAAATCGGGCAGATCGTAACCACGATCCACTGTGGTAGCCGTGGCTTCGGACACCAGATCGCCGAAGACTACATCAAGATTGCCGAGGCACGCCAGAAAGAGTACGGCTTCAACCTGGTCGATCGCCAACTGGCATGTCTGCCCCTGCACTCGGAGCAGGGCAAAGCTTACCTGTCAGCGATGGCCTGCGGAGCAAACTTCGCCTGGGCTAACCGCCAGCTCTTGATGTACGGTGTGCGTAAGGCATTCGCCAGCGTCTTCGGGCGCAAGTCGCGTCCAAAAGACATGCCGCTGGTCTACGATGTCTGCCACAATATCGCCAAAATGGAGGAATACGAGGTCGATGGTGAACTCCAGCGCGTCTGTGTCCACCGTAAGGGCGCAACTCGTGCCTTCCCGCCCAACCATCCAGACGTACCCGAGCAGTACCGTGCCGTCGGTCAGCCCGTCCTCATCCCGGGCGATATGGGCCGCTACTCATTCGTCCTGGTCGGTGCGCAAGGCTCAATGGAGCAGAGCTTCGGTTCTTGCTGTCATGGAGCCGGACGCCGCCAGAGCCGTACCGCCGCCCGCAAGTCCGTATCGAGCAAGGATCTGCTCAATATGCTCGCTGCTCGTGGCGTAACCGTCCGTGTGCACAGCAAAAATCTCCTGCCCGAGGAGGCTCCCCAGGCCTACAAGGACGCTCAGCAGGTCGTCAACGTCGTGCACAACGCCGGATTGGCAAAGCTCGTCGCCCGCCTCAAGCCAGTCATCGTAGTGAAAGGTTGACAGTTTTTTAAGAGGGGAAATATGTCAGGTGTGGTAAGGAATCCCTTTCTGCACCTGATATTGAGTCAGATAATTGACCCCCGGTAGGGGCGCGATTTATAAGCCCGCAGACCCTATGGATACTGCTTACTCTTACCCGCTGCAAACACTTAAACTATATCAATTAACGTGTGAGGCTCTGAATCAGATTTGTCAACGCTGTTTTATATTCAATAGGTGGAAGAAATGAGATAGTATCGCAACTAGTTTTTCAAAATCTAGCGTTTTCTCGCGCTTCATAGCGTTTTATGACAGTTTTTTCACGATTCTTGACACGATGTTCTCTATCAGCTACAATCCTCATCGGAGCACCTTTTCAACTCAATAGTGTTTGCAGGTTCCGTGATAGATCGGTCTCACGGGTAAAAGCGCTACCGTAAGAGAGGGGGAACCTCTCGTGCTCAAGTAGACCCAATGCGCAAGCAGAGGGGGTAGCGGGCTATGTAGTTCACCCTTTACGGCTTGCCGTATAAACCCAACAGGAAATGTGGCGTGTGCAATAAAACGCTATGTTTTTTGGAACTATGGATCGCTTGCAGATCGGCACGTACAGTGCATGTTAGCGTTGGATCAGTTCCTGCAATTTAAGAATGGTATTCCAATTTCTTGCGGTTCCAGATGTTTTCAGCTTTTTCTCAATAAAACTCCCGGAAAGTTTTGAGCGTCCAATGCCTTGAGGATAATAGATATACAGTTCTTTGCCAATGATGAAGAGTTCCTCTGGGCCAACATACGTCTTGAGAAGATCTTCCTGTGCAGTATCGTTGGGCTGAGCTGCCAGAAACATCACGACAACCCATTTTGACTCTTTGCTTTGTTGACCCTGAAACGGGTTTTTCTCAATGATATCTCTTAGTTCATCTGAAGTACGAACGATGACTTCTGCATGGAAGCCAAATTTTTTTTCAAAGCCATCCTCAATTTGCCTCCGGAGCCGTGCCACGTCCGCGTCATCACTCGTAAATACGACGTTACCGCTCTGTATATAGGGTAAGACATCTCTCAATCCCAGAGATTCATGCACATCTTTTAGTTCGTCCATTCTTATCTTATGGTTCCCGCCAACATTAATGCCGCGGAACAGTGACACAAACGCAGTCATTTTCAGTCCTCTTCGTGATATATTTTTCTCAGTTTGAACGCTAGAAATAATCGTACTTATTCTCTTCTATTATTTGCAGGCTGTCAATGCTGATCAGTCGATTTGCCTCCACCTACTTGCGTGGAGAAGCCGATCTGAACCAGTTGAGCGACCAGCTCATAAAAATCACTCAGGATACAAGCCCGTAGTTTAAGCGAAGACATTTCCTGTAACGTTTTGCTCACTTCTTGCATTCTATTAGGTAGAGAACGCGTGACATCCGTGCTCTACTTACCATAATCCAGTTGTCCACATTCCTACAGACAACAGGCAATAACAACAGAGAGGTGTACTATGTTAGCAGGTTATCGTTATCCCCAGACTTCGCTCATTTGTTGTGGTCGTGGCACAGAGATTGCCCACCACTTTCCCACATTCTCAGGAGATAACCTATGCATGGTACTCGGAGAAGGCTCAGCGCTTACGCAGTTTATCTGCTATTCTCTGGCGCAAGCTCTTTCTTCTTTTCGCTCATTGTTACTGTAAACATTGTCTACCAGGTCGAAATTGCAAAACTCAATCCGCTGCAACTGGTGCTCGTTGGTACCGCGCTTGAATGCGTGTGCTTCATAGCCCAGGTTCCGACAGGTATCCTGGCCGATGTCTACAGTCGGGGCCTGGCGGTGATCCTTGGTGTATTCATCACGGGAGCAGGTTTTGTCCTCGAAGGCTCTATTCCACGCTTCGAGGCGATTCTGATCGCGCAGGCTCTCTTCGGCATTGGCGCAACCTTTACCGATGGTGCAGAGCAGGCCTGGATTGCCGATGAAGTTGGCGAACAGAACGTTGGTCCCGTTTTCATGCGCAGCGCACAACTCGGCATGTTCGGTGGACTGCTCGGCTCCGCTATCAGCGTTGCCCTTGCCAGCATCAGGCTCAACCTGCCGCTCATCATCGGTGGCTCGCTCTACATTGCGCTGGCACTGTTTCTGCTGTTCTTCATGCCGGAGAACGGCTTCCATCCCACGCCAAAAGAGGAGCGTCAATCCTGGCGCGAGCTGGGCAATACCTTCCATAACGGCTTACGCCTGGTGCGCCTGCGTCCTGTCCTGCTTACCATCCTGTTCATCGAACTCTTTTATGGACTGTCCAGTGAAGGCTGGGATCGCCTCTCAACGGCGCACTTCCTGGCAAACTTCACGTTTCCTATGTTCTGGCAGCTCAAGCCAGTGGTCTGGTTTGGCATCTTCGGCATAGTCGGTACGCTACTCAGCCTGGTCGTTACTGAAATGGTCAGGCGGAGCGTCGATACCAATAACCAGCGCATCGTTGTACGGGCACTGTTTATCGCGAACACTCTGGTCATCGGCTGTGTCCTGCTCTTTGCGCTGGCAGGAAACTTCTGGCTTGCCATCACAGGCTACCTGGCGTACGGTATTATCCGTGGTGTCAGCCAGCCCATCTATACAACGTGGCTCACACGTAACATAGACTCGAAGGTCCGTGCTACGCTCATCTCGGTCAGTGGCCAGATGAACGCGCTCGGTCAGATTGTCGGTGGACCTCCTGTCGGCTACATCGGCACCGTGTTTTCCCTGCGTGCAGCACTCACCGCCGTCAGCATCATTCTCTCGCCAATCCTGCTCCTCCTGGCCTATGCCTCGCGCAAAATCAAAGCCGCGGAGAGCATCCCTGACGAGGAAATAACAACAACCGAAGCCCCAGAGCCAGTCTAACCCTGGTTCCTTGCTATAGGGGCACGATTCTGTAGGGCGCGATGGTGTAGGGGCGCGATGGTGTAGGGGCGCGATTTATAAGCCCGCCCGCGTCCCCACACGGATCAAGTAGTACTATGTGCGCGGTTTTTTGTAGGACGCGCATCTTTTGCTATACTGTGTATGAGGTTAGGGCATTCCAACTAAATAGACTATGTTGAATGTATTTGTTTAAAGCTAAGCGGAGGATATAAAATCGATGAAGGTATTAGTCACGGGCGCTGCAGGTTTTCTAGGGGGGCATCTTGTTGATATGCTGTTGGAACGTGGCGATGAGATACGTGCGATGGTCCGTCCTGGCGAGGATGCAAGCCACTTGCGCTCATTGAAGGGTGTTGAGGTTGTGCATGGAGATCTGACTGATGTAGAGTCACTGAAACGTGCTGTGCAGGGTGTGCAGCACGCCTATAATGTCGCCGCTAAAACAGGACCCTGGGGACCGGAGGATGTATATCGCTCCATCAATGTGCAGGGGCTGGCGGACCTGGTGCATGCAGCAATGGATGCTGGGGTACAACGTATCGTTCACACCAGTTCGATCACAGTCTATGGTCACCATCTCCAGGGTATTATAACTGAAGATCATCCCTATCACGCGGAAGATAATCCCTATAGTCGCACTAAGATAGCAGGCGAGAAATTGATTGCTAACCTGGTAAAAGATGCTGGCGCTCCCGTTGTTATCGTACGTCCAGGTTGGATCTATGGTCCTCGTGATAACGCCAGTTTCGGTCGTTTTGTCAGCCGCGTGGAGTCGGGCAAGTATTTTATCATCGGTTCCGGCAACAATATTGTACCAGCCGTCTATGTACGTGACGTGGCGCAGGGTATGGTCAAAGCAGGCGATGCCGACGAGAAGGTAATCGGTCAGGCCTACACTCTTGCCGATGATCATCGTGTGACCCAGTCCGAATTTATGGATACTATTGCTGATAATTTGCATGTACCTCACCTGTCGCTACATATCCCATTCTCTGCTCTGTATACTGCTGGCCGTACTGCTGAGATCATCTGGCAGGCTATGGGCCGTCGTAATGCGGCTCCCCCGCCCCTGACCACATATGGCATCACTCTGATCGGTGGTGATCAGCAGTTTTCCATTGACAGGGCGCGTCGTGAGCTTGGTTATGCTCCAGAGTATGATATTCAGCATGGTATCGCTGAAGGAGTGCGCTGGTACCTGGAAAGCAAAAAAGGCAGGCAGGAAGAGGTCAGGCGCGAGTTCGTCCAGACCAAAAACTAGTTAGTTAGCCCTTCTCAGGCCGCTCCACCTGGAATGTCAGGAAATCCTTTAAGGGTTGCGTCACCTTTCCGCCAGGTATTACTGGTAGCGGCCTGCGTTGGCGAGCATGGAACCAGTTGAAAAGGTACGCAAGTGTCATCAGTACAAAGAGCGCGTTGCGCACGCCGACCGTCTCTAAGAAACCTGGCAACAATGGCACATCGCGTATGTCAGTAACAGGTCTGGTGTACAGAAAGATATAGGTATAGGTGGTCAGCAATGAAGCTGTCTGCCAGCAAACAATCCAGAACGCATCAAATGCACCAGCGTAAGCCAGTAAAGGCATTAGCCACATAAGATATTGCGGACTGAACACCTTCCCCGTAGTGATAGAAACAAACAGGATGGCAATCATTACCTGCGTTATATCAAGCTTGCCCCGCCATTGCATCCACATTACATAGAGGTAGCCCACCACCAGGAACACCGTACCCACCGCTGAAACAATCCCATTGAGTCCACTGATAAGATTGAGGGAACCAAAACTATTGTCGACTGATAACGGAAATCCCAATCCCTGTCCTAACCATAGTAGTGTACTCCCTGTCGCTTCAACCTGCACAGGTCTGTGGAAAAAGTAGATTACTGGATTGACAACCGCTCCCTGGAAGTTCAGCAATGCAAAGAAACCTGTGACGCCTACCAGCATGCTCAAGCAGATGAGTATATTTTTCCAGTGCAACTGTCTGGCTTCTCGTAGTGTATGGCAGAGCTGGCGCGGCACAACTGCAAATGATAGTTTCTGTAGGGGAGTACAGAAATGCCCATATGCGCGTTGTTCCACGATAAAGAGCGCGGGCAGCAGCAGCAACGGGTAGATTTTAAATAATACTCCAAATGTCAGCGCGGCGTACGCCGCTGTCCAGTGTTTGCGCTCTGCTGCAATAACGCAGAGCAGAGTGAAAGCCGCGGGAATCAGGTCAAAGCGCCCCTGGGCAGTACCCAGTGCCCCAACAAATAGACTGAGCGCAAAGACGAGTGCTGCGCCCCGCGGACCATATTGTAATAGCAGCCAGTAAATAAAGACAGCCACCAGCGCCATAATGAAGGCAATTGCCAGTTGGTAGTAATGGAGCGGTGCCAGTAGCGCCAATGAAAACGGTAGTAGTGTCAGCGGGGGATATTCTACCGGCAGCATATGAAATGGAGGTTGTACATGTGTAATAGTCGTTTTTAAAAAGTCGCATTGCCCTACCGGTAGCAGTGATGTTGCATTACTCCCAAACCAGAACGTCAGGGCGTAGCACTGGTAGCGCGCCGAGTCGGTTGATGTTAAAAAAATCTGCCAGGATGAACCAATAAAAATAGAGATAGTAACAATGGTAATGGGAATATATGCGGCGACTCCGTCAGGTGCCAGCAAAGCATCTAGCAGAGGGCCGAAGATTTTTCTAAGCTTACCTGCATATTTTAGTTGTACATGTTCTTGCCACAAAAGTTACGCTATCCCTTCTTTGTGCTGTTTGACAGTATCCGCCTGTGGTGCTACAATCTCGAACAGCACATCCCTCTGTTTATGTGCATTTATTTTCTGCACTATGCTAGACGAGTGGTACACGAAACCAGTCACGTTCCTCCATTCGTACTCTTCTACTAAGAAGGCACGAATTTAGCGAAAAAAGGATGTAATTGATGGCTACGAAGAATCGTACAGAGACGAAAACATTAAAGGCCGGAGATGTTGCTCCAGATTTTACTCTCAAGACCGCTGGCAAACAGGACTGGCATCTGAGTGACTTCCGAGGTAAAAAGAATGTTGTGCTCGCATTTGTTCCATACGCCTTCAGCAGTGTCTGCTCAACACAACTTCCCTCTTACGAGGCTGAACTGGATCGCTTCAAGGACTTCGACGCCGAAGTGGTCAGTATCAGTCAAGATAGCACCTACTCCCTGGACGCCTGGGCCAAAGCAATGCACACCTCCTTCCCTCTGCTCTCCGATTATTATCCGCAGGGGCATGTTGTAGATCTTTATGGCGTTCGCCATCCAGCCGGTATGGCTGAGCGGGCTCTATTTGTCATTGACAAAGAAGGAGTCATTCGTTATATTGAGATTACAGACTCTCCCGGTGACATGCCAGATAACGAAAATCTCTTCGATGCCCTACGAAAACTCTCATAGTGATGACGAAAGAAAATTTCACATTCTTTGGAGAAATGAAGCGCCGGGAGTTCCTCGCTCTCTGCGCTCTGGGAGCGCTACCGAACGCCCTGGCCGCTTGCGGATCACCAGCGGTTACCGGCAACGCGACTCCTACCAGACAGTCGTCACCCACCCCGAAACCATCACTTACCCCACGACCAACTCTCACTGAGGCCGACTGGACAGCACTTGCCAGAAGCTTGCAAGGGACGCTGGTTCGCCCCGGTAACTCACAGTACCCGACAGCGCTCCAGCTCTTCAGCGCGCGTTTCGATACTGTGCATCCTGCCGGGGTTGCCTACTGCGCCTCGCCTGCTGATGTCCAGAACTGTCTCGCCTTCGTGCGTAAGTTCGCGCTGCCTTTCGCAACACGTTCTGGTGGGCACTCTTACGCGGGCTATTCGACGACTACCGGTCTGGTGATAGATGTTACGCGTATGCACACGGTGACAGTGAATGCCAATGCCGGGACCGCTACTATAGGATCTGGCACGCGTCTGATTGATGTCTACTCGGTGCTTGCTCAACAGGGTTTTGTGCTCCCTGCTGGCTCTTGCTCAACTGTGGGTATCGCCGGTCTGACACTTGGAGGCGGGGATGGCGTCCTGAGCCGTAAGTTTGGCCTGACCTGTGACAATCTGCTCTCGGCTCAGGTGGTTGTGGCCGATGGGCGTGTGCTCACCTGTGATGCGAACCACAATGCCGATCTCTTCTGGGCACTGCGTGGCGGTGGTGGTGGCAACTTCGGCATAGTCACCTCGTTCACTTTCCAGGTGCACCAGGTCTCTGCAATATCTCTGTTCACTTTTACCTGGCCGTGGGTCAACGCTGCCACAGTAGTCGACGCCTGGCAACATTGGGCACCGCAGGGACCGGACGAGTTATGGTCCAACTGTGTGCTTCTGACGAATAGCAATAAGAGCGGTAACCCCATTGTGGAAGTGAACGGTGTCTATGTCGGTGATGTCTCAGCGCTGATCCCGTTGCTGAACCAACTAACCGGCAAGATCAATGCCACGCCTGCGAGCCGCTATGTAACGAACTCTACTATATTGGATACAATGCTCTACGAGGCAGGTTGTTATAACAAGAGCGTGGCCCAATGCCATCTGCCCAGCCAGAATCCGAGCGGTCAGTTGCAGCGCGACACTTCCGCAGTTAAGTCCGATTACTTCACCAGCATTTTGCCGCGCCAGGGTATTAATAATCTGGTGGATGCAATTACACGCCGCCAGTCCGATCCCAACCTGGGCAATGGCGGCATCGGCATGGACTCGTATGGTGGTGCGATCAACCGCGTTGCTGCGGACGCGACAGCCTTTGCACATCGCAATGCAGTGTTCTCTGCTCAATACTCGGCGAGCTGGAACGCGAGTGATTCCCCCTCGGTTGTTGCGGCAAATCACACCTGGCAGACTAATGCGTGGCAGTCGATGCGCAAGTACGCCAGCGGTGGTGCCTATCAGAACTATGTCGATCCTGACCTGCCCGATTGGCAACACGCGTATTACGGCTCCAACCTGCCACGACTACAGCGCGTCAAGTCTACCTATGATCCTGGCAACCTTTTCCATTTTGCCCAGAGTATTGCGCCAGCTTCCTGAGCCTGATAGTGCAATGGTAAATAGGCTACTGCTTTAGACGTGGTAAAGAGAAAACGCGCTAGCGCCACTTATGAGGAGGAGCCTTTGATGCAATCCGTCGTGCCAATGATCTGGGTACCACGCAGAGGAAAGAATGGGGATATTGAAAGTGGGTGGTCTGAAACACTTCTAGATCGCTATTATTTCGAGAAGTACGTACTGGAAGTATGTATTGCAACGCTGGAACGTGGCGGAGTAACCTCTAAAATCGACACCTACCAGTTTTTCTCTGCTGTCGAAGCGTGGGGCATACCAAAATATCCTGACAGAACAGTGATCCTTCCTCCTGGAGCAAGCCTGACCCAGGAAGTCAGTGCGTTTATTCACGCCAATGAAGCATGTTTAAAAGAGTCGAATTGCTGGTTAGGTACCTGGATTGATCCTGACACAGGTAACTGCTATCTCGATATCACCACTATTTATACCTGCCTGGAAGACGCCAGGCGCGAGGCGATCTCACTGAGTGAGAATTCACGGCGCAAGATCGTTGCCCTCTACGACTTCAAAAATGAGCAAACTGTTTATCTGGCACGATATAATAGAGAATGATATTGGGATTCCGAAGGAATCAAGAAGAAGTGAGGGCATCCAGCGCTGGATGCCCTCAAATGCTATGCACTGCGGAGCATATCACCTTCATGGAGTGATACGGATTCAACCTCGTCATTTTCGAACCAGACCGGTTCTTTAATGAACGCGCCCTCCAGGTCAATTAGATAAAAACAATGGGGTCCTATTCCGTAAGGTTGGCCTCCGTGAGGAATTAGATCAACTGTTTGCACTGTCCCGGTGAGGCCTCGAAATGGACAATAGCTGGTTACACGCACGCGACTTCCCGTCTCAAATGTTGCGGACATCACTGTTCGCTATACTCCCTTCTCGCTATCACAATTCTACCATTGTGGCTTGCATCTTGCACGCCTCCTGTAGTTATTTAGCGTACACTCGAAACACAAGAATTACAACAAGCAAGCGGTGAGGAATTATACGAATTCTCGCAATCTCTATAGAGCTGTAACGGCGTGACAAGATGATTGCGACCTTTTCAATGATCTCTTCAGGTTGGAAATAAAATCTCTTTTAACGATACATTATCATAGCGTTGGAAGATTATGTGAAATTTATGACAGGTAACTCGCAAGTGGCTGTCCTCACTATCAATCCTTCCTCTATGCTTGCTTTTTGCAATAAATACATCACGAATTTGCGATCTTACAAAACTCATAAAACTCACGAAACTCATCCTTATAGTGCAAGGGTGGGTCTTGTCTCTTATTAATTGTTAAACTTACTGTAGAGCTTTTTTAACATGAATATTTTAACGCCCGCTTATTGCATTTTTAATTTCCACGTTGTACTCTTTTCCTAGGCTGACCACGAAGGACAGAACGCATTCATAGAAGAAGCGTCTGTCGTCAGAGAAATGGTACCGGGAGTGTATTCTTCGCGGAATACCTCCACTCTCTTCGCATTGTACGCTGATGCGACCTCTTCAACGATGAGTGCTTCAAGAACAAGAAAAACGGCGCGGACATAATTGTCAACGTCTCTGTTCGTGTTGTCTCTGTCCTGTTAAAAAACAGTGCGTGTAACTTGCGTTGCAGAAGAGGAGTATCAGTTTCTTTTTTGAGTCAAAGAAGTTTGCCACCAAGGAGACCTACACATGATCGATGCACAGAAGGTAAATGATGCAACCTGGAATTTGACTTCGTCGGCTCGCGATGCCAATCAGGCTTTCGCTGACACGCTGGTCGGTATTCAGGATCGTAATATGCGTTTCGCTCAGAGTTTTTATGAGAATGGCATGAGTATTCTCAACAGCAATGCTGAGAGTACCAGCCAGCTGATGCAGACACTGGTGGAACAGTCACGCAGACAACAGGAGGCGTTTGCAACCCTAATCCGTTCGTCAGTGGATTCGTATGTTAAATTCTTTATCACGCCGTTTTCCTTCTATCAAGGAGTATTAAAAACGGCTGAACGAGGACTGGAGAGCGCACAGCAGGCGACAGATCATTAACTGAGTCGCAATGCTGCTGTACGCTTGTAACGGTAGATGATGTTGATTGAAGAGTGGTATCTGATTATCTGAAAACTTGAGAGGGGAGAGAGTCAGCGTCCCCTCTATTTCCTCTGCCCGGTTAGCCTGGCAGAGAACAAAAAGAGAAGGGTGCCATAGACGTCGCCCTTCTCTTACTGTTTCACTGTTTGATTGCTATAATTTTTGTAAACTTTCCTGTAACAATGGCAGTGTGAACCAGAAGGTTGCACCTCTACCTGGTATGCTCTGTACACCCACCCGACCGTGGTGTTGCTCAACAATGGTCCGGCTAATATGCAGGCCCAGTCCTAATCCAACCTCGCTGCTATTAAGTACTTCGATGCCTGGCACGCGATAGAAGCGTTCCCAGATATGTCTCTGTTCGCTGGCCGGAATCCCTGGTCCTTCATCTTGCACTGAGATATGCGCCATCTGTCCCTCTTCATGCAGGTATATTATGATAGGATGGTCAATGGCCGAGTATTTATGTGCGTTGGAGAGATAATGGATGATGACCTGCTTGATACGGTTGGCGTCGGCCATGACAATGACGCTCTTGTTTTCAGGCACTTTTATGTGTACTGTACGCGTTTCTGGTACGTAACGGGTGTCCTGGATGACCTCGTGCAATATTTTGTCTAGCTCACAAATTTCAAAGAACAACTCCATTGTGTTGGCATTGATACGCGATGTTTCGAGTAGACCGTTGACGAGGTGTGTGAGACGAGAAATCTGCTGATCCGTGCGTTCCAGCAGTGCGCGTGCCTCCACAAGAAACTGCCGTGTTTCATCTGACTGAGCTATATTCGGGTCTATGCTGGTTTTGAGCCTGCGTCCCATTAACTGGATGTTGCCCTTGATACTTGTGAGCGGCGTTTTCAGTTCATGGCTGGCTATGCTGACAAACTCATTCATACGGCGTTGAGCTTCGCGCCGGGCAAGATCTTTCGTGCGTGCTTCCGCTTGCTTGTACCGGAGTACTTCGCGGCTGATCAGCAGCGCTATCATTTTCAGGGCTATTGAGAATATGCGTAACAGGAATCGTAATAGCCCTGACGTTGCCTTGTTTGTCTTCATACGTCCACCGTAATGCTGTTGCCTTCAACAGGTAATAGAAAAGGGAGTATTGGTGATCTTTTTGATGTGTACTGGCCTTCTCTTATGGTACGTATGACCCTGCTACTAAGAAGACAGGTGCCAGAAGCAATCGTTCTTGTAGAGGTTGGGGCAATCTTCCTGGAAGCCATATTATTTGAGCCTTGACAAGAAAGGCTCAAGATGCGTTAAATCGATAGAGGGAGAAAGAACGAATACTCCCTGATGGGTAATGCTAGCGAGGGGGGAGATGATCGCTGGCACGTATCTTCATGAGTTTGCCTTTCGCTTTTGTTTAAGAATAAAATCTTATATTGTAATGTTTTCTTGTTTTTGAGGTGAGTGGAGGTGATGGATGCGCGAAGTACAGGTAAGTTTCCCACGTGGAAAAGTTGTACGGGAACGCTACATCGTCGAGGAACTCCTCGGCAAGGGTGGATTTGGTGCTGTTTACAGGGTGAGAGATCGACGTGTAAAAAGTAATGTGTTTGCCCTGAAAGAAGTGGTCGACCCGAATGGATATGAGCGAGACCGCCTGGCATTTGAGTGCGAGATACTGAAGCGGCTCGATCATCGTGGTCTTCCCCGTGTCTATCGTGTGTTTGAGGATGGGCGCAATAACCGTTTCTACATGCTGATGGACTACATTGAAGGGCCAAATCTAGAGAAACTGCGGCTACAACAGCCGGAGAAGCGTTTTTCTGTGCCTCAGGTGATGAGGATCATGGCTCCTATTGTAGAAGCTATCGGTTATTTACATACGCAGCAACCCCCTATTATTCATAGAGATATCAAACCATCGAATATTATTGTGCCAATGGCTGGCGATGGAGATGGCGCGGTACTGGTCGATTTTGGAATTGCCAAAGAGTATGACCAGGACTCGACAACTACGGCTGTACGTCATTGCTCTCCTGGCTATGGAGCCCCTGAACATTATGCGCGCGGCACAAATACACGCACGGATATCTATGGCGTGGCAGCTACCTGCTACACACTCCTTACAGGAAAAGTGCCTATTGATGCTCTGTATCGCATGACACAGTTGGGTAGTAAGCATGAGGATCCGCTTGAGCCCGCCAACACACTGGTACCAACGATGCCACAACATATCGTGGATGCATTGCAGCAAGCGATGGCGATCAATAGCAATGATCGCTTTGCCACCATCGAAGAATTCTGGCAAGCGTTAAAGCTCTATCCTATAGAGGAGGAAGAGCCAGCGTCCCTACCAACTCTTGAGTCAAGGGTGCTGGCAGACCAACACGACTCCGCAGAGGTCTTTACTCCTCCCGTCAAAACCACTTCGGACGCCGCTGCACGTAACGAGGCACCAGAGGTGCGTGTTAGCCGTGTCAAGAGAGATATCCCGTTTACGTTTGTGGTGGTTGCACTTATTTTAGTTGCGCTTATAACCGGGGGCCTGTTTGGTCTTGGAGCGCTGTCAGGTACGAGGAGTTCTGCCAGCCTGACTAAGGATGCCCGTAGCACTGCATTGGCGCTGACATCAACACCAAAGGTCTCGTCTACTGCAACTGGCACGACATCTGCGCAACCCACGAAGTCGCCTGTGACGCCTGCGACGGATTATCCAGTCCTTTCGGCAAGTTACAGCGGCAGGATCAGTAACAAATACACAAATCCATCCACAGATACTTCTATGTCATTGAGCCGGGTACAGCAGGATGGGGCAGCTATCAGCGGTTACTTTGCGGTTGGGCCTGGTTTGATAGGGCAGGGCAACTTTAACGGTAGTGTGAATCTTGATAGCAAAATTCAGTTCTTAGTTCCTGGTAGTCTGGTTGCGCCGCTCTTCTTCCAGGGGCAGATACAGCCCGATGGGAGTATGTCCGGAACGTATTGTAGTCAGTTGCGCGGTGTATGCAATCAGACTGTCGGAGGTTTTGGTACGTGGAGTGTTTCAGCTACTACGCATGGAACACGCTTGATCAGTGCACGCGATACGTCTGCTTTTGCTATCTCTGTTCTCCCTGATGCGATTGTGGAGCAAAAAGATTATGATGGTAATAGTGGTTAGAAACAACTTAATTCTAACCACTACTCTCAAAATATGAAACCATGCTGTGTTCTCAGCCGTCTTAGTTTTATGCTCCTGTCTCCGTAAACTGCTAATGAATCGTATTCTTCATTAGCGGGTGAAATACTCTGCGAAACAGAGATTGATTTGTTTATTGTTTTAAATATTTAGGATTTTTTGTTGTTCTTATACTGTTTATAAAGTATGATATGAGGTAAATGCGTGCAGGAAGTACAATCTTCTATACTCCCAACCGGAACTATTGTACAGGAGCGTTATGTTATAGAGAACCTGCTAGGCCGTGGCGGCTTTGGAGCTGTCTACCTGGTGCGAGATCTGCGGGTCAGAGGAAATTTATTTGCGCTCAAAGAGATAGTCGATACCAGCAAGCAAGAACGTGAGCGTTTCGCGTTCGAATGCGAGGTGCTCAAACGCCTCGACCACCACTCTCTCCCTCGTGTTTATCGTGTATTTGAAGACGATAAAAATGCACGTGCCTATATGCTAATGGATTATATTGAGGGTCCGAATTTAGAGATGTTGCGTCTCCAGCAGCCTGATAAACGCTTCCCACTAGAGCAGGCTTTGGATATGATAGCGCCTATTTTCGATGTGGTCAGCTATTTTCATAAACAAGAACCGCCCATTATCCATCGCGATATCAAACCTTCTAATATTATTGTCCCAAAGACTGGCGATGAAGCAGTACTGGTCGATTTTGGTATCGCTAAAGAATATAATATGGATGCAACGACGACCGCTGTACGTCGCTGCTCTCCAGGCTATGGTGCGCCAGAGCAATATGCCAGGGGAACCAATCCACGTACCGATATTTATGGATTGGCAGCTACCCTGTATGCGATCCTGACAGGTCTTGTGCCAATCGATGCCTTCTACCGCATGACTCAGATCGGTGGCAAAAATCGCGATCCGCTTGAGCCTGTAATTCAGCAGGTTCCCTCTATTCCGCAATCCGTTTCGGATGCCATTCAGAAAGCCATGGCGATCAATAGTGCTGACCGCTTTGCCAGCATTGAGGAATTCTGGCAGGCACTGAACGCATATCGCAGTAACCAGCCCCCTGCCGCTATTGTCAGCCCCGCACCCGTTCCATTTGCCGCACCACGCCCGGAAGCGGCACTTGCTGCTATCGAGCAGGAACCTGTAACCATTGTTACGCGACCCGTGAACAGAAACAAAAGACGCGGAGCGTTCATCTTGTTGTTTGCATCTCTGACACTCATTGCGTTAGTTGGTGGCCTGATCTTCGGCAATGGTCTTCTCACATCTAACAGGCACAATCAGCCTCCTGTCTCTGCTACGTCTGTGCCTGGCAAGAAGGTGACAGCAGCACCAACGCCTAAATCGACAACAATACCTACGTCTGCGCCTACTGCGACGCCGACTTCACAACCCACCACTCCTGCAGCCACGCCAACGCCGACTGCGTCGCCAGCCCCTGCAGGATCTCCAACGCTGGCCGGATCTTACAATGGCACGATTACTGATCAGCTTACCACTCCACCGACTGATGGGACCCTCAATCTTACAGGGATTAGCCAGAATAATCCGAATATCAAGGGATATGCTGCTATTGGAGGGGGATTGCAAGGCAGCGGAAACTTCAGTGGGCAGGTGCTCTCTGGCGGTGCTATCTGGTTTCTTGTGTCGGGTTATCAGGGAAATGCTCCGCTTTACTTCAGTGGCCAGGTACAATCCAATGGAAACATGGCTGGTAGCTATTGTAGTTATGTGAATAAGCACTGTGACTATAACGTGGGTGGGCATGGCACATGGAATGTTGCTCCTGCCCAGGCTGCAGGCTCTAGCTAGTGCAGGCGGTGCAAGGAAATTTGGAGAAGAGGTATTCACGCGTATAATTAGGTATGTACCCGAATGAAGGTTTGGGGTAAGGATACCAAGATACCCAGTGGAGACTGATTGCATGAGCGTCCTGCGTGAAAATATGCCTATGATCAGCTTGAATAGCTTTTTGGCTCTTATTCCCATTGTCTGCGGCTGGCTCATGATGAAAACCCGACAAAAATTTCTTCAGGGAGCGTTTGCACTTTTGTGGTTTGCTTTTCTCCCAAACACCCTGTATATCCTCACAGATTTACGCTATGTACCGGACCAATGGATTGTCTTGAGTAGGGTTGGCAAGATCGGTTTAGCTGTACAATATCTCCTGTATGAGTTCATTGGGGTGAGTAGTTTTCTTCTTGCTCTCTCCTTGTTGGAGAAAACACTGAGGGGGTCGCGATGGCGCGAGAACAAAGTTTTGCTACCATTGCTGCTTATCAGCGTCAACTTTTGCATTGGTTTCGGAATGGTCTTGGGCAGAGTGCTACGTCTCAATTCATGGGATATCTTCTTTGCGGCCCCCAAGGTTCTCCACGCCGCTTTCTCCATGCTGTCTTCCTTAGAATTACTGCTTTTAGGCGTGTTCTTTGGTGTAGTGGCAAACTCGGTTTACTTTTTCTTCAGATCATTCAGGAGAATTAGCACCACTCTCTTTTCCAAATGGATGAGATAACTGTCTGGCCAGTTCTACTCCATCTGTATGCCTGCATATCTCTACAGGTATCTCCTGTCCATCCTAACATTGTAATCGCTTCTGCCACCGTGTACACTGATACCCTGTACTGTATAGAAATAGGGAGTTGAACTACATGGATGAAAAAGATACTAATCGCCTGGAAGCTTTTAGCGATGGTGTGTTCGCCGTCGCAATTACCTTGCTTGTCTTGAATGTTAAGGTACCAGGGTTGGATCTGTCCCCTGATAAATTACTAGACGATTCATTTAAACCCACCGGTTTGTGGTCAGCGCTGAGTAATGAGTGGCCGATGTTGGCTGCCTACGTAATTAGTTTCGCCACTATAGGCATCATGTGGCTGAATCATCATAGGCTCTTCAAGCATATTAAGCGCACTGATACTGGCTTGCTGCTGATTAATCTCTCGCTTTTATTAGTCATTGTCTTTATACCTGTGCCCACTGCATTACTGGCTGAATATCTGCCCCGTCCCGACCTGCATGCGGCTGCCATTGTATATAGCGGTACAAGCTTTATGATGGCCTGCTGCTTCAATACCCTCTGGCGTTACGCTTCTGACAATAATCGTCTCCTGGGCAAAAACGTAGATCCGCGCTCTGTTGAGGCAATCAGCAGGCAGTATTTATTTGGTCCGTTTCTCTATATCGTGGCCTTTGCCTTGGCCTGGGTCAATGTACCGGCCTGTATTAGCCTGGAATTCATTTTTGCATTATTCTTTGCGGTGCCTGGTCGTCCTCTGCGTTCGTTACCCGAGAAAATGGAGATTCAAGGTAATGAGGAAGAATAACAGAAAAAGAGTCAAGGCTAGAATAAATCCTCTCTCTGGTTACAAAACTGGCTTCAGTTGATTGAGGAAGGCAAGCGACTGATCCAACAATGTGCTATGTTTATGAACTAACGACGAGTAGTGAGCCAACGTATCAGTCGCAGTATCCAAGGATTTGCATTTCTCGATACGACGCTTTGAGGCGTTGAGCTACCCATGCTCGGGTTTCAGCTTATGAAGAAAGCTATATCCTTGTTTCAAAAATGAGTTACACGATCGTGGATATCTGTGAAGGCCAGGGGATCGATAGATAATATCATCGCCATATCGTATCAGTAAAACGGTTTGAATAACCCTGTCTACCTGACATGTATAGTTTGACATACTTCCCCGTTTCCTTTTATAATAGAAACGTTGTGCAAATTGAAGGAGCACGCAAAAGCTTAGATGTACAGATTGATTGGATAAAGCGCGGAGAAAGACGCATATGAGTGATCGTGCTGAGCAACAGTTTGGTAACTATCGGCTCCTGCGCCTCTTAGGTTCTGGCGGGTTTGCAGAGGTTTACCTGGCTGAACATATCTATCTCAACACGCTAGCCGCTATCAAGGTTATTCATGCACCCCTTTCTCCTCAACATCTTGATGCCTTTCGCTTTGAAGCTCGTACTATCGCTCACCTCGTCCACCCACATATCATTCGCGTCCTCGAATTCGGAAGCCAGGATTCTATTCCCTTCCTCGTCATGGATTATGCCCCCAATGGTACTCTGCGGCAAAAACATCCACCTGGTTCTGCTGTTCCTCTTTCGCTTGTTGCCTCATACCTCCGGCAACTCTCCGCTGCCCTGCACTATGCCCACTCTAATAAGCTCATTCATCGCGATATCAAACCCGAAAATATGCTTCTGAACGCTTCTAATCAGGTCCTCCTGAGCGATTTTGGAGTAGCTACGATTGCTCATAGTACTGTTTCTTTCACCGAGAAGGAAATGGCTGGTACCGTACCCTACATGGCACCGGAACAATTTGATGGCCACCCTCGATTTGCAAGTGACCAATATGCTCTCGGAATTGTGATCTATGAATGGCTCTGTGGGGAACGCCCCTTTCAAGGCACTTTTTTTGAAGTCGCCGCGAAGCATCGTATGGAGCCTCCACGTTCTTTACGTGAAATGCTACCCGCGCTTTCTCCACTAGTAGAACAGGTGGTGATGACTACGCTGGCGAAAGATCCCAGGGAGCGTTTTAGTAGTATACAGGCGTTCGCTACGGCGTTCGAGAACGCCGTTTTGGAAGCGCAAAAGGATGTAGGATCTATCTCTACAGTATCATCTTTACCACGTGAGGAAGTGACTCCGGTGGGAAACAATACAGCTGGAACGCAGGTGGCTACCTCGGCTGATGTGATCTCCCCACCTGGAGCATCAACAGGTACATCTGAGAATAAGGTGGCTGCTGCATCTGCTGAAACCGCATCTTCACAACAGTCCACCTTGTTATCAGTATCTACCCCCGTCAGGTCTCGGCAAGGAGTTTCCCGGCGTACGATACTCCTTGGTCTGGGTGGGTTGACGTTGGCGGGAGGAGTAAGCTGGCTGATACTAAATCATGTGTTACTACAACCTGCACCATCTTCTATACCCACAGTAGTCACTTGCAGCAGAGCCTTCTCTGATGATTTCAAAACTTCATTAAACTCCAGATGGACCTGGACTAATCCAGAGAATGATACAAATAAGACGGTGGATGGTCGTCTACATGTAACTGTCCCTGTGAATCATGACCTTTACCGCGATCTCACAAATGCCCCGCGCTTGTTGCAACCGATTGATGGCAATTTTACTATAGAGACATGCGTCGACATTGCACCTGTTTACAAATACCAGGGGGCAGGAGTCCTTGTATGGCAAGATACGCAAAACTTTATTCGCCTGGAGCGCGGCCATGGGGACTTTGATGGTATTTCTTTTGAACAAGAGATAAATGGCAATTTTACCAAATTTGTACAGGCTTTTTATCAGGCCGATAGCATGCCTACTAACTCGACACGTATCGGACTGCGTATTCAGCGAGCAGGGTATCACTTTATTGCATGGTGGCAGGATACAAATGCTCGTTCCGATTGGAAAAAAGTTAGTGAAACACTGGTCTCATTGCAGAACAGTTTGATGGTAGGGCTGGCTGTGGTGAATTCGCCTGCTAGTTCTCAGACCTTGACCGCAACCTTTGAGTATTTTCATGTAACCTGTAGCTAATAATCTGTATTGTTTCAGCGAATATAGAATGTGAAGAAAATACTTGACTCTTATCTATGGATACGCTATACTTAACGTCTGATGGCACCTGAGAAGCGCCCGTAGGTGTCCAAAAAGCTGTACATTGAAGGAGGCTGATGATGGCAGATCGCATCGGCCAACGGTTTGGCAACTACCGCTTGATTCGTCTGCTGGGGTGGGGTGGCTTTGCTGAAGTCTATCAAGGTGAGCATGTTTATCTTAAGAGCTATGCCGCTATAAAAGTGCTTCATACGCATCTTGTTAAGGATGACATCGACGCATTTTTACATGAGGCACGTACACTTGTGCATCTGATCCATCCATATATTGTACGGCTGTTGGATTTTGGTGTAGAAGATGCGATTCCATTTCTGGTGATGGACTATGCTCCTAATGACACTCTGCGTCATCGGCACCCAAAGGGAACGCAGGTCGCGCCAAGCGTTGTTATAACATATGTGCAACAGGTCGCAGATGCCCTGTTCTATGCCCACAACAGGAAGGTGATTCATCGCGACATCAAACCTGAAAATATGTTAGTGGGACGCCAGAACGAGATTTTGCTGAGCGACTTTGGTATCGCAGTCGTCAGTCTGAGTTCGCGAACTCAGATCAAAGAAGAGACCGCTGGCACTGTCATGTATATGGCTCCTGAACAAATTCAAGCACATCCTCGTGCCAGTAGCGATCAGTATTCTCTGGCCATTGTCGTCTATGAATGGTTAGCAGGCAAACCACCTTTTCAAGGCTCGTTTGCTGAGGTTGCAGGCAAACACCTGTATGCTTCTCCGCAGCCGATCCGTGAGCTTGTGCCGTCGGTGCCACCGCTACTTGAGCAAGCAGTGCTGACGGCGTTAGCAAAAGATCCAAAACAACGCTTTGCAAATATTCAGGCTTTCGCGAGGGCTTTGGAGCAGGCGTGTCAGCCAATGCAACCTGAGTCTGTCTCTTTACGGAAGGCCAACGCGTCACCATCTCTCTCAGCGCCATTTGTGGTCTCTTCATCATCGGGGTACAAGGAGGAGAAGCTCGTCTCATACGAAGCCGCCCTGGTAGAAAGTAAGGATGTCTCCCAATTTCGTGTGACGGAGCCTGAGGTAGTGGACAATGCTAGCTTGCCAGTGCAAGAGGCGGCGGACAACATCAGCCAATCACCACAAAGAGTTACCGTGGCTGCGCAACAGCGAAATCCTCCGATCGTTTCCCGCCGAAAGATGATGTGGGGCCTTGCACTGACCGGCCTGGGCCTTGTCGGGGCAGGAGTGACGTGGCTGACAATCTCACGTGTTGTGCCGCAAGCAGACGCATCTTCTCCAGCGCCCTCGCCTACGGCAGTATTGCTTCTGCGCTATCCTGGGCATACTGGAGCGGTCTATTGCGCCGCATGGTCACATCATGGCAGGTATGTCGCCAGTGGAGGAGAAGATCAGACGGTGCAGGTCTGGGATGCCACGAATGGACAACTTATCTCTACGTATCGTGGTCATACAAAGCGCGTGAACGTAGTTGTATGGTCACCTGATGATACGCTCATTGTCTCGGGTAGCAATGATAAGACGGCACAGGTATGGAGCGTGAAGGAGGCAAGACACATCTATACCTATTCCGGTCATATCGCCGCAACAGCAGGCGGAGTCTCGCAAATGGCATGGTCACCCGATGGCACATGCATCGCATCTGGAAGCTACGATAAAACCGTCCAGGTCTGGAATGCTAGCGATGGACACCTGCTCTTTACGTATCGCGGTCATGCCAGTGATCCAAATGGCTACATCGGCGCGTTAGTATGGTCACCCGATGGTACGCATCTTGCATCAGGAGGGAGTGATTGTACAGTACAGGTCTGGGATGCAAAGGATGGTCATACTGTCTATACCTATCGAGGGCACCCCAGGCCAAATGGAAATGTCTGGACCGTCGCGTGGTCACCTGATAGTAAATATATTGTTTCGGGCAGTAAGGATAAAACGGCCCAGGTGTGGGAAGCCTTCACTGGCAAACTTCTATATGTCTATCGCGGTCATACCGAATCTGTGGGTTCTGTGTCATGGTCGTTTGATGGGCAACGCATTGTTTCTGGAAGCTACGATAAAACCGTCCAGGTCTGGAGTCCGACCGGGAAAGAGCACCCCTATGTGTACCTTGGATATGCCAAAAGTCCAAAGGGCCGTGTATGGTGTGTGGTCTGGGCTCCTGATAGCAAGCGTATTGCATCAAGTAGTGATGAAGGAGTGGTTCTGATCTGGGAACCACCACAATAAGAAAAGACCTCGTTAGAGAGTGAACAAGAAACGCTGCCTCTTCTCCAATAGAAAGCGTTTCTGGGGAGTATTGGTTTATCAGCGAGGAAGTATCAGAGCCCTTCTTTGTGAAGAACTGTACATAAAACTTATGAACCTTATTATAGTATTATCTCTGGTAGTCATGTAAACTCTTTTTGTTACTCAGAAATAATGCTGGCGTTCACTCTATCATCGAACGTTTTTTATCTTGAAAAGAAGATACTGGGGGAAACGCTCATATGAATGTACGACAAGATATATACCATCAAAAAACGCTGCCTCTATCAATCGAACAAGACATTTTTCAACTAAAAACGCGTTCCCTGGCTGAAATTGATATAAATAAGAATATATGGACGTTGCGTGCCTGGTTCTATCGTTGTCGACTAGTGGTCAGTACGCTCGTGGTTTGCTGGCTTCTGTTCGTTATTCAAAAAGCATTGAGTCCAGAGCCCTCAGTTGTTTCTATATGGCAATCTATTACTAGCTGGGCAGAGGTGGTCTGGATTATTCCTGCGCCTGTTGCAACTATCTTCTGGCTCGGCTGGTTTCTTTTTGCTCAGGCTGTCCGTTCCGATCCCAATCCTATACGGGTTCCCTCTATTGTTATTGACCCGTCTGACTCATTGGCATCAAGGCGAGCTCGATTGGTGTTTCGTTTTGTAACGCGTGGTGACAATGTCGATATCTTGCGGGCAAGTGTTCAGGCAGTACACGATGCGTTCGCACACTATCCGTTATACAGTGGTCCATATCGTGTGGAGGTGGTCAGCGAGTGTCCTGTCAATCTCGTTGGAGTGACTCAAGGCAGAACTTTTGTATACGCGATTCCGAAATCCTATATGACGGCCAACCAATCTCGTTTTAAAGCCAGGGCATTGACGTATTTGCAAGAACAGGTACGTCCTGATCCAGAAGACTGGCACATCTATCTTGATGAGGAAAGCAAGATTGATGCGGTGTTTATTGCAGGCATCTACCAATTCATTATGCAGTCAGAACAGAAGATGCGTCGACCGAAACAGCGTTGCCGGGGATATATCGGACAGGGAACGATCATTTATCAGGGCGGCCACTGGTTTTTTCGAGCGGCGGATGCGATACGCACTGCCGATGACCAGGGACGCTTCCACTTACAATATCGCCTGGGAGTACCAATTTTTGGTATGCATGGTTCTTTTATTGTTGTGCGAGGTACTGATGAAGCGCATCTCTCATTTGATGTTGGAACGCGCAATTCTATAGCGGAAGATACTGCCTGGGCGTTGCGAGCGTGGGCAACAGGCTTTCGTTTTGCCTGGATTGATGGCTATCTCTATGAACAGCCACCGCAGAAAGTGAAGGACTTCATCAGGCAACGCTGCCGCTGGCTAATCGGTATTCGCCTGATTCTCAGCGATAACACGCTCCCTTTACGTTACAAGTGGTGTCTAGGTATCTTTACATACTCCTGGCATCTTTCTCTATTGCCTATGCTTGTCGCAATTATGGCGTTATTTACACGCTCTAACGCATTTCTGTGGGTGCAAATTCCAGCGAACTTTGCCTGGTCTGTTTTCTTTTTATCGTATGTGCAAGGAGCATACACTCAGATGCTGCGCACGACCCAATTCTTCACCCACAAAAAGCCATCCTTCTTCTATATTGTGGGAGCACGTGTGCTCTCGTATCTTCTCGCTATAGGCGTCTTCTGGTATACCTTGCTGGAAAGTGTGAGTATCTTTTATAGTACGATACGTCCTCGGCAGGGCTTTTTCGTAATCAGAAAACCGGTCTTGCTTCAGCGGAAGCCGAAGGAGGCTGTACTATGAAGCCATCACGATTCTCCCGGCTGTACCGTTCCCTGGTTACCTGCGTTGTTCTTGCTTCAGCAGGTATTCTCCAGTGGATACTTATTGGCGGCGCTCTTCCTTTCGAGCGCTCGAACGTGTTTCCCTTCTTTGGGCCTGAGACGCGGGGAGTTACAGCAACGCCAGGCATCCCAAAACTAATTACTCATCACGCCAATTTCCAATCAGGGATGGTCTTTCCACGCTGGGGAAATAGTGCCTACGGAGTTCATGACGCAGGTTGGTCAAATGGGCTGGTCGATATCTATCACCAGACAAAATCGCAATGGGTAGAGATAACTATCAATTTCTACCAGGAAGCCCTGATTTCGACTACAGTGCAGGTAAAACCTGAAATGGCCCCCACTCCTGCCGCACTAGCCGAGGGGATACGAATAGCACATGCAATTGGCTATCGCGTTTTTGTATCGCCTCTGTTAAGTGTTGGTGGCAAATCTCCCTGGGCGGGAAGCATCAAATTCTCTACACCTGTGCAGGAGCAGGCATGGTTTTCGAGTTACTGGGATGCTATCTCTCCCTATGTCATGGCAGCAGATCAGGCGAAGGCTGAGGAGTTTGCGATCGGGACTGAATATGAGCAGTTACAACAAGTATCGCCAGAGCTGTGGAAGCAGTTAATTGAGAAGTTTCATCAAAACTTTCATGCGAAACTGACGTATGATATAAACTGGTCCTCCCTCTGGTTTCCCATCCCTTCCTGGATGCATAATCCATACCTGGATGCGATTGGCGTGTCTCTCTATATTCCGCTGACGAAGAAGGTAGAACGGCTTGATCCAGCGTCGTTGCCTGCGTTATGGCATAAGACGATTAACAGTATCCTTGATAAGTACTCTGTACAGGTAAACAAACCTTTATTAGTGTCGGAGGTCGGCTATCGTAACCGGGCGGACGCGTTATATAATCCCTGGCTCAGAACAACGAAGGCAGACGTAGATCCAGCGGAGCAGGCGGCTGCATATGATGCGGCTCTACAAAACGTCGTGGATGATCCGCATATTATCGGTATCTTTTTCTGGGCCTGGTCGTTTCCTATGTTTCAGCCCAATGGTCTGCCTGCCAGTGGTGTATTGAGCAAATGGTATACATCGAAGCAGATAACCTAGAAGGAGGGAGACGTATGGCTGACGGCCAACTGTGGTACGCTGGCAGCGAGAAGCAGTCAGAGATGCTACCTATCATTCCAGATCGATCAGCATGGCCGGTACGTGTCAGGCGGCGCAAGATGCTGTCGGTTCTGGCTGTCGGTCTGACGGGAATAGCGGTAGGTGGAGCAAGTATTGCCTGGCCGTTGCAGGCGCACTATCCGCCAAATGTGCTTACTTATATCAATCACTTTCACCCTGTCTATGATGCCCAATGGTCTCCCGAGGGCCGCTACATTGTCTCGGGCGGAACGGAGAGTGAAGTCCAGGTCTGGGATGCCAGGACAGGCCTGACGACATTTATCTATGGTGGACATAGCGCATCAACAAATGCACTAGCCTGGTCTCCTGGTAATGGACAGCGGATAGTGTCTGGTAGTGCTGACAAGACGGTTCAGGTCTGGGATGCTTTTTCCGGGGGCAATGTAGTTACCTATGCCGGTCATAACGGCAATGTACGTAGTGTGCACTGGTCACTGGATGGTCAGCATATTGCGTCAGCGGGAGACGACCATACGGTTAAGCTCTGGGATGCTCATTTGGGACAGCACCTCTTCAGTTATGAGAAGCATGGCAGTAATGTGTGGGCGGCACGCTGGTCTCCCAGAAACGCGTTTCTGGCATCAGCGGGAGATGACCATACAGTCCAGGTCTGGAAAGCATTTTCAGGACAGTTACTCCTGCGTTATGGTGGGCATGATCAACCTGTAAAGGCATTGAACTGGTCGCCCGACGGACAACTTCTTGCCTCTGGAAGTGATGATCGTACCGTACAAATATGGGATGCGTCTTCTGGTAAAACTCTTCTCATCTACCGTGGACATGGAGATACGTTGCAGGGTGTTGCATGGTCTCCCAATAGCCGTTACCTGGCATCTGCGAGCAGCGATCACACTGTACGGATCTGGGAGATTGCTTCGGGTCGCACTCTGTTTGTCTATAAAGGGCACTCTCAATCTGTCCATGCCGTCTCCTGGTCGCCAGATGGGCAATACCTCATTTCTGCAAGCGAGGACATGACGGCCCAGATCTGGAAAATATCTCTTGAGTAGCATATCAATAGCTCGCGCTGGAGGACTCTGTTATGCGGAGGCAAAATCCAAATCTTCTCTTGCCGCAAGATGTAAAAATAAGTATGAATAAACCTGCTTTTCTACAAAATAGGTGGAGTACAAGGTTGTTACCCTGGTGGAATGCAGCTGCAACGGTACTTCCAGTCTTCCTGGCAACACGTTTCGTCTTTCTTGTACTGACATACCTGGGCGTAGTGCTTTTCACCGTACCTGATTATTCTTTTACTGTTGTACCATTCAGCGACCTGCTTACGAGCTGGAACCATTTTGATGCAATACGCTTTGCCATTATCGCAACAAGAGGATATACGAGCCTGGAGTACACGGCATTTTTCCCTTTATATCCCAGCCTGGAGCACTTTCTTACCCCTCTGGCGCTACAAAATGCGTCCCTGGCCGGAATGATAATCTCAAATATCGCCTCTTTTGGCATGTTTATGGTGCTCTATCGACTAGTCGAAACGGAGTTTGATAGCGATATTGCCAGGCGTACCTGCTTCTATCTGGCAATCTTCCCAACCGCGTTTTTCTTCTTTGCTGCATATAATGAATCTCTCTTCCTGTTGTTTATGTTGCTAGCCCTGTATGCTATGCGCCGTGGCACATGGTGGCTTGCGGGTTTGTGCGCCGAATTGGCAACCCTGACTCGCTCGGCAGGTCTGATGCTGCTCGTCGTATTCGTCTATGAATACATCTACCAGTTGTTGCCGCGCATACGACCTGTGTTACAGCAGAAGCAGTATAGACAATTACCCCCTTTGTTCATCGATCTGCTTGCTGTACTTCTGATCCCTCTGGCACTCGTAGCCTATGCCTGGTATCTCTCTTTGCGCTTTAACGACCCCCTGGCTTTTTCACATGCCCAGGTGCTCTGGCGTATGGGAATCAATCCTCCCTGGTATGGCCCTTTTCTGACTCTTAAAACTATTGTGACGTTCGCTCCGACGACCTTCTTTACGGCTCATAATCTTATAGATTTTACCGCTTTGCTTCTATTCACGATACTGCTAATTTTTTGCTTCGTGGGTGAGAAGCGCTTTTCACGGCAACAGCGTAGTATAGCGCTGCTTGGTTTGCTAACTCTGCTGTTCCCATTGCTGTTTCCTGGTCTGTATTCTACGCCATTGGCATCTATGGAACGTTTTGTGCTAGAGTGTTCTGCAGGGTTTATTATGCTTGCACGGCTGGGAAGATGGCATTGGTTTCACCAACTCTACCCGGTGTGTGCCTTACCCTTGCAAGCTTTCCTGGTCCTCCAGTTTGTGACGAATCACTGGACCGTCTAATAATGGGTTGATATGTAATTTTTTATGACTTAAAATGAATGAGGCTCATCATAAGATGAGGTTTTTCCTTCTTGGTGAGGAGATCAGGCGAGGAAATGTTTATCCGCTACCTCATATTGTATTCAGGAGGGCTATCATGAGCGACCATATTGGGCAACAATTTGGTAACTATCGGTTGATCCGCTTGCTAGGGCAAGGAGGTTTCGCTCAGGTCTATCTGGGTGAACATACATATCTCCATACACAAGCTGCTATCAAAGTGCTCCATGCGGAACTGGAAAAGAGAGACGTAGAGCTTTTCTACAGAGAGGCTCGTACTATCGCTCATCTTGTCCATCCATATATCGTACGTGTGTTGGAGTTTGGCGTCGAGGGAATTGTTCCTTTTCTGGTGATGGACTACGCTCCCAATGGTACTTTGCGTCAGAGCCATCCCAGAGGCATGCCTGTCCCTCCTCCCTCTATCATCTCGTACGTCAGGCAAGTCGCTTCAGCTTTACAGTATGCTCATGATAACAGAGTAGTGCATCGTGATGTGAAGCCTGAAAATATGTTGGTCAGTCGGCAAAACGAGATCCTGCTAAGCGATTTCGGGATTGCCTTCGTGGCACAGACCTCTTTGCATCAGAGCATTGGCGATATGGCAGGTACGATTGCCTACATGGCTCCTGAGCAACTCGAAGCTTCTCCACTCCCTGCTAGTGATCAGTATTCCCTGGCTGTCGTTGTTTATGAGTGGCTTTGTGGAGAGCGTCCTTTTAACGGAACGTTTACAGAGATAGCTGTGAAGCACAGGACTGCGTCACCCCCATCTCTCTGTGCCAGGATGCCATCCCTCCCTGCTGAGTTAGAGCAGGTAGTGATGACTGCGCTGGCGAAAGATCCTGGGCGACGCTTTGCGACGATGACTGTATTTGCAACTGCACTGGAACAATCCTTCCGTTACGAAAGTGCTGCATCCTCTAGCCATACTGGTATTGCTTATACACCACCTTCACCGTTACCCCTATCAGAAAACCTGAGGATTGACCTGGCTACTTTGCCTGCTCACTCCAATACCCCACAAAATTTTCCTGGTGAATATATCCCTAACTTCAGGGGCAGTTCATCTGGAACCGATCGGATCTCTCCATCTGCCACAACGCGAGTCGACTTTGTACTACCACAAGCGCCATCCCGGCGTATGACACGTCGTGCTGTAGTAACAGGTGCAGGTCTTGCCGGATTGGGCGTTCTGGCCACAGGTGGAGGAACCTTGTTCATGCTGCTACGGAAATTGCAATCTCAACAACCGGAAATGTCGAAGCCCAGGATTGGTACCACCTTCGTTACTTATAGCGGTCATATCTATCCAGTGTACACCGCTGCCTGGTCCACTGATGGACGCTATATTGCTTCTGGTGGGAGCGATACCACCGTGCAGATCTGGAATGCTATCAATGGAGATCAGCTTTTTGTCTACCGGGGTCATGCTGCCTCGGTCGGAACTGTTGCCTGGTCACCCAATCGACAGAGTCCGCACATCATCGCGTCCTCTAGCGCGGATCGGACGATCCAACTGTGGGATACTTCAAGTAAAAAGCTTCTGTTGGCTTATCGAGATCATGTGGTGGAGATTCGAGCAATGGCCTGGTCTCCCGATGGCAAATATATTGCCTCAGGGGATACAAAAGGCAATATACATGTATGGAATGTCAACGACGGCAAACTACTCCTCACGCATGCAAGCAATACACGGTTATGGACTCTAGGCTGGTCGCCTGATGGAAAGCGGATTGCTTCCGGTGGTGACAGTGGCATCGTTGAGGTATGGAGTACAGACAATAGCAAGGTGCTAGTAACGTATTCTGGTCATGCGAAGACACACTTTCTCAAAGCCGTCGCGTGGTCGTCTGATGGAAAGTGGATTGCCTCCGGCAGCGATGACTGGACTGTACATGTATGGAATAGTGTATCCGGAGAGACCAGGACGATCTACTCGGGTCATTTTGAGGTCATCAACGCTGTCGCGTGGTCTCCCGACGGACGCTATGTGTCTTCTGGTAGTGGCGACCACATTGTCCAAGTCTGGAATCCTTCTTCTGGGCAACAGGTATATGCCTATCGTGGTCATAGCCTTGCGTTACATGCAGTTCCCTGGTCTCCCGATAGCACGCGTATAGCATCGGCCAGCGATGATACATATGTGAAGGTCTGGCAGGCTGTCTAAAGAGGCAGGGCAGAAAACGGTTGTTCTGCCTCTGTTAGTTGCAAGTGCACTTTAATGCTCGTGATCGTGGCTGTGAGCATGTCCTACATAAGGCGCGTGAGCATCGATAATAGAGCGACGTTGCTCTGGCGATGTTTTGAGGTTGTGCTTCAACCAGTCAACGACCTCGTTCAGTCCCGTACCATCTTTGAGATTGGTGAAAACGAATGGTCGCTGCCTCTCTGGAGGCGTGCACATGTTCCATCACTTCCAATGATGCTTCCAATTACGGAGCAAGATCGATTTTGTTGATCACCAGCAGTTCCGAACGTGTAATACCCGGTCCTCCTTTGCGTGGTATCTTGTCGCCGCCAGAAACATCGATCACATAGATGGACACATCCACGAGCTCCGGGCTGAATGCAGCGACCAGATTATCGCCACCGCTCTCAACAAAGATGAGCTCAAGTCCGGGCAGGCTCTCTTCCAGGTTGGCGATGGCTTCCAGGTTCATCGAGGCGTCCTCCCTGATAGCGGAGTGTGGGCAGCCGCCTGTTGCCGCCGAATGTAATCTCATCTCCGTAGATGGTGAAATCCTTCTCCACCTCGATAATCAGTTCAGTATCTGCCAGCTGTACTCTATCTCCTGTCATTGGACCGTACAGGTCGGCAGTGGTATTCTCAAACTCGTAGTTGTGCTCCTTCTTACACAACGCGCTCAGAGATGGCGCAAAATTATGGACGGGAAATGCGTCTCTTCAGCATCTCCTTGTGATCTACTGTAACATAATCTTGAACAACAAAGTGGGCAATCGACATTGCTCGATTGCCCACTTTGTTATAAGAAGCTGCGATCAGGCGGTCACGGCCTTGAAAGAGGTGATCTTGACGGTTACACCGCCGGGGACCTGAGCACGTACGCCACAAAAACCCGCAGGCAGTACGCTATTGGTCGCTGTTGCCATCCAGCCGGTTGGCTCTGTTGCACTCGTTTGCCAGACGTTTGCAGTGAGGGTCGTGCCCACTGCATGGAAATGGATCGTATACGAGGTGCCAGCCGTAGCCTTAAATGTCACAGACGTAAGAGTAGTCGCAGTGCCATTGATCCTGGACTGAACAATCAGGTTTGTCCCATCAATATAGGCCTTGTACCAATTGCTGGTATCGGTCCAGCGTAAGACTGCTCCTAGATTAGCATTGCTGAAGCTGCTGACCGAGCCGCTCACCACAACATCAGCGTTTGTCTCCGTCGGACCAAGTACTGCTGCGTTGAACCACTTGCCGCTTTGACCGCATACTTTCCCAGAAAAAACAGTGGCACACAGGTTATCAGTATTAAGAGTAATGCAAGGTATGTTTTTCTAGATACACGTAAAAAAGGCATAAAATATATTCTCCCCCAACATTTTAAAGCATCACGCGTTTTTATAAAGATGCCTGTATATATGTAGACTTATTAGCATTTGTGCAGCAACAATAATGAGATAAATTGGCTATTCACAAGGCCAGTTCCCACGTTTCTCCAACGAGATCATGACCAAAGCTGTGATGTTCTTCCTGCTCAACAAGCGTGAAGCCGGATTTCTGGTAGATGTGCCGCGCTTCTACGAGCACACTCTGGGTCCAGAGCACGAGTTTCTGATAGCCACAGCGGCGAGCGAAGCGAATGCACTCTTCAACAAGGCGAGTGCCGAGACCCAGCCCACGCGCCTTGGGCTCAACCAGGAGAAGTCGGAGCCTGGCAACCGCTTCACTACCCTGCACGACAAACACGGAGCCGACGATTTCGCCGTTCATCTCCGCGATCCAGCAGCGCTCTCTGGCGGGATTGTAGTTATTGATAAATTGAGCAACAATCTGGGCTACCAGAGCTTCGAAGCGTTCGTCCCAACCGTACTCTTGCGCGTACAGAACCCCGTGCCGATGAGTGACCCAGCCCATATCGCCCGGCTCGTGCTGGCGTAAGAAGAAGGGCTCGGAAAACTTGAGTCCCCTATCGAGAATGCTTTCGATGGTCTGCATAGCCTTTAGCAGACGCTGCTGGTCCTCTTCGCTATGATCGTTTAGCATCTCTGCTACTTCGTCTCGTGAGCGTTGGTCGAGGAGAGCAGCAGCTTTTTCGCCCTCTGAAGTGAGCCGAAGGAGACGCTGGCGTCCATCACTTTCGGAGCGGACTTTTTCAATGAGTCCCTGTTGCTCCAGGCCAAACAGGATGCGACTGAGGTAGCCTGCATCAAGGCCCAACTCGCGGCACAGATCGGAAGCGATCAGGCCCTCACGGTGAGCAAGTTCGAACAGGATGCGTGCTTCGGTCAGAGAATAGGGACTGTGCAACAGACCTTCACGCAGGACACCGATCTGCCGCGTGAAAAAGCGGTTGAAATGTCGAACAGCGCCAATCCTCTCTTCGGAGGTTTTAGTTAGCATACGTTCATCTCCTTTGCTGGTTGCTATTATTCATTTATTTAATTGCTATTGTCTATTATTTGTTTGCTTTTGTCAAGTAAATGGCATGCGGACGTGGTATGCGGGCTTATAAATCGCGCCCCTACCCGCTGGGTCTGAATTTGTGATATACTCCATCACACTGTGCAAAGCTGATAATTTTCATTATATACGGGTTGGGGATATATTATGCTTTACGATCATACAAAAATTAATGTAAAGGCTGGAAATGGTGGCGATGGCTCTCTACACTTCCGCCGCGAGAAGTTCGCCCCCTTTGGCGGACCAGATGGTGGCGATGGTGGCAGGGGTGGAAGCGTCTACTTTGAGGCCACGACCAATCTAAATACGCTGATCGACTTTCGCTATCGCCATAGCTTTAAAGCTGAGAGCGGTGAACCTGGGATTCGCCAGAAGATGCACGGCGCAAAGGGCGATGATATTGTACTGATGGTGCCGTGTGGGACAATTATTCGGGATGCTGAGACGCAGGAAGTGATTGCTGACCTGATCGATCCCGGGCAGCGTGTGATGGTGGCGCGTGGAGGCCGTGGAGGTCTGGGCAATACCCATTTTGCGACCGCAACGCACCAGACACCTAAAGAGTCCCAGAGAGGTGAACCGGGCGAAGAACGCACGCTGACCCTCGAATTGCGGCTGATCGCCGATATCGGGCTGGTTGGCTATCCCAATGCTGGCAAATCTACATTGTTGTCTGTCGTGACGGCCGCTCATCCAAAGATCGCTGATTATCCTTTTACGACGCTGGCTCCAAATCTCGGCGTGGTTGAAGTGGGGCAGGTTCGTCAGGGTGATGGCTATAGTTTCGTGCTGGCGGATATTCCAGGCTTGATCGAGGGTGCAGCTCAGGGCGTAGGACTTGGCCACGAATTTCTACGTCACATCCGGCGCACGCGTCTGCTGATCCATATGCTCGATGGTGCCGCTTTTGATCGAGACCCCTGGGAGGATTTCCGGGCGATTAACCATGAACTGCGTGAATATGATACACAACTGGCCGCGCGTCCGCAGATTGTTGTACTCAATAAGATGGATCTGCCCGAGGCTCAGGAGCGCTGGCCCGAACTTAAAGCAAAGGCCGAAGCCGCAGGTTATCCAGTGTTTGCTATCTCTGCCGCCGCCCACCAGGGTACAGAAGAACTCATGCACTATGCGTCCAAACGCTTGCTTGAGATCCAGCAAGAAGAGGCTGAACGTGCCGCATCCGCGCCTGCCGCCGATATGCAGGGTCCTGTTTTGCGTCCGCAGCCAGACGATGCTTTTACTGTCTCGAAAGAGGGTGGTGTGTATATTGTACGTGGCAAGCGCGTAGAACGTCTGGTGAATATGACCAACCAGGATAGCGAAGAGAGCATGGACCGTCTCCAGATTATGCTCGCGAAAATGGGCGTTACAAAAGCACTGGAAGAAGCTGGTGTCACAGTCGGTGATACAGTGCGTTTTGGCAAAATCGAGTTGTATTGGGGAGAATAGTGTTGTTTTAGATTTGGAAAGCAATGGGTGCATGGGAGAAACTCTTAGCTTACTATTTCGCCGCCGTGACGATGATTCTTTTGAGTTGCAATTGAAGGAGGGGTGGTCTGGGCGAGCGGTCACTGGCACCTTTGTGCCACCTTATAACAATAGACAGATCAAGGCTCTGCAAAAGAAACTGAATAATTTAGATAGTAGCTATAATGAACTTCGTGAGATTGGTCATCGCCTCTTCCTTGCGCTGTGCGGCTCTGAGAGGCCTGGTGCGAGCCGCCCCGAGCCGTCTGAGCAATCTGTACAGGCGGTCTTGCGTGATGTCATTCAACGGACGCTCAAGCGCCGTGGCACAGTCGCACTGACCTTTATTTTTGGTCCCGGTTGTGATCCATTTGTGCGCTACCCCTGGGAGCTCTTGCATAACGGGAGCCATTTTCTGCTGGTATCAGGAATTTTCACGCTGACCAGAGCGTTGTTGTTGCAGGATATGCCTGCCGGTGGTGAGCTTCCTGTGCATCCACCTTTACGCGTTCTCTATATCGGTGCCTCGCCCAGCGATTGTGTCTCACTAGAAACAGAACGCAGCTTTGAGGCGCTTGCAGAGGCGCTTGAACCATTGACTGAGGCTGGCCAGGTCTTTCTGGATCGTCTGGAGCCACCAACCTTCGATAATCTGGTCAGCTATCTGAATTCGTGTGGTGGCGCTAGCATGTTGGATGATAGTGATACAACCATTCCTTGCTACGTGGTACACTTCGATGGTCATGGCACCTATGGCCGCCTCTGTCCCGACGATGACTGCGGGACGATGAATGAAGCTGATACGCGCAAATGTGTGGGCTGTGGAGCATCTCTGAATCGTATTCAGCCACAGACCCATCTGTGTTTCTGCGATGAGGAAGGCTGTAATCACTTTATTGATACACAGTCGTTGCGCGACCTGTTTCTGAGTAGTGATGTGCGCCTGGCGGTCTTCTCAGCCTGTGAAACAGCAACAGTGACGGGCGAAGTTCGTCGCTCACCACGTACAGCGGTGGATGCGACGCTGGCGACAGCTCTGGTGACGGCGCAAGTGTCTGCCGTGGTCGCGATGCCCTTCTCGTTGCAGGATGATCTCAGCCCGGTCTTCGTGCGCCATTTCTATGAGGCATTGGTGGATGGACGGACGCTCGAAGAGGCATTAGCCCGCGCTCGTCAGGCCTTGCTTCCTACGCAACAGAAAAGCTGGTTCATTCCCGTCCTCTATCGGCAGTTTACAGGCGATATGGACGGACCTGTTCCCTTGCTGGCACGAGGCGATACGCCCGAGGATTACGATCATCCCCTGGCCCATCTTGGGGCTCCCGAGGCTTTTATTGGTCGTGAGCGGGAGCTCCGGGAATTGAGTGAATTGCTGATGGCAGCAGCGACTGGCGAACAACGTCCTGATATCACTGGACATCTGCGTCTGCGTCATGGAACGCACCATATTGCGTTAACGGGACCCGCTGGTATCGGGAAGAGTGCGCTGGCCTTTGAAGCTACACAACGTAACCGTACAAAGTTCCCCGGCGGCATCATCGGCGTCTCGCTCCAGGGAGGCAAAATCTTCGCGGATGCCTTACTGGAAATGATACAGCATTTGCATATTTCCACTCGCTCCACGACGGCAGATGCGAGTCATCGTGCTCGACTGGTACTGAGCACGTTACGCTCGCTCGCCAGCCGTGAGTTGCCCTGTCTCTTGCTCCTGGATAGCTTTGAAGACGTGAGCGATCATGTCGAATTGGAACAGTGGTTGCATTTCCTCTCTAACGTTCCTCCAGAGACAGTGGTTCTGGTGACGTCGCGCTCAAATCCTGAGGCGCTGATGATCGCCGGGGATGTGCATTGCCGCTGGTATGAATATCGTGTGGGGAAGATGATGGATGCTGACCTGCTCACGCTCTTTGCTGAACTGGCTGCAAGCAGCGGCCTGGATCAGCGTATTCATCTTGACGATGAAAAGCAGCAGGCCATTCTGCGCGAGATCTGTACACTCCTGGATGGCTATCCTCTCGGGGCCGAACTGATTTTTGGAGCAACGCATTTGATTGGCGGCAAGGTCTATACTCCTGAGGCGGCGACACGTTCTCTCGAAGAGGTCCGCGACGAACTGCGCAGTACTCCCCTGGCTGGTATTTTGGCCGTCCTGGAGATCGCCTACCGTCGTATTCATCCACACGCGCGCTTGTTGCTGGCGTATCTTTCGGTCTTCAAACTGCCGTTCAGTCATGAGCAGATTGCTATACTGGTTTCTCCTGAGACACTGGCGCTAGCGAATACGCCGGTACGCCTGGTACGTGAGCAAGAGCATCAGAATGGTCATCAGCGTGTTCACGAAGTAGAGCTGGTTACAGAGGAGATTGTGCCTGCTGAACTGGTGGAGCGCTGGCGTGATGCACGTGATGAACTGGTGCAGGCATCTTTCATTCAATTCGATGGACGTGTCTATACCGTTCATCCTCAGGTACGCCATTTCGCGTTCTCACACCTGCCTCTCGAAGAACGACAACGGCTACATCGTGTAGTTGCTACTTATTACTCTTCGTTGCCGCAACCCAGTCCTGAAGAGTGGTTTGTGGCCTTCGATCACCTGGAGAGCGCAGGGGAGACGCAGGATATGCAAGAGGCCGTGCGCCTGGCTGTACGTGCATCCTGGGCGCTCTCGGGACGTGGACACGCGACAGAATTGTTAGCGATGTTGAGCCGTGCAGGTGTCCACGCCTCACGTATTGGAGACAAGACTGGTGAGGGTCAGATTCAGTGCTGCATGGGTGCAATCCTGCGTCAGCAAGGTCAGTATACAGAAGCAGAAGGCTGCCTCAGAAGCAGCCTGGAGTACCATAGACAGCAACAGGAAAGCACTGATGCTGGCTGGGCCCTCTACGAGCTGGCGCTGCTCTCGCGCGAAGAAGGTAATTTCCAACATGCCAGCCGTTATGCCCAGGAGGGACTCGCGCTTTTCCGCGCGGTGGGCGATATCAGAGGCATGGCCTGGATGCTGATGGTTATGGGCGAGGTCAGTCGTGGTCTGGCATCGTATCATGATGCCCTCAAGCACTTTGACGAGGTACTGAGCACATTTCGAACCTTGAATGATAAAGAAGGCTGTGCCTCAACGCTACGTGACCGGGGCATTGTCTATGAGGCGCTTGGCCAGTATACACATGCATTGGAAGATTACGAGGGGGCGTTTCGCATCTTCCATGAAGCAGGACTCCAGGTTGGTCAGGCGTGGATTCTTATCGATCAGGGTGTTGTTTATACAGATCTGGGACAACTTGAGCGCGCGGAAAAGATCTGCAATGAAGCGTTTTTGCTCTTCCATGAACAGGGCATTCGTCGCGGCGAAGCCTGGGCTCTGTATATCAAAGGTGATATCTTACGCGAGCGACATGATCTGTTGAATGTGCGCAACTGCTATGATGAAGCGCTCTCACTCTTTAATGCTCTGGGTGATCGCGTAGACCAGGCGCGTGTCCTGAATGCGCTCGGGGCAGTTACATGCACTGAGGGCGACCACCTGAGGGCAAAAAACTATTATGAGCAGGCGCTCTCCATCGCTCACGAGCAGGAAGCAAAACAACTTTACGGACGGTCGTTACGCGGCCTGGGAGATGTAGCGAACGCTTTACAACAGTTTACTGAAGCAGAACGCTATTATCAGCATGCCTTTGCGCTTGCTAAAGAACTGGCGATCCCCGCCGAACAATGCGCTGTGCTGCGTCGTCAGGGTGTACTCTCCCAGGAGCAAGGAAGATTCCGCGCGGCGCTGGAATACTGGGTCCAGGCGCTTAACCTGGATCAGCGCCTGGATCATCCCACACGAACAGAGTTAGAGGCGAGGGTGAAGTTGTTTGTTGTAGAGCATCACCTGGAAGAAGCCTACGCGCAATTTTGTGAACAATATAGCATCGCTCAGACTGTTTGACTGCTACACATATAATCTAGAGGGTTTTAAACTGTAGCACCGCCGTTGGCGCAATATAGACACGGTCGTCCTCATTGAGTTTCATGCGCTCGACACGCGTGCCCTGGTAAACGATACCATTGACACTGTCTGCATCCTCGATGATCCATACCCCATTCTCCTGCTGTATCTTGGCGTGCAGGCGCGAAACACGCTGATTGGGAACCTGGACATCGTTTCCTGACAGCCGTCCAACGGTGAGCACTGGCTTATCTAATGGCCGCTCTCCGATAACCTTGCCATCTATCTCGATCAGTATGCGTGCTTTACGTGGTCGCATAGCTGGTTGTGGTTGTCCGTAGCGCCCGTTCACATAAGCCTGTCCTCCAGTTGGTCGATACGCTGGCGGAATATAAGCTTCTGGCTGTGGTACTGGTCTGCCTGACCAACCCATAGGTGCGGGCGATGCAACATGCTGCTGGTGCGGCTCCTGTACAGGCGGCAGTTGCACAAAGGCCGAACGCAGAATCGATTTCTCTCCCACCTTCTCAATGTTGTAACGATTTTGCTCTTCGAGCAATCCAGCAAACACACCATTTCTACGTTTCAACTCTTTGAAGGTGCTCAACGATAAGGCCCTCCTTGAGCACGATAATCTCATCGACACTACCAAGCGTGCTGAGTCGATGCGAGATCATCAATACTGTGCGTCCAACGACCAGTTTGTCCAGTGCATTCATAACCTCGGCCTCAGATTCGACGTCCAGGGCCGCCGTTGGTTCGTCAAGGATCAGGATTGGTGCATCGCGCAGAATGGCACGCGCGATTGCCATACGCTGACGTTGCCCACCGGATAGGTCTTTACCCTGTTCGCGTACCATTCTGTCGTAGCCACCAAGCGCATTCAGGATCGTATCGTGGATATTGGCCTTCTTCGCCGCATCGATAATCTCTTCTATCGAGGCTCCCGGTCGCCCAACCTCAATATTTTCGCGGATGGTGCCCTCGAAGAGAACCGATTCCTGCAATACCATACTTACGCTCTCACGCAGAACTCTGAGTGGATACATGCGATTATCCGCGCCATCGACTTTGACCGATCCCTGCTGGATTTCGTAGAAACGCGGGATCAACTTGACCAGGGTGGTCTTGCCCCCGCCGGAGAGTCCAACCAGGGCTACCTTTCTCCCCGCAGGAATGTGCAGGTTGATGCCTTTGAGGATGAGGCGATCTTTCGTGTAGCGTCCATAGTAGGGAGTTGTGCTATCAATCACTTCAGGTGCCTGATCGAATACCTCCTGTATGCGTTCCGCAGCAGAGGCAGCAGTATTTCCTAGATTGGTCAGTTTAGAGATGTCGCGGAAGGGTTGATAGAGCATCTTCACGTAGGTAAGGAACAGAATCAGGGTTCCGATATCTACTCCGTTCGCGCTGGTAATGGTGAACGCACCGAGGCTGAATTTATTGCCTGCGGCGACATATCCTCCTATACCGATGATGATGGTAGTACTGAGTGCCAGGATAATAGCGACAAGGGGAGTGTATTGCGCCTGTAGACCGCCTGCGCGTAGTCCGGCTGCGCGGTTCTTGCCTACATAGCTGCCAAAGCGCATATTCTCGCGGTCTTCACGTGTGAACACTTTGATCACTGTCAGCGCATTGATATCCTCTGTGGCGACATCCGCAACCTGTCCAGCGGACTTCGATGCTTTTTTCGTCGCAGCTTTGATGCTCCTGGTATATATCAGGATGACGATGAAGAGAAGAGGCAGAATAGTAATAGAGAGCAGCGTATATTGTGGACTGATGGTGAGCATAATGGCGATAACGCCAAAGATCGTGAGTACGGACGCCATCAGATCTACCAGTCCGTCGGTAACGAACTTCTCGATGTCGGCGATATTGCCCGTCACGCGTTGAACGAGATCACCCTTTTTCTGCTTACCATGCCAGTCCAGCGAGAGGCGCTGCAGATGTTCAAACAACTGGTTACGTAACCTGGAGGTCAGGTTTTGTGAGATGTATGATGCCAGGAACAGCGCCAGGTACGTAAGCAGAGCGCTTGTGATGCTAAACACGATTAATATTACTACTGAGAAGATGATAACTCCAGTGACACTATGCTGTGTGCTGGCGGGTGCTGGCGGTAGGGAAAAGAATAAGAATTTATTGGACCCCGCTGAAGGTGGGCATGGCTCCTTCGATACGGGTTTCCCGCCTTTGAGCGCCGGGTCAAAGATGTCGATCACTCCATTGAGAAAGGGAAATGTACAGGCCGGATCTGCTTTGGAACTGCTGATCTTACTGGGAATGAACTTGAGCGGCATCGCTGCAAAGATGTCTGATCCGACCCCCAGGAGCGTGGCCAGGATGGCAATAAACACCAGGACACGGTATCCTTTGAGATTGCGATTGAAAAACTTGAAAAACATATACCCTCCACTACTTCTGCTGTTATTGTTTTGCCTCCAGACAGAGGGCAATCTCGTCCAGCATAGCGGATAACTCATGTGAGCGCGGACTATTCAGACGATTTACGCGCCGTGTTGCTATTTTGAAGATGAGTGCAGCCTCGTAGAGGCGCGAACGCTCTAGAATGCCATCAATAGTGTTCTGATCAACGTTGTGTGCAAGCATGGCCTGGCGATAGGTGGTACGGAAGATCTCTGCCGCACTCTCGAACCATTGGCGCATACCCGCTTTATGGTACCAGAGGGCGCTTGGGCGCAGGTAAGCCAGGAAGTAACCTACGTCGAGGGCTGAGTCCGCGAGACAAAAACCATCAAAATCTACTACAAAGACGCGTCGACTATGGAAGAGCAACTGACTGGCCTTGAAGCCACCATGCGCTGGTCGGTAGGTTGGGGGTCGCGCTTTTTCCAGGCGTGAAGCAAGCTCTTGTGCCAGTTGTTGTACCTGCGCGGCCTGCTCTGCGTTTCGTCCTGCAATCAGGGTTGCGCGTTCCCTGGCGCGTTTCGCTTCTTTTGCTCCTGTACGTGGAGCTGTCTCGCCGGGTCGTACCATGCTGCTATGGATGCGGGCCAGCGCCTGTGCCGTAAGACGAAGTTCTTCTTCGGGGATGTTGATGTTCGTGATGACGCCGCCACGTCCGCGCTCTATATGAGGTTGCAACGCGCGTGTTCCTGTGCGCAGTACGTTCCAGCGTTCATCCGTGTCTTGTGCCTGCTCCTGATCCGGCTGCACCGCTTCATTGATGGTCAATCCCAACTGCTCAATGATGCCCAGTGGACGCGGCAAGAGTGGCACAGCGCTGGTACTGGCCTGCTCTGTATACAGTTGTTGCTGCAGTGCTTGTACGCTACTGGCCTGTTCGGGATCAGCGTAAACTTTGCCGAAGAGCGTTAACGTTTTTTGTGTTGTACCCTGTTCCAATTGCAGGTGATAGCGAATAACACAACGATTGGCCGGTTTGTAGCGTACTGGTATCGCCTGAGCCGCGCCCAGATGCCAGGTCGCATCATGTAGTTGAGCCTGGGCCGCCCGTTCTAATGCCGTAAACAAAGGACTGTGCGGTGTTGTATCACAACTTGCGGCCAGAGCTGGTAGACTCCCATCCGCCGGGAACGCCTGCACCGAAATGCCCAGATCCTGTGCACGCAGAACGCCGGAGGGAAGTATCTCCAGACTTGTGTGTTGTGCCTGCTCTGCTGTGAAACGAATATGTGCGCCGTCGAGTGCCTGCTCGTCGAGTGTCAGGCTCACAGCCCGGTTCGGATCATTGGCACGTGTCTTATGAGACGAACGCAACTCGTCAACTGCATAGATGACTGCGAGGCCACGTCCAGGCTTCCTGCGTAAGTAACGTACAAACAAACCCAATGGCCCGGTTGCTCCTGCTAAGAGCGGACGGTGCGCGCGTGCAAACAGATCAGTAAGCACCGAAGGAAGTTCTAGGATAGACAAGGTAGTATCAGAAGATGCCTGTTTCATGCCTGGACCTGCCTTTCCTCACCCAGGCGTTCTACCAGGGCTACCAGTGCATCGTCGGCACCAGGTACACCACGAAAGCCGGGGAATGAATTGACATCAACAATCATAGGACCATGCTCCGTCACCAGCAGATCAACTCCGTAAAGGCGCAGATTAAAAGCACGCCCGATCTCTAGCGTGATCCGTGCCCATTCGGCTGGCAGGTCTGCCTCCGCTATGGGAAAATCTTCTTTAGGGGCATTGGGTTCAAGAGGAGTGCGACGACGAGCAGCGAATATTTGCTGACCGATGACCCATAGTTTGATATCCCAGCCATCTCCTGCTGCAAAATCCTGGAGCACAACGGGTTCTTTACTCCACTGAGGAGCCAGGGCCTGCAACTCTGCCAGATTATGCAGTTTGTCTACCAGGTCACCGCGATGGCTATAATAGCTTTTGATAATCAGCGGAAACGAGAGTGTTGAGAGAAGATCATGTTGAGTAAGCAATGACTCCAGGCTGGAAAAGTAACGTGTTCCAGGCCAGGGCAGATGGGCTTCGCCCATGCGTTGCGCCATGAGCACGCGATCCTGGCACGCCACCGATGACTCCCAGCTATTCACCACAAGTGCACCGCGCTGCTCCAACACGTGCGCGACATCCAGTGCCTGGGGAGCGTGCGACTTTAACAGATAGAGATCAGCTAAAGGATGTTTTTCTTCTTCAGCAATAGCCTGTGCGCCAGTCAATGGACGCACATCAAACATCCTGATAGTATGGGTCTTGCTTAATTTTTGCAGTGCTACCGCGATGACAGGATGACGCGGCGTCTCTGGATTATCCATAATAAGGCAGATATGCATATCGGCACACTCTTTCTACAAATCGGCGACGCGATACGCTTCTTATTCAGTGAGAAACGAAGTACTCATCTCACTGTAAGGAAGTAAATCGGGTCCCTACATTAACGCTGCGAACGCAAAAAATTGGGCCTCTACCTTCAATAGAGGCGGTAAAAGAGCTGAAAATGGATTTCTACCTCTTTACAGGTAGAGATGTAGGAAGCTCTCCTTCCTGTGCGCTATGTAGTATCTTTTCTATGGTCGCCTGGCGACGGCGCGTATTGCGCTCAAAACGAGCCGCGCGTTGTCTTTCTGCCCGCGTAGCTGCGTGGAGGACATATTCCGCTACACGTATCACCGCACGAGGCACACGTCCAAAGCTGGGAAAATCATTAATATCCAGCACTGCCAGCCCCTGAGCCGTCTCCACCACATCGATGCCATAGATGTCCAGGCCAAAGATCTTGCCCACGTCGAGTGCGAGCTTGCGCATTTCTCGACTTAAAGGAATAAACTTCTCCTCGACCTCAGCATGCAGGGGAGACTTCTTGGCAATGGCCGCATAGACTTCTCGCCCGGTCACATACACCTTGATATCAAAACCGGTGTTTTCCTCATAGCGTTGTGCCAGGAAAAAGCTATCGTTGGCTTCGGCAATCTCCAGCGCCGTCAGGTCTGCCGGACTGTCGAGCCGGTAGATGCCGCGGCAAGAACTACCGTTGCTTGGCTTAACCACGAGCGGATAGTCCTCTGGCGGAATCTGCTTCAACAGGCGTGGATGCGCAACGAAATAGGTCGGTGGAATAGGCAGGCCATGAGCGCGTGCATAGGCAGCGGCGACGGCTTTATCGCGCACGAGGCGAATCGCACGCGAGTTATTAATGGTGGGAATACCTACCGCCTCTGCCGCTTCCAGAATGGTCAGTCCAGGACCTTCTGCAACCGTCTTCAGCACATAGGCGTCGTATCCCTGTTCAAGCATAGTTGATAAGCAGGTAACAGTATCCTGTGGTTCCAGTACGTCAACGACATGCCTCCACTGGAGTAGTTGATCTGCCACGACCATCGGCATCGGGTCTTTCCGGTACACTTCTTCAATAATGAAGCAAAAGCGCATGTAGCTCTCTCCCCTGATGTATGGAATAATTGGGAGTTTCCAACTAGATGTGAGTATAGCAGAACTGAATTGTAATAGCTGTGTAGCGTTTCACTCTGCTCGTGTGTAATAGTAATCTTAAATGGACGTTAACAAGAGATTAAGTCGTCCCGAGACTCACCCTTGAGTATACCAGATAGCTCCAGGTAAATCTAGCTATGAACAAAGTTTTTCCCTATGAATAGAAAACCAAAACAAGCAGTTTTGTGCTTAAAATAGCAGCACCTAAAATTGCAAATGTGTACCGATTTTACTTGTTCGTCCCAATATGTAACAGGCGCATAAACCAGCTCTGCCGTGGTATGGGAGCAGGTAAGGACGATGTGGGTGGACGTGTCGTATGCGTCTCGTGTGCGTGTCGTGCTGCCTGGCCTTTACTGTGACCGTTCATGATAGAGATTGTGACAACTTCATTGTGCAGAGGCATGGTGGGCTTGTGCTCCTCTTCATCGTCGTCGTCATCGTCAATGTTGTATGAGGAGGATTGAAGCTGGCGGCTATCTCCTCCTTTCTCCTCACTGCGAATAGGTTCGTGAGGATTGGGCAGGTCGGCAGGTGGCAAGTTACCTGTGAGAATAGGTTCTTTTGGCAGCAACTGGTCGCGTCGCATTGGCTGCGTTTCTTGCTTTTCCAGGGCCAGGCGATTGTCAACCTCTGTCAGGAGGCGCGCAATCTCTGGACGCAAAACACGGTTGCGCTCATGAATGCGTGTCCATTGCGCCAGAGCGGCAGGATAGTACCCTGCACGGTAGCAATAGAGGCCGAGCATTGCGCGTGCATCATAGATGTTCGTACGTTGCCATAGCGCCTCTGCCTCGGCGGGCGTCTCTATCACATCCTCGCTGGCCTCAATAATCTCGACCAGGTGATGCAGTTTTATACCCATGATCTTGTATGGGTAGCCATAATAAAGTGCCAGTCTTCGTCTTCTTGGGCGCTCGGGTGGATGCAAGCCCACAAAATAACATTTTGTCCATGAGCCGCTAACCCAGATAACGACCATCAAGATGAGCGCCAGAATACGCCCCAGGTAACGTTGCCATGTCTGAGGGGATAAGCCCGCCATAACGCCTAACACGGCGAAGCACGCACCCAATGCCCAGGCACCATAAACAAGGCGGCGGCGATCCCAGCCCAGGAGATCAAAGTGGTGATGGAGTGGCGTTGCCAGGAAGGGCAGCGGAAACTCTGTATGAGGAACCCGCTCCCTGATACTGGTAAAGCGCAACATCTGCAATTTATCACGATATAAAGGAGTCAGCATGCGCGACTGGATCAGCGCGGAAGCTCCTTCCAGCACAAACGCACCACCGATGAGCAGCAATGACCACTCGTTGCGCGAGAAGATGGCAATCATTGCTAGCATGCCACCAAGTGCCAGCGCTCCACTATCTCCCATATACATTTTAGCACGTCGTTTCGCCGTACCACGACGTGCGGCCCAGGAGGAAGGCCAGTTCCAGGGCAGATAGCCAAGGATACTGCCCGCGCATAGCAGTGCCAATACTTCCAGCACGACACCCTCGGGATGTTGTTTATTGATGATACCAGTAACAACGATCCCGAATGCCAATGACGCACTAAATACAAGACCACCGGCTAAACCATCGAAACCATCGCTAAAATCAACAGAGAGTGAGGTAATGCTGCCAATACAGCCTGTCAGCAGCATCAAGAAAATGAGCCAACCAAAATAAGCTACCTGTCCGAAGACGACGGGACAGACCACGTCAGGATTCTTTGATGGCGTGGAACAGACGAGACCGCCAATCAGCGGGAGATCTTTATAAGGACCGTATGCTTCCTTGCCTGCTGGGAGCAGGAAAAAGTAACAGAGAGCAGCTATAACTGAAACCAGGAAGACACCCACAAACTTGGTCTTTTCTGAGATGCCTTCGTTGCGATATACCTTGTGCCAGTCATCGAGGAAGCCTACCAGCAGGTAGCCACAGACGGCTCCCAGGCTGATAAGAAGAACGGTCCATTGTTCAGGCGTAAGTTTCAGCAGATAGCCAGCTCCAATGCCGGTACAGACGATTGCCAGGGTAAATGCCGGACCTCCCACAAGGGGGAGCTCTATCGTCTTGATCTCTCGTCCACCAGCAGGCTGATCGGTGCGTCCACCAGAAGGGAGATCAGGCCGATGCGTGCCAGGTTTATGTTCACCGCTACGAAATTTAGGGAACAGCGTTTTGGCTACGTAGCAGAGAAGGAGGCTCGTAGCCGCACAGGTAATAAAAATAAATAGTAACCAGATCGGTAGCATATATTCTCCCAGGCTTCGATGTGCCACTTATTCAGACGTGATATCAGCATACAGAGTAACTAGAGTGTAATTTAAGTAGGAGAGAAGGTCATCTGCTCCTACGAGAATGTAATCTTTTGCAATTGTTCGCGTGCTACCCTGCGATCATCCCAGGGCAGCTTTTCTCTCCCTATAATAATACTTTGTTCATGGCCTTTGCCTGCTAATAGTACCGTATCTCCTGGATGTGCACGCACAAATGCGGTGGCAATGGCCTGGGTACGGTCCGCAATACAGAGAAAGTCAGTCCCCTGACGTTTACCGCTGACCTCAGCGCCAGTTGCGATCTCGCGCAGTATAGCTTCACGGTCTTCGTCGCGTGGGTCCTCATCTGTAATAACGAAAAAATCGCTCATCTGTGCGGCAATTCGTCCCATAACCGGGCGTTTCTGGATATCTCGCTCGCCCGCAGAACCAAAGACGACCAGCAATTTGCCCTTCGTTAGTGGTCGTAAGGTCGCCAGCACTTTTTGTAAGCTGTCGGGCGTGTGAGCATAGTCGACGATAACGGCAAATGGTTGCCCTTCATCAATACGCTCCATTCGTCCTGTCACACCCTTGACTGTCGCCAGACCACGAGCGATAGCCGCAACCGAGATTCCCTGGCTGTACGTGGCTGCAATCGCCGCCAGGCAATTGCTTACGTTGAAGCGTCCGACCAGCGGTGTCTCAATATGGCCTTCGGCATCAGGAAGAATGACGCGAAAGCTGGTACTGTACGGATTGAGTTGGAGGTCGACGGCACGCACTGCGGCGGGTGTATCGATCCCGTAGTCGAGGATGGGCACGCGACAATACGGTTTCAGTATTTCGTAACTGACATCATCACGATTGAGAATAGCTACAGGATGCAGTCCGCGTCCCTTATCACGGCTACTATCGAGCATCTCGAAGAGGCGTGCCTTGGCCCGGCGGTAAGCATCCAACGTTTTGTGGAAATCCAGGTGCTCATGAGTAATATTGGTCACCACGCCAACATCAAACGCGCAGCCATCGACGCGGTGTAACTCCAGCCCATGCGAGGTTGCCTCGATGACTGCGTGTGTTACATGCTCATCAAGCATGTGGCGGAGAAACTGCTGGATCTCCAGCGCTTCGAGAGTACTCTGGCGCGTGGCGTTCTCCCACTCCTGTCCGCTGATCTTAAAATTTGCGGTAGTCATCAACCCTGTGCGTTTTCCGCCAGTCTCCAGGAGGGTGCTGATCAGATTTGCGGTGGTTGTTTTCCCATCAGTACCCGTGATACCAATGGTGCAGAGATGCTGCGCGGGATAGTTATAAAAGGCGCAGGCGAGGTTGGCCAGGGCGGTACGTACATCCGGGACTTCGATATAGGGAAGCGGCACAGCAAGTGGCTCCTGTAATGGCTCTCCAAGCGCGACCACTGCCCCTCGCTGCATGGCGTCGCCTAAGAAGCGCCTGCCATCGGTATGAACTCCTGGCACAGCGATAAATAATCCCCCAACTGTGACTTTGCGTGAATCGTAAGCCAGCGCTGTTATCTCTCCATGCCTTTGCAGAAGCTCAGTGTTATGTATATATGTTGGCGGTTGCTCCAATGCAGCCAATAATGTATCTAAACGCATAATTTTTTTAAGCTATCTTTCGTTTGAGATGTTAATAATAGATAGTGCGTGTACGGTGGTATGGGCGCATCCCTGTGATATTTTGACCAAGCAACCAGAGGCGCTGATCGATATCAGTATTGGTCACGGAACGGCCTCGTTGCAGCAGTGCGCGTCGTAAGAGTTCGCATGCCCAGATAGTGCATGCTCGTATCTCTACCTCTTCTTCGCTGCCAGCTTCTAGCAAGTCCTCATGATCAACGTGTTCGGCCACTATTGAATGATACTCTAATACTTTATAATGACGCAATACCTGAGGCAATTTATAATCAGCATAAATGGTAAGTTGATCTAGATCTGTAAATTCCCCCCATTGTTTATTGCCGAATGCATTGGCGAGGTCTGCTGCACAGATCTGCGCACGTTTGAAAAAATGTACTTCACGACTATGATAGGTGGCAACGTCACGAAACGAGGGAAAGTTGGCTATCAATTGCTGCACGAGCTTTACCGCGCTGCCCCTTGCCTGCTCAATAGCATGAACAAACTGACCATCATACTGCGCTAGCAGGACGCGTCCTACCTCTTGCGCGTTCTCGACACGTTGTTGCAATAGAGGAATGGTTTGTGTGCCACGAAAAATATGTGCGACCGTTTCGCTGTTGATCGTGCTCAGATACTCTGCATCCCAGAGCGGGAGACCTTCTTCGACGGCGCGTGTCAGTGCAGCGGCTTCTGCCCAATAGCCGTTCAGCGTTTCCCCTTTGTAATCAATGGACCAGCGCGGCTGATCTTTCTCGGCCCAGAAGCAGAAATTCAAGGCATCAAGGACAAGAATCCAGTTCACCGTACGTTCTGTGCCATCGTGAAAGTGATAGCGGTTATCCCATAAAGGCTGGTTGACTTCAGTCTGCTCATTTTGTACAGGTAGAGCTGGTGTCCCCTGTATCCACTGTTCAGCCAGATGATTTACCCGTTCTTGATCGATCCAGACATATTCTCCCTGTTCCACCACGATGCGCGTACTGCTCAAGATGCCGAGTGGATCATGGGCGGGCAGTGAATAAAGATCTTCATCTTCATACAATTGTGAACTCTCGGTCATTAAAATACCTTTCTTCTCGTATGCAGAATGTGCAATATGAAGACTCATCTCTATGCCATAGGCCGAGGAAGAGTATGTACCACCCTGCATCTTGCTTAGTGTATCATCGATAGTTAATTACGTACACCCTGTTTAGAAAATAGCTGGACCCGTAGAGGCGTGCCTTGCGTGCGCCGGGTTGCTGGGCAGGACGTTTGAAGCGCCCGTAGAGGCGTGCCGCCCAGCGTGCACCGAATATCTCCACACCCATGTGGCACAGGCAAATCATGTCACTACGGGGTCGGCCTGCAAAACAATGGGTATTTGCAACAATTTCATATGTGGAAATACCCATATCTTAAGATATATCTTGCATTTTGTGTAATTTTGACGTATTCTTATTCCATAGATAGATTTAAGTATTGCCTAAATTGTGTCCCCTCCTCGTAGTTCCTACTTTCCAACCTGTATTATAAAGATGATGGTCTTGTTGTAGTGTGTTGATCGTGGTCACACATGACTTTTGCAAGAGTATGCAAGAAAGGATTGCATCTTCATGGAAGAACGCCAGATTCAGGAGTTTGTTTATCGTGTCTCTCGTGATGAAGCTTTACGTAAGGAACTGACGAGTGATACTGAACGTGTAATTGCACGTGAAGGATTTTCGCCCACGGTTGCGCGGGTTGTGACGCAACTGATACCTCATCTGTCTCTGGAGGGATTTCGAGAAAATTCCCTGTCGTGGTGGGGCGGATAATAAGCTTCAGGTCGGTAGTAGTATAGGTTACCCCCATCTGGAATGTACATTTGGAGATAGCTTGTGACCTCTGTGAAGGATGATGCTCAGGGGCCTGTGAGGCCGTTCAACGTATACCAACGTATATTGCGCGAGCGGCTTCAACTCTTTTTGGATACTTTGCATCCTGTGCTACGGGTGGATGTGCTGCGCGCTTTACAGGAAACTGGCAAGCTCTTTGATCCAGGTCAGACTGATGCGGATACACCTGTGCCCGCTGGTTCCTGGTCGCTCCTGACTTTACTCATTGCCTTGAATGTTGCCCCTGATATGGATCCCGTCTGTGCGAGTAGTGTTGCTGTAGCAGTTGAATGTTTTATTTGCGCCCTTGATCTGCTTGATGATGTGGAGGACGAAGATCAGACACCGATAGTAAAAGAGCTGGGATCTGCTCGTGTCCTGAATGTTTCGACGGTACTCTTAACATTGGCACAGCGTATAATTCTCTCCATTGCGCGGCCTGGATTTCCTGCGACATATATTTTGCGCTTACTTGATACCTTGCAAGAGTCGCTTCTGGTTGCTACTCTCGGTCAGCAACGAGATTTGCTGGCAGAACAAAAGGCGGCGCAACAATTGACTGCTGAAGAGTGCATCGAAATTGCAGCCGAGAAGGCCGGGTCCTTGATGCGCATGGCCTGTCGCATGGGAGCTCTGAGCGCGGGAGCAGGCGATGAGGTCTGTGAGCAATTTTCTCTCCTGGGACAATTTTTGGGTATTTCTCATCAACTTGACAATGATTGTCATGACTTGTATTATCTTCTTCAAGGTAAGTTTGCTGCTCAGTCCACCGACGAAAGTGCATCTTTTTCAAAATATAGCAAAACAGACCTGGTGCGTAACAAAAAAACATTGCCCGTAGTTTTAGCTGCGCAATCTGGATGCGATTTTCATTTTATAGAATCTGCTGACGAGAAGAGAGCTGCAAACTTACATTTGCTCCAGGAAGGTATAATGGCCACATGGGGTATCTGTCTGCTATACCGAGAGCGGGCCCGCGATCAATTAAAGAAGATTGAAGCTCAGCAATTTATTTCTCATGCATTACGCCTCTTGTTGGGCTTCTCATAAGCACGTCCTTCAAGTATTTATAGCGCAATGAGTAAGAGGAAATATTTGATGATAAAAAATATGCACTGGTTGCGAGTGAAGGGCAAGCGTCTCCTGACAATTTTTGTTGCTGTGGTTATTTATGCTGTATTGCTTATTGCAAATGCTGTAAGCTTACCTCATATGACTCTACTTTTGTCGCTTTCCTATGGCTTCTCCGCGTTTATCGCTTTAGCCTTTCTTGCAGTGGGGGCCCTTGTCTGGTTATATGCTCGTGATCGCCTGGTTGCGCTGGTACTGTTTTGCTTCTCCTGCACTGCAATGGTACCTTTTGCATTAGAGACAGCGGCTGTGGCAGGCGATCAAATCTTTACTAAGCTTTCTGGTGTGTGTGCCTCTCTGGCTTTGATGCTATGTTCGGTCTTGCTCCTGCTTTTTCCTCGGAACTACCTTGAAATCTCTGTACCTGCAAACATAGAGCGCCTCTCCAGAACTCCTGCTGTAAGCCGACGTTTACTGTTAGTACGTTGTTACGCGGTATTCATTTTTGCTTACTGTATTGTGGGAAATTTTTTCTCTCTTCTGAATGCAAGATTGTACGCGCTGCCAACGTGGCAAAATATATTTGTTTCCATCTACTCTGGGGTCGTATTAGTAAGTACCTTAATAACGGTCTTCATTTCATACTATCAATCATCATTACGTGAGCGGCAACAACTTCGTTTGTTTGTGAGTGGTGTTGTTCTTTCCCTTGGACCTTTTCTGGTCCTGACCATATTACCAGAGGTATTGCACCCCAGTGCATATGTTGTAGATCCACAATTGAGTACGCTTTCTGTGTTGCTTTTACCGTTATCGCTAGGCTACTCGATCCTGCGCTATCAAATACTTGTATTTGATGCCTACGTCCGTCGTGCAGTAGCCTGGTTGGTGGGCATTATCTTTCTTGCTGTTCTCTGTTACCTGGTCGTTACGTTAAGTAGTTTTTTACTCAACAGCACTATTACGCAGACGGTTATTTATGTTGCGGCCTTCAGTGCCGTGCTGGCACCGTGTGCCTGGTGGGCCGCAAAAGCAATTACAGAACGTCTCTTTTTCAATGAACTTCGTTACTACCGACGAATCATTGAATCCCCTGCTTTGCCTATTGATGGGGTCCTCAGTGTTGAGGACGTATCGCGCCTTTTCACTCTAGCTGCCACACAAACGTTCGAGACTCCCCAGGTTTGTCTCTTTGCGCTCGATGAAGGGACGGGTTCCTACTGTGCTTCTCCTCCTATCAAAGAAGATTCCGCGGATGAAAATCGACAGCGACTACTGGATCATTTGTTGACTGCCTTAAAATCTTCGCGTAAGGAGTATCGTGATTGTTTAGATGTGCAACTGCCTGCCATTGAGCGGATTGCTTGCGCACAGAAACCATTATTACTCAGCGCGGTAGTAGGAACAAAAAAGGAGTTCCCAGGAGGATTAGATCGCTATCTTGTGTCAGATTCATCTCTCGCAAATGATCTTCTGCTGGTTCCTGTACGAGCACAAGGCAGGATGATTGGACTGCTGGTGCTAGGCGAACGCGGAGATCAGCAGCCATATGCGGGCCCGGATTTTGAAATTATACAATTAATCCTGACACGTTTCTCTTCGCTCCTGGAAACTGCCCGCTTATATGCGCGTGCGAACCAACATGCGGCACTTCTCAATAGCCTGTACCAGGCCAGTACGATGGTAGGAACTACTTTTCAATCAGTCGAGGAAGTTGCAAGTATCTATGCCAGCGTTGCGGCTTCTGCCGCTCTGGCTGGCGCTGAGATCTGGCTGTACGATCAGAAGAAGTGTGTGCTGCGTTCAGCTACCGCTGTCGGGTCTGGTCCCTATCTTACGCATCTGGATACTCTGGAACCGCGGCAAGAATTGGATTGGTATCCCTGGTTTTACGAGGCCAGAGATAATCCACATGATGCCGAGAGTGCTCCTTCGCTCGATGGCCCTCCATGCCTGACACAGGCGCCAGACTTCCCCTACGCATGGCTCCCTTTACAAAACGGTGAGCAACGTGTGGGATTGCTTGTATTGACCTATGCGCGTCCACATTTCTTTCTAAAGGAAGAAACTCATGTGCTGGAGATGTTTGCCAATCAATGTGCTTCAGCGTTAGAGAATGCCAGGATCACTATGGCATTGCGTTTGGCATATGAACGCCAGAAGGAACTGGATGCTCTCAAAGATCAATTTATTGCTACCGCGTCTCATGAGTTACGCACGCCACTGACAGCCGTGCAGGGCTATATCGAACTGCTTGGTGAGTATAATACTTCTCTTTCAACCGAGGAGCGTGCCAATTTTATCACCAGGGCCGGTCGTGGCTGCGATGAGCTTACTCTGCTGGTTGAAAATATCCTGGATGCCAGCCGCGTAAGGATTGATGCGGAGAATGTGGGATTACAGTCTATCTCATTGCGTGAATCGGTGGCGCATGTGCTAGAAATTCTCGAAGCGATGACCAGGCGTGAAGGACGTGTGATGCAGGTCGATATCGTACCTTCTACATATGTGATATCTGACAATATGCGCTTACGCCAGGTTCTGCTGAACCTGGTAAGTAATGCTTTGAAATATTCTCCGCCTGGATCGGGCGTCGAGATCACATCTGAAGTTCATCCTCTCTATGTAATTGTGCGCGTTTGCGATCACGGGCTTGGGGTACCGCTTGAAGATCAGCAGCGCCTCTTTGAACGCTTTGTTCGCCTTGAACGAGATATGAATAGTCCCACGCGCGGTGCCGGGTTGGGATTATATATCTGCAAACAACTGGTCGAGGCGATGGGGGGGCGCATCTGGGTGGAAAGTAGTGGTCGTGAAGGCGATGGAAGTGTGTTTGCCTTTACTCTGCTCCGGGTACAGGCACAACAGGAACAGATAGAGTCCGGATCGCAATCAGATCTATCGCTGCCCCTGTAACAACTCCATCGACCTGCTCCCTTTTACGTTAATATATTTGCCTCACGAGGCTTCCCTCACATAGCCACGCTCCTTTGCATACTGCCAGAGCGATTTCTGTAATTGTCGCCTTGCGCGTGAAATGCGACTCATGACTGTTCCAATCGGAATCTGCAATGCCTCGGCGATCTCCTTATAGGAGAGTCCCTCAATATCGGCCAGGACGACGGCCATACGGAAATTAGGGGGGAGATCGTTCAATGCCTTATAGACATCCTCGTCCAGGTATCTGTTTAAGACCTCTTCCTCAGCTCCCTGCGACAGTTCCTGTCCACTTAAGTCCCTGATCTGATTGTAGAGGTAGAATTCCTCACCTTCGGGCAGCGATGAAGGAGTGGGGTGGGTCGCGTTTCTCCTATAGCGATTGATCGCTGATGTATTCAAGATACGGAACAGCCATGCTCGCAGGTTGGTGCCGGGCTGGTATGTATGCGAGAAACGGAATGCCTTGAGCATCGTCTCCTGTACCAGGTCTTCGGCCTCTTGCGGATTATTCGTCATGCGCAGTGCTGTGCGATACAGGCTATCCAATTGTGCCAGTACGCCAGCCTCAAAATCCTCGGTAGGAGGTGCACTGCCCGGTACTGCTGGCTGTGGGTCCTCGTTACCCGTTTCAGTATCCTCAGTTGGGATAGTGTCTGCTTTTTGTGTGTCTGCTGGTTCTGACTGTTCCGACGTCGCTGACGATACGGGTACATCTTCAAATTCTGGCTGTTCCGACATCAAATGCTCCTCTAGCGCAGTACCAACCTGGTACCTGTACTTTCTTGGGGAAAGTATCTTCAGTATATCTCATTGCCGACGGGAATGAAAGTCCCTCTTGATTATGTTAGAATAGACAGACAATAGTGGCGAGCTATCTTAGGAGTTGTTTTATGGATTGCTTAAATTGTGTCGAGACCACGGCTCGTCTGCATCTCTATATTGACCGGGAACTGAACAGTGAGGAAGTCGTTGTGGTGCAGCAACATCTGGAAAGCTGTCCTAACTGTGAATGTCGTTTTCATTTCGATATGCGCATTAAGCGACTTATTCATGAGCGCTGTACAATAGCACGTGCGCCTGCACATCTGCGTGAAGCAGTATTGCGCCTGGCACATACGCCTATCGGTGAACGTGTTGACATTGATCCCGAATTAGCTATGGAGATCAGGGCGGACCTTGAGGGCTGCGATTAAAAAAACAAGTAATACTTCTTATATTATACACCAAGGGCACGTAAAACAGTGAACTTGAGTTGTGTCAGAATGAGCATTTCTCCAATGGCTAATACAAAGGCTATGCTGAAAAGAGGAAGCAGTTCACGGTAGCATGCTTCTGTCCCATGAATTAACCCAGTCTGAAGGAAGAGTTCAGATATAGTAGCAGGTTGAAGAAGACCATGATACCTACCGCCATCATCAGCACACCCGTGACAACCTCAATTTTGCCCAGGTGCGGCTTCAACTTTTTCAGGATGCGACTGACCTGGTTAAGACCCAGGCCAAGCAGGAGAAATGGCAGGCCCAATCCAAGCGAATAGGCCAGCAGCAGCAGGACGCCTTGGCGCAGCGTTGCTGTACCAGCAGCCAATGCCAGTATTGAGCCGAGGATAGGACCAATACAGGGAGACCAGGCAATAGCAAATGTGACGCCGATCAGGAATGATGCCGGGTAGCCTGGGCGTGCAGGACGAAACTCAAGGCGCTTCTGCCGGTAGAGAAAAGGTAGCTTGAGTATACCTGTCAGGTGCAATCCAATAATGATGAGTACGATACCACCGATCTGGCGTACGAGTACCAGGTGAGCTTGCAAAAAGCTACCCAGTGAGCTGGCAACTGCCCCCAGTGCAACAAAGGCGAGGGTGAAACCGAACACAAATGTCACTGCATGCAAAAATGTCACCACGCGCCTGGAAGGTTGGATCTTACTATCTGTGGACTGATAGACGCTTTGCCCGACAAGCTGTGCCAGGTAGATCGGCACAAGTGGTAGCACACAGGGTGAGAGGAACGATGCCAGCCCTGCCACAAACGCAATGCCAATGCTCAACTGAGACGGATTCATGCTACTTTCAATCTCCTGAAGCTGACTATCTCTTCATTTTCATAGTATAGAGCCTCAATGAGAACTATGCAACTTTTTCCTGCTCTCTTTTCTATCAGATTGCCGCCACTTTTTTAACAATGCCTGCCCGGCCTGCACCAGTGGATCGGGCGGATGAGCATCTGGATGACTGAGGTGCCTTAATTCTTTGACAACGTAGAGTACGATGCTATCATCGACTGTTGCTACCCGACTTAATGCAGTCAACGCTGTCCTGGCAACGTGCTCATCAGGATCAAGCAGAGTGTGTAGCAGCCCTGGAATTGCCCAGCGTGCACCGATCTGTCCACAAACATAGGCAACACATGCTCGTACGCCACTATCGTTATCCCCATAGAGCAGATGAAGCAGGCGCGCCTGGAGATCTGGAAGAGTAATTGTCAGCTCTCCCAGCATACCCAGCAACTCTGTTGCTCGCTGTCGTACCCATGCACTACTGCTGCTCAGCAGGCGTAATACGGTCCCATCACGAATGATCTCCAGGCTAATGTCGTTCCATACCCGTTTCTGCCCATGCGTACGTGCCTGCCAGAGGAGATAGGCCAGCGAATCAAGCGCCGTAACCTGTATATCTTCTTGCTCCTGCACCAGAACTTGCAAGAGCCAGTGGATAACGTTTCTACGTGCTGGTGTATGAAGCACACCATACAGCAGGCGTAGACTATCGATCGCTTCAATATGTCCAGGATGTTCCTTGTTCAGCACTATAGTGCCTAAGACCGCTGCGACATATTCTCCTCCACAGGCTGCGAGCGAATAACTGGCCTGGCGCCGTATTTCTGGTGCCTCAGCGCGTAAAAAGAGCATAATACGTGCAGGTAATGCCAGTTGCCGCATTATACGGCGCATTGTCGCCTGCCGGGCCATTTCTTCTAATGCTGTCAATACTGCGAGCTGAGTGTGAGAATCTGGATGATCCAGCAATTTTCCTACTGCCGGTAATGCGGATGGCGGCGCAATACGACTGAGTGCGTGTGCCCCGTGCAGTGCTAACTCAATATTCGTATCCTGCAATGTTTGCAGAAGATGCCATATCAGTTGTTCTCTCTGCGCATTGGAAAGCTGAACAGATAACTCGGTTGCCAGGATAAACAGCGCCGCTTTACGTGTCTCTTCGGCTTCAGGCGGGTGCATGAACTGGATGAGGATGTCCAGGCCACAGCTTTCTCCGCTATTCAATAATGCATATGCGACAGTGAGTCGTACTTGAACCGCTTCGTCCTGGCCCCGGTGTGCATAAAGCCGCTCGATTGTTGTTCTCTGTAGCGCGACCTTTCTCGCCTTCAGAGCGAGTGCCATTGCTGCAGCGTAGCGTACTGTTGTCCAGGAAACTTCCAGTCCCTGGCATAGCAAAGCCTCATGGTCCGCGTGTGGTAGAAGACTTGCTGCTTCCATAATACTTGTCCACAATACAGGACCCGCTGGCTGTGAGACGGCCGGGTGTTGCAGTAGATCCTCAAGCTGCAATTGAGCGTGCTGGCTAAGATAGAGGAGCAGACGACTGCATTGTTCGTACTGAGGTGGCCACCGCGGCCAGGACGGTGAGGTAATCTCAGGATAAGTACTCAAGGTCTTGAGCAATGTTGGCAGCAGTTCAGATCCTTTACGTGCCAGGCGACGTGCTGCCCGTACACGCATAGCATAATCGGTTTCAGGGCCGAGTAAGAGTGCGAGTGCTGCCTGGATGCTTTCTCCATGAGGAGATGGCGGGTGAAAATTGGCTTCACTCGTTATCTCAGAAGCGGGCCGTTTCTTTTCTGGACGCTCTCTAATCATAATCAGTGCCTTCAAGATAGAAAGATGCTCTGATTTAGTTATAGCGCGCCCCCCAAATTTGCATTGCGGGAGAAATAGGATGAAGAGACTTCTGGCCTATCCTTACTCAACGTGAAGGTTTAAATAAATTTTGTAGCTGGCTCCACAATGAACGTCGCTCACGGGGTTTCTGGAGCGCTTCCAGCGAAGCCGTCTCTTCCTCATCATTGGGTAGTGGGGTACTGGGTTGAGGTGACATGTGCATGTAATGCCTGGGTTCCATCGCTGAGATGTTCCTATTCGTCTTCTGCGCGGTGTCACGTTGGTGCTCTGGCAAAGATCGGTGAATTGGCGGGGTCATCGGCTCTGCTGGTGGCGGCTGGGTCTGTTCCATATCCACGTCAAGATATCTTGGGCGTTGTGCCTGTGGACGCCTGGGTGGCTGCACCGATGGACGATTCTGCCCTGTGCGTTGTGTTGGTGCATTTGGCGGTAATCCGGGTATCGGTGTATTGGGTGGTGCAGGAGGAAGGGCAGGCTTCAGGTTGAGATTGCGTAATTCCTGCGCCATTATGCTCGCATCTGGATAACGCTGTTGCCGATCTAATGAGAGCGCGGTTAAAATGATGTATTCGAGATCACGCGGGAGTTCCGGATTATAGACGCTGGGAGACCGTGGATTGCCCCCGATGATGGCCTGCGTCAACTCGGGCATAGAACGTCCTGTAAATGGACGGAGCCCGGTTACCATCTCGTAGAGAACGACTCCAAGGGCATAAATATCGCTACGGTTATCTAAAATTTCACCCCAGATCTGTTCTGGTGAGGCGTAATAGATACTGCCAACCAACGTTTTCGCAACCGTAATTTTTCGATGACCTGTGGCGCGCGCCAGGCCAAAATCCATGACTTTGATCTTGCCCCAGCGATTGAGCATCAAGTTCTCTGGCTTTACATCACGGTGAATAACATTGCGCTCACGATATGCCGCGTCAAGGGCATCTGCAATTTGCGCCCCATACTCTACCGCTAGATGTTGAGGGATGGAACCATCCAGGTGCAGCAGGCTAGACAGCGTCGGTCCCTGTACGTACTCCATGACGAAGTAGAGCAACTTATTCTGCTGTCCCGCATCATAGATCTGGACAATGTTGGGATGGTTGAGGCCCGCAATAATTTGTGCCTCACGAATAAAGCGTGCAACGTAGGAAGCATCGCGTGCCAGCGTCTTTGGTAGCACCTTAATGGCAACTTCTCGCCCCAACGCGATCTGTTTGCCGCGGTAGACCACTCCCATGGAGCCATGCCCAATCTCTTCTTCCAACTGATATCCACCCAGGCTTTGACCTGCCAGTTCATTCATATGCCCGAATTAGACGGCCTGGAACCCCTATCGCTGATATAGGGAGGAAATGCCGCCCCTCCTTACTGTTTATGCGCAAATGGATGTACGAATTGTACCACAACGGTATGCAATGTGCCTGTGTGACCGTACTATCGGTACTCTATTCATCTTGCCGCCCCGTGAAACCCTCCTTGTGGTACAGGGCGATTGAAACGTCGCCGCCTTGACCCGTAGTGGCAGGCCTTGCGTCTGCCGAGTGCGTGGACCCAGGGCAGAGTTGGCCACTCGGCAGACGCAAGGCCTGCCACTACGGGGACGTTTGAATCACCCTCCTGATAATAGCGTTCTGTTGATTAAACGTACTAACTATGTTTCTATTGTGCATCTTCCCAGAAAGTACTTTCTGGGGCCTGAAAATCTGGTTTTTCCTGTCAAGAAAGGGCATAAAGCAACGAAAAGAGAGGACGAATAGCGTCGTGCTCTGTTCGTCCTCTCTTTTCGCTTGTTGCATTGCTTTAGTCCAGGTAATCTTTGAGAATACGGCTTGCTTGTGGGTGACGTAACTTGCGAATGGCACGTTCTTCGATCTGACGTACGCGTTCACGCGTTACTTTCAATTTCTTACCTACTTCTTCTAACGTATGATCATGGTCGTCGAGCAGGCCAAAGCGGAGTTCAATCACCTGTCGCTCGCGCACTGTGAGTTGCCCAAGCACTTTGCGAATCTCTTCACGCAGGAGGTGTTGATCCGTGACCTCTGTTGGCCCCCGCTCCCGGATATCCTCTATGATATCGCCCAGCGTGTTCTCCTCTTCTTCTGAAAGAGGTGCGTCCAGCGAGAAGACTTTTTCTGCCCATATTAACAACTCACTCACGCGATCTGCAGTCATCCCAAGTCGCTGGCCGATACTTTCTGGGGTAGGTTCGCGTCCAAGTTCCTGATAGAGCTGGCGCGTGGTACGCTTAACACGCATCACTTCCTCCATAATATAGACAGGAAGTCGTACTACACGTGTACCTTCCAGGATCGCGCGCGTAATAGCTTGCTTAATCCACCACGTTGCATAAGTGGAGAAACGGAAGCCTTTCCTGTAGTCAAATTTGGTGACTGCACGGATAAGACCAATGTTTCCCTCGCCAATCAGGTCTTCCAGGGAAAGCCCCTGTCCAACATACTTTTTGGCGATGCTTACTACCAGTCGCAGATTTGCTTCTATGAGGTGATTACGCGCATCTCTATCTCCTTGCTCTGCGCGCTCTGCAAGGTGAGACTCCTTGGCTGCTGAGAGCAGAGGAATACGTGAGATTTCCCGAAGATAGAGACGTAGACTGTCGCTCTGCGCCAGACTACTGAGATCTGCCTCCTGTAGGGTTTCGCGTTCGGTGTCGGCCGTCTTTTCGCGGTCACGTTCAGCGTCATACATCACATTTCGTTCCAAGTGCTTGCTCTCTTCTCCTGCAACATGTACGTAAGATAGTTCAGTCCTAGCTTATTGTATCATACCTATAGGGTATTGCAAGCGCCAGTCTCTTCAATATTTACGTTTTTGACATCATTTGATATAATCTTACTTATCCTATCGGCTTGTTGTTGCTGTTTAATAAGAGTAACACCTCTTCATTTGCAGAATATTCCTGCTCTTTCCGTCAATGACCTCCGGCTAGAAGCCGGAGGCTTGCATCTGGACTCCACCGCAATTCTGCATATCTTTGCAGACGTGCAGCTTTGGCTTCGTTGTCCGATGTATCAGGGGTGATTGACAAGCACCCCGTCCTGATCCAGTCGTGCCGGACCAGGAGCGTTCTCATTGTCACATTTCTTGCTCCCACCAGATCCGCATGCAGCGTGTAGTGACACTGCTGGCATACAAAGAGCAACCCTTTCTGTGGGCGGTTCTCATCAGCCGTATGCCCGCACACCGGACATGCCTTTGAGGTGTAATCTGCATCCACCTTGATAGCTCGTGAATCGGAGAGTGCGGCCTTATAGCTGATGAGCGCATGTAGTTCGGCAAAGGACCATTGTGAGTAGACTCGATTGGCTTTGCGGGCTTTGGGCGAGACTCGTTCAAAGCCCTTACCGTTCTTCTTGCGTTTGCGTTTTCTGCGCTTCGTTCGCTCTCGGATGTCTGTCAACTGTTCCAGTCCGATAAGTGCGTGTGGATGCTGCGTGATGATCTGTTTGCTGATCTGATGGTTCGCTTGCGCTTTTAACCGTCTCTCTCGCCGCTCGATCCGTCTTAATTTACGTATCGCGCCACGAGTGCCTTTGTGCTGCAAGCGTTTGCGTAGTCGTGCGTAATGGTTGGCTTTATGTCGTACTCGTTTCCCTGGATGAAAGCTGGCCTCTCCTGTCGAGGTGGAGGTCACCGCCAGATAGCGAATGCCCACGTCCACGCCAACCACCTCGCCGAGTTGTGAACATGCTGGCTCCGCTACGTCGATTTCCAAGGAAACCAGCAGATAGAAGGTTTTCTTGGGTTGGTCATACCAGAGCTTGGCATCACCGATACTGGCCCCCTGTCGAATGAGCGTGAGATGTTGTTCATAGCCCTGGTACGTGATGGTGGTACGCCCGGAGAGCGTGCCGATGCTGACCTGTTGGTTCTGCTTGAAGGTGTAGTCGCGCTCATAGGTGTACTGGACGGTTGGGGAACTGTATTTAGGAGGTGTATCCAGACCCTTAAAGCGTTTCTTCGTGGTCTTCTTTCGGCGATGCTCGGCATTCTTTTTCAGTTTGGTCCAGAGGCCCTTGTAGGTCGCGGCGACCTGCCGTTCCACGCTACAGGCCAGTTGCGAGGGCAAGTGATAGCGAGTGCGTAGCTCCAGATACATCCCACGATGTAAGGTGAGGACGCTACTGGTTTTACGATGCTCGAAAGCATACCGGCTCACGGCATTCAGAGCGTCACGATAGACGAGTTGGACCTCTCGTAACGCCTGCTGTTGCTCTGGCGTGGTAATGAGCTTGAGTTTGGCGGTGATGATCTGCTGCATGCTCTTGCCTTTGGCAGGGACGGGGGCGCTTCCGTCCCTGCTTGTTCTACGCGAATATGCTCTTACAAAGCTATTCTTGCTGTACAGGCTTCTTCCGGTAATACCACAATGCGTTTCATGCGTTCCTCACGCTCTTGTGGGCTTTCCGCCGTGATTGGGCCGCTCATATACCGAAGGCGCGAAGCCCAGGATGTCGAACGGGTCTTTGAACGTCATCAATCACGCTGTAGCGTGGGTCTTTTTTGTCGATGCAATGTTGCTCAACGAGCTGCATGTTGTTCACCTGCTTCTGATGTTGGTTGAGCAGACAAGTGAAGACTCATCTGTTCAACCTTCCTACTGTTAACACAATGCCAGGCGTTGTGCCTCATCAAAGCACTTGCCTTGCTCACGGTAGAGACGGACATGCGCTCGGTACGCTTTCACGGCACGATCATGCAGGATGCGTGCGTGGTAGGGTTCATAGCGGGGCCAGTCCGACGGACGCTCTTGCGTCAGGAGTGGAAGCAGGAAACAAAGATGTGCTATCCCAACGTAGGCGAATGTTCGGTCAGTCTCGGCTAAGCGGGTCAAATCTCGAAGCAACCAGCCGACTTGCCAGGGAAGGAAGTCCGGCCTAACTTCACCTGAATCTCGGTAGAAGCTAGTGTCAGTCAGGCTAGTGTAGATATGGTTGACTAATCGCGTACCAATGGAGGTCCAGTCCTCTTCCTCACCTCTCTCTTCCTCAGAAGCGAAGTTCCATTCATACCCGTCTCGGAAAGCGGGATCATTGAGGATTGAAAGCGGCAAATGCGTTGGAATGAGTTGTGTAAATGCTTCTCCATCGGACAGATGCACGTGCATAATGACGATTTGTACGGCATCAATGGGACCGATAGCATACGAAAGAGAGATAGGGCGAGTCGTGTTTTGTTGACACTGGCTCTGTGAAACTACTGCGAGAGGGACGATGGTACTACTGCGAGTGGTTTCGGCATAGTTCAACATGCTTCAAGCTCCTTCTGTGCTTGACGCTAGACTTTCTCCGTCCCATACTATGAGGGATGAGTGTCTAGGTTGCTTAACGTGGCTAGATGCTTATCACTGGTCGATGCGCTAACATCGACCAGTCTTACAGGCTTCTTCGGCCTTACGCCTACAAGTAATTGCTGTCTATAAAAGAGTACTCCTAACGTTTACGCGCTACAAAGATACAAAGTCGAGTAGTTTAGAATTAGACTCAACTTCCTGACCAGCTTGCTAAATCCCTGGCACATACAAAGGATAACATGGAAAATTTGAAAAATCAATATCTTTTTTGCTATTTTTTACAAAATTTGACAACAGCTTTCTATTATTGTATCCTTGTGTTAAGATATGGACAAACCTAGTCTGTGTCCATAGGAGTTGCGCTAATGTCTAAAGTAAGAGAACTTCGTATCAAGGCTGCATTAAATATTTCTGAACTGTACCGACTATCTGGGGTATCACGTCCAACCATTGAAAAAATGGAACGAGATGAAGCTGTGAGACCTGATTTAGCATCTGCTGTCTGTCGCGTGCTCTCAGAGAGATTAGGATATGAAGTCACGATAGAAAGTGCCGAGATTAAGATTTTGTGAAACTACTGCCTTAATTACCGAGGAGAATAGATGCTAAGATGCGGAAGATAGAATGCCAACTCTGTGGGAAAGAATACACCCGTGGCGGAAAACTAAGACTTTGCACTGAATGTGCCACAGAAGAAATGGTAAGAGAGGCAAGACAAGTGTGGAATAATTGTAATTGGGCGGAGCATTGTCATCTTCCAGCAACTCTCACCCTTCAACAACGGTTAGCGACTCTTGATTACTTCGCTTGGAAATGCGCCTATTGCCAGGAGCGTCCATACGAGGTACTTGAACATTTCATCCCAATGCTACTTAGAGATATAGATCCCCAAGTCTATAGAGAAGTAGGTGGGACAACCGCTCGTAATTGTATTCCTGCCTGTCATAAGTGCAATGCTTGTAAAGGTCGCGTCTCTCCCCTATACATTTGGAAAATCTCAGATGGGATTGAGCAGGATCTATTTCCCTCGTTGGCAATGATAGAGCGAATTAGTCGATATCTCCGGGTCAACTTGCACAAGAAGTAGTTTGGTCATTTCAAGTATAACATTTGTACACAAATGTTGTAAAGGCAAGGTAGCTTAATCGTCGCTTAATTAACATGCGTAGCGACAGGATGAGTATAATATTAAAAAGAAAAGCCTGGATTGCGCAACTGTGAAGCTAATTGTATCGTAGATATGTTTGCACGTCTATATAATAAGAGAAGCCAGTCATCGGTGGACGGTTCGATCCGTAGAGGCATGCCTTGCGTGTGCCGCACGTCCCCTGGTGAAATGAGGACACGTACATGCTAGAACGTGCGGCACACGCGGAAAGTGCGGCACACGCAAGGCATGGCTCTACGGGGGCGTGGAAAAGTATGAATGCAAGTAGTAAAGGACATGGCTCAATATGAGCTTGCCAGTTGCGCTAACCCCTGGGACAACCATTGATGGTCATTATATCATCGGGTCTTTGATCAACAGTGGTGGGTTTGGTGCCGTATATCGTGGTATTGATACAAGCGAAGGCAATCGTGCCTGTGCCATTAAAGAGATCTATGATGTGACTCCCGCGGCACGCCGGCAGGCATTGATGGAGGCGAGCGTGCTCTTCACTGTGAGGAGTAAGCACCTGCCCGAGGTCTATGATGCGTTGGAGGCTAATCGACGCTTTTACCTCGTGATGCAGTTGATAGAGGGACAAAATCTCTTCCAACTGCTACGTTCTCGCGTGCCTGGAGGATTAGTCGGAGAACGGGAACCCTATCAGCAGGGAAAAGGTCCATGCAGCGAACAGGAAGTCCTGACCTGGTTGTTGCCGATCATGGATGTGCTACAGGAACTCCATAGTCGCCGTCCGGCTGTGATCCATCGTGATATCAAACCTGGCAATATTATTCTTACTCCGCAACAGACGGCGGTGCTGGTCGATTTTGGTCTCACCAAACTGTACGATCCTGCCCTCAGTACGCAGACCATGACCAGGGCCGTTACAGAGGGATTTAGTCCTCTTGAGCAATATGTGGGCAAGACAAGTCCTCCCTCAGATATCTATGCGCTGGCTGCGACTATGTATCTGTTACTTACTAATAGAATGCCACCATCCGCTACAAAGCGGAGTGTGCGTGACGAATTGATCGCTCCTTGTTTACTGAATCCGTCGCTTTCACCCAATACAGAGCATGTCCTGCTCAAAGCATTAGCCCTACAGGCCCGGGATCGCTATCAAAGCATGAGCGAGTTCGCCCAGGCTTTGCAGGGGTTTAGCTTTAGTGCACATGCTGATCCAACTATTGCTGTGACTCCAGCGTTGGGAGGAAATTCGCCATCATTAGTCCTTCCTGCCCCTCCTGCCCAGACTTATACAAAAGGGTACACCGGTGTACAGAGCGCCCCCCAAAAGCCTGCTGGCGCAAAAGGAACTGCTGGAAAGCTCCCACCATCTGGAAACGGCTATTCCCGTCCTCAGCCCGGCTATACTCAACCTGCCGCTGCATCGCCTGCGTATGCACCTTCGCCGCCCTATCAGCAAGGATATATGATGCCGCAGGTGCCCTATCCTCCAATGGCACGCCCCTTGCCTGCTCCTTTTAACCAGGGATGCCTCTGGGGCTTGATACAAGGGGTACTGGCAGCCTTATTAGTCATATCTACGCGCCAGCCAATCTATTTCGACCTGGCAGTCATCATGGGCTTCGTCTTTTATGTTATCGCGGGTTTCACCACAACGCGTAGAGGGGGCTCTTCCATACGTGGAGCGTGGGCTGGCTACTGGGCTGGTCTCACCAGCACTGTCGTATTCTGGTTTGTATTGAGCGTCGGTTTCCTGCTTCGCCTTTCGCAATATATGCAGTCACACCCCCCTGGGAGAGGTCCTGGCCTCCGCTCCTCTCCTAATACGCTGACTAACGCATTTCTTGCTGTGTGGCCACATTTCCCAAATTATAATGTGTTGCCGCGACAACCAGCGCTGGTCAACGTGGTAGTCTTACTGCTGGCCGGAGTAATCATCGCCTTTAGCCTGGGTTGGATGGGTGGCGTTCTGGGTTCTATTCGCAACCGGGCGAAGATGGCAAAGAGAAAGCATCCGTAGCGGTACAACTCCACACTTGACTACGTAGAACTGTAGTGCTATTCTCGATCTCGCATAGCATTACCTGAAGATCCTGGAAATACACTTTCAAAAGAAAGTAGGCTACATATTTGACTACTCACGAACAGACTAATCAAACAGATAGACTCGCGATAACTCCTCCACAGGAGACGTTATCTATCACAGACCTGGCTCAGGCGCTTGGTACAGAGCTAAGCATCAGTAGTGCGCAGATTGCACGTACGATTGCTTTGTTGGACGAGGGCAATACTGTGCCCTTTATTTCACGTTATCGTAAAGAAGTGACTGGTAGCCTGGATGAAGTACAGATCCTGGCGATTGCTGATAGAGCGGCGGCGCTACGTGCTTTACATGAACGCAAACTGGATGTGCATCGTTTGATCGAGACACAGGGTAAGTTGACGCCGGAACTGGCAGCTTCGATTGCCACCGCGACAACATTGCAAGAAGTCGAGGACCTCTACCTGCCCTATCGTCCGAAGCGCAAAACGCGTGCGAGTGTAGCACGCGAGAAAGGACTTGCTCCCCTGGGGGACATTATCCTGCAACAGCCCGAATTACGTGGTGACGTGGATGCTATTCTGGAGCAACATGCCCTACCTTTCCTGAATGCTGAGAAGGGTGTTGATACCAGTCTGGAGGCGTATGCCGGCGCCTGCGATATTGCCGCTGAGGTGATTGCTGAAGACGCAAATGTACGTGGTAGTGTGCGTACCTCGTTCTTCAGAAGTTCGACGTTGGGAGCAAAAGTGGTCGATGCCGAAAAGCTGGCCGAGAAAGATCCTAATGGTGTCTACCAGCTCTACTACGATTTCAATGAAAGTGTGACGAAACTTGTTCCACATCGCGTCCTGGCCCTCAATCGTGCTGAGCGCGAAGAGGTACTGCGTGTCAGTATCTCTCTTCCTTATGAGCAGGCGCAATCCCGCATCACGCAGCACTATCCTGTCAAAGCAACCTCGCCCTTCGCCAGACTCCTGTCCGATGCGATGGAGGATGGCTACAAACGACTCCTGGCTCCCGCGATGGAGCGCGAGGTCCGTGTAGAACTCACACGCCAGGCAGAGGAGCACGCTATCAATATCTTTGCCACGAATCTGCGTAATCTGCTGCTACAGCCGCCCCTGCGCGGCAAAAAGGTGCTGGGCATCGATCCAGGTTTTCGCACGGGCTGCAAGCTCACAGTCGTCGATGAAACAGGCAAATATATTGTTTCTGACACGATGTACCTTCACCAGTCAGACAGGGCGATACAGCAATTGCGTAAGTTGCTGGCGCAGTACAATATTACCGTTGTCGCGATTGGCAACGGGACCGCCTCGCGCGAAACGGAGCAACTAGTGGCGAATCTGATCCGTGATCTTGAACAGGAGACTGGCGAAGAGGGCAAGATCGGTTATGTTCTCGTCAATGAGGCTGGCGCGTCGGTCTATTCAGCATCCGAGGCAGCACGCCAGGAATTTCCAACTCTGGATGCCACACAGCGCGGTACGATCTCTATCGCACGACGCTTGCAGGACCCGTTGGCCGAACTGGTGAAGATCGATCCCAAGGCCGTCGGCGTGGGACTCTACCAGCATGATGTGGATCAGAAAGAGCTGGCGGCGATGCTTGATCGTGTCATCGTCTCATGTGTCAACTTTGCAGGCGTCGAGGTCAATTCGGCTTCCGCGGCTTTGCTGAAACATGTGTCGGGTATTAATACGCGCGTTGCCAATGCGATTGTGAAGTATCGCGAAGAGCATGGACCCTTCAAGTCGCGTGAAGAGCTGCAGAAGGTATCGGGTCTCGGTCCCGCAACCTTTGTCCAGGCGGCAGGTTTCCTTAAGGTCGCCAACGGCAGTGAACCTCTGGATAATACCTTTATTCACCCTGAGAGTTATAATGCGGCACGAACTCTGCTGACTATGCTCCCCAGCAGTGATGATAAGCATGCACGACCGGCTGAGCGTATCGCGAAGTTCCGCCAGCTCATCAAGCTGCAGAACAGCCTGGGTCGTAGCACGAACCGCAACCGCTCAGGTAGCACTGGCGGAGATGGAGAACAGATCGCCTGGGCTGATCTTGCACAGAAGGTTGGCGTCGGTCTCCCCACACTCAATGATATCCTGGAAAATCTGGAGAAGCCCGGCCTGGACCCGCGTGATGCGCTGCCAGCGCCTATTCTACGCCACGATGTACTGAAGATAGAAGATCTGCAAACAGGCATGATCCTGCAAGGCACTGTACGCAACGTGGTAGACTTCGGTGCCTTTATCGATATAGGTGTCAAACAAGATGGCCTGGTGCACGTGTCAGAGATGGCAGACCGTTTCATCAAAGATCCACTGAGCATTGTAGCTGTCGGCCAGGTAGTCCAGGTACGTGTACTCAAGGTTGATCTACTGCGCGGTCGTGTACAGTTGAGTATGCGTGGTATTCAATAGAGCGGAATTCTTTGTAGCAATTGAAAAGTACAGTTTTGAGCGTTACCTATCGGTACACACCTTCAAATTCAACCAGGAATGGGAATGGCTCTGCCTAGCTTTTGTGGTGAGCTACTCTTTCGTAGACGATTAGGAGGCAGACGAGGAGAAGGAGGCCAGGAAGACAAAAAACCAGAATCATAGGAAGATAAAAACTCGTGAATGGAGCTGGGGGGTTGAAGATGCTGTCTCCTATACTTTGCCAAACAACACTGATGATCAGGCCGACGACGTTGATGACAACCAGAGAAAGAAGAGCGCCTCTTGTAGTGTAGTGACCGCGTGTTCTGACAAAAGCCAGGCCAGCAATGAAGCCGAAGATGGCATACGTGATGTATCCATACCAGGAATTGAAAGAAGCGGAGAGAGTGCTCGATAAGACGTTGCCAAGCAAGTTTCCAAAGGTTGCAATCGCAAACCCAACCCAGGGGCCAGATCTGGCTGCAAAGATGGCAGGGATGATCAGACTCAAACCCAGCACGATGTTAAGAAGGCTAAAGCCAATAGCCCCAAACAGCCAGAAAGTCTGGTACTGTGGGGAGCTAAAACCATCGTTAGAAGCCGCAACGAATAAGAGATCAAGAAGATAACTGACAAAGCCGAAGAAAGCAATGCCCACTATCATTGCTAGTATCTGCTGGCTCCCAATGCTCCATGCGCTTCCCTGCGAAGCCAGAAGAGTAGGTACTCTGGACTGCTGATGAAGCATTTGTGATCCATGCTCCTTTTGTGGAGAAAATGATGATGCTGGCGTTTCTACAGGCAGTGTTGAAGCAACTGATGGCGTCGGGGATGCCTCTGGCTGTATTGATGTGGACGCAGGCATCGATATCTCCTCGGGTTGCGCTTGAGAGTTCGACTGAGCCGTCAGAGGGGCTAGTGGTGAGTCAGGTCGTGAGACCAATACCGTCGGCTCTGCTGATTGGCTAGCCTGTTCCAATGCGCGGGCGAATGCCTGGACGCTCGCGAAGCGCTGCTTTGGATCTTTAGCGAGTGCAAGGGCGATCACGTGTGCAACCTGCGGCAAGATCTCCGGTACTTTCTCACTCAAGGGAGGAAGTGGCGCAAAGAGATGCTGCGTGCACACTTCAGTGAAAGAGCCATGAAAAGGACGATTGCCACTGAGCCATTCATAGATGACAATCCCCAGAGAATACTGGTCGGAAGCCGGGCGTGCTTTGCCCTGAATCTGTTCAGGCGACATGTAGCCAACCGTTCCAGCGACATCCTGCGTACTCTGGTAACGGGAACTCTGCGCGATGAGAGCCACACCGAAATCGCTGAGCAAGACCTCGTCGCGCTTTCCCAACAACATATTCTCTGGTTTGATATCACGATGGATCACCTTTTCGTCATGGGCATAGTGTAAGGCATCAGCAAGTTGTTTGACATAAGAAATGACAAGAGCGAGGGGCAGTTGTGTTCCTCTGGGATGACGCTGGCGCAAAGTGCCATTGGGAGCATAATCCATCACCAGAAAGGGAATTTCCCCGTCCAGGCCGAAATCCATAACCCGTACGATATGTGGATGAGAGAGATGCGCGATCATTTGAGCTTCCTGGAGAAAACTGTTCATGTCTTGTGCAGTAGAGAGGCGAGTCTGGAGGACTTTGACTGCCACCTGAGTTTTGAGGTAGATGTGCTCTGCAAGGTAGACTTCGGCAAAAGCACCTCCCCCTAGAAGCTGAACAATGGTATAATTGCCAAGTTTCTGTCCTATGCGATCCGCCATGCTTACACCCGCCTTTCGGTACCCATGCCTCTTCGACTCTGGGCAATGGTTGCGTCTTCCCTGTGGTCTGGAGAAAGTACTACAGGTCGAAGAGTGTTCTACACCCATTCATTATAGCTGGAGTTGAGCGAGAGTTCCTGCTTCATTGCAACATACCAACATATAGCCATCGATGAGAGTCTATCAGAAAACCGAACTGTTGTCCAGATAAGCAAACTCACTTAATCGTATTTGCAGTTTGTTCTTTTCAAGAATAGAATAAGTTGTGACCGGGTTGTATGTCTATGGTCCTGCTTGCAATGACCACTTCGATTGCACTACTATCCTTTGTGTCCTTATTAATAGTATTGTCTGTCCTATAAAACATAAAGGAGTTGCCTCATGCCAGGTGCATTTCGTCTCGGCAGTATTGCTGGTGTTGATGTTTATGTCAACTATAGCTGGCTGATCATCCTGGTCCTTTTGACGGTCTCTACTGCTATTGGTTGGTTTCCCGCGACGTATCCGGGCTATTCATTTGCTCTATACCTGCTATTAGGCTTGATCGCGGCACTGCTCTTTCTCTTCTCAGTGCTCCTGCATGAACTGTCCCATTCGCTGGTTGCACGGGCGCGTGGTCTGGAAGTGAAGAATATTGTGTTGTACGTCTTTGGTGGTATATCGAATATTGAGCAAGAGCCACAAAGTCCTGGTATCGAGTTCCAGATGGCGTTTGTAGGGCCACTTACCAATCTTATCCTGGGCGCGTTGTGTTATCTTTTGCTCTTGCCATTCAGAGGTGTTCATTCACCGGTCGCGGCTATTCTATCATATCTTGCAGTATCCAACGTTCTACTCGGCATCCTCAACCTGGTCCCTGGCTTTCCTCTCGATGGTGGACGCGTGTTGCGCTCGATTGTGTGGCGTGTGACGGGCGATACGAACAAGGCTACCCGTGTCACAACGACCGTTGGTATCGTGATTGCATACATCTTCATTTTTCTTGGTATCTGGTTATTCTTTGCCGGTGATACGCTGGATGGTATCTGGCTGGGCTTTATTGGCTGGTTTTTATTGAGTGCAGCACAATCTGCCCGTACCCAGGCGACACTGGAGACGACCTTCCGTGGCGTGACCGTTGAGCAGGTGATGAATCGCAATCCAACGACTGTTCCTTCCAATGTCTCTTTGCAGAAGCTGGTAGATGATTACTTTCTTCCACAGGGATTACGCTCTGCCCTGGTAATGCAGGGCGAGCAATTGGGGGGCCTGATTACGCTGAGCGATATTCGCCATGTGCCCCGCGATGAGTGGAGCCAGACACCCGTTGGCTTCGCTATGATCCCTGTAGACAGATTACACGTAGTCACACCAGAACAGGACCTGCGCGATGTCTTGCCCTTGATGAGTGCCCAGGATGTCAACCAGCTCCCCGTTGTGCAGGATGGCCGTCTTGTGGGCGTACTGAGCCGCGACGCTATTATACGGGCTTTACAGGTACGGCAAAGCCTTGGCCTGGATAAACGGGCATCATAACCCGAGATGAGAGTGTCTATTAGATAGTGTATCCAGTGCCATAACTCCCAACGTAATAAGAGTGCAGACCAATGAATCTTTATCGTGGAAAAACTCTCACAGCCCTGAAAATTGTGATGTTTCACATTGTTTCAATATGATCATCCGTGTATAATGGTTTTTGTATAAACGTCCTGGTATAATCTGTTTCAGTGAGAAAAAAGTACTGAGTTTACAGCGCTTCCCCATGATAAGCTGTACACTGTTCTCTGTGTCCATCAGAGCAATGCCTGTTTTTCTTGTTTAACGCTATTATAATGGTCTTTTTCCTGTTTTTATCGCAGGAAGGATAATCAGTGGGCATTCTTTCGAGAGGTGACAGAAAGAAATCAGGGGAGCATTATAGAGCTCATGCCTATGGGCTGTTATAACTGTGGAGGAATGCTACTGGTCGGGTAGGATAAAAATGCAGAAATGGGTCATGCACGAAAGAGACTCCTTCAGTCCCTTCGGAGATCTTTGTGTTTTCCCGTGCAACAGGGGTCAACGGTATGGTTGTATCTGTGTGACCTTTTTCAGGCGAGGTGAATGATGGACGACAAGGCTGGTCGCCGTGTTAAATCAACGGCATATGGGCGGCGATTAAAACAGGCAATGAACGGACGTAATGTCTGGAAATTTCTGAAAACTCAAAAAAACTCACTAATCACATGTGCTATGCTTCTTCTCCTGGTAGTGCTGTTGTTTGGCGTCTTTAGCCAGTTACAGCCTCCCTCGACGAATGTGACGCCTAATGGTGTAACTGTAATAGACTATAGTACATTTGTCCAGCAAGTAAAGTCTGGCAATGTGCTGGCAACAACGATTCGAGGCACTGAGATTAATGGATTGCTGCAAAATCCTTTATCACTGAATACTGCGTCTACTCCGACTATAAAACCGGTTAATCTATCAGCTCAACCATATGCTGCGGACTATACAGCATGGAGTCACTATGTGAGTTCAGGGTATACCAGTGCTACTGGCACTCCTCCGGTGAATATCGCACGTGTTGTCTATACCCATATGCCTGTGGGCGGCGATGCGTCCTTGACGGGCCTTCTGATAGGAAATCATGTCGCTGTTAGTACGCTGCCACCTTCTCAGGGAGCAGCCTGGATATCGGCACTCTGGCGCCTTGCTCCGTTTGTCGTTATGGCGGTGATTCTCCTGATCTTCATGGCTTCTCGCAATAACCCACGTCCGAATCGTACGGTTGACGATCGTATGTCACAGATGAGTAAAAGCCGCGCGCGTCGCTTTGTGCGTCCTGGCGAGGCAGGAAATAAGCAGCCAGAGGTGAAAAGGCCAATTATGGTCTCCAGAACCGGGACGAGTGCGAAACCTCCGGTTCCCCGTGTTAGCCTGGAGCCGCCTGTTACGTTTGCTGATGTGGCTGGAATCGATGAAGTTCGTGCCGAACTGGAGGAGATTGTGCAGTTTTTGCGCAGCCCGGAACGCTTTGATCGTCTGGGTGCACGTATTCCACGTGGTGCTCTGCTGGTTGGCCCTCCGGGAACTGGCAAGACATTGCTGGCAAAGGCGGTTGCTGGTGAGGCAGATGTATCCTTCTTCAGCATAAGTGCGTCCGAATTTGTCGAGATGTTTGTTGGTGTGGGCGCAAGTCGCGTGCGTGATCTCTTCAACCAGGCTCGCCAGTCTGCCCCATGCGTCATCTTTATCGACGAGATTGACGCCGTTGGTCGCAAGCGCTCTATGCGCATATCCGGTAACGATGAGCGCGATCAGACGCTCAATCAGTTGCTGGTCGAACTTGATGGTTTCGATGCGCGCAAGGCTGTGGTGGTGATGGCTGCTACGAACCGTGTCGATATCCTGGATAAGGCTCTATTGCGCCCCGGTCGCTTTGATCGCCATATCACTGTTTCCATGCCTGATCGCGTAGGTCGTGAGGCTATCCTGAAGGTTCACTCGCGCAATACTCCTTTGCACGAAGATGTGAACCTGGAGCGCCTGGCCCGTCTGACGGTGGGTATGAGCGGTGCTGATCTGGCAAACCTGATCAACGAAGCTGCACTCTCTGCCGCGCGCAAGGATATGGAGAAGATCGATCACGAGTGCTTCGAAGAGGCACTGGCCCGTATCCAGCTTGGCGCACTACGCCCACTGATTATGAGTGAACGAGAGCGCCGCATCATTGCCTATCATGAGGGTGGTCATGCACTCGTGGCCTATCACCTGCCGGAAGCCGATACTGTCAATCGCGTCACGATTCTGCCTCGTGGTCAGAGCCTGGGCGTTACACACTTTACTGCCGAAGAAGATCGCTACAACTACAGCCGTCATACGCTCATGGCACGTATTGCTGTTGGCCTGGGCGGTCGTGTCGCGGAAGACTTGACCTTCGGTGCCGACCATGTTACGACTGGCGCTGAAAACGATCTCCAGGTTGTGACAGATCTTGCCCGCCGTATGGTTACCCGCTGGGGTATGAGTGAACAGGTCGGTGTCGTCTTTGCCGACAACCGTGCCGAGGGTGAATATGCACTCACTATGCGCCGTATCGACCCTCAAGACCTGCAAGCACGCACCCTGGCTGTCGATGCCAATGGACAGATAGTACTCAACGGCGAGTTGCCGCAACGCTACCAGTTCGCTATGTCAGCATCCACTCCACAAAATACCAATGGCGTCATGCTCAATGCCGTTATTGACGCCGAAGTGCAGCGCATTCTCAATGAAGGACGCGACATGGCCCGTAACTTGCTAACCGAACACTACGACCAGCTCACTCTCCTGGCCGATACCCTGATGGAGCGTGAACAGCTCGATCGCAAGCAGTTTGAAGCACTGCTGAAAAGTGGGGGGCTTGAGTAGTTCGTGCTGGAATGTCTGTGAAGCTTTGTCCTAAAGAGGACCTTTCATCCAGAAAGGGTCCTCTTTAGCCCTGAGCCTACTATGGCGTCGATGCAGGTTCCGGAGTCGGCTGAGTCGATAATACTAATGGAGATCGTGGTGCTTGCGAGAAATCGAAATCCGCGAGCAGATTCCCCAATTGCGATGCATTTTCACGTACATCAGGTCGTGGATCAGGCCGACTATCTGTCTTAGGGTCTAATCGTTGACCGCCCAGAAAATCGTCTTCGATAAACTTCAGGTACGCATCAAAGCTCAATGTCTGCTGATCGATATAGCCCTTCTTCGCGTAGGGACTGATGACTATGCCAGGCACACGCAGACCGTAACCATTCTCATCGACCTTTGGCGGAACGACATGGTCATAGAAGCCACCCCAGTCATCCCAGGCTAAAAAGATCGCTGTACTGTTCCAATCTGGCCCTTGCATGACCGCGTTGATAACGCCTGTGACATACGATTGACCAGCGCTCACCAACGCTGGCGGATGCTCGCTTATCTTACCATTCGGTATCACCCAGGAGACGGCGGGCAGAGTTCCTTTTTTGGCCGCTGTATAGAAATTCGTTGTAGGCTGAATATTGCCGAGTTGCCCATCCTGCTTGACGGTATCAAAACCTGGTAGCGGATTCCAGATGCATCGTCATTCTCACTCCCAATTCAT
>WNGD01000429.1_pt1 | contig 80413 bp, 78 predicted proteins | sample 5400671 | NCBI WGS metagenome assembly WNGD01 (sample SAMN13153369, study PRJNA577476) | soil metagenome | isolation source: 40 cm soil or saprolite under grassland replicate 2 | place: USA:California | collected 2016-06-15
CCCTCACTGGGGTTTTGTTGCCGCCAGGTATTCCAGGCATTTGTCCCTTGCTTGATAAGCTCTAGCAGTTGCTGCTTTCCCATGTTCTTTTCCCTCCGGAAACAAATCTTTAGTAGAGGTTGGAAGGCAATTCCTTCATCAAGGATACGTCCTATCAAGGGAAAAGGTGACATGATTGACCTTGCCTCACTAAGGAGTAGAGTTATCCACAGGTTATCCACATCAGCAGTAGCAGACGACATGCCAGAGACAAAATGGTTGAGGAGCGAAAGAACGCAAAGGCAGCCCCTGACTCCGCGAGCCCTATCCCGCCGCCATGAGCACAGTGATGCTCAACGCGAGCCGAGTTCTTTTCCCTGTTGCGCGTCCATATTGCGATAGCGGTAGACATCGCTCCCCAGTTGCCCGTATTTCCACTGGGAGCCGAAAAGGCCAACCGGGATGTATTGCTGGATAGGAGGATTCGATGAGGTGGAAACCCTCGCATGAGAACGCCCCCCTCCCAGAATGGAGACAATGCTGAGGATGAGGACCACTCCCCTGAGCACCGGTAGAGCCTCCTCAGTCGCTCGAACTGCTGTGGTTTTCGTCACAACGGCGATCCGCTGCTGTATGCCCTCTTCCAGACTCAGGCCGCTCACAGCTTCCCGGCGCAGGCGCAAGTTCTCTACCTTGAATGATCCCATGAGCTTGGATTCTACCTCACCGACGTTTCGCCAGGGGGTATAGACACAGGTGCCGCTGCTGCTGTAGAGCAGCCCCTCGGACGCGGTGAGCATGAACGTGTTCACGGTTACTAAACACAAGAGCGCTCCCAGGGCCAGGACAAAGAGCGAAATCATCAGGAGAAAGAACGACAAAGAGGCGGCCCCCTTCGCCGTCGAGGAAGTGGCTTGACAGAGCGTGATAACCCAGAGAAAAGCCACCACACCCGCGCAAACCAGCAGAGGTGAGAGGCGATACAGCCATGATGCACGATAGATGGTTGGTGAGGTAAACAACCCTTCTTTGATTTTCATATTATGCCCCTTCTGTTCAAATTGAGCGAAGGTGACCAACAAGTGCAAACAGAGAGCATATCTATTTGACAGTCAATACCATTAACTTCTGTTATCGCTGGTTTACATTGGAGAACGACAAAACCTACTACACCCACTACTCCTACTACTCCCACGCGCCAATCTTCACGTAGCCCTTCAGCAGATCGCGGGCGATGATGAAATGCTGGATCTCGTCGGTTCCTTCGTAGATACGTGTCACCCGTAAATCGCGATACCAGCGCTCGATGGGCATTTCGCGGGTATAGCCCATGCCGCCATGAATTTGCATCACGCGATCGACCACCCGGTTTGCCATATTCGAGCCATACAGCTTCGCTATGCTTGCCTCGTGACGGTTATCTACCTTCTGATCGGCCTTCCACGCCGCGTGGAGCGCCAGCCACTTCGTGGCCTCGATCTCCACTTTGGAATCGGCGAGCATCCACTGGATAGCCTGGCGATCGGCAATGGGATGACCGAAGGTCACACGCTGCCTGGCATACTCCACTGCCATCTGGAGTAAACGCTCCGCCGTGCCGACGCAGCGAGAAGCGATCAACCAGCGTCCCTGTCCAATCCATTGCATTCCCAGCGAGAAGCCCTCTCCCACCTCGCCGAGGACGTGGTCCTCAGGTACGCGCACATTCTCAAAGAACAACTCGGCAGGTGACCACCCACCCATTGTCGGCACCGGGCGCGAGGTCCAGCCCAGCGCCCGGTCGACCAGGAAGCAGGTCACGCCGCCATTCTGGGGTGGTTTGCTGCGGTCGGTGACGGCAAACACCATGGCAAAGTCTGCCTCGTTGCCGCCCGTGATGAAGACTTTCTGGCCATTGAGCACCCAGTACTTGCCATCCTTGACGGCGCTCGAGCGGATAGCCGAGGGATCGGAACCGGCTCCCGGCTCGGTGAGCGCAAAGCACGAGTGTCGCTTGCCTTCAATCGTAGGGATCAGGTACTCTTGCTTCTGCTGCTCGTTGCCAAGATAGAGGATGTTATCAGCACCACCGCCAAAAGAAAATGGGACGAGCGTTCGCCCCATCTCCATTGCAATCAGAGCCGTCATTACCGCTCCCAGGTTCGCCCCACCGTACTCCTCGGGGGTATTGATGCCCCAGAAGCCCATTTCTTTCGCCTTCATCTGGAGCGAATGGTACAGGCCCGGCTCTATGCCCGTAGGATACTTGCCTTCGCTTTGCAGCACCTCGTTCTCAAGTGGCATCAATTCGCGCTCAACGAAACGGCGTACAGTCTGCTGAACCATCTTTTGTTCGTCTGTGAGGGAGAAATCCAATCGCGGCCTCCTTTTGGGAAAGGTGAGACAATCATAGGCATATTGTAACACACCTTTTAGTGGGAGTCTGTTTATTGCCTCACTGGCTCGTATCAATAAGATGCAACAGCACTTGCAAGCGAAAGGGCTTCTGCAAGACATGTACCTGGGGATAGCGCGCCTGGATATCCTGCAAGGTGTTCCAACTTGTTGCGGAGATCACGATAAGCGGGAGTTGCTGTGTGGAGGCATTCTGCTGGAGAGCCTCTATGACCTGCTGGCCAGTCATAGTTCCAGCTAGCGTGAGGTCAATGATCAGCAGGTCATAGGGTAGTGGGGGAGGCGCATTTTGTGCTGCAAAGAGTGTCTGTAGGAACGTAGAGCCATCAGCATAGGTGTGAACGGTATGCCCTGCCATGTTCAGGGCAATTGTCAAATAATCAGCGATGTCTGCATCATCCTCAAGGAGTCCAATCTTCATCTATCTTTCCCTTCCATCCAATAGCAGAGTAGCTTTTACGAGAAGAACAGAGCATTCCTCTCGTTGTAGCTTACCTAGTAAAACGAGCGAGGACGATAGTATAACAAAGCTAGCAATCAAGCGGGACTATTAGTACAGATGTTTTGTTGAGGGAGAGCGGGTACGCTTCCCGCCCATGTGATATACTACGTGTAATTCCAATGGCAGCTAATTACCTGTTCAGAAAGGAACGTTTCCAATAGATGAGTAACCAGCAGAACCTTCCAAGCAACTATTTCTATCACCGCTTATCCAATGGAATAGAAATGATTGGCCAGTATATGCCCAGCCTTAGCTCGATCACCTTTGGTTTCCAGCTCGATGCTGCCGTGATAAACGAGCCAGAAGAGAAACAGGGCCTGGCGCACCTGTTTGAATACATGATTTTCCAGGGAACCCAGCTCAAAGATGCACGCGCGCTGAACGAGGCATTTGAATCCCTGGGCGCGCGTAAAGGGGCCAGCACAGGCTTAGAAACCGCGCAAGTATGGGCGCAGATTGTCAACACCAAATTCGATGCCACTCTTGAACTCGTTCACGAACTCTTGCTGATGCCTACCTTTCCCGGGGATGAATTAGAGCAAATGCGCAGCATTATCTTGCAAGAGATTCGCCGCCGCGACGATGAGCCGATGAGCCGCATTTTTGACCTGGCGCGAGCGAATTTCTATCGCGGCACATCCTTTGGACGACTCGTGCTGGGCACTACGGACAGTGTGAATCAACTGCAACAACAGGACTTGAAAAACTTCTGGGCAGATCGCTATCAGCCTGATAACGTCCTTTTCTCGATTGCAGGCAAGTTCGATTGGGAACACGTTGTTGAGCGCATGCAGGCGTTATTTGGTGATTGGAGCGGGCACGCGGAGCCTTCACCGGAACAGCAACCACAACCCAGGCCCAGCATAGAGCTTGAACATCAAGAGGGGAAGCAAGAACACCTGGGCCTGATGGTACCCTTCCCCAACTATACCGATCTCGACTATTATGCTGCCCAGGTATTGAGCGAGGTGCTGGGTGGAAATATGGCCTCGCGGCTCTTCGTGGAGGTACGTGAGAAACGCGGCCTCGTCTACAGCGTCTCTGCCGGCCTCTCGAGTAACAAACCTATTGGAGCCTTGCGCATTTATGCCGGCACGACTCCTGAGCAGGGACACGAGTGCCTGCAAGTGATCGTTGACGAACTGCGGAAATTGCAAGAGGAGGGCATCACGGCCGATGAATTGGAGCGCGCCAAAGTCCAGTTGAAGAGCGAAAATGTGATGCGCGGTGAAGGCTCCGGCGCACGCATGGGTGCGATTGCTCGCTCCTGGTGGTACGAGCGCAGGATGCGTACCATTCAGGAAGTAAAGGAGGCCATAGACGCGGTCACCGGGGAAGAGGTATTGAATGTACTGCGTCGCTTCTCGCCGCTCGATCCACTTACGGTCGCCGCTATTGGCCCACTTGACCGCGATACCCTCGTCGGCGATACCCTGTAGCCCTTGTCCCAGGAGCGGGCGGCCATAAAGGCCCTCCCCTACTGAATCGGGGACTGGCTTCTGCGGTTGATGCCTATTGGGCGCCTTACCTGGTTACGGTGTGGTTTACCTTGCTCTCCTCCGTTTCAAGTTCGCTGAGGCGCGCCCATAACGAATGCAATTCTTCTTCAAGGACCGCCTTCATGCCGCGCTGGTAGTCCGCGCTGGCATCAGGTGTGCCGTCGATCTCTGCAAGGCGAGTTTCCAGTGTGTGGGCCCGCTGGCGCAGGTAAAGTTGCTCAGCGGGGAGCTGAGTATATTGCTGGCCGTCCCCGCTCTCCCAGGCAAGCTGTACATCCTGCTGTGAGTTTTTAGCGCGCTCTTGACCGGCAGGTCTGGGCACAGCAGGGGACGGGAGGGCTGTCGCGTTCTCGCTGGGAAGCTGACTTTCCGGCTCAACGGTATTTGGTTCCTCCAGGGGGGCCTGCTGCACCGTGGTGCGACCGCTACCCAACATTGTCCTGGATTCACCACCGCGGGCCACGAGGACAATCAGTAAAACATCTACTATCAGGAAGGCTACGAGCCCCCAGAGAATCAGACTACTCATTAAACCATCCTCTCAGACCTATTAGTGGACTGTTACGGTTCAATTGATGGATGAGGCAGTCCCTCCTCCAGGGCTACCATAAGTGTTCCCCAGACAGGGTTCCGCAAGGGTCGCCGCCCAGAGGCGTTCCCTGAAGCCCTGCTGTCATCCCTTCGCTCTGCTCAGGATCTGCGCGATGCCCGACCAGAGATCCTTCGCTCTGCTCAGGATGACAGATTTTGCAACGAAAGAATATCTTGCTCGGCAGCATAGCCAGCCAGAGATCCTTCCCCTTCGCTACGCTCAGGGCTTCGGCTCATGCGCTCAGGATGACAGATGGCGGGCGGGGCAGCCCCATTGGCGTTCACTGAAGCACTTGAACACAGGTACTTCTTGGCTTCAGTGAACGCCAATGGGGTCGCCCCCACATTTCTCCTCATCACATCAAGCTGATAGAACACTGGTTCTCAATGCAGGTGGATTGTCACTGTTGCGCTCATGCCAGGCATAAGCGTCTTACCGGCGTTGCCATCGAGCGTGATGATTACCGGGATGCGCTGGCCGACCTTGGTAAAGTTGCCACTGGCATTGTCCTGCGTCGGCAGCAGCGAGAACTGGCCGGCTGTCGCATTGACAATCTGGTTCACGTGACCTGTGAAGCTGGTGCCGCTGTAGGCATCTACCTTGATGTCCACGGACTGCCCGGTGGAGACGTTGTCCAGCGCTCCCTCGTCAACATAGGCAGTAATGGTTACATTGCTTAGATCGGTCTCCTGGGCTAAAGGTACACCAGGAGTAACGACCTGTCCAACCACGGCCGGCACCTGCAGGATGGTCCCAGCGATGGGCGCCGTCAGGTTGAGCGAGGTTGTGCCGCCCTTGTTGTCGCTCACATTGATTGTACCAATGGTCTGGCCGCCGCTCACGCGGTCGCCGACCTTCACCGCCAGGCTGTTCAGTGTGCCAGGTGCCGTGGTTGTGATGTTCACTATGTTGCCGGTCACCTGGGCATCATCGGTCGAGTAGAAGTTGTAATTGTTGTAAATCAAGTAAGCAACTATGCCGCCAATGGCAATCACAGCCAGAAGAATAAGAGCCTCGACGATAATCACACGACGCATATGAGCGTATCCTTTCTTGTATCTATTATGCTGGTTAATCTACCAGCGCCATTTCCCGGGTCTTGCCTGCCTCTTCGGGGCTACCCGGCCTGCCAGCTTCCTGGATCACCTTCGGGCGCCCGCGCAGGAACAACGCAATGATGATGCCGGGCACAGCGATGGCTGCGGCCAGCAGGTAGGTATCATCAAAGGCCATTACTGTCGCCTGCTTTTGTATCTGGAATGACAGGAGGTTCAGCGCTGTTATGTGCGCACTGATGGCGTTGTAGCCACGCGCCTCTAGACCCAGCATAACCCGCGTGACAAAATTTGCCGCCGGTGAGAAAATGCTGGCCTGCTCAGCCAGGTGTGCGAAATGCGTTGGTATGCGGTTCTGCACGTAAGTCGCCAGCGCGGCCGTGCCCAACGACGCGGCTACCTGGCGCATCACATTCACCAGCGAACTGGCACGAGGCAGGGCATCGCGTGGCACATTATACAACGCCACTACATTGGATGGCTGCAGGGTAAACGCCAGCGCCACGCTTCTGGAGATGAGCAGGAACTGTAACCCCCAGAAGGTTGTGTACAGGCCGAGGTGGGACAGGCCATAGGAGGCCAGCGCAAGCGCAATTGTCCCGACCAGGATTACCCACTTAGCCCCGATGCGGTCAACTAGAAGGCCGCTGATGGGTAAGATCAAGGCTGTAGTCAGGGCCGCGGGAAGCAGCCAGAGACCGGTCTCGAACGGCGAGAGCCCGCGCAGTTCCTGTAAGAAGAGTGACAGCAGGAACAGGGCTCCAAACAGGCTGACCTGCAAGATCCAGGTGATCAGGTTGCCGCTGGTGAAGCTCCAATCCTTGAAAAGTCGTAGATCCAGCAGCGGTGACTCCGCAGTCAGCTCGATGAACGCGAAGATGAGCAGGCTGATGACGCCGACGCCGATAAACGCCAGAACCTTGAGCGAGGTCCACCCATCGGTCGAGGCATCCGAGATGCCGTAGAGCAGCGTGCCAAAGCCAATGGTCGAAAACACGAACCCGCGCCAGTCAAAGGGTCCCAGGTGGGGCGAGCGCCGCTCGCGCAGCAAAAACCACGATATCAGGAAACCAATGATGCCGATGGGCACGTTGATGTAGAATATCAAACGCCAGTCGCCGTATTGCACAATATAGCCGCCTAATGTCGGGCCAAGCGCCGGGGCAAGCAGTATCGGCACTCCCAGCACCGCCGAAGCCATACCACGTTGTTGGGGGGGAAAGGCGGCGAAAATCATCGCTGTAGCCAACGGCAGCAGAGCGCCACCGCCTAATCCTTGCAGGATACGGAAGAAGACGATGCTTGAAGCGCTCCATGAAAGGCCACACAGTATCGACCCGGCGGTGAATAGCAGCAGCGCCGTCATATAGATGCGCTTAATGCCGAAGCGGTCTGCGAGATAGCCTGCCAGCGGGACGCTCACTGCCAGCGAGAGCAAATAGGCCGTTACCACCCACTGGATCTGGTTCAGGTCGGCGCCGAAGACCGCCTGCAGCTTTGCCAGGGCGATGTTGACTATGGTAGCGTCCAGGACACTCATGAAAATGCCAAAGACGACTGCTACCACAACCAGCCATTTGTATGGTATTCCACCCCGCCCGACTTCATCGTTATAAGCAGAGCTTACGGCAGGGTTATAGGTCCTACCGCTTCCCCCTGGTCCGCTTATGGCGTGCCCTGTGTTATTTGTGGGCTCTGTAGTCATGAGCTCAGTCTCTTTCTTTAGTCTTACTCTTCAATAGCATGCAGTGGAGGAAAGGGGCAGCGCGCCGCCAGTTCAGGCCGGCTCTGGATGAGCGTGCGCTGCAACTCCATCAGGCTGCTCACAAGTGCTACACGGGGCTCGTGATCCATTGAACTAAGGACATCTTGCAGGTGATGGAATAATGGAGCCGCGCACTTCTGAGCCGCCTCGCTTCCCGTGGATGTCAGGCGAATGACGAAGCGACGCTTATCCTCGGGATCCAGCTCGCGCGTAATATAACCCTGGCGCTCCAAACCGGCCAGTAGTGTACTGACCGTATTACGTGTCACCGCCAGGTGACCACTCAACTCCGAGGGATTTAGCCCTTCGTGGCCTTCTTCCTGCATGGCTCTCAGCCACAACAAAATGAATAGTTTCGACCACGAAAGACCCGCGGGCCGCAGGTACTCGTCAGCCGCTATCATCAGCAGGCCATGTGTGAAGCCTAGCTCGCGAACAACGCGGATGGAGCTGAGATCCACCTCTGGATAGTGATTGAGGAGGCTCTTGAGCATCAGGTTCTTGAACGGTATACTATCGCCATAGGCGGGGAAACCAAACTCCTTCCTGTGACGAGCGATCTGGTCCTCAAGATCGCGCTCTGTGCTGGCCTCACTGCTTTCTTTCGCCATCGCTAATACCCCCCTCTTCCTCCTCAAGTACAATGTACAATGTTTCGTAGTGTTATTATACGGGGCCGAATTATCACTTGTCAATATTATCTAGAAGGGTACGGTCCATGTTGTCAGCCATTGCCGGGTGTGGTGATCGCGTAGACGAATAATCGCCTGGTGGCGATAAAGCCATACTGCGAACGTCGCCAGCATATCGGGTGTATCGGGGTAGTACTCCAAGGTAACACGATCAGTGCTTATACGCGGTCCGCAGTGCCTGCCCGTATACCAGGGACACATGAGATTGACATGAGTTACCGGGTGATTGCCCAGCGTCTCGGTAAACACCAGTTGAGGCGAGCCCCAGCCCGAGTGCGTGTGCCCACTAAAGTAGAGCCCCGCGTTTGCATGTTGCGCTAGAATAGCTCGTACCTGCTGCGAATTTTCAACGTAGAAGAAGGGGTCTTGCGAGTCATCGTCCAGGTTGCGCTCCGAATCGCGATCCAGCACGGTATCATGCAGTGGGCAGTGGGCAAAAATGATCGCGAGTCGATCTTTGTGCTCCTCCAGTGTAGTATCCAGGAAGGAGAGAGCTTCTTGCGAAAAGACTACTTGCGGGTTCTCCTGGCCTGGATCTGATACATAAGGATCGGGCTGGTCGAGCATTATACAGACTACTTCTCCTGCTATCCACAAGTAGCGAACAGGTTTGCTCCAGGCCGCGCTGAACTCTGCCGCCGTATGCACAGTATCTGTCCTGCTTTCACGGTGGAACTCGTGATTGCCGATACCGGGATAGAACGGAACCTTCCCCAGTTGCGCTGCGAGATCCATTTTCGCCAGTTTGTAGTTCTCTGGCGCTCCCGTGTCCACGATATCACCAGGTGAGACACAGAAAGCCGGCGCCCCTTCAGCTAGCCACAACGAGCGCACATCTTGAAACAAAGGAGCCATGCGCGCAGAGTGCATCGCGTGCCACTGGTCGCGGGCGCGATAGTGCAGGTCCCCAAACGCCCAGAAATAGAGCAGCGGCCTCCCCTGTGCGCCGGCGATATCGGGTCTATCATCCATAAGAGCGGTAGCCCCCTTTGTATTATATTGTAGCTTGCCAACGTTAAGGTTTAGCTATGAAGGGGAAGGCACAAAAAACAACCCTTGCAGCAGCCTTGACTGCTCGCTATAATGTACCTCACCACTGCAATCATGGTGAGGGAGAAAAAGCATGTCAGAACAACAGGACCAGGCAGCAAAAGATCGTATCCTGGCAACACTGGAAGCAGAGCATGCACGCTTTGTTAACCTGGAATTTACCGATGTCGTAGGGATGGCCAAATGCGTGACCATTCCCGTTGAGCAATTTCCCGATTGCCTTACTCACGGCAAGTGGTTCGATGGCTCCTCGCTGGAGAGTTTTGCTCGCGTCGCAGAAAGCGACATGTACCTCTTCCCTGATCTCGACACCTTTGCCATCCTTCCCACGGGAGTGCGTCCTGAGATGATTTCGCAGCCAGCGCAAGGGGAAACGGCCGGACAGGGCGCCGGTGACGACGTAGTTGCGCGCGTGATTTGTAACGTGCGCACTCCTGATGGCGAGCCGTTCGACGGCGACCCTCGAGCGACCCTGATGCGCACCCTTGATGTAGCCCGCTCAATGGGCTATAGTTTTCGCGCTGCTCCCGAGCTGGAATTTTTTCTCTTACGCTTCGAGAACAACACACCCGTTCCCCTCCCACACGACCGCGGTGGCTATTTTGATCTCTCTACCGACCTGGCCGCTGCTGCTCGCCGGCAGATGGCGAGTACGCTCCAGCAAATGGGCATCATGATTGAGACCAGTCACCACGAGATTGCCGCTGGCCAGCACGAACTTGATTTCGAGATGAGCGATGCGCTGCACATCGCCGACGGCCTGATGACGGCCAAATATGTTCTCAAAGCCATTGCCGCGCAGCAAGGCCTCTACGCTACGTTCTTGCCGAAACCCTTCTACGGCGTGAGCGGCTCCGGTATGCATACACACCAGCAGTTGATGAGCCTTGCAAACGGGCAGAATGCCTTCGTCGATGAACAGGGTGAATATGGTCTTTCCGATACCGGGCGCTATTTCATCGCTGGACAACTGGCGCACGCGCGTGCCATGTGCGCCATTGTCGCTCCACTGGTGAACTCGTATAAGCGCCTGGTGCCTGGCTTCGAGGCTCCCGTCTTCGTCAACTGGGGACGTGTAAACCGCGAGGCGCTTATACGTGTTCCTCGTCCTGGTGTGGACCGGCAGGCATCGGCGCGGATCGAACTACGCTGTTGTGACCCCAGTTGTAACCCCTATCTTGCCCTGGCCGTCATGCTAAGAACGGGCCTTGATGGCATTAAGCGCAAGCTGTCCCTGCCGCCTGCTATGGAGGAAAGCCTCTTCCTGCAAGACGAAGGAGAACGCCTGCATCGCCGCTCCCAGTTGCTACCAGCTACCCTCGGTGAGGCGCTGGAAGGGCTGCGCGAAGACGCTCTGATTCGTGAAACGCTGGGAGATCTGATCTACGAAGGTTTTGTCGAGGCCAAGACTATCGAGTGGACCGACTACCGCAAGCAGGTGCATCCATGGGAGATTGAGCGCTACCTGCGTGAGTTCTAGCGCCCAGGGCGACCGCAATGACGGGTCGGCCAGGGTCACTCCTGGCCGCGTGTTCTAACGCCAGGGCGACCGCAAGGGTCGCCCCTACTCGGTACTCACGCGTGTTCTAACGTCTCACCTCTTTATACACTCGCTCGTACTCGTTTAGCATCCGCTCCAGGGCAAAGTGCTCCTCGACGTGTCGACGACATTGGGTGCGAGGAATGTCCATCAACTTAGCAACCATCGCAGCAGCGTGCTCACGGTCTCCTGGCTCGACCAGGAAGCCCGTCTCCCCATGGTGAATCACCTCTGCCGCAGCGCCCCGGTGGAATGCAATTACCGGTGTTCCGGTCGCCATCGCTTCCACCGCCGTTAGGCCAAACGGCTCATCCCATTCGATGGGGAACAACAGGCCCAGGGATTGGCTCATCACTTCCCATAGCGCCTGCCGCTCCAGCAGCCCCAGGTAGGTTACCAGGCTGTCCGCCCGCTGGAGCCAGGGGGCGATACGCGCTTCATAGTACGCGCGATCATAAATGCCACCCGCCAGCAAGAGACGCCGTGCCGCTCTGTGGGCGATCTCGATGGCGGCCTCGACGCCTTTCTCCGGTGCGATACGCCCGGCAAAAAGCAGCGGGGCCTCTGCAGAAGTGCCGGACGCGAAAGGGATGGCGCCCACGTCGAGACCATTGTAAATAACATAATCGAAAGGAGTGTAGCCTGCATAGCTGCTGGCGCACGCGTGGGATACCGTCACCAGTGTGATGAGATGGCCCTGCTGGTGAAGTACGCGCAAAGCGCCATTTATCTCAACCGAAACCGCGGGGAGATGCAGGGTATGAAGAACAGGTATTTGGTAGACCAGTGGGCTGCAGGCGAAAGCGGGCCAGTCAAATGCATGCGCATGAACCAGGTCAAACTCCGCGTTGCGCCTGCGCAAGTTGAGGAACAGTTCAAAGAAGAGGTTGGCCTGGGCGAAGAAACCGGCAGCAGCAGGAGGTTCGTACGATGGTCCGGCGAAGTTGGCGGGGCGCACGCTCGGGGGTACGGCGATTGGCTCGATGCGAACGCCGGGAACAAAAGAATCATTCCTGGCGAAGAGCGTCACTTCGTGCCCGCGTCTCACCAGCCCCTGTGCGAGATCGGCCAGAAGCGCCTGAGCTCCACCCAGGAACGGTTGAGCGATAGCAGACACCAGCGGAGCTACAAGCGCAATTCTCACTCTTCCCCCCGGTAGCTGGCGATGTTATGCTCGGTCTCAAACAATTTTACTTCGTAGAGCGAGCCACTGGGAAATGCCCGCTGCAGGCGTTCCCAGAACTTCATGACTAACACCTCCGTCGTGGGAATATTGCCTTCCAGCCAGGGAACATCATAGTTCAGGTGCTTGTGGTCAACCCAATCTACCACCTGGGTGTTCATCACATCCTTCAACTCTGTCAGGTTTAACACCATCCCCGTGCGCGGATCGGGTGTCCCGCGTACTGTTACCTCTAACACATAGTTGTGTCCATGCCCGTTGGGGTTAGCGCATTTCTCGTAGAGGGCCAGGTTCTCCTCTTCCGTGAGCTGTTCGCTCCACAGGCGGTGCGACGCGCTAAAACTTGCCCGCCGTGTCAGGTAAACCATAGGGATATCCTTTAAGCGTTACTGAATATCTCGATATTGCTTCCGCTGAGCATGCGGCCCGAATCGCCGGCCAGGAACAGCAGGATCTCGGCAAGGTCGTCAGCAGTCATTCCTGCCTTCAGGTGAGGAGCGGCCTGCCGCAGCAGTTCCGTGTCCACCGCACCGGGGCTGACGGCGCAGACGCGAATATGATACGGTTTGCCCTCTACCGCGAGAATCTCGGTCAGGCTAGCGACCCCAGACTTTGAAACATTGTACGCGCTCAACCCTGGAAACTTCTCTACTCCTTTCACGCCGGAGAGCGAAGAAAGGTTGATAATGACTCCGGATTGCTGAGCTGCCATAATACGAAAGGCCTCCCGGCAGCATAAAAACGTCCCGCGCAGGTTGACGGCAATCACTTGATCCCACGTCTCAGCATCCATATCAACAAATGGACGCACTATGACTATTCCCGCGCAATTCACCAGGATATCCACCCTACTATAGGTTTCCATCGCCTGTTGAAAAAGTGTGCGCACGTCTTCCTCTCGCGAAACGTCGCCCGCCATCGACAGCACCTGGCCTCCCTCGCGCGCAATGCCAGCGGCGGTCTCATTGAGTGGCCCAGGCGTACGACTGAAGAGAACGACCCGCGCTCCTTCCCGTGCGAAGCGGCGAGCCGTAGCTTTGCCAACGCCGCGCCCCGCCCCTGTAATAATAGCAACTTGATCGCTTATGCTCATGTTGAAATTATAGCATTGCGAAGGTGCATTCAACCAAAATTGATCTATATGCGATGTTCGGTGATACATTTTGGCATCTGTTGTGTTATAATGCCAGATCAGAGAAGCTTAGACTCACAGTATTTTCATTCATATGACTGCATGGGGGATGCATGACAACTAATACCAGGCTCTTGCAAGGTTCGCTCAAAGAATTTGGCTTGGTAGAGATCCTGCAAATAATGGAACTGGGCAGCATATCCGGGGCCATCCATCTCAGGCACGCCTCCGGAAGCGTGGGCACCGTTTATTTCGAGGACGGAAAAATGGCGAACTGCTCCGAACTCGATGCCGGGGCTTTAACCCTGGGTGACGTGTTGCAGCAACTGGGCATGGCAACGAATCAACAGATCGAGCAGGCATTTTCCCAGCAGTTACAGAAGGCCTTCAGTATGCGTATTGGCGAGCGTTTGATGATGATGGGCGTTATAAACGATATGCAACTGAAAGAGGCCTTGCGTACAAAGGTCTTGTGGACAGCGCGCGAATTAGCTTTGTGGCGTGCGGGAAGCTATGAGTTCATCACTGGCGCCAAAGGCCGGTCTATCCTCCCATATGGTGAAGAACCCCTGCAACTGGAGGTCATGCGTGTTACCATGGAGATGGTGCGCTATACCGATGAGTGGGAACAACTCTTTCAATTCCTGCCGCAGGGCATGCGCACAACCTTACAGATGGCTCCAGCTATTCCCTATGCCATGAGCTTCGATACGCGCACCCTCGAGCTGCTGGGCTCGGTGAATCGCTACCGCAGCGCGCGCCGCATCGCCAGCACCTTGCGTCGTCCAGAGCTGGAGGTAGCGCGTGATCTTGCGCTCCTCGTCCAGCACAGATTTCTCCGCCATACCTTGCAGCCGGCCGCACCTCGTCCAAGCGGCCGGACAGTGCGCCTGCCCGATCCCGCCGAGAAACTGCGCACGGAGAGTTTTGAATTCCTCAATCTGATAAGCCGCATGGAGCAGGATTGGCTGCGGAGGCGCGGTCCGATGGAGCAACTTCCAGCCCTGGCCGAATATATCAACTGGACAATGGATGCTCTCGCCGAGACTTGCCAAGCCAGCGGTATCGAGCTAGACCCGAAAACGCTGGAGTACCTGCTCGCTCGCCATAGTCTCCGCTACATGGGCAACTACATGTTTATCGTCGATCAGAACCACATCGACGTTGACAATTTTACCTCGCTCTGCCACGAAGTCCTTGGCGGCGAAATACACAAGTCGGCTGAATTCTATGATGAAGCCTCTATCGTACTTGAACGTATCCTGCGCTGCGTCTTCGAAATGATCAACTCCCGTGTAGCCTCGCTGCTCGAACGCCTGGAAAACCAGGAAGTATGGGAAGCTATGTTTACCCAATTTGCCTTGCAACGGCAGTAGGCATCAACCGCAGAAGCCAGCCCCGATTCCGTAGGGGCGGGAGCGGATGAGAGGCGGGGGGAGGGCCTTTATGGCCGCCCGTTCACGCCAAGGGACAAGGGCACGCCGGGCCCCCACACCACCCCCGCCCCTACGGATGGTAATGGGCTTGCGTTAGGTGGATGAATATTGGGCGGAGGCAAGCTCCGCCCTACATTTATTTAGCCTGCGCAATGAGTTGCGTGGTGAGTTCGGTGGCGTCGAATGTGCCCCAGCCGGTTGACATATCGTAACCGGCCGTGACGGGATAGGCGCCGCCGTTGAAGCCCAACTCATCGTTGTTCGAAGGCGTGCTGGAATCGCTCGGGGGAGTGAGGTCGTGGAAGGCGCGGTGATAGCCGGACCCACTGCCAATCTTGTAAAGGGCGGGGTTCAGGAAACCCAGCTGGCTTTTGCCTTGTTTTGCAGCCTGCTCGTTGGCAAGGACGATCATGGCAGCCCACATGGGGGCGGCAGCCGATGTACCGCCAATGGTGATCCAGCCTCCGCTTGTTCCTCCTGTGATGCCGCCGCTGCCGTTGCATGTGCTGCCTGCCGTGCAGTACATGGGATAGCCGGTGGCGGGATCGGCGTCGAGCGAGACATCGGGAGTCTCGCGCATACCGTTCGAGTACGAGTTTTGCACACCGGGGCCGGTTTGCCAGGCGGGTTGTTTCCAAAACTGGCTGATACCACCGCCGCCAGCGCCACCTAAAAAGCCGCCATTCCATACATGCTCGGATTGGTAGCTGTTGTCGCTGTTCAACGAGAGTGTTGTACCACCCACGGCAGTTACAAAGGGCTGAGCAGCAGGGTCGTCGGCGTTAAGCGAGAAATCAAAGCCCTGCCCACCGGCTTGCAGCTGGAAGCAGCTCGAACTACCACTATCACCCGAGGCGACCAGGATGGTCTGCCCCTGAGCGGCAGCTTCCTGGAAGAACTTGTTTTCCTGGCCGGCCTCTTGCTGGCCCATGTTCTTCTCGCAGTCACCCCAACTGACGCTAATCACAGGGGTGCGGTCACTGACGATACGCGCAAATTCGTCGTTATAGCCCTGGGTGGTGTTTGGAGCTTCGTAGACGATCATCTTCGCCAGCTTGGGAGCCATACTCAAGATGATTTCCATGTCCAGCTCGACCTCAATGGCTCCTGCTCCCGGCTGACCATTGAAGCCATCGAGGATGACGTTCTGGATAGGGACGTTACCACCGCCGAAGCACTGGGTATAGGCCTGTACGTCGCTCTGGGAGTAGCCATCCAATTCGAAGACGCCGACGGTCTGGCCTTCGCCCTGCAGACCGGCATTGTGCAGCCTATCGTAGTTATAGGCTTTGGCAAACTGGCTGGGAATATAGGCGACCTGGCTTGTAGACCCAGGGAGACCACCGCCACCGCTCTGACCTGGGGCAGGACAATTACTGCCCGCGTGGGGATTGGTAGCAGGGATCTGCTGCGCAACGATGGGTGGGTGGTAGAACTGGTTCGCGTCGTCCAGGCCTCCCAGGTAGGTTACATACGAAGCGAGATAGGCTGGGAGGGTGGGTACATTGGCATTAGCGAAGAAATGACGCCCACCAGGTCCCTGGTAATCGTAGACCTTTACGTTAAAGACTTGCTCTGCCAGTGATTCTGATCCACTGAAATCGATGAGGAGATGGTTGGGGTAGGTCTGGGTGATGGTGAAGCCCTGCTGCGTCAAATAGTTGATGACTGCCTGTTGCTGCTCACCGGTGGGAGCAAATTGCTGGGCGAACTGGTCTACAGTGAGGAAGCGATGGTAGGCAGGAGAAGATGGATTATAGAGGTTATGCAGCAAGGCATTTAGCTGGTCCTGGTTGCGCATTGCCAGGCCGGCGCTCATCCGCAAGGTACGATTCGACTGGTCAAGCCCAAGCCGGTGGCTAACACTGAGCAGTGGGGGAATGCCACCCACGTATCTCGGCGCAAGTTGTCCCGCTGCTTTTGCCGAAAGGAAGTAACCTACAGGCAGCAGTACGCCAGCGAGGATAAATACGATAAGCAGGCCAAGGATGACGAAGACTCTATAGCGCACGATGTCCTCCTTACGATAATGATGTAAGTTCTGTCTGCTTGATAGAACGTCTCCTCGCGGATAAATTGCAGATGTCTGGCGGCGCGCACCTGCTTGTTTGTGATGGGTGGGTATGCTATGATTCTGGCAGTTAAGGAGGGAGATCGCACACAAGGCTGGGAAAGGGGAAGGAAACATGGAAGCGCTCGCCTTTGATATGTACGGTACGCTGGTCAACCCGAAACGCATCTGGAAGCAACTCGAACAATATATCCCAGGCGATGCTCAGCGTATTGCAGAGGTATGGCGACAGAAGCAGCTCGAGTTCACATTTCGCCTGACGGCAATGGAACGCTACGAGGACTTTGAAGAGGTCACGCGCAAGGCGCTCGACTACGCCCTCGCTGCATACGGGCAGCGGCTGGAAGCCGGGCAGAAACAGGCGCTGATGGCGCAGTACAATGACCTGGAGCGTTTCCCGGATGTGGAGCCAGGGCTGCAACGCTTGCAAGCAGCAGGCCACAGGATGGTGGTTTTCTCTAACGGTAGTCCCGCGATGCTGACAGCAATTATGCAAGCGGCAGGGCTCAACGCATACTTCAGTGGATTTGTGAGCGTGGACGAGGTGAAGGTCTATAAGCCTTCGCCGAAGGTGTACAGGCATGTTGCAAACAGGCTTGGATGCACGGTGAACGAGGTACGGCTGATCTCCTCAAACCCATTTGACGTAATTGGAGCCAGGGCTGCTGGCATGCAGGCCGCGTGGGTGGACCGCTCCGGCGGGCTGTTTGATACATTAGACGAGCGCCCGGATATGGTTGCCGGGACGCTCGTTGCACTGGCAGACAGGCTGGAACAGCAGCCGGGATAGTGGTTATGCTAGGCCAGCAATTGTTCTTCGCTCACCGGGCCGAGCGCTGTCAACACCTGTTTGTCACGCATGGGGAAACGGCGAAGCGCATGCATAACGTCTTCGGTGGTCACTTTCTCGACGCGCTCGACCTCTTCATCGATACTGATCAGGCGACCTTCGGTTACCCAATCGGAGGCGAGGGCGCGCATGCGAGAGAAGGTGGATTCGCTGCTGAGAACCATGCTGCTAATCCATTTGTCTTTGGCGCGGCGCAATTCGTCCTCGTGTACGCCATCGTCTAACAAGCTATTCAGTTCTGCCCGCAGCAACTTGAGAACCCTGGGAGCCTCCTGAGGCGTCGTATTGGCATCCATGATCATCATACCTGTTCCTTCAAGCGCCCATATGCCTGCACTTGCTGACTCGGCCAGACCTTTCTGGTAGATGTTCCAGTAGAGGCGGGAACCGTCGCTGTCGCCGAAAATGCTGCCACCCAGCATGGCCGCGTAATAATCGGGGTCCTGTACGCCTATCGAGGGCATAGCGATGATGATGATCTGCTGCTTGAGTTTTTCATCAACGGTAACCTGGTTGATGGACTGCGCAGGTTCGTAGTGTTCAACATCGCGCCCGGCATCACCGGTACGCCAATTGCTACCATAGCCTTCGGCTAGGCGAACGATGTGATCCCAATCGAAATTCCCCGCGATCGAGAGGATCAGATTGTTGGCGGCATAGCGGCGCTGCCAGTAGTCGCGCATCTGCTCAACACGCATAGCGCGAATGCTCTCGCGAGTGCCCAGTACATCATGCCCAAGTGGGTGGTTGCCAAAATAGGTTTGAATCATGCGCCTATAAGCGAGATTATAGGGCTGGTCTTCCGAGCGTGCGATTTCGTTGACGATGACCTCTTTTTCCGTCTCGAAGTCGCTTTCGGCGAGGCGAGGGTACATCATGTCGCTCAGGAGTTCGACGGCACGTTCCAGGTACTCACCCAGAACTCGTGCATAGTAAACGGTGGCTTCATGGGAGGTAAAGGCGTTGAGTTCGGCTCCGATTTTGTTGAATTCGAGGGTGATCTGCTGCCAGTCAAGCGTCCGGGTGCCCTTGAAGACCATGTGTTCGAGGAAGTGAGAGACACCGGCGATGCCGGGGTCTGGTTCATCGCGGGAGCCGGTACGCACGAAGTAGGAGACCGCGACCGATTCGAAATCGGGCATAGGTTGAGCGACGATTTGCAAGCCGTTATCCAGGCGATGGGTATGAAACACAGTGCCGTTGGCTGTGGATTCTGTCATGTAGTATTCCTTCCGATCTGCAAGGTGTAAGTGCCCGTAGTACACAAGGGGCGTGTGATTCTAGATATCATGATAGCCCTGAGGTGTAACGGATGTCAAATCGATGCAAGGCCTGATGACGTTATTACGAAGCTCCAGGCCCTGGCATTGTTATATGACAGAGAGATTTGCAAGGTGTCTGCCAAAGAGAGAAAAATGGATACCGATCTTGCAAAGAGAAACTATTTCTGTTACATTGTTGGAGGAAATTTTATTTCAACTGCCAAATAGAAAGATTCGCGCTAACGAATGGATTGCTCAATGCTCCAGCTAAATTGCTGCTTTTTGCATCTGAATGGACGTGTGATCTAGTTTGAAGCAAGCACATTGCAAGGAATTTGCATAAGGAGACTCACCCGCTTTTTTTGATACTTGACCGGCACATCATGGTCGGCCAGTTTCGGCCATTGTAGCGATACTCTTCCTGATCCTCGCGGGCCTGAGTGCCTGCACGTCCAATGCGAATCCAACTAATAATAACCCGGGTCCCATTAAGATCGGGGTTTCACTCTCGTTGACCGGGGACTTTTCCGACGATGCAAAGGCGATGCAGAGAGGGTATGAACTCTGGGCAGACCTCACCAACAAGAATGGCGGCCTCCTTGGGCGCCAGGTGCGGTTCGACATTATAAATGATGCCAGTAAAACCGAGCAGACCCTTACGAATTACGAGAAGCTGATTGCTCAAGACCATGTTAACTTCGTTGTCGGGCCATTTGCGGATGATTTTACCGTGGCGGGAGCCAGGGTTGCCAAACGCCACCATTATCTATTTCTCGAGGGCGTCGGGACCTCTCCTTCCACCTTCCAGCAAAATCTGGATAACCTCTTCTCTGTTTCACTCTCAGCAACGAAGTACCTGTCCACTTTTGTCGATTATGTTCTGTCCTTGCCAAAGGACATACGGCCAAGGACCGTAGCGTATGCTAGTTCAGACGATCCGTTTACTCAGCCCCAGATAGATACTGCGAAGCCTCAGTTTGAGGCGGGCGGACTGAAAACCGCGCTCTACAGTATCTACCCCGCCGAGACAACTGATTTCACACCAATCGCACAAAAAATAATTGCCTCGGGAGCTGATGTAGTCGTCCTTGGCACGCTCGGTCTATCGGATTGCGCAGCTTTCCTGCAAGCTTTCAAGCAGCAGCACTTCAATCCGAAGCTGATTATCGCTACCGCGGGACCAGATCAAGGGGACGCGTTCGTTAAGGCTCTTGGGGGCACGCAATCGGCGGAAGGCCTGATCGTACCGAACGACGGCTGGTGGCCCACCAAAGCGCAGGATGCATTTCAGCAGGAGCAGTTCATCTCAGGGTACCAGGCCAAATATGGAGGCACCCCGGACGACATCAGCTCAGATACGGTCCAGGCCTTCTCTGTTATGCAGGTATTAACGCAAGCCATCAACAAAATTCATAGTCTCGACAATGTGGCGTTGATGCAGGTATTGCGCACGAATACCTTCAGCACGTTGCAAGGGCCCGTAAAATTTGGTGCGGATGGACAAAATATTGCTTCCATACCATTTCTCTTCCAGTGGCAGAAAGGGCACCTGATCCCGGTGTTCCCGCTCAACGAGGCGCAGCAAAACCCGGAGTTTCCCAAACCCGTATGGCCCACCTCGTAAATCTGAGGAGCAGCGACGAGGGAATGAGTGGAACGGTTGTTACTGCCTACCTTCCCTCGTCTGTGCATGTGAGCATACCTGACATGCAGGCGAGACGGGAAGGAAAGACTATGCCACTCATCGCTGAAGCGATCGTCCTTGGAATTCTGACGGGTGGCGTTTATGCTCTCATGGCATCGGGGCTCACTCTAATTTTTGGTGTAATGGACATCATCAATATCGCGCAGGGTATTCTGGTAATTTTGGGCGCGTACTTAAGTTATGCGCTGGCGAAGTTCCTGAACATTGATCTCTTTGCCGGGCTGTTGCTGATTATGCCCGTAATGTTTGTATTTGGCGTCAGTATCGAGTGGCTATTCGTGCGCAGGCTCCAACGCGATCGCACGACGCTCTCCATTCTGGTTACCTTTGCAGTTGCCCTGGTGATCGAGGGGGCACTGGGCTATGTTTTCACCACAGATCTCGTAGCGCTGCATGCCTGGTATGTTGATGCAACATTGCGGATTGGCAATTTCTACCTTCCTTACATCTATATCTTTGCATTTGTTTTGAGCGTCGTTCTGCTCTCCAGCCTGTACTTGCTTATTTACCGCACCAGGTTTGGCCTCAGCTTGCGAGCTTCAATGCAGAATCGTACAGCAGCTTACCTTGTTGGGATCGAGATAGAGAAGGTACAGGCGGTCACCTTCGGTATAGGAGTGGCGTTCGCCGCTGCCGGTGGCATGGCCTATGGAGCAACGAACACCTTCAATCCGGCAAGCTCCTATGACCTGATCTCCCGCCTGCTGGTCATCATCGTGCTCGGAGGCATGGGCAGTCTGCGCGGGGCCTTGATTGCCTCCATTATCATGCTGGTGATCAGTGATGTGACAGCCGTAGTCTGGTCGCCGGTCTGGTCAAGTGTGGTCTTCTTTGCATTGCTCGTCCTCCTCCTGCGGTTTCGCCCACAAGGCTTATTTGGGCGACTTGAAGGGAGGAAACAATGAAAAAGGCCGGCGTGTTCGGGTTACTTGCCTTGCTTGCCATAGCACTCGTTTTTCCGCTGGTGGTCCCAGACCCAACAATTGCCTCCGTGGCAGTCTTCACCCTGTTGTTTGCAGCAGCGGCGGCGGGATGGAATATCTTCTCCGGGTATACTGGCTACATTTCGCTTGGTCATGCCTCTTTCTACGGATTGGGCGCCTATACACTTGCACTCGCGTGCCGGGCATGGCATGTTCCTGGGGGGTATCTCCCGTTCCTGATCTTTCCTTTGGCGGGTCTGGTTGCAGGCGTGGGGGCTATACCGTTGGGATGGATCGCACTGAGTACGCGGCGGCACGTCTTTGTGGTTGTGACTATCGCCCTGTTCTTTATATTGCAACTCCTGGCCTACAATCTCAAACCTCTTACCAATGGATCGGCCGGCCTGTTCCTGCCCACTCCTTCCTGGAGTGAGGACGTATTTTATCTGCCCTTTTACTATGTCGCTCTTTTTCTGACACTGCTGGCATTGGGTGTCTCCTGGTGGGTGCGCCACTCCAAATTCGGGTTGGGGCTGCTGGCAATCCGCGACGACGAGGACAGGGCTTTGGGTCTTGGAGTCAAGACCGAGGTGTATAAACTGGGTGCTTACGTTCTTTCGGCCGTTATCGCCGGTATGGCAGGAGCGCTCTATGCCTACTTCATAGGGGCCGTTTACCCGCAGTTCACGTTCGATCCGGTGTACGACATTTCTGTTGCGATCATGACATTTCTTGGAGGGTTGGGCACCCTGTCAGGGCCCATCATTGGAGCGCTCCTGCTCGAGCCTGCACAACAGTACATCACAATTCAGTTTGGCAGCAACGGCCTGGACCTGGTCTTGTACGGGGGGCTCTTCCTGGTAATTCTTTACCTGCTGCCTGAAGGCATCGTTCCGGCGCTGCGGCGGAGATGGACGAACTGGAGGGTATCTCGAAACAATGCAAAACGCACTCCTGCGATTCCTCAAGATGCGGGCACAGAAGTCCCCCTGCTCATAGAAGGTGAGAGTGGAAAGAGATAGATTAATCGAGTGATGGGGTGCTATCTTGCGACATACGCCAACATGACGATGAGCATGAGGTGGATGAGCATGAAAGTGACGAAGCCCCAGGCGATGAACAGGACCAACCTGCGGTCGCTATATAACGTATGCGAACCCGGATAGGCCTGGTCCCAGCGTTCGGAAGCGACCATGCCGATAGCGACCCGCAGCCGCAGAGGTGAATGAACGGGGGAACGGCGCATTTCGGAGAGGAGGGCACCATAACAGTCTTTACAGAGTATCCATGAATGGCGCGGTTCGGGAGCGCCTTCTGGCTCCATGAGGAAGATGGGGTCAAACCAGGTGCGACGAGCACAGATCGAACAGCGTTCGCTAAAGCGTTTTTTTGCTCTGCGTAAGCTCGCTTGATGAGCTACAGCGGCGGACTCGCCGCTACGCATGGCATCTTTCATCTCTGGCCGGTCCTTTCTGTTTCCTGCACCGGGACATCACATTAAATACCGGACTCTCCACACGCCCAACAAAGAGATTCTATCATATTTTCATGGCAATAAGAAGCGCTATTGGTCAACAATAGTAGAGCTAGCAGGGCCACATCGTCCCCGGACGGTGTTCTTGTCTGGGGGACAGGTATGCCCGTACATATCAGATACAGATGGTGCCAGCTATTATCAAACCGCGCCGTAAGACCCCAGCATTCATGCCTCTTAATACATGGCGCGTTCCTTTTTTGGGGTAGGGGTTGAGTGGTCCCTGCTTGACTTTTACAAGATAGCTGCTATACTGTAACCCATGAAGCAGAAACGAGCCTACAAATATCGGTTTTACCCGACAGAAGTACAAAAACGCATCCTTGCCCAAACCTTTGGGTGTTGTCGCTACGTCTACAATTGGGCACTGCGCTTACGTACCGATGCGTACTATAAAGAGAACAAGCGCCTGTACTACAACGATATGAGTGCAGCGTTGACGCAACTTAAAAAGCAAGCAGAAATGAGATGGCTCACTGATGTTTCGAGCGTTTCCTTGCAGCAAGCCCTGCGACATCTGGATCGGGCCTTCCTCAACTTCTTTGAAGGACGGGGCAAGTACCCAGTATTCAAGAAAAAACGAAACCAGCAAAGTGCTACCTATGCCGATACCGCCTTTACATGGGGTGGCAAGCAGTTCACTCTCGCAAAAATGGCTGATCCTCTCGATATTCGCTGGTCCCGTCCCTTGCCCAAAGGAGCAAGGCCAAGTACTGTCACTGTCAGCAAAGACCGCGCTGATCGCTACTTTGTCTCCATTCTGGTTGAAGAAGAGATCAAGCAGTATGAGCCCAGCGCGCAGTCCATTGGGGCTGATCTTGGCTTGAAAAACTTCGTGATCCTCTCGACGGGCGAGACGGTGGGCAACTCCAGATTTTTCCACAAGGATGAAAAGAAGCTGGCGAAAGCACAGCGCAAGCTTGCCAAGAAAAAGAAAGGTTCCAAGAATAGGGCCAAAGCACGTCGGAAGGTTGCACGTATCCATGCCCGTATCGCTGATCGCCGCCGTGACTTCCTGCACAAGCTTTCGACTCGCCTGATCCGTGAAAACCAAACGGTCTGTGTCGAAACGTTGGCAGTGAAAAACATGGTTAAGAACCCGAAACTGAGCAAAGCTATCTCTGACGTGGGATGGAGCGAATTCGTGTTTCAACTCGAATACAAAGCCGAGTGGTATGGCAGGAATCTTGTCAAGATTGACAAGTTCTATCCCTCTTCTAAACGCTGTTTCGACTGTGGACATCTTCTCGACTCGCTTTCGCTTGATATTCGCCATTGGGTTTGCCCTGAATGCGGTGTTGCCCACGACCGGGATGTGAACGCCGCTCGTAACATACATGCCGCCGGACTGACGGTATTTGAAGCCTGTGGAGAGGCTGTAAGACCGGGGAGGGTGAAAGCCCGATCTGGCAAGCCTCGATGAAACAGGAAACCCTACTCGCGAGGGTGGGGAGGATGTCAACCCCGGATGAGGGGAAGCAGATAAACGGTGCTAAAGACGACTACCCAGACACCGTCAACGAAGTGCCAGTACATCTCAACCGCCTCGACAGCAAAATGTCGCTTGCCAGCGAAGTCGCCGCGCAAGGCGCGAATCCAGACGATCAGCAAGAAGATGACGCCCACTGTGACATGCAGGCCGTGGAAACCGGTCAAAGTGAAGAAAGCAGAACCAAAAATGTTTGTCTGTGGTGTGAAATTGAGATCGAAGATAAGGTGGGTATATTCAACGCCAAATTGGAGGCCCACGAAGATTGCACCTAAAATGGCAGTTAAAAGCAGATAACGGGCCATAGCACGCTGATTACCCCTCACAAGCGCTCTGCCGAACAAACGCGCAGGAATACTACTCGAGAAGAGAATAATGGTGTTAAGAATCAAAATCAGTGTATAGAGATCAGGTCCAAGCAACTGGTCTCCATTCGGCAACCTCCAGGAGCCCTGGCGGATCTCCAGGTAGAGGTAAGAGGCTATTATATTGGCAAAGATCAACGCCTCCGAGGTGATGAAGAAGATCATACCCCACCAGTTGATGCCTCGACCTTCTTCTTCTCCATGTTCTTCGAGGACGCGGACTTGCTCACCATGCGCAACGCTCATAGTCAAGTTCTCCAGTTCTCTCTATTCTGTAATAGGGGACGCATACTGCTTTAGCAGGCGCGCCCGGTATGGAAATCAACGGCGTTCCACTCCCCAGCCGATGACGGCAACGATTACCAACACGACGCCTATGCCTAAGATGATAGGTTGTGTGATAAAGCCCATGAGCAAGACCATCAACGCCACAGCCAATGCAAAGGGCCATACACTCAGGTGTGGTTGGATGGCTTCTTCCTGGACCGGTTTCGAGGTATCCTCTCCAGGCGGCTTTTGTTGTTGACCTTGCTCTTGTTCTTCAGACACAATCAAACTCTTTTCTGTGTGTTTGGGGTCTCTACCTTTCGGGGAGGCCCGCACTCTAGCAGGGGGCGGTAAACCGGCCCAGTGGGCGCGATAAATCGGCCCCTACGAGCGCTTAATGGGTGGCCGTTTTCCAATCGGCTATGTCGGGATGCTTCTTGTCGTAGAACGGGCGACGGCTGCGTACGATAGGCAGGTTAAGGAAGTTGTAAACCCTGGGTGGGGAGTCTGTATCCCACTCGAGAGTAAAGGCATCCCACGGATCGGTGCCGGCTTGCTTACCAGAGCGCAGGCTGACGATGACATTCCAGAGGAATATCACGATAGCGATGCCGATGGTGAAAGCGCCGAGGGAGGCAAGGAGGTTCATTTCATTCCAACCGAGATTGCCGGGATAGGTGTAGATGCGGCGCGGCATACCGAGCAGCCCCAGGATGTGCATGGGGAAGAAGGTGAGGTTGAGGCCGATCAACATCAGCCAGAACTGGACCTGTCCCAGGCGTTCGCCGAGCAACTTGCCGGTTATCTTGGGGAACCAGTAGTAGATGCCCGCGAAAACGCCCAAGACGGTGCCGCCGAAGAGCACGTAATGCAGGTGCGAGACCACGAAGTAGGTATCCGTGAACTGGTAGTCAACAGGCACTACGGCCAAAGCTATACCATTGAGGCCGCCGATCAAGAACATGGCGATGAAGCCAAGCGCAAAGAGCATGGGCACCTTGAGGCTGACCTTGCCGCCATAGACTGTCGCGATCCAGTTGAAGATCTTCACGGCCGTCGGGATGGCGATGAGCGTGGTGCTGGTAGCGAAGAAGGCCTGAGCGACGAGTGGGAGGCCAACGGCAAACATGTGGTGCGCCCACACTGTAAAGCTCAAGAAGCCAATGGCGACGCCCGACCAGGCGACGAAGGTATAGCCGAAGATGGGCTTGCGCGAGAAGACGGGCAATACCTCCGAGATAATGCCAAAGGCGGGTAAGATGAGAATATACACCTCGGGATGGCCAAACGACCAGAAGAGATGCTGCCAGAGTAAGGGATCACCATGGAAGCCGGCTTGATAGAAGTGAGTACCCAGGTGACGATCGAGCAGCAGCAGGCCAGCGGCAGCGGTAACGCTGGGCAGGGCAAAGAGCAGCAGGAACGAGGTTATCAGCGTCATCCATGTGAACAGGGGTATGCGGTTCATGGTCATACCGGGGGCACGCAACTTGAGGATGGTTACCACGAAGTTGAGAGCACCAGCGATCGAGGAGATACCAAGCAAGAGAATGCCGAGCGCCCAGAAGTCCGCGTTCATGACGGGGAGGCAGTTTGCGATGCCACAACTGTATTGCTGTTCACTTAAGGGCGCGTAGTAGAACCAGCCGCCGTTGGGAGCCTGGTTAAACAGGAAGCTGGCGTCCAGGAAAATTGTGGCAAAGAAAATGAGCCAGTAGCCGAAGGCGTTCAGACGTGGGAAGGCCATATCACGTGCGCCGATCATCAAAGGCACAATGTAGTTGCCGAGGCCGGTGAGCATAGGCATCACAAATAGGAAGATCATGGTGGTGCCATGCATGGTGAAGATCTCATTGTACACCTCAGGGTTTAATACATGCCCATTCGGTGCGGCCAATTGTGTGCGGATGAGCAGCGCCTCGAGGCCGCCGACCAGGAAGGAGAAGAAGGCGGTAACAATGTACATAACGCCGATCTTCTTATGGTCGGTCGTCATGATCCACTGGCCGATGTAGGTTTCGCCAAAACGCTTCTGGCGTACTACACCGGGTCGCTCAACGATAGTTGCCATGAGCAATTCCTCCAATATCCAGCCCCGTAGAGATACGGGATATATTTATTAATGTGTTTCGCTGCACATCGTTTATCATAATGCGGGGGCGATTAACCGGCCTGGCGGGCGCGATAAATCGGCCCTACTTGAGGCTTTCCAGGTAAGCCACAAGGGCGTTGACTTGATCGGGCGAAAGGCCCAGGTCCGGCATGTCGTTGCCGGGTTTGACGTTCTGTGGATTATGCAGCCACAGAGCGAGATTCTGCGGGTTGTTTTCCAGGATGCCACCGGCGATCAGGTCACGACTACCGAAATGGGTCAGGTTGGGCCCGATCTCACCTAAAGCTTTGGGATCATTGTAACCTTTCAGGTTGACACCCACGATGCCATGGCAGCCTACACAGGCGCCCTGAGCAAAGAATTTTGCGCCACAGGCGACGAGATCGCTCTGCGGGATGGGCGCCTTGCAGGCGGCGGGACCGGCATTGAGGGGAGCCGCCGCTTGCTGCTGCGCACTTACCCAGCTATTAAAGCTGTCCTGGGAGTCGACATATACATCGAAGTGCATGTGCGCATGCTGCGCGCCGCAGAACTCGGCACACTCACCACGGAATTTCTTGCCAGTCGCGTTCATGTCAGCCTTGAACAGCAACTGGTTGTTGTGGCCAGGGATAACATCGGTCTTGCCTGACAGGGCAGGAATCCAGAAGCTGTGGATAACGTTGTTCGAAGCCAGGTCGGCCTGGATGATTGTGCCAGCGGGGATGTGCAGGGAGTCGGCAGTGATGATATTGTAGTTGGGATAGTCAAACTCCCACCACCACTGGTGAGCAACTACTTTCACCTCGACCTTGTTCCCGCCTCCCAGATCGCTCAAATCGAACATGTAAAAGATGGTGGCACCCAGCACAAAGAACAGGAAGAGGGAAGGCACAACCGTCCAGATAATTTCGATGGTGTTGTTGCCATGGATCTGCTGTGGGTTTGGCGAGTTCGGGCGCTCGCGGTAGCGGAAGATAGAATAGAGCAGCACTCCCTCGACGACCACAAAAACGAATGTAGCGACTCCCAGAATGATCCAGAACAGGAGTGCTTCTTTTGCGGCGTTAGGCCCAAAAGTATTCAAGATAGAAGGGCTGTTCTCACCGCAAGCGCTTAAGAGAAGCGAAGACAGAAGCATGGCCGCGACGATGACGACCCAGCGCTTCGTCCCGCGAAATAAAGGCATCCTCACTTCGGCAACTCCTAAAAAAGAATTTTCAACCCGATTTATGGGCGATACGTATCTCATTCTAGCGTGTAGTGTAGCTAGCATCCCTGACGGGAGGCTTGCAGGTACTGGCCAGTACCTTACAACAACCTGAACGTGCAGGCTACACAGCGCTTGTGCCCCGCTCTGACATGCCTGATAATGAAGTTTAACGACCAACATCGGTCATGTTTTGTCATGCTTCGCTTCGCTCAGCATCTCCGTGCCCCTCGAGCCAGACCCTTCCCCTTCGCTGCGCTCAGGGCTGCGGCTCATGCGCTCAGGGTGACACACCGGTATTACCGGTCTTGGTTGGTAAAAATCATAATCAGCATTCTACAGCGTCTTGCCTGGCTTCTTCCGCTCGCTGCTTCGCCTCCTGCTGAAGCATCCAGCGGATAAACAGGATACTGACGATAATGATATAGATGATATTTCCTGGGACCCACATGATTAACCCACCGAGCTGCTGGTCGGTGGCAGCAGAGAGTCCCCAGACACGCGGGGCATGGATGTAAGGCGCATAGAGCGGCGGGGCAAAGGTGAGCCCGGCGCCTAGCGCCACGATGGGCATGCCACCGAGGAAGAGGTAGAGCACCTGGCCACCAAGGGACAGGCGCGGCAGGTCCCTGGTCATCGGGCTGAAGATAGGCCACCAGTTGATGACAGCAAAGACGATGAAACTCACGTGCTCCAGGATGTGTATATTCTGATTGGTCAAGGTTGCGTTATATAAAGGAGGCGCATGCCAGAGCCAGAAGTCGGCATTGAACAAGAAGAAGGCCACGAAGGGGTATGCCAGCGCTCGGGCTACAGGAAATACGAAACGATTGCGTATAATGGGTTTGAGCACTACCTCAGGAGTGCCTAGCAGCAAGAGAGGTGGGCCAACCATAGTGAGGAGGAGGTGTTGTACCATATGCATACTGAAGAGGTACCTGTCGCCTATTTCGTCAATTGGTGAGACCAGGGCAAGAAATATGACCAGTACGCCCAGCCAGAAGGAGAGCACCTGGCTTTGTTTGACACCATCAATGAGTGTGTACGGTTTGCGCAATAGGCCTACTGCGTAGAGGTACAGGCCGAAGATGATGGCTGTACCGATGATGATGGATGGCTCCCAGTTCCACTGGGTGAGCCAGAAGTTGAGTCCTACATCCACCACTTGTTTACTGACCTTTCCAGGGATTTCCTATTATCTGCATATACATTACATAGTTTAACGGGTGAGCGCAAGAGGAAGGACAGAGACATTCAGGCAACTGTAAGGAGTGATCTGCGGTCTGCAAGGAAGGCAGCAGGGCTGCCAGCGACAATAGTATGCATGAAATTATCTGGGGTGGGGGCGCAATACAGCGGGCCCCTACGGAGGTTGATATTTTTATGAGGGTGATACGCCGTATTGCATGGGTGACGGTCGGATTTACATATTTTCTGGTTTCGTTGGGCGGCACAGTGCGCGTCAAGAACGCAGGTCTAAGCTGTCCTGACTGGCCGCTATGCTATGGCAAAGTGTTTGCCTTTCCAGATATTGGGGCACTGCTCGAGGAGGCGCATCGCTACACAGCTTCGATTGTCAGCGCATTGATTGTGGCGCTGGTGATTTGCGCGTTGATATGGGCGCGCAAAGAGCGCCAGGTGCTCATCCCTGCTTTGATCGCGCCGGTATTGCTGGTGGTACAAATTGCACTCGGCGGTCTCACCGTGTTGTGGAAACTGCCGCCAACGATTATTACAGCACACCTGGGAACGGCTCTGGCGATTTTCGCTACAGTGATTACGATAGCAGTGATGTCGGGCAAACCGACTCCAAGCCAAGAACACCCCGATAAGACGCGCAAGTTTGCACTGTTAACTATGACAAACGCGCTATTTGTCTACGGGTTGATGCTCAGCGGCTCCTACGTGGTCGGGAGCGGAGCATCGCTGGCCTGTCCAGGCTGGCCCCTATGTGGGACGCCACCGGCGTGGGCGGTGACGTATCACCTGGCAGGTATTAATGTGCTTCACCGTTATATCGCCACTTTTGTGGGGGTTGTGCTGATATGGACGCTGGTATCGGCATGGCGCAGGCGCAAGGTCGCACCGGGACAGGCCCGGATTGCGCTGGCGGCCAGCATCCTCTTTGTGGTGCAGGCTACAGTGGGCGGCCTGGTTGTCCTACTGCACAGGCCCGATCTTATTGCTGCTTTACATCTTGCGCTTGCCACGGCGGTATGGGGTCTGCTGGTGGTACTGGCAGCGCTGGCTGCACGGCAGTTGCGTGGGGCGCCTCGAGGCAGTGATTTAGAGAAACTCGAGGAAGCTGAACCGAAGAAGGAGCAGAGCCTGGTTGGACAGACTATCGCGAGTTACGTTGATCTGATGAAACCACACGTTACAGTATTGCTGCTGGGCACAACAGCAGCGGCCATGGCCATTGCTGCTGGAGGCTTACCTCCACTGGGGCGGATGCTAGCGACATTACTAGGGGGCGCAATGGCAGCCGGCAGCGCTAACTGTATCAACTGCTATATCGATCGCGATATTGATCAGATCATGGGGCGTACGCAGAGGCGTTCATTACCGGCGGGCAGGGTGCAGCCGATAGACGCGTTGATCTTTGGAATCGTGCTGGGCGCTGGAGCGTTTATCGTGCTGACGGTCTTTGTGAACCTGCTCAGCGCTACCCTGGCATGCTCGGCGATCTTATTTTATGTATTCATTTATACGATATGGCTGAAGCGCTCCTCGGCGCAGAATATCGTGATAGGCGGGGCGGCTGGCGCTGTACCTGTGCTGGTGGGATGGGCAGCGGTGACAAATACGATTACACTGCCGGCTATCTGGCTCTTTGCGATTATCTTCTACTGGACGCCGCCACACTTCTGGGCGCTCTCGCTATTGATTCAGAAAGACTATGAGAAGGCACACATACCGATGCTGCCGGTGGTGATGGGCGAGGCTGAGACACGCAAGCAGATTTTCCTGTACTCGCTGTTGCTGCTGGCCGTCACCCTGGTGTTGTTTGGTATGCACGCGATGGGCTACCTGTACCTGGTAGTGGCAGTTACGTTAGGTGGCATCCTGGTCTACATGTCGGTACGCCTGATGCGGGATCAGTCGAAACGCTGGGCGCGCACTCTGTTCTGGTATTCCAATTGTTACCTGGCGATGATCTTTGCCACTATGGTGGTGGATAGAGTTTTACAACGGTGAAGCGGTCCATTTGAAGAATTGGTGATAAAGATGAACTGGCGTTTAGCTTCGCGTCTTTCTGTGATAGTCATGGCTTTGCTGGTGATAGTGTTCGTGATTTTCCTGCAAGACATTGAGGAGAGATTTCGTGGGTCATTTGCTGCCGGAGGGCAAAGCGCAAATCCATCGGGGCTACAAGGGACGAACCTTGGTAGTACTCCTGCGCCCGATTTCCGGCTGACCGACCAGTCTGGCGCGCCTATTTCGCTCTCGCAGTTCAAGGGAAAGCCAGTTGTCCTGACATTCCTCTACACGCACTGTAAAGACTTATGCCCACTGACTGCCGAGAAGCTTCACACGACGATGCAGAATCTGGGCAGTGACGCGCCGAAGGTAGCAGTGCTGGCAGTGAGCATAGATCCAAAGGGAGATACGACCACTTCGGCGCTCGCGTTCTCGAAGGCGCATAAAATGGAAGGTTACTGGCATTTTCTTACAGGGACGTTCAATGCCCTGTCTCCAATCTGGTCAAACTACGATGTTTATGCCGATACGAGTGATCAGTCAGTGAACCACTCTTTTGCGCTCTATGTGATCGATAAGCAGGGGCACGAGCGTATTTTCCTGAACAATAGCTTTACCCCGGCGGAACTGGCGGCAGATTTGAAAATATTGCTGGGCGAGTAGCCGTTGGCTTCCTGGCTGAGAGTCCCCAGGCATGGCAGGGGGCTCTCAGCCATGGCAGGGGGGCTCTCAGCCATGGCAGGGGCAAGCCCTGCCACTACTATACCACGCCGGGTAGGCTTGCCCCTGCCATGGCTGCTCGAAGCAAAATAATGAAATGCATCCTTCACGCGTTGAATTGTTGACTAAGAACACCTCTTGAGTTATGCTTGTATGCAGGAAATGCGTTTTGTTGCCATTACTTCATCTTGCCATAGAAGATGTGGAAAGCCCGGATGAGAGATGGAGCCGGCAATGATAGTACAGGGTATTAAAAAGCATTGCAAGAAGCGCAAACGTGGCGTGAACTACTGGGCAATATCATCAGGGACCCACAGGAGAAACAGCGCCTTGCCGACGAACTGCAAGTTGGCCCAATTACCCTGGTGCGTTGGGTGAACGGCCAGGTGAAGCCACGTCCGCAGAAATTGCAAGAGTTAATGAATGCTCTCCCCCAGCATCGCCAGGTGCTGCTGAAGTTGATCGGAGAGGAGTTTCAGGACTTCATCAGCGCGTTAGAGGAAATGAGCGAGGATACATCACAAGAAATTCCTTCTGCATTCTACGCTCGTGTTCTTAGCGCGTATAGCACTACACCACGCTTGCTACGCTCCTCATCGATCTCCAGCCTTATTTTGCAGCAGGCGTTGGCACACCTTGATCCAAATAGACAGGGCATGTCTATAACAGTCGTGCTATGTTCCACTCCCAAGCCAGGAGACAAGGTGCGCAGCCTGCGCGAGACGCTGGGTAGAGGAACGTTCCCCTGGAAGAGTCACCTGGAGAACCAGGTGCGACTGCTCGGGTACGAGTCGCTGGCGGGGTACGCTGTTACCACTTTTCGCTTCGTAGTCAATCAGAACATCAAAGAGGGACAAACCTTTTTTCCAGTCCTGCGTACCGAGCATGAGGAGAGCGCGGCTGCCTGTCCCCTTTTACAAGCAAATCGCGTTGCGGGATGTCTTCTGGTGGCAAGTAACAAAGTAAACTATTTTACGCCTGCTCGGCAGTCGCTTATTCAGAACTACGCCAATCTTCTGGTGCTAGTATGCGAACCCGAAGATTTCTATGACCAGCAAAGCATCGAGTTAGGGATCATGCCATCCTTAGAGGCGCAGCAGCCACACTTTGCTCACTTTCAACAGCATGTCACAGATCTGATGGTGCGGACCGCTGCAGAAGAGCATCCGATGACGAGGATGCAGGCTGAGCTTGAGATATGGCAGCAGCTAGAGGAAGAGTTTCTCCGCTTATCAGGGCAAAGCAAGGGGTAGAGGCTTCGCTGCAGGCATTTGTAACTGTTTGTGAACCGCTAGCGTGTAAGATACGATTCTGGAGGGTAAAGTGATGGGCACTTGTATGCTCATTCTTATGTCAGAAGGAGTCGATGGAGAGCGACAGATACGGATGCGCAATAGAGATAAGGAGGAACTGTATGACTACGACTGGACGCTCAACCGTGGTGGGCGTGTTTGAAGATCGTGCGGCAGCAGAGCGAGCCATAGATGAACTGCGCCGAGCTGGTTTTAACGATGATCAGATAGGGTATGTTGTGCGCGATAACAGGGGTACAACAGATACTGTTACAGGCGGGCAAAAAACCCTGGCAGGTGAAGGCGCGGCCACGGGCGCAATCAGCGGAGGGGTTGTGGGTGGAGTGCTGGGCGCGGCTGCTGCGCTGCTAATTCCCGGCTTCGGGCCAGCGATTGCGGGCGGTATTCTGGCAACAACCCTGGGTGGTGCAGCAATTGGCGCAGCGGCCGGAGGTATACTCGGCGCTCTTGTAGGCATGGGCATACCAGAAGAGGAAGCGCGTTACTACCAGGGCGCGTTTGAAGCGGGCCGCGTGCTTGTGACGGTTCAAGCGCCTGGTCGCCAACGGGAAGCTCTTGACATGCTGCAACGTAACGGTGCATATGACGCCACTACTCGTTCGGAGGCATCCGAGCCTAATGCACAAGCAGGAATGTATGATCCTAATATGCAGCGTTCTGGCACATATGATCCCAACGCGCCACGTCCCGCAAGGGAGGATGAGACCTACACGGGCTCTGGACGCACCGATCCCACGAAAATGGGAACGGGACCAAGCGACCCGACCGCCACCGGTTCTGGAGACTATGATCCAACGAGAACTAACGTGGGAGCGTACGATCCCAGTATTCGACCGGGGGTGAACGATCCGGAAAACACGGCGCCACGGGTATATGAGCATCCGCCACGGACGGATAATGCGGACGATGAGCTCCAAGCCTGATTGTAGGAGTGTAGCGTAAAACGAAGTACAGGGCGGTCTTTGCGGCCGCCCATATATTTAGAAGGGTTAGAGACGAAAAAAGTGTCAGATTTCGGCTTACTCCGTCCCGCGCTTACCGGGGTATTTGTAGTGTTCTAGCTCTTGCTGTAAGGATTTCAGGCGAGAGCGTAAATGGAGTATTACCTGGATACCAGCAAGGTTGACCCCGAGGTCGCGATGCAAGCGGCGAATACGACGCAGTTCGTCTATGTCTTCTTCGCTGTAACGCTGCTCACCTCCAGCCAACTCAAGGCCTTCGATCAATCCTACCGCCTGCAAGCGACGTATCATCTGAACATCCATCTGGCAAAATTCGGCTGTCTCTTGCTCGCTGTAATAGGACGTGGACCGGCTTTCCTGTATAATGATACGCGTATACTGGTTATTATCCATGGCTTCCTCCGGTACCTGCCGTTGTTTCCGAACCCGTGTAGCCAATAGAACGGGCGAAGGTTTCGAAGAGACGGCGCTGCTGCTCGTTGAGATGCGTGGGGAGCTTGACGGATACTTCAGCGTAGAGGTCGCCACGACGCTCTGGATGGCCCAGCTCAGGCATGCCCTGGCCGCGCAAACGGAAAGTTTTGCCGTTGGGGGTTCCAGGAGGGATGCGCAACATCAAGCGGCGCCCATCGGGCGTTGGAACCTGGGCTTCGCCGCCGAGGACGGCGACTGCCAGAGGAACTTCTATCTTCGTGCGGAGGGTGGTACCTTCCCTGGTAAAGTCGGGATGCGGCAGCATTCGCACAAGCAGATAGAGATCACCGCGTCCCGCGGGACCTTGCGCACCTTGACCTGGGATGCGTATGCGCGAGCCATTATCTACCCCGGCAGGGATCTTTACCTCTAAGCGGCGAGTACTGCCATCAACATCCGCCAGTTCGAAGACACGGGTTGCACCTTTGTATGCTTCGGCGAGCGTGACTTCCACAGGGGATTCTATGTCCTGTCCACGCGCTGCTCTGGCTCGACCGCGGCTCGTGGTACGGGCACCTCTACCCATGCCAGGCGAGAAAGTTGACCCGAAGTATGTTTCAAAGAAGTCAGAGAAGGGGGATTGATCGCCGAAGATGTCGCTCAGGTCTTCTTCAGTGACCGTGTGATACTGGTATTGTCCGCCACCTTCCGCCCAACCGGGAGCCTCGGCTCCGGGCGCACGCCCGTAGCGCTGGTAATAATCACTCAATTCGTCATATTTCTTGCGCTTCTCCGGGTCGGAGAGTACTTCATTGGCTTCGTTGATTTCTTTGAATTTCTCCTCAGCATCTTTGTTGTCCGGATTCACATCAGGGTGATGCTGGCGGGCCAGTTTGCGGTAGGCCTGCCGTATCTCTTTCTCGGTTGCGTTTTTGCTCACGCCTAATATCTTGTAATAGTCTTTATAGTCGACAGCCATAGGTACCTTCTTTTTAAGGTGGTCACTGATCGATAACTATGTAATTATATATCATTTTGGGCCGCAACGGCACGGCAGGGCATATCTGTCCACGGACAGGGTCCCGCAGGGCGGCCGCCCCCATAGGCGTTCACGTAAGGCTCATGGCGGTCCGCCATTGCAAGAGCGACAGCAAGGGGACGCCAAGCAGGGCGCGGCAGGAAGGTCCAGCATTGTCATGCTGAGCCCTTCGCGAAGCGAGGGGTAAACTCCGCGAAGCATCTCGCTGCCTCTCATGCGCTCAGGGTGACACGCTTTGGCAACTTCAGTGAACGCTTATGGGGCCGCCCCTACCATGATACGTAAAAGGCTGGTTCACTCGTTCTGACTGGAGACGACAACCTGGGCGGGTCGCACGATCCGTTCTCTATAGGCATAGCCTGGCCGCACTACTTCGAGAACAGTACCCGGCGGGACATCGGAACGCGCCTCCGTTTCTATGGCCTCATGTATATGCGGATTGAATGTTTCTCCCACTTTAACGATCTGCTGTATACCCAGTTGATTCAGTGTGGCTGTGAGTCTTTTTGCAACCAGGAGGAGGCCCTGAACCCAGGGGTGACCGACAAGATCCGGGGGAGCAGCTTCAAGCGCCCGCCCAAGGTCATCAAGCACGGGCAAGAACTGTTGTAGCACATCAATTTGTGCTGTTGTCCGTTTTTCATCCAGTTCTTGATTGATACGACGCCGGTAGTTTATGAAATCAGCCTGGGTGCGGCGCAGAAGGTCCAGGTATTCTTCAGCTTTCTGCTGTTCTGCCGCAAGCTTTTGTTCTAGCTGGGTTCCATCCTGGTTGGAGTCACCCGCTGCTGCCTGCGGAGAATCTGCGCTATCTTGCGTTTGTTCGTTATCTTGCATGTTGTATCTCCTTAATAGCAGTTTAACCCATGACACAAAGGTAACTGGCTCCAGGTGATGTAATTCGATATCGGGCAACCAGCCGGGAAGTGTAGGGTTGACATAGAGATAGCTTAAACTCTACAAAGCACCCGAGTTGACCGATAGCCCGCCATCGATGACATAGGTTGAGCCGGTGACGTAGGCGGAGGCATCGGAGGCGAGGTACAGGGCCAGTTTCGCGATCTCCTCTGGTTGCCCCATGCGATGAAGCGGGATCTCTTTGAGAAGCGCTGCCATTTTTTCAGGGTCGGCTTCAACATCAGCATCGATGGGCGTATGGACGGCTCCTGGCGCGATGTTATTGACGGTGATATTGTAGGGAGCTAATTCGATGCTGATGGTGCGAGTCATCATGCGCAGACCACCCTTGGCACAGCAGTATGGAGCGTTTTGGGGCATGGCAAGGTCTTCGTGAACCGACGAAATGTTGATGATGCGCCCGGTGGTTTGGCGTTCGACCATTTCACGCGCGGCGGCCTGGGCGCAGAAAAATGCTCCTTTGAGGTCAACGCTGATAACGCGGTCCCACTGCTCTTCGGTGACATCCAGGAATGAGCTGTGGATCTCCATACCAGCGTTGTTGACCATAATATCCAGGCGATTGAAGTGCTCGATCGCCTGGGCGATGAGTCCAGTGGCCTGTTGATATTGTGAGACATCGGCCTGTATCACAAGCGCCCTGCCGTGATTTTGCTCGATGATCTGTCGCACTTGCTCAGCTTTGTCCTGCGCATGAGCGTAGTTTACGACGACGGCTGCTCCCTCCTGGGCAAACTGGATGGCGATGGCGCGGCCAATGCCGCTATCTGCACCAGTGATGATGGCAACTTTCGAATCTAGTTGTCCCATGAGATGATTGTCCTTTCCGTGCGTTTTTCATATCTTCTCGATATCCAGGATAAAATTCCACCAGCCGCAAGGGATGCTGCCAGGGCAAGGATGATCGCAAGGGGCCATGTCCTTACGGATTGCTTGAATCTTTCGGCATTGGAAAGCGTATATTGTGCTTCGGGGTAGCGGGCGGGCTCGATAAACCGCGCCCCTACAGAGTGCAAGGCCATTTGCAGAACCTGGGCGAGGTGCAGGGCGCGGCGGTCTGTTGCCTGGGCGATCTGTTCGCGGCAACTGAAGCCGTCGGCAATGATGAGGGTGTCCCTGGCGGCATCGCGTACGGCAGGCAGCAGCACCCGCTCGCCAGCCTTCAAGGAGATGTCGTAGTGATCTTTCTCAAAGCCGAAGGCGCCAGCCATACCGCAGCAGCCAGAGTCGAGCACGGTGAAGTTCAGGCCGAGCCTGGATAGGATTGCCTCTTCGCCGCTCATCCCCATAATGGCTTTATGATGGCAGTGACCATGCACAAGCGCCTTGCGCTCGAGCCGAGGGAACTCGAAATGTTCTGCCTGCTTTGCGAGAAATTCGCCGAGCAGGAAGGTTTGCTGGCTGAGCCGCCTGGCGTCTGCATCATGCGGGAAAAGGTTGACGAGTTCATCGCGGAAGACGGCAACACAGCCTGGCTCAAGTCCAACCACGGGCACTCCCTGGGCAATTTGCGGCCGCAGGGTATCGAGTATGTTCCGGAGCAGGCGTTTTGCTGTCTCGAGCATGCCGTAATCGTAAAGCGGGCGACCGCAACATAGAGCCTGCTGCGGCACCTCGACGCGGTAGCCAGCGGCTTCAAGCACTTCGACGGCGGCAATAGCGGTCTCGGGATGGAAATGGTTGTTGAAAGTATCAGGCCACAGGATGACCACCTGTTTTTCCAGGTTGCGCGGGGCGCGTCGATGGAACCACTGCTTGAAGGTTTGAGGAGCGAACGCAGGAACCTGACGCTGGGGAGCGATGCCAGCCAATCCTTTTGTTACATCTCGCAGCAAGGGCGCATGGGTGAGGAAGTTGGCGACGCCCGGCATGAATGCTGCTAGCCGCGCCCAGCGGTGGATCAGGCCCATGGTGTAGGCAGTAACCGGGCGCAGTCTTCCTTCATAGTAATGCGAGAGAAATTCAGCTTTATAGGTAGCCATGTCGACATTTACCGGGCAGTCGCTTTTACATCCTTTGCAAGCAAAGCAGAGGTCTAGAGCCTCCTTTACTTCTTCGCTGCGCCAGCCGCTCTGTAAGGGATGGCCTTCCAGCATTTCAAAAAGCAGGCGGGCACGCCCGCGCGTTGAGTGCTGCTCTTCACGCGTGACCATGAAGCTGGGGCACATGGTACCACCCTCGACGCGGCGGCACGCACCAACGCCGACACAGCGCAAGGTAGCACGGGAGAAACTGCCCTGGTCGTCAGGGAACCTGAAATGCGTTTTGAACTGCGGTGGGTCGTAAGAGGTACCGAGGCGCAGGTTTTCATCCACGCGATAGGAGTTCACTACCTTACCAGGGTTCATCTTGCCATCAGGATCCCAGATGGCCTTAAATTCCTGGAAGGCTGCGACCAGTTCTGGTCCGAACATCTTTGGTAGGAGTTCGGCACGCGCCTGCCCGTCGCCGTGTTCTCCTGAAAGCGAGCCGCCATAGCGAACCACCAGGTCGGCGGCATCTTCCAGGAAGGAGCGGAACTTTTTGATGCCGGAGGCGGTTTCCAGGTCGAAATCGATACGCGTATGGACGCAGCCCTGGCCAAAGTGGCCATAGAGGTCGGCCTCGTAATCGTATGTGTCATACAGCTTTTGAAGGTCGCGCAAATAGTTGCCCAACTTAGCGGGAGGAACCGCTGCATCTTCCCAACCTTCCCACTTGAGCTTTTCGCCAGGCACAAAGGTGCTGGCACCCAGCCCGGACTCACGGACCTGCCAGATCAACCTGGCCTGTTGGGGATTATCGAAGAGCTTCATGGCGGGCGTGTGGTCTTTTTGCCCCAGTTCTTCCATTAATGTCCGCGCCTGGTCAATGGCTTGCTGTTTTGTTTCGCTGCCAAACTCAACGAGGAGCCAGCCGCCACCGCCTGGCAGCAGCTTTATGTTCTCGGGATGCAGGTGCTTCTTTCTCATACCTTCAATGAGGCGGTTATCAAAGCCCTCTAATGCGATGGGCTTATGATCCAGGATCTCCATGAGATGATCACAGGCGGCGTAGACGTCGGGGTAGCCGAGCACCAGGAGCGTGCGAGCGGGAGGACTATACACCAGGCGAACGGTTGCCTCGAGGACGGTGACACAGGTACTTTCTGTGCCAACCAGGGCCCGCGCGACATGGAACCCGTTTTCTGGCAAGAGTTGATCGAGGTTATAACCCGAGACGCGGCGCGGAATGTTGGGAAAGCGCTCCCTGATTAGACCGGCATACCTGTCGCGCAGGGACTTGAGTCGAGCATAGATCTGGCCGCGCCGGCCGCCCTCTTGAATGATGTGTTCGAGTTCCTCGTTGCTCGTCCTGCCGACACGCATGCGCAGGCCATCATAGGTCAGTATCTCCAGTTCTTCGACGTTATCATCTGTTTTGCCGGACATTACGGAATGAACGCCGCAGGAATTATTGCCAATCATGCCGCCAAGGGTACAGCGAGAGTGAGTAGCCGGGTCCGGACCGAACGTGAGTTTATAGTGTTCCGCCGCGCGGCGCAGGTCATCGAGAATAGTGCCCGGCTGCACACGCGCTAACTTTTGCTGTGGATCTATTGAGATGACCTGGTTCATGTACTTTGACATGTCGATGACTACTGCCGTGTTGCAACACTGTCCAGCAAGGCTCGTGCCACCACCGCGCGTAAAGATAGGCGTGCCGTAGCGGCGCGCGGCCGCTATGGTCTTGATGACATCATCCACGTCTTTGGGGATGACTACGCCTACCGGTACCTGCCGGTAATTAGAGGCATCGGTCGCGTACAGTGCTCGACTGCCATTGTCGAAACGCACTTCTCCGCGAACGGAGGAAAGCAACTCAGCCGCCAAAATCCCGGCAGGGTCTGAGGATTTCATCAGCGCGGGATCGCGCCGGGTAGGCAGAAATCCTGCCTGGGGGATAGATGCTCGTTTGTAAAGACTGTTTCTGTCTTTCATCGCCGACTCCTTGTGCCTATGAATTGGGGCTATTCAAAAGAGTGTGCCGATGGCAGCGTTTTTAGTACGTACCACCACCGATTTGCTTTCTTTATACAGCATAACGCTCACCATCGGAGCGTTTCAACCCCAATCCAAGGCCTGGTCGCGACAGGCGCGATAAATCGGCCCCTACTTGTCTTTGTGCGGTAGGATGCCTGCAAGCAGGTCCTTCAGCGATTGTTTGACAATACCAGCTTCCTCCGGGTCGCCTTTCACCAGGGCGGACATGTATTCTTTAGCCTGTGCAAAGGAGATGTGTGGCGGGAGGGTGGGTACAGCGCCGGGGTAGCCGTAAATATGCTTGATGCCCCAGGCTGAAAGCCGCTTTAAGAGAAAATCACCGACTTTATCACCCATGAGTTGGTTCGCCTTTCTATCTTAGTGGGGGCGCGGTAAACCGGTTCCTAAGAATCTTTTCATTTTGTTTTTTCTTCCGCGTCCTCGCCACGCTCAGCGTTGTCTACGATGTCACCGCCGCGGAAGAGGATATTTTGCGCTGCGACGTGCCATTTCGGGGAACGCCGCAGGAGGAACTCCAGGTCCATGGAGAAGTGCAGGAACTCCTCCTCCTGGGCATGCTGCATGATTTTTTTCGCATCCGGGTCCTGCTCGACGGCGATGCGCTGCTCGTACCAGCCGATAGCATCGCATTCTTCCCCTAAGGAGGCGATGACGCGAGCAAAGGTGCGCGTCTGCTGCGGCAGTTCGGATAGGGGCTCATGATATTGATCGAATCCCATGCGGGTATTTTTCCCTTTCTCATGCTATGTTGGGAGTGGTCAACCGAGCCAAGGGGCGCGTATATACAAGGCACGTTCTTAAATGCGGAAAGGTTACTCAAGCATTGGGGAGGAGAGGACATGAGTGGTATCATAGTGAAGAACGGAGAATTCTGGTAAGTTAGCTATCCTGCTTGAGCTCAAGGAGGTTACAGTTATGACAAAGCTATTTGTGGCCACAGGCGAGGGACTCGCCCAGATGACGCAACAGGGGGACGAGTGGGTGGTGACACGCACACTGATTGGCAGTGGGATGCAGTGTCTCGCGCTCGATCCAAAACAGCCAGGAACGCTCTATGCTGGCTCACGCGGCAAAGGCGTCTGGAAGAGCAGTGACGGGGGTATGCACTGGCAGGATATGTCTTTGCCGCAGCCGGATGTCTTTTCACTGGCTGTCAGCCCGGCAGATGAGAGCGTGTATGCCGGCTGCGAGCCGAGCATGCTCTTCCGCAGCAGGGATGGTGGGCAACGCTGGGAAGAACTGGCGGCGCTGCGCAGCATTCCTTCGGCTCCGACATGGAGCTTTCCGCCGCGCCCGTGGACCTCGCATGTGCGCTGGATTGCTCCCAATCCACATGACGCGAGGCTCCTGCTGGCCGGTATTGAGCTGGGCGGCCTGATGTACAGCAAGGATGGTGGGCAGACATGGAGCGATCATCGCCCTGGCGCGCAGCGCGACGTTCACGCATTGGCATGGCATCCAAATGTGCAGGGTCGTGCCTACGAGGCGGGTGGGGGCGGCGCAGCCTGGAGTCACGATGGGGGATGGACGTGGCAAGCTGCCGATACGGGCCGTGATCGCCACTACACCTGGGGATTGGCGCTTGACCCTGAAGACCCTGATTGCTGGTATATCTCGGCGAGTCCTGGCCCGCGACAGGCGCATAGTAACGGCATGGCGCAGGCATTTATCTACCGCTGGCGCGGGAATGGGCCGTGGCAAGCACTGGGAGGAGGGCTGCCGCAGCCGCTCGACAGTTTTCCGTATGCCCTTGCGAGCACGCCGGGTGAACTCTACGCGGGCCTGGGCGATGGGCGCATCTACGCCAGCTACGATGGAGGGGATACGTGGCAGCAGCTGCCATTGCGCGGCGAAGGGCTGCCGAGCGTGTCGGCAATGGTCTGTGTTAAATAAGGCTACTCGTGGCAGAGGTTGACAAAGCAGCCGAAGCCCATAAAGGTCTACGCTCGCGTGCTGGTATGGACCTACTTCGCGGCAAGAAGAGCCGTCGCGGTCATACCGAGGAGCAGCAGCGCATTGATCGTCCACAACACGGTGCGTATCCAATTGCTTCGGACGAGGGTACCGATGACTTCGGCGGAGAAGCCCTCACGGTCTAACTTCGCGTGCAAGGGTGCCTGGCATTTTTTCATCGCGCTCGCCATCGTACTTTTCCCTTTTGACTGGCTCACAGAGGTATGGCCCGCGTACAGGCAGGTGTTCGACCGTGTATTTGTGACTGCACGTGATCATGCCATTGGTCACTCGACGCTGTTCTTCCTGCTGGGATTGTTTGCACTGGTCGTTTCGCCAGCGTTATGCAAGCGTCCCCTGCTCTACCTGGGTTTGATGCTGCTGGTGACGCTCGGGCAAGAGGCTCTGCAGAGTATCTTTAAGCAGGAACTGCCTAATATTTATGATGGGCGCGATATACTATTCGATTTGCTGGGGGTGACGGTGGCATTTGTGGTTATGTGGACGTGGCAATGGGTGAGAAATCGCATCAGCCTGCTGGGATGAGGTGTTCCCGCAGAAAGTTGCAAGTGCGCTGCCAGGCCAGAGCGGCGGCTTCCGGGTCGTAGTTTCCCGGCCGATTCGATTCGAAGAACCAGTGTCCAGCATGCGGGTAGGTATAAAACGTTACCTCGCGCCCGGCAGCGCGCATATCGGCCTCCATCTGGCGTATGCCCTCAAGCGGTTCCCACTCGTCATTTCCGGCGAAGTGCCCGAGGTAAGCGGCCCGGGCAGCAGCAAAGTCCGCTGTTTCGCTCCCGTAGAAGATGACCACGGCCGCAATATCATCAGGCTTGAGACTGGAGAGCAGAAGCGCCCAGGCACCACCCAACGAGAAGCCTATTGCGCCTAGATCTTTTCCGCGCACGGCGGGATGGTCACGGATATACTCGACGGTGCTAATGATCTTTGTTCTGGTCTCCTCAAAGTTGAGTTTTGAGAGGAGCTGCTTTGCTGCGTCAATGGTCGAGGCAGTAGCTCCATCATAGAGGTCAGGGGCAGCAGCGACGAAGCCCTCCCGGGCCAGGCGTTCGCACAGGTCTTTGAAGAAGTCGTTGAGTCCCCACCAGGCATGCAGGACGAGGACTCCCGGCCCTTCCCCACGCTCCGGTATGGCAATGTACCCGGTGGCAGTGTTGCCAGTAGTTTGAAATTCCATGGTGTTGGCCGCCTTTCGTATCACGCTCATTGTGTGGTGAAAGAGTTCTGCTCTGATCTTGCATACTATGACTCCTCCATCTTCTACAAGTATAGCGCTAAAAGCGGAAGAGAATGATCCTCATTACCCTTCGTTTCTGCAACAAAGGTGAATGATCCGCCGGACTTGATTGAACGTACACTGTACAGGAGAGACCAGTTTTTAAAGAGTACACCCAGCGCACTGGCGCGAGGAAGGATAGCATGGCAAATCTCAAGGAACACGTGAGCCTGAACACGTCAGCAGGAGGTTTCCTGGCGAGCCGGTTTTCGCGGCACCCAGAACGTTATATCGAGATTTTCCGGGTATTGCGCAAATACGAGCTACACCATGTAGCGGCGCAGTTGGGGATGACTCACAGGCACGAGGACGAGGACCTTGCCTTCGATGAGCACAAGGAGGAAGATGACCACGCTACCGGGCTGACCAGTGCTCTCGAAGAGTTAGGGCCGTGCTTCATCAAGCTTGGTCAACTGCTGAGCACCAGGCCAGACCTGTTACCACCGCACTATATTGCGGCCCTTTCGCGACTGCAGCAGGAGATTACGCCCGTACCGAGCGAGAAGATTACCAGCATCATCGAGAGCGAACTGGGAGCACCAATGCCGGAATTGTTTCAGGAGTTCGATTGCGAGCCCCTGGCTACTGCTTCGATGGCGCAGGTACACCGGGCTGTGCTGATGGATGGCACGGAGGTGGCGGTCAAAGTACAGCGACCCGGCGTGCGGCAGCGTATCGAGATCGATATCGAGATTATGCACGAGGTTGCCCGTTTCGCCACGAAGTATACTCCGTACGGCACGCGCTATGCCCTACCGCAGATTGTGCGAGAACTGGAACACAGCCTGAACCAGGAACTTGATTTTCGCCTGGAGGCCGACAGCACGAGGTTGATCGGCAGGCAGATCGCTGATTTCCAGCTTCTGACCACGCCCGCGGTCTACAGCGAGTACACTTCACGCCGCGTGCTGACCCTGAGCTTTGTGCGAGGGCGACACCTGCAAGGTGTGAGCCGCGAGGAACTGGACGCAGTGGATTCGCGTGCTATCGCCAAAGATCTGCTTTCGGCCTATCTTAAGCAAATCATTGTCGATGGCGCGTTCCACTGCGATCCACACCCGGGCAATATTTTCCTGACGGACGATGGACGACTGGCGCTGATGGACTTTGGTATGGTTGGGCGTTTCGACTCGGGACAGAAGGATAATGTGATCCTGCTGCTGCTGGCCTTTGCCGAGCGGCAGGGAGACCGGGTAGCCGATACTTACCTGAAGATGATAGAGGTGCCGAAGCACTTTGACCGGCGCGCTTTCGCACAGGATATCTCGACGCTGGTCAGTCGCTACCACGACATGAGCGGTGGGCGCATGTCGATGGGAACGGCGCTGCTCGACCTGACGCGAGTGGCGCAGACAAATGCGGTTGCTGTACCAAGCGTGATGACGCTGCTGGGCAAAGCGTTTCTCAACCTGGATGGAGCGGTACGTGTTCTGTCACCGGAACTCGACCCGGTGCAATTGATCCGCGACTATATGCTCCAGGTGATGGAAAAGCGCATCGAGTCCCAACTGACGCCCGGGCGTATCTTCGCCTGGGTGCTGGATATGAAGCACTTGTTTGAGAATGCTCCCAGGCGAACAGATATGGTACTCGACAAGCTGGCTAACGACCAGTTCACGGTGCGGTTGGAGGTGGAACACGTGGACGAGGTTGTGAAGAGCCTGAACCGGGCTGCCAACAGATTATCGCTCAGCATCCTGCTGGCCTCGTTTGTTATCGGTGGAGGATTCTTGCTGGAGGCCTTGCGGAAGACAGGAGGTAGATGAGATGAGCAGCAAGAGCCTCACAGAGATAATGGGCGATCCATTTCCTACGTGTCACCCAGCATCGGGCCGAGGATACGCGCCAGGCGCCCAAGGGCACTGGCTACCGGTGGCACGACCAGCAGCGGGCGTACCAGGGCAAGCATATCGCGCGTGAAGGAGAGGAGTTCGAAGGTTGTTTTGGTACCTGGGCTGCGATCCTGAAGCCAGAAAAGGACCAGGCCGAGGTATACGCCGTAGAGAATAGTTGCGATATTGCCAGCCTGCGAGGCGCGCGGGGCATCTGTCGCGCCTATCACTACTTCGATAAACAGCTTCTTCGATAGCTGGCGTACGCCGGCCGAGCTCTCGCTAAAAACACCGACCTCTGACCGGGGGTTCAAGGCCGCGTCAAATATGGCACTGAGCGTATCACGGTAGGGAGCCATCAGTTCGAATTGAGTCAGCATGGTACGGTGAAAGCGATCGGCCAGGGAGGCAGGTGCCAGCTCGCCCACCTGCGTTTCAAGATCGCGGGCGAGCTGCCGGTAGAGCGAGAGCACCAGTTCCTCTTTGCGCGCAAAGTAGCGGTATGTGAGTCCAAGGGAAGACCCTGCTTCCGCTGCGATGTCGCGCAGGGTGGTTTTTTCATAGCCTTTGGTGGCGAACAGCTTCAACGCGGAGTCGAGGATGCGCTGCCGCGTCTGCTCCGCTTTTTGCGTACTACCCACGCTCCGAGGTTGTTCCATAAGACATTACTCCAGGAGAATGAACATGTTTATTCTCCTGGAGTATGTCTGTGTGGCAGGATCTTGTCAAGCACTTTCTTTTGACATCCACTTATAATTATTCCGGTGGGCCTTCGGCCCACATTGAGAGGAGTGGAGAGAGCGAGGATGCCCTGCCTGGGGGGCAGGGCATCCTATCCGGGAGAGAGGTATCCTCGCGCTCCGGCAGGGAACGTGCGTTCCCTGATACCTGTTCCCCGGACAGGGTGCCCCTAGTTCTGAGCGGGTTTCACCTGTGAACTCGGCAATAGCGTTTTGTTTCGTCCCACACTCTCTGGTATAGTGTTAAGCTGTTGTCGTGCTCTGGTTGGAGGCTTCCTCTTTCAATCAGCAACCTACAGTTGTCTCTGTGTGTCCTTTCAATGAGGGTGTCACCAGAAAATACCTCCTGCACATAGTGGTACCCTTGACCACTTGTGCGCCCGATCCACACACCTTCAGTTTGGTCCAGGGTCGGTCTTGGCAGTGCCATCTTCTCATCTCGTCTTTCAGCCATCCAGGCAATGGTGCAAACCATTGTGTATACTGTTACCGCCTCAACGAGGTGAGTGGGGGCGACGTCGCCTGCGACGCTGTGCCTCAGACTTGCGTTTACGCCGTGCCGCTGGACTCTCGTAGTGTCTACGGCGACGAGCCTCGGACAGGATGCCCGCATCCTGCACCTTGCGGTTGAAGCGTTTCAGCGCGAGTTCAAAAGAGTCACCGGGATTCAACTTGATTTCACTCATGAGGATTACCAGCGCGCTCGGCGGTTACTCGTACGACCAGAGCCTTGCGATTGGTAACAATCGCTGCAATACACGGGTCTGTCATCTCGTGGCTGAAAAGGTACCTGCGCCTCATTCCCACAACTCGCACACGTGATTGTATACATCTGTCGCGCTTCACGAAAACCACTACTACGACCACTATCATAACGACTAGACCTATCACTGGCCTGCGCTTTGCGTTCGGCGCGGCAGGAAGGACAGCGGCTTGGAACATTCGTCAGACCTCGGCTTGCATAAAATTCCTGCTCGCCAGTGGTGAACACAAATGCTTGATTGCAGTCGCGACAATACAGGGTTTGATCAGTCAATGACATAATCCCTTCTCTATTCCTGGGTCTCTAACCCACTTATCCTGTATAGCGCAGCTTACAATAGACCATCTACTCTGAGCAACAATGCACAATACAGTGTTCTCTGAGTATATCACAAATCTCCTCCAAAAGCGCCCTCTCAAATTGGCTTCATCATCACCTCACCTTTTAGGGAAAAGAAGGGAAGGGGCGAGGACAGGCAGAAGTCACACAAGAGTCATACGTGAGGAGTCCCCTTTGCACTCTGAGCATTTCTTCGGCGGTTCATGCGTATCCAACGCAGGTGATTGGCAAGATGAGCATTGAACGTCGAGCCATCGCCCCATTCGGGGTGCGCTGCATGCAGCGATTGGAATGCCATAGTGATGACATGCTGTGCAAACTGCTTCAAATCCATCTCTGTCAGCAACCTGCGTAGGTGGTGTGGTGAAGGCGCAAGCCAATGCTCCCGCACTTCAGACTCAACTCCAGGAATGGTACCAGGTGGAGAGGAAAGGTGATCGATCTCCGTGCGATTAAGCGTGTATCCTACTGCAGACCAGGAGCCCTCTGATGCATCACGAGGCAAATCGGACAGTTCTTCCCCAGATACCCATTGATCAATCGTGTGGAAAAGGTCGGTATCGGAGAGTGCAAGTAAATCAACCTGGACTTGCTTGATAAAGGACTGGGCCTGGTATCTCATTGGGGCTCCTTCCTGTCCACTCGTGTCGAGCCAACGAGAGGTGGGCTACTGGCAAATGTGTTACCAAGGCCAGAGGATAAGATCTATCTCATGTGCTTCAGAAGATTGCTCACGCATGCTTTTATTCCTTCTACCGTGAGAAGCGCCTTGCCGACTTGCAATACATTATATCACATGTGCGGCACAATAGGGAGAGTAAGAGCGTGGTGCGGCGGGCCGCGGCCCGCCGCACCACGCTCTTACTCTCCTGTGGGGGTGAGGTGGGAAACACATTGACTTTTGCGAAGCCCTGCTCTTGTATCGCCAACTTGACAGCTAGTGAGTATCTCCTTAGTATAGGTTTCATGATGAAACCTGAGCAGGATGGCTGCTCCTGTGGTATTTAGGAAAGAGAGTATGATGGCAGAACGTTATGGCTTTGAGCGTTATCTAAATATACGCACGGCATATGGGGCGAGCTTTTCGCCAGATGGCGCACACATGAGTTTTCTTACAGATATTACCGGGGTGCCGGAGGTGTGGTCCGTTCCGATAGGTCTGGCTGCTACCACAGCGTGGCCAGAACAGCTAACTTTCCGTGGTGAGCGTGTAGCCAGCGCCACGTTCTCTCCCACCAACGAGATACTGCTGGTGAGCGCCGATACAGGGGGCAACGAACGCACGCAACTGCATATACTGGGAGCCGATGGCGCGGCATTCACGGTGCTAACCGCGCAGCCGGAGGTGATTCACCAGTTTGGCGCGTGGTCACCGGACGGGACGAGCATCTCTTATGCCAGCAATGAGCGCGATAATCGCTTTTTTGATGTGTACGAACGCCCTGTGAGCGGCGGCGAACCACGGTGCTTGCTCCAGCAGGATGGCACTAACTATGCAGAACGCTATTCACCCGACGGACACTTCGTCCTGGCTGCCCGCTACGACTCGAACATACGCAACCGGCTATTTCTGGTGGATCGAACGACGGGCGAGGTACGGGCGCTGACGCCCGAGATAGAGAAAGGGCCGGCCCTGCACACCTTCTCAGCCTGGGCCGCGGATGGGCGCAGCCTGTACCTGCTGAGCGATCGAGGGCGACAGTTTCTTTCACTGGCCCGGCTCGACCTGGCAAGTGGCGAAATGGCGTATCTACGTGACGACACCTGGGGAGCAGAGTGGCTAGAAGTGTCGCATGACGGCACACGGCTAGCGTTGGTGACGAACGAGGACGGATACTCGCGTTTAGAGCTTTTCGATGTATCAAATGGCTGGGAGGGGCGCCGCATGCTGAAAAGCCCGGTGCTGCCAGCAGGGGTACTGAGCGAGCTTACGTGGTCGCGCGATGGGAAACGGTTGGCATTCACTTTCAATGCCGCGAACTACAATCCCGATGTCTGGATGTGGGATGTAGAGAAAGAGATGCTGTGGCAAGCGACGCGCAGCACAACGGGGGGCATAGCGCAAGAAAGCTTTGTCTCACCCTCGCTGGTGCACTACCCTACCTTTGATGAGCGCGAGATACCAGCATTCCTTTTTGCGCCACAAGTGGGACAGGTGCACGAGTTGCCGGTAGTGATCTATGTTCACGGGGGTCCGGAGAGCCAGTTCCGACCGACGTTCAATGCAGTGATTCAATACCTGGTGGCACGCGGCTATGGGGTGTTCGCGCCCAATGTGCGCGGCAGCACGGGTTACGGTTACGAGTACCAGAGCCTGGATGATGTGCGGCTGCGCATGGACTCTGTGAAGGATTTGCAGTACGCGGCTCGCTGGCTGGTTGGGAGCGGGACGGCTGCTGCGAGTCGGATTGCTGTGATGGGAGGCAGCTACGGCGGCTTCATGGTACTCTCCTCTATGACTACTTATCCTGACTTGTGGGCGGCGGGCGTGGATATTGTGGGGGTTGCTAACTTTGTGACATTCCTGGAGAACACGGGTCCATGGCGGCGCAAGCTGCGCGAACCGGAGTATGGAACACTGGAGTACGAGCGGGAGTTCCTGGAGCAGATTTCCCCGATCAACTCGGTTGAACACATCGCGGCGCCGCTCTTTGTTGTCCACGGCGCCAATGATCCGCGCGTGCCGCTGGAGGAGGCGGAGCAAATCGTCACTGCCGTACGCAAGCGCGGCCTGCCCGTGGAATACCTGGTCTTTCCCGACGAAGGGCACGGGCTGGTCAAGCGAACCAACCGTCTGGCTGCGTACCCAGCTATCGCGAGGTTCCTTGATGAGCATTTGCTGCAGAGGTGAAAGCGGCACCCTGAGCCATCTCCTAGCCTGGGAATCTCTAGTGCTACCAATCCATATACAGATACGTGTCATATTAAATCAGCATAGTTGCTCTTATGAGTTTTCTAATAGATAGGTATACTAGAGGAGACCTACAGTGGCGCCGGCACAAGCCATACAAGACGACCACCCAAAGCAGGCTGAAATAGAGATCAGCGAGGCGGTAGACCTTGTCGAGGCTGCAAAGGCAGCCGGGCTACGCTATGTCACGGATGCCATGCCCGGAATCCGGCGCAAGCGCTCCGGCAAGAACTTTAGCTATATCGACGCCAAAGGGCAGTTGATTCGCGACCGCAAGGAGCTAGAGCGCCTTAAGGCGCTCGCCATTCCTCCCGCCTGGACTGAAGTCTGGATCTGTCCAAATCCACATGGACACATCCTGGCGACAGGACGTGATGCGAAGGGGCGCAAGCAATACCACTATCACCCGCAGTGGAGGGCAGTGCGTGATGAGACAAAGTATCACCGGATGATTGCCTTCGGTGAGGTACTGCCTGCCATTCGCGAACGGACAAGCAAGGACCTAGCGCTACCAGGCCTGCCCCGCGAAAAGGTACTGGCAACCATCGTGCGGCTGCTTGATACGACGATGATCCGTGTTGGCAACGAAGAGTACGCGCGGGAAAATAACTCATTCGGCCTGACGACGCTACATAATGATCACGTCGATGTCTCGAGCGAGAAGATCAAGTTCCATTTTCGCGGCAAAAGTGGCAAGGAGCAAGAGATCGACGTTCGTGACAGGCAGCTTGCCAGGATCGTGAAACGCTGCCAGGATATTCCCGGGCATGAACTGTTCCAATACCTCGACGAAGAAGGACAGAGCCACACAGTTGATTCGGCCGACGTGAACGACTATTTGCGAGAGATCAGCGGACAGGATTTCACAGCAAAGGATTTTCGCACGTGGGGAGGCACCGTGTATGCCGTGCGCGTATTACGGGAGCTGGACGAGTTCGGCAGCGAGACGCAGGCAAAAAAGAACATTATGCAGGCCAGCAAATTTGCTGCGAAGCAGCTTGGCAATACACCTACCATTTGCCGCAAATGTTATGTGCATCCAGCAGTACTGGATGCATATCTGAACCGGTCACTGCTTCCCGTTCTCAAGCAAGCATCCGAGAAGAAGGCGACGAGCTCTCCCAACGAACTAGATGCAGAGGAGTCCAAGGTTTTAGCATTCCTACAGGACACGTAAGCTCACCTGTACGAAGTTTCTATATGTATACTGAAGCATTGAATGAAGTTATTTAGCGACTGGAGTGCTTTCAGCCTTTCGTACATTATGAAACTCTAGTAGTTCTTGAAGCGTGCTGTAAATAGATCCGTGCAGTTGAGTCGAGAAGAGCATGAACGGATCGTGAAAAGTTACTGACCTGGATCAGTACAATAGTAATAGAGCTAAGGCTTTAAGATTTGTACGGGTTATGACGTGAAAGGAGAGAATAGAGTATGAAAGTCACTGACCTGGATCAGTACAACGGTAATACAGTCATGGATAAGGCCAAAGGAGTTGCACAATCCACTTTTGCTACCGTGCAAGGTGGCGTGGATCTGATGCAGTCAGGCCTGACGCGGACGCAAGACACAGTGCAAACTGGATTGAGCGCGGCACAGGATACCTGGCAAGGCAATGTCAAGCGGGCCAACAAGAATCTAAAGAAAGCGCAGAAGAAGATGAAACGCAGCCTGGCATCGATGCAAGACAGTGTGCAATCAGGGCTCGAACAGACTCAGGATGCTCTGCAAGGAGGTCTTGACGTTGCGCAGGATACCTGGCAAGGCAACGTCAAGCGAGCCAGTAAGAGTCTGAAGAAGGCACAGAAGAAAATGAAGCGCAGACTGGTGTCAATGCAAGACAGCGTGCAGTCCGGACTGGAACAGACCCAGGATGTTTTACAAAGCGGATTGAGCAAGGCTCAGGGTGTGTTGTCAGTTGGTGGTAAGAATGTGAAGCGAGCGGGCAAGGGTTTGCAGAAGGCGACAGGGAGCCTGAAGGATGCCCAGGACAATGTGCAGCAGCAACTCGCCAGGTATGCGAGGAGACGCAAGCGGGCAAAGGTTTTGTTCCGCGTGGGTTTGCTTACGGGCATTGTGCTTATACTGCTGTATGCTCCGTGGCCGGGCTCGGATACGCGCCGTCAACTGGGAGAGTGGTGGAAGCAAGTCTTCCCGCCCACGCAAGGCTAGCAGGTTTAACCTCCCCTGCGAGCCTTGAGTAGGCAGCCATGCTCCAAACTTGACGCAAGCAATAAGGCACCTCGAGCGAGGTGCCTTATTTGATTCTAACGCAAAGGGAGCCGACCCTAGAATTTCAACGGATTGTAATTATCAGGCGGGCATAGACTGCAACTGTGGCTTAAGCGATGTGCGGAGTAGAAGTTTGGCACGGTGGAAGTAGGTTTTGGCCGTGGCTTCCGGCATACACAGCACTTTGCCAATTTCGGAGAAGCTTAACTGGGCGGTGTAGCGCAGGAGGACTACTGAACGAAACTTGGGCGGCAAGTCCTGGATGGCATTGTGTAGACACTGCTGTAGATCATGGCGTTCTGCCAGTTCTTCCGGAAGCGGGCTGGTGTCGGGCATGTCGGTCAATGGCGATGAATCGGTTTCGCTGTTGGTCGATTCGAGCTTAGAGAACTGGATAGCATACCTGCGCCTGCGCCGCAGTTCATCCACGCAGCAGTTGCGCGCGACGAGGAAAAGCCATGCTTTGAACGGCTCGCCAGCATTTAGCGTGGGCAAAGACGTGTAAAAGCGCAGGAACACTTGCTGCAAAACATCACAGGCCTGATCATAGTCGCCCAAGAAACGGTAGATAAGGTTAAACAGCGGGACGCTATAGCGCTGAACCAGCGCCTCGAATGCACGCTGATCACCTGCAAGCGTTTGTTGGGCCAAAATAGCGTCGGAAATTTCCGGATGTGACAGTTTTACGTGTTCTTGAGTTTGCATAGAGAGTAGTCTTCCTTTCTTTCACCTTATTATTAGCGTAACCTCTGTCACTGTAAATTGCAACGATTTTTCTCTAAATAATCTCTGCTATTAGCAATTCTAACCAGAATTTAAATCAAGGCAGGGAAAACTGATTTTTTGCTTATTTTTATTAGAATAATCTCTACTATTTCTTATCTCTTGAGTAACTATTCAAGTCTCCTTTCTCTTGCGCCGCCGGAGGCGGCGGGATGCAGCGAGTTCCAGGGGGCCTGCAGGCCCCCTGGAACTCACCTGAATAGTTATCTTGAACGCGGGACAGATACATTCTGGCACCCGCAACTTGCAGGCCTCCTGGAACTCACCTGATACGGATTTGCGTTCCGAAGCATAATCCACTGTCCTCCAGGTGGGCTGTAGAGGTCGAGGCTAGATTGCATATCAGTGCGCAAATTCGTATGAATAGTTATCTTGAACGCGGGACAGATACGCTTTGGTACCCGCAAGTTGCAGGCCTCCTGGTTACCTGTCCCCGGATAGGGTCCCCCTTCCAGAATAGTTACTCTCTTGAGAGAAAAAAGCAACCCGGCATCAAGCAAGACGCCGGGTTGCCCTACTGATTTTTGAAGCGCGGATTACGGTGTTTCGTAAAGCGGCTTAGTGTTACATGGTCTCGTTTTGCCTGCTGGTGGTAGTACCCTTAGCGGCCGCGCTGCCACTATGGAACAGGTAGTTAGACGACGTGGGGTCCAGGGCACCTGGAGGAGCCTGGTCAACCATGCGGGCAAAGTTATTCAGATCCTGCTGCAATGCTGAGTCAAAACGGCTGCCCACACCGGCCTTTTCACCGACGTCGCCAAGCACGCCAGCGGGCGGATTGTAGCTAATGTAGACATCGACACGTGTCTGATTGGGTCCCAGAGGTTGGAATGTTACCCTGCCTGTATTTTCCAGGCCCTTTGTCGAATGCCAGCCGATCTGGCGGTCGGGGATCCAATCCTGGTTCACGGCGTCCCATTCATGACGGCCCGCAATTTCAGCGACCCAGTGGCTACGCTGTTCGTCGTAGTAGGTCACTTCTTTCACAAAGCTCATGAACTTTGGGAAGTCATTGAAGTGAGTAAAAAGCCCATACACCTGATGCACAGGCGCATTGACTGTAACTGATGCGTGATGTTCTTTCATCTGGTGTGTCATATAGTATCCTTTCCTTACAGAGTTTGACTTGTTTACTTGCCAGGATCCTGGTAATTATACCATAGGAGAGAGCGATAAGTCAATAAATAAAGCGCTTCAATAAAGCATTTTCAGGCGATCTAATCTTATTCTAATAATATAGTTTTCGAGGATTATAAATTGCATTGAGAGAATGTATAGTACTGGAGGTCTTTCAAGGTAACTCCTCACCACCTTCGGTGGTTCGCAAGAGGTGTTTCCTGCGGGCCTGGCAGCAGCCGGCTGCTGCCAGGCCCGCAGGAACAAAGACGCGAGATGCCGTAGGCGGCGACGAATCAGGCACCTGAGGAGTTAGGTTTGCGCGAGCGTCTCAAATCAGGCATGGTCGAGGCGGCGCAACTCGATTTTGCCATTACGCACACGCACAGCGAAGGTGGGTTCAGCGTAGACTGCCGGGCCATTGACGACGCTGCCATCGTATATGCAGAAGCGTGAACCATGCCAGGGGCAGGTGACTATGCCATCCTCGACCGTACCTTCGTCAAGGGGTCCGGCCAGGTGCGTGCAGGTAGCGCCGATTGCATAGATTGACCTGCCCTGTTTGAGCAGGATAGCTGGAATGCCGGCTGCATCGACGCGAGTTAGTTTCCCTTCTACCAGGTCCTGCTCGTCTATGACGGCAACGAAGTCATCCGGGCCGCCCTCCCAGGCGACATGATTGACGCCGATACCCTTGGCAAAGGATAACTCACCGCCAAGGTAGGCGGAGAAAAGGGATAGCAGGTAGCCAGGTGTCGAGAAGGCAATAGCCGTACGACGCGGGCCCGTGAGGCGCAACACGAGCGAGGTGAGATACATGAGCGTGATGCTGCCATTGAGCAGTCCATGCATCAAGCCAACGCGGCGATCAGTCCCATCCAGATCGCTCCAATCAGTGAGGCCAGTGACTGCCGCGCCCGTGGCTCCAGCCAGTCCCAGCAACAAAGTGAGATCGGCTCCGCGAGCAATACCTTCGTCCTCATTAGCGAGCCAGACGAAGTCAAGCAGTGTCGTACCGCTCCAAGCGCCGAGGGGGACATCAGTGAAGACGGGATGCAGCGCATGGCCGAGCCATGTCCCATTGAGAATGTCTTTGAGTTTACGGCCGGGCTGCCCTGGCTGGCCGAAGAAGGCTAACAGTGAGTTCTGGATGGGAGAAGCCAGCTTATCGAGCCAGGTCTGGCGCTCAACGAACTCGCCTACCAGGTGCCTGAGGGGTGGATTCCTGGGCGGTGTCTCAGCCCAGCTTTTCTGTTCCCCAGTTACTACTTCTAAGGTCATGTGTTATATTCCTTTCAATAGGCAGAATTACGAATGTACTTCAAGCCAACAGTAATCGCATGGTGGGTTGATATCCAGCACCGAGAAAGGGATTGCGGTGCTGCGCTGAGTGAGAATGTAGCGGACAACGGCCTCGTTGCGAGCATAGAACCGATGTGCGCACTTGAGAGCACTCTCGAGCGAGCGAAAATGCACATGCATCTCTTGCTGCAATGGCAGGGCGACATAGGTGAAACCGTGTGTCCCTAGCCAGTAGTAGTCCTGGATACGCGGCCATATAAGTACGATTTTCCCTCCAGGCCTGATGACACGTTTGAGTTCAGCCAGGCCCGGCTCACCGCCCTGCTCTGGAACTGCCGTGAAGGCTGAGCAGGAGAGGGCAAGGTCAACGCTATGGTCTTGCAGCGGCAGGTGGTCAAAACTGCCAGGGAAGGGAATGACGCGACCTGTATCGAGCGCACCCACAGATACCTGGCTGGCCAGCTTTCGCTCCAGGATATGCAATAAGCCGGGCGAAGGTTCTACAGCGTAGACCAGGCGCGCGCCGTGGCGCACGCATTCGAAGGAGGCTCGCCCGCTGCCGGCTCCTGCATCGAGCACCAGTTTGTCGCACAAATCCGGCTCCAACTGCTGAAAAATACCCGGGTGCAGTTGCTCACCCTCGGTGAGTTCGTCGTAGAGATCAGGTGTCTTCCAGTAGGTCAATTCCCAAAAGAGTTTATCGAGTATTAGCCGTCGTGCGGCCTCTATTTCGGATTCAGGGGCCGGGCGATACCACTCCTGGATAAAATATGAGCGCCGGGAAGACAGTAATCTGGCTATACGCTCTACCAGGGGTAGGGGCGCATGATGGAGGCCGAGCGCCAGGTTTTCCAGCGTAAGGCCGAAGCCGCCGGTATCGAGCATTTTACGCAGAGTAGCATCATCGAAAACCGCCAGGTCTTCGATGAGAAACGGATTTCTGAAGAGTGTTTCATTCTGAGCAGATATCATAATGATATATCTCTTCTGTTCATGCCTGCACCACCTTGCACATACGATACGCGGGAGTCTTATCCACAGTAACTATCACTATTATAATCGACCAAAAGTTTCCTTGGAGGTGCATTGCACTAAATTACGGCAAATGAAGCAAGCGAGCGTGGTGAATCGGCTTCTACACAAAGATGAGCTTGTATATTGGCACAGGTTGAGATATACTCTAGCGCGAAGTGAGATTTTGTAGTTCTTCTCACAGATTCAGAAATATCGCAAGAAATTTTCCATAAACAGGATCCATAGTGCGCTGAGCTAAGGAAAAACGGGAGGAAAGCCCAGCATGAGCAGTTTATTTGAATCAAGCGAGGCGCACATGATGGAAGATATTTTCGCAGGCGAGGGTGAAATGGCCGCTTACCGGCATAAGCAACAGCAGACAAACCGCTTGCAAAGTCTGGCCGAGGCATTCCTGGCTATCAATTCGCTGCGCCACTTTGAGGAGATGTTGTGGTTCATTACTGCAAAGGCGCGGGAGATTATCGGCACACACCAATCCCTCGCAAGTATAACCATGCAGGAAAACGCGACGCGGCCTATTATCTCCGTATCCTTCTCTGACAAGTATGCTGCATGGCGCGAGTACGATGGGCAGCATGAAGACTACGAACTCCACGCGCTCGTGCAAGCTACTAGCAAACCGCTGCGCCTGACTTCTGAAGAACTTAAAACGCATCTTGTATGGAACAAGTTCACTACGCCGACAGAGAATCGCCCGCCACTGAGCGGTCTGCTTGTCGCACCGATAATCGGCCGCGAGCAGCGCAACAGGGGACTGCTACTCCTTTCTGACAAATATACAGGCGAATTCACCGAGGAGGATGAATCGATCCTGGTGCAGCTCGCGCAGATGGCGGCTGTGGCAATGGAGAACACGCAGCTCTACTTGCAAGCCCAGGAGGCTATACACGAGCGCGATAAATTACTTTCGACGGTCACCCACGATTTGAAGAACCCATTGGCTGCTATCAAAGGGTTTGCACAATTGCTGCAGCGAAGTGTTAAAGATATGAACCCTGAAGACGCAGAACGGTTGACGATAGGGTTATCGGGGATTGAAGCGACAGCCACAAAGATGACCGCGCTGATCAACGAGTTGCTGGACCTGAGCCGCCTGCAGATGGGCCAGCCCCTTGAACTTGACCTGCAGTTAACAGACCTAGTGGCGCTGGCCCGGCAGGTAGCTGGCGGGCAGCAGCAAACGACGGGGCGTCACCAGATAGGTGTTGAGACTGCAGTCACAGAGCTTGTTGGGCTCTTTGACACCACGAGACTGGAACGGATGCTCACCAACCTGATTTCGAACGCCATCAAGTACGATCCGGAAGGCCATGCGATTACCGTCGTAGTAGCGTGGGAAGAGGACGCAGAGCAAGCATACGCCGTGCTGGCGGTCCGCGACCAGGGGATTGGTATCCCGGCCATAGACCTGCCGCATGTGTTTGAGCAATTTCGCCGTGCCAGCAATGCGCCTGAATACGTAAGCGGCACCGGCATTGGCCTGGCGAGTGCTCGTCATATTGCAGAACAGCATGGCGGAACCATTACGGTGACGAGCAAGGTAGGAGAAGGGTCAACCTTCACGGTGAGGCTGCCATTGCTTCTAGCGGGATATGATGGTCCCGATGAAGATTGATGAGCTTTAGATAGAGGCGTATTCATACACGTCTCAGCCTAGGGATTCAGGTCGGCCACGGCGGGCTCGACTACCATACCATTGAGGACAGAATGCTCTACTTCCTGCAGCGCAGCCTGAGCATATAAGCGCCGGCGCAAGACGACGCAGAGGCTATGCGCGACTACGAGGTGGGCATCTTCGACCTGTTCTATCGACTGGGCAGGAACACGGATGGTGATATCGGCTAAACGATACAACTTGCCTCCGCTGCGACCTGTCAGAGCGATGGTCGTTGCTTGCGATCGCTGCGCCATCCTGACTGCAGCCAGAACATTAGGTGAGTTACCACTCGCGCTGATGGGGATGACGAGGTCACCTGGTCGAACCAGAGTTGATAACTGCTCAGCGAAGACACGGTCGTAGCTGGTATCATTGGCCCAGGCTGTCAAGAGTGGCACGTTATCGTTCAGTGCTATGACGCGGAAGGCAGGAAGGCCGGGAACCTGTGTGCCTTTAGCAAGATCGCAGGCAAAATGCGAGGCGGTTGAGGCACTGCCGCCATTGCCGAGTATGAAGACCGTACTTCCCCGGCGATGGCAGTCGAGCAGCAGCTCAGCCGCGTGTTCAAGGGCGCTAAATGGCATCATCTGCATTACAAGGGTAAGTTCTCGCCAGTAGTCTTTAATGTCGTCGTACATAGTCTTTCTTTCCTTCCAAGGCATGCTCAAGTACCTGCACCCCGGTGAAATCAAATCCAAAGGGCATTTCTCGCAGGCCGAACCGGGTCATCATTACTCTCACCCCTTCCTGGTGACAGGGTGGGCAATAGAGGAGGAGGAAACCGCCTCTACCGGCTCCAACTATCTTTCCACCCAGCGCGCCAGCTCTACGAGCCGCATTGTACCAGCAGTCTATGGCTGCTGTTGAAACATTCTTCGATAAACTCCTCTTTTCTTGCCAGCCACGATCAAGGAGTTGACCAAAGCGGTCAAGGTCTCCGGCCAGCAGGGCCGATTGCATCTCCAACGCCAGGGCCTTGATGTGGTGGAGTGTCCTGAGTACCTTGGGATTGGTCATAGTATCAGTTTGTTGCTGGCTGAGGATATTGGCCGAGTTGTGTACCTGGCCAGTTGAGAACAATAACAGGCGCGAGCCAAGGGCAGTGATAAAGTCGGCCGGGAGATCGAGCGGTTCGAGATGCACGTCATCAACCGCGAATGCGATAGTATTGAGGCCGCCACAGGCACTCGCGTACTGATCCTGCTTGCCGATAGGCAAGCCAAGCTGTTCAATTTCTAGCCAGCAGGCCATTTCAGCGATATCCAGGCTATCCATTGATATTCCAAGATAAGCAGCAAGCGCTTGCACAAGAGCGACAGCCATAGCACTCGAAGAACCGAGTCCGGTTCCAGGTGGAACTTCGGAGGCCAGGAAGAGTTCGACACCTGTTTCACGAAGCCCATGATCCGCAAAGCTGGCGATAGCAGCTTTTGGCAATGGCAGTGGCCTGTCCGTGTCTACTGGCGGTATTACGCCACGAGGATAGGTTTCCCAGGTGTGATAGTCAGCAGAGTTAATGCGTATGCCCCCATCTATTGATGGACAGGCAACAACGTAGCAGTAGCGGGTGATGGCAGCACTGACAACAAAGCCACCGAAGTGAGCATAGTAAGCTGCCAGATCGGTGCCACCGCCGCCAAAGCTGATGCGGACAGGCGCCCGTACGATTACCATTGTTCTCCTCCTTTCATGGGCAATGCCAGGTAGTTCATGGCCAGCTCGTCTCGGTGAGTGGAGTGATGATGACTTCCTGCAACGCCGACTCTGGCGGTACCCGCGCAGCGAATAAAATGACAGCAGCGACGTTGGCCGGGTCCTGCAAGTTCTGTTCTTCCGGCATCGGGATACCCTGTTCTCTAAAGCGGTCAAAGAAGTGGGTATGCATAGCGCCGGGGATGATCGTGGTGACGCGGATGCCATGAGGTCGCCCTTCGACCCCGAGAGCGCGGCTGAAACCAACCAGTCCCCATTTTGAGGCGTGATAGGCGGCAGCGTTCGCCCAGGCGCGGGTAGCGGCGGTTGAAGCAATGTTGATAATATGGCCTGAGTGCTGCTGCCGCATTACTGGAAGCGCAGCCTTGGCAAACAGGAACGGGCCACGCAAATTCACGGCAATGACTTGATCCCATTGCTTGATGGTCATTTCATCGATAGAGAGTGTGTGATCAATTGCAGCGCAGTTCACTACGAAATCCAAGCGTCCAAAGCGCTCAACAACGAACTGCACAGTTTTGAAGACGGTCTCAGCATCGCTCACATCGCATTGTATAGCGAGTCCAGGGTCTGTGCCGCCGGAGTTATGCTCTTCAAGTTCGCGGCTGACGCGCTCAACTGCCGACCGGTCAATATCGACGCAGGCAAGCATACAGCCAGCGCGGACAAAAGCAAGAGATGTGGCTTGCCCAAGCCCACTTCCGGCGCCAGTGACAAGGGCTACTTTCTCCTGCAAGTCTTGTTCTTTCATTGCTATTCCTCCCTTTGGGACACGGTAAACCGGCCCCTATGGCCGCGATATATTGGTTCTTATGTGTTCCCCCCACTGGGGCGCGGTAAACCGGCCCCTACGAATTTCACCTCTTCGGAGGGCGCAGGATATCAGCTCCCTACATGGGCGGGTGGATGAACATTGTATTCGTGTATAAGCTCGGCAAACAGTTCTGTGGCGTTGCGCCTGCGGTCTCCGACCATGGTAGGCAGGCCAAGGTGATAGGTACCGCTCGGCAGGATGCCGCAACCGCCATATTTGCGAATCAGCAGAAACTGGACGACGACTTCTTCCCCGGCATGTTCTGGCGGCAGGCGATGCCACCAGGAGAATCCACCTACACTCAGCAGCTTAGCGCGATCATAAAGCACATTGGCGCCGCCAATCCAGGCGACTTTGTAGCGCACCACCTGTTCGGCATCTGCCAGGTGTTGTTCCAGATGCAGGGGGTTGGCAGCATTGTTCACGAGGTGGCGCTCCCAGGGAATCGAATCCTCCTCGAATGGCTCTGGCCGCACAGGCCCCGTCCAGAGTTCGATATGCTGCTGGTGAGGCCGGTTGTCATCGAGATAGCTGAGGCCAGTTGCCGGGCAGCCAACAAAGCCGCAGCCTTCGGATTGGAGCACGCCAAGCATGCGCTCTATCACCGGTGGATCAAGCAGGACATCATCATCGAGGTAGTGAACATAGGGCGCAGGACAGCCACCGGACGAAGGTCTAGCACTACATTCGAGCAAGAACTGCCGCTGCTCGGCCATACCACGTCGCGGCAGGTGCCGATGCAGCGTTACGTTGTGACCATGCCACCTCAGCGCCTGGATAAGCGTCTGGATCTCGATACCGTCAAGATATGTCTCATGCTCAGCAGTCTGATCCGAGATAATTACAGAGAAATCTGTGAAGGTCTGGCCGAGCAGGCTGGTTAAAACCACGGCCAAGCCTGTCTTGCGGCGATATGTTGGAATAAGTACGTCAACCAATGCCATAGTCTAGCCTTTCCTTTCCATCTCTAGTATGCGCGAAGGAAGGCGGGGTGAAAGCTGCGGTGAGAGCAAGGCCCGGTAGAGCAGATCCGTACGATGCGCCACAGTTGACCAGGTAAATTCGCGCTCCACGCGTGCCCGCGCGGCTTTGCCCATGCGCTCACGCAGTGCTGGCTGACTGAGGAGTTGATACAGGCGATCAGCCAGAGATGGCGGATCGCGCGGTGGAACGAGGAAGCCAGTTATACCATCCATGAGAGTGAAGGTGATGCCTCCTACCGCCGAGCCGATTACGGGTCGCCCGCAGGCCATTGCTTCCAGCGGCGTGAGGCCAAATGGCTCATACCAGGGAGTAGTCACGGCTACATCGCCAGCACTATAGTAGTAGCGAAGCATTTCCTGCTGTCGCTTACCGGCGAAACGCACGCGCTCAGTGATGCCAAGTTCAGCCGCAAGACGTTGTAACTCGCCAATCTCGGGTGTAGCAATGGGGTCCGGCTCGGATGTCTCACCCCCAACAAAGAGGAGCGTTACCGGAGGCAGAGGAGTGCCCCGAGCGCTTGTAGTACTTGCTTCCCGCGCCAGCAAGGCAACAGCGCGGACGATATTGCGCACGTCTTTACGTGGCAGCATGCGGCCAACATAGACAATGACAGGGCCATTTGTATCCAATCCAATATAGCGCCTTGCCTGGTCGCGTGGTACAGGCCGGAACATGTGGGAATTGACAGCAGATGGAATAACAACAACCTTGTCAGGGGCAGCACCATAGTCATTCACGAGCTCTGACCATTCATCGGGGCATTGGGCAATCAATCGATCCACTTCGCGTATGATTTCTGATTCAACGGTAATCCGCTCTGATGGGCTGGTATCGACTGCTCCCTGGTGACGACGTTTCGTTTTGCCCATAGCATGGAAAATCTGCACAACGGGAATGTCCAGTCGACGCCGGAGTTCGATAGCAATCCAGCCCGACATCCAGAAGTTGCCGTGGATCAGATTGTAACGCACCTCATCGTGCAGCATGAATTGTAAGAAGGCGTTGCGAAACGCGGGCATGAGTGGCCAGAGTTCATCTTTCAGGCGGAACTCCGCAGGTCCGGCAGATAGGTTTACCACACGGACGCCGGGAGCCCAATTGATAACTTCGGGCTCAGCCGGGCTAGTACGGCGTGTGAAGACATCGACTGCATAGCCACGTCGCGCAAGGTTACGACTTACTTCATCTACGTAGACATTCTGTCCTCCAGCATCCTCACCGCCGAGCAGGGCAACGGGGCTGGCATGTTCGCTTAAAAACGCTATTCGCATTGATCGATCCATGGTTAACTATTCCTCTCAGCTTTTCGAAGCCACTTGAGCCGCTATACTCATGGTAGGCAATTCCACGACCCGGGCGAAGGCAGCATTCCAGCTGCGGATGAAGCGGTCGAGGCCAAAGCGTTCACGTGCAATGGCACGTGCATGCGCACCAAGGCTCCTAGCGTGCTCCGGATCAGCGAGCAAGGCACGCATGCGGTATATCAGCTCGTTCAGGTCGCAGGAAATATAGCCATTCCTGCCATTTTCAATCACTGTAGGCAGTTCAGTCGTTGCCAGGGCAACGACGGGCATGCCAATCGTCATGGCTTCGATTACTGCCAGGGGCAAGCTGGTATAGCGCATGGGACTGAACAGGAAGCGGTAGGCAGCGATACGTCGATGCAGGTAGCGATAGGGGATATCTCCCAGGCCGCCAAACTCCTCGGTCTGCATGCCCACTGCATCGAGCGGGATCACCTGGCGCGCTTTCAGGAAGAGATCGTACCCGGCGATACGTGGCCGCTTCTGTATACCGTTCGCCACAGTGATACCTCGTTCAAGCTGCCCATAATAGCTGATCGAAGGATCGAGAGCGACGCTATGCTCGATCACCATAGTTGGCGTCCTGCCATTGTCCCACATCAACTGATTGAAGTGGGTTACATGCACCAACAGCACATTCGGGTCATCGACCGGGTGACGGGTATTGGTTGCATGGGGTTTCGGCGTGTTATGTTCCAGGTAGATCTTCGGCAAGCAGCGCTGCTCGGCACTCAGAATGTCGAATTGATCCTCGAAGTAGTTCTTTGGCGTTTGATGGATGACGAGATCGAGGTCAAGGTTTCGCACAAGTTCAGCGGGCACCTCGCGCATATTATCAGGCAGATCGAAGGTTGGACCTCTACCGCCGTAGCCCTGCGGTCGACCAGGCTTGACAGGGAGATACCAATCGTGGTTAACACGGGCCAGGGTATTGAGATAGCTGCCATGAACATGCCAGATGAGTATTTTTAGACGTCGCATGGTATGGTTTTCCTTCCAGTCTCGGGATAGAGACCGCCCTTCATGCCTGTATGGACATGATGAGCCGAGTCTTTATGATATTTAGCTGTGCGCGAGGAATGAAGATTTCTCTCAAGCAGGCGCCCGGCCTCCTTGATCACCATGGCGGGGCTAAGCCAGCGCAGGCAGCGGTGATCGATCGGGCATTCCCAGTATGAGCAGGGGCTGCAGGCGACAGGACGCTGAACGACCGGATGATGCACCTGGTCAAGCGGTGCCCAACGCCGACAATCGGCGGGGCCAAAGATCGTCACGCTGGGAGTATTTACAGCGGTCGCGATATGAGCCGGGCCAGTGTCATTGCTGATAAAAAGGTCGAGGCCGGAAATTAGCGCGGCCAGGCCGCCGATAGAGGTCTTACCAGCAACGTCCAGGGGACGGGTCTGCATATGCGCGTCTACCGTCTGTGCGATTGCCTCCTCGCCGGGGCCACCAGTAAGTATGAGCCGCGCGCCAAAGCGCCGAGCTAAATAATCGGCGGTTGCAGCGAAGTATTCGACGGGCCAGCGGCGAGCAGGCGAGTGAGAGCCGGGATGAAGGCCGATCAAAGGTCCCTTAGCTCGCCGCAGCTTTTTGAGCAGACCAGCAGCTTCGGCACGATTCTCGTCGAACAGAGGAAACTCCAGGCCGGGATCGAGATTGGAGCAGCCCAGCAGGCTGACCAGGTCAAGGTTACGGAATATCTCGTGCCGGTCATGCGGATACGGGGCGGCGATTGTCAGTTTTTCACGGGAATCCTGCTCTCCGGGCAAGCAGCAATCTTCAAAGTAACCTGCAGTTGCACGACCACCGAGTGCAAGTGCAAATGGGTTGCTGGTATGGCCGCTGCCATGCATCTGGATGACGAGATCATAGCCACAGGCTCGCTGCTCAGCAAGGAAACGCCTGGTGCGATGGGGGATAACATCCACCTCGTTGATGCCCGGGTAGCCAACGAACTCAACAAAGCGATCGATGTAGTGGTGGAAGCGGCGAGCAAACGATGCAGCCCAAGGCAGCCCTATCAAGGTGATTTCGGCTCTGGGAAAGTTGACACGAAGCGCCCGCAGTGCCGGAACTGCAAGCAAGAGGTCGCCGAGGTAAAGTGCACGAAAGACAGCGATGCGCCGCGTACTGTGACTGGTCATAGCCTGCCTCCTGCTCCAAGCAACCTACCTATGTTTCGCTGGTTGCTAGTAGCAGCCAGAAGATCCAGAGCTGCTTCAGCCACCTCCTCAGGGGATATGTCGAGGCATGGCTGCCCGATGGGGCACTCGAAAAGGTAGCAAGGATGGCAGGGTGTCTCTCGCCTCAGAAGCCGGGCAGGAGATATCCTTGGCCGCCACTGCTCCTCGTAGTCAGTACCCGAGAAGAGGACCACCTCGGGTGTTGCCAGCGCATCAGCAAGATGCATAGGCAGTGTATCGTTGCAGATGACAAGTGCTGCCCGTTCAACCAGCGCTGCATACACTTCTAATGACGTTTCTCCCACCAGGGAATGTGAGCCAGGAGCCTGCTGGACAACTGCTTCAACCAACGAGGCTTCCTTATCCGTGCCTGCCACAATGATGGGCCATCCAGCCTGGATGAGCAGGCGGGCGACGATACCATAGCGTCCGGCAGGGTAGCGACGTGCCTGTGCGCTAGCGCCCGGATGCAGAAGAATGAATGGAGTACAGGGATCAAGTCCATTGCTGGCGAGCAGTTGGGCAACGGCAGCGCGTGCACAATCCGAGATGGCAATGATCAACCTTCGATCCCTGGCAATAAATCCCAGGTGCTCGACGAGGCGCAGGTTGCGCTCGACCTGATGAAGTTCGTCAGGCGCTGCTCTTAATTCAGTCGTCAGGGTACCTCCACCGAACTCGCGGGATTCGCCAGCGCGGAGTGGGATATCAGCCAGGTAGCAGATGTAACCAGGAACATGTGGCGTCTGACTGAAGGAAGTGAAGATCAACGCGCCATCAAAGCCGCATCCTGAAAGCAGGTTGATGAGCTTCCATTCATGCGCTGGATCAAATAAAGTATGCCCACTGATATCTTGCCAGATGGCTCGCCAGGCAATTACGTCATCGACCCATGGAAGCAGCGGCGCGGCTGTCGCACCGCCTGGGCTGGCCAAAAGCGTAAGGTGCGCTTGCGGCGATGTTTCTTTAACTGCGCGTAGTGCAGGCCCAAGCATGATCACATCACCTATATTATCCAGGCGAATTGCCAGGACATTGCGTGCTGTCAACCATTCATTCATCAAGCTGCTCCCTTACCGTTGGTAGCCGGCACGAGAGGTCCAGGCTCACTGGTCGGGGGAAACAGGTGCCTGGCTGTCTTTTCCAGTAATCCGGCGGCGGCATCAAAGACCATCTCAGGTGAGACGAGACGCAAGCACTCGTGCCCATAGGGACAAATGCGACTATAACAGATGCGGCAAGACACATCGTGATACAAGAGCCGATGCTGCACACCCCAGGGTCCCCACTGCGCAGGCGGGTTAGTCAGAGCAAAGAGCGCGACAATGGACGTTTTGACAGCAGCCGAGATATGCATCGGCCCAGTATTGTTCGTGATCGTCAGGTCAGCCGTCTCTATAAGAGCGCAGAGTGCTGGAAATGGCAATTGCCCTGCCAGGACAAGCACAGATCCACGATTACGCGCCTGTACTCGATGCAGCACCTGTTCAACCAGTGATCGCTCGTCATCGGTGCCAGTTAGTGCAACGGTTGCGCCAAGGCGCTCAACCAGCAGATCAATGACCTGTGAGAACATCTCCGGGGGGTAGGTACGCGCAGGCATACTACAGCCGGGGTGGACTACAACCAGCGGGCGCCACTGATCGACTTTAAGGGCGGTTAGAAGATCAAAGACAAAAGCCCGAGCAGCATCTGGCACCTTTAGAACCAGATTACGTTCATGTGTTGTAAGACCAATCGCACCAACGAGATCGAGGCCTCGTTCAACCTCGTGCATCATGCGTTCCGGATGCTTGTGGCGGGTGGTCAGCAAGGAACCCGGGCCATCAATCGACGCAGCTACACGCAGCGGGATATCAGCCAGGTAGCAGAGGTAGGCGGCTGGTAACGGGCTCTGACGAAACGATGTAAAGATGATTGCCCCATCGAAGGACCGTTGTCTGATTGCTGCAATTACCTGTTGTTCACGCAGGCTATCCTGCGGCAGCAAATGCCAGGGGTCCATCCAGGGAGCCTGGTAGATGATGACATCATCGATATCGGGATTGAGCCAACCGACCTGAGCGCCCACGGGACTTGTAAGAAGCGTCAGGCTGACTTCAGGCAGTGAAGTTTTAATGGCGTGGATGGCTGGAGTAGTTACCAGCACATCACCAAGGTTGTCAAGGCGAACAACAAGGATGCGCCGAGCCGAGCGCCATTGTTCATTGATCATTTCTTGCCTCCTATCAGGGCTATGCCTTCACACGCTTTGATAATGCGCAAGGCATCGAGGGTATCTCGAGCAATGAAGGTAGGGCAGCGCAAGGATGCAATAGATCGATCTTCTACAGGAAGTTTCTCGGTGCCAAGATCGACCAGGATAGTACGGCACTCAGCGCGATTGCCAGCCTCTACGTCATCCAGGATGTCTCCAACGAACCAGGAAGCATGCAGATCGAGATCGAGATCAGCGGCGGCTCGCAGCACCATACCAGGCTGAGGCTTGCGACAACCGCAACGTATTGCAAGACCCGGAATCACACCGTCCGGATGATGAGGACAGTAGTAGATGCCATCAAGATGCACGCCATAGAGGGCAAGTTCGCGCTCCAGATGCTTGTGCATATGCTGGAGATCTACCTCAGTGAAATACCCTCGCGCAATCCCTGCCTGGTTCGTAATCACTACTAAGCGAAAACCCGCATGCTGCAAAGCTCGCAGTTCCGGACAAATACCATCGTAGAGCAGCAGGTCTTCTGGCTGTGATGGATAGTGGCGTGGATGAACCAGGGTACCATCGCGGTCAAGCAATAGAGCCTTTTGCTTCATAATATCTACTCTTTCCAGCTTCGGGCGGCAACGATGTTTTCCCGAGGAACGCGATTAACCGTGGACGCGGTCTGGGAGACCGATGGATCATTGCCGCAGCCTTGAGAGGCTGAGAGTTCGGATTCTACGATATCACAGAGAATATGGGTAACGATCATATGCATTTCCTGCACAATGGCCGTATCAACTATGGGAACGCGGATAGTCAGGTCAGCCAGGGCCTGCAAGCGGCTGGGATGATCGCCTGTTATCGCAACGATGGTCACCTGGAGTTGTCGTCCAACCATTGCAGCTTGCAGCAGGTTCTCGGACTCACCGCTTGTGCTGAAAGCAATAAACAGGTCACCCGGTTGGCCCAGCGCGTGTACCTGGCGCGCAAAGACATCCTGATACCCGTAGTCATTGGCGACGGCGGTGAGAATGGAAGTATCGGTTGTGAGAGACAGGACGGCATAAGGCGCACGCTCACGTTTGAAGCGGCCAACCAGTTCAGCAGCAAAGTGTTGTGCTTCAGCAGCACTGCCACCATTACCGGCAACCAGCACCTTGTGCCCAGTCCGCAGCGTCTCAACGAGCCGCTCTGACGCTTCATTCAAAGCGTCAGTTCGCGTCATAAACTGAGCCAGGGCACTATCAAGGGCTGCCCGGCGGCAGTCCAGGGCATATAAGATGGCCTGGCGGTGGTCTATGCCTGGAGCCAGCTTGTCCAGCGTTATCAGCACATATGTATCGTTCTGACCTGTAATGTTCATTCCTCTCTTTTCTAGCTTCAACTCCTCCAACCTACTTTACATATATAGTTATCCGATGTAGAGCTATATATCGTAGAGGATGGCCATTAACGCTTTGAAACTATATACTAACACTAAGGCAGAAGTCGAAAGGTTTCCATAATTAAGTCAACAATAGATTTCTTAATAATTCTCTAAGCTTCTATTAATCTTTTTAATCACCTATATATAGTTGAGATAGATTTCAGTATCCTATATGAATTATGATATATTTAGTTCACAGGACTCATGAGGAGGAAAGAACAATGGAACGAGAATACGATATACTGGTCATTGGAGCAGGGGCAGCAGGCAGCACGGCAGCTACGACGGCTGCCAGTGCAGGCGTTCACGTAGCGATGATAGAACGCGACAAGATCGGAGGTACCTGCCTCAACTATGGCTGTGATCCGACCAAAGCTTTACTGCACACTGCCCATATGCTTTACGAGGCCAGGCATGCTGACAGGTATGGCCTGCGTATACACCGGGCAGAGGCTGATTGGAAGGCAGTACAGGCACGAGTAGGCCAGGTTATCGAGCGTATTCGTGGTGGCACATCTGGGCAAGCGAGCGCTGAACTGGAGCGCAAGGGGGTAGAGGTCCTGGAGGGAGAGGCGGTATTTGTTACATCGCACAAGGTGCGCGTTGCCGGTCGTAACATTTCTGCTGCGCAAATCATTGTTGCGACAGGAAGCCAGACCTTGATTCCGCCAATCGCGGGCCTACAGGAGGCCGGTTCCATCACCAACGTGAAAGCTGTTTCGCTCGCCACCCTCCCACGACGACTGGCAATTATCGGTGGAGGGGCTATTGGCATAGAGTTCGCCCAGATGTTCCATCGCTTCGGCGTAGATGTCACGGTGCTGGAGCGGAGTTCGATGCTGCTTGACAAGGAAGATCGCGAGATGTCTGACGCGCTGTGCAACTTGTTGAGTGAGGATGGCATAGGCCTGCAGATAGATGTCGAAGTACTACGCGTACAACGAACTGGCGAAGAGAAGCGTTTGACACTCCGCTGCGGCAAGCGCACCGAGGAGGAAATGATAGTTGACGAAATACTGATTGCAGTGGGGCGTCGACCGACATTGGAGGTGCTCAATCTGGAAGCGGCAGGTGTGAAGACGACGAAACGCGGTATCGAAGTCGATGCTATGCTGCGGACCAGTGTTGCCCATATCTGGGCGGCCGGTGATGTAAGCGGGAGCTTGCAGTTTACGCATGTCGCATATGAGCAAGGGAAGCTGGCGGCACAGAATGCTCTTGCCGTCAAACAGGGGCGGCAGCCACAGCCGTTCGATGACAGTGTCATTCCCTGGGTAACTTTCACTGATCCTGCCCTGGCACGTGTCGGTAAGACAGAAGAGCAACTGCGTGAGAAGGGGATAGAGTACAGGGTTGGCCGTATGAAATTTAGCGAGGTTGAACGCGCCATTGCAGATGACACGACCGAAGGATTCTGCAAACTGTTGGTGGATGAAAAAGATATGATCCTGGGTGGGCACGTTCTTGCTACGGGCGGAGATGATCTGCTGTCCCCAATCGTGCTGGCGATGCATGCAGGGATACCCGCCAAAGCCCTGGCCAGCACGATTATTCCCTACCCGACGATGAGCGAAGGGATACGCTGGGCAGCGGATAGGATAGGTTGACTTATTGGCGCCATCCTCAAGAGAGCAACTTGCTATAAAGCTCTTGCTGGCGTGCGGCAGCACGCAGATAAATCGCTGCATGCTGCTGATCAGGCAAGATGGGAGCCTCAAGGTCTGGTTCAACCCGGGCAACACCGGAAAGAACACCCAGTGACTCGAGGGCCAGCAGGGCTACTCCACGTGCCGAAGCCTCATGCTCGCGTGAAGGATAGAGCGGGGTGTTGAGAACATCGGCGAGCGCCTGCTGCAAAATGGGTGAACTCAGCAACGCACCACCGCTACCGATGACTCTGGGCTTTGTGTCGCGGATGTGCAGAGTGGTGGTCAGTCGCGCGTAAACTGCTCCAATTTGATAAGCCAGGGCTTCGATGCCGGCGCGTAAGATGTCCGAGGGCGATGTGTGTATGGAGATGCCATCTATAGTCATACGCGCTCCGTCATGCCAGCCCAGGCTGCGCTCGCCTGATGGGAAGGGCAATATGGTCAAGCCATGGCCATCAGGAGGCAAGGAGGCGATGAGCGACTCGGCTTCTGACAGGGACGGCAGGCGCAAGGTATTGCTTAACCAGGCGAACAGATTTCCTCCTTCGCTCAGGGCGCCACCCAGTACAGCACGCTGCGCATCGAGGAGGTAGAGCCAGAGGCCATAGGGCGGGACAGCCTGCTCAGGTGTGATGATCACGCGCATAGCACTTGAAGTACCTATGGTGAGGGCCCAACGATCCGAGCTAACACAGCCGGAACCAACATTTGCTGCCGCCCCATCGCCTATAGCGGGGAACCAGGGGACATCGCGCAAGGTAGGCCAGCGGGCAGCAAATGCTGGCACCAGTCCGCGCAGGTAATCGTGCAGGTCGCCCAGTGGAGGAAGTTGCTCTGCTCGCACTCCGAGGATATCGAGCAAGTCCTTATCCCAGGTGTGATCACGTATCAGGAGCAGGCCTGTGCCTGAGGCCATCGAAAGGCTGCAGACGGAGCGACCAAGTACGCGGCGGTGAAGGTATTCACCGAAAGAAAGCCATTGCGCTGCCCGCTTGAAGATGTCCGGCTGGTCTGTGGCCAGCCAGCGCAACCTGGCTGGCCAAAAGCTCGCGTGGAGTGGAGCGCCAGTCTGCTCGTGGAGCGCCTTTTCATTGAGATGCGAGCGCAGTTCCGCGGAGGCGCGGCGCGGGCGGGTATCCTCCCAGGTGAGCAGGGGCATGAGCGGGCGATTAGAGGCATCGACCCCGACAATGCTATGCCAGAAAGTAGCGGTCGCCACCGCACTGATCTGCGCTGCCAGTGGACCGGCGGCTGACAGGGTCTCGTCGATGGTCTTAGCGACTACTTCGACGAGCATATCAGCATCAACCGAGACCTCGCCTTCTTTCGACGTGGTAAGTTTATAGGAATGCTGCACCTGTGTAGGTTGGACAGCAGTGCCGGTGAGATCGAAGAGCAAGGCCCGTACAGAGGAAGTGCCGACGTCCAGGCTTAGAATGAACGCCTGGTGGGCCAGTGTCGCTTCAGGATACGCAAGGGATGCCATATTTGCTCCATGCCTGTTTTTTTATTCAGTCGCATATGGAGTTGCGACGCAAAATCAGTATAGCATAACACCAGGACCTCCGGCCAAAGTATAAAAGGAGCCAGTTAATGAGGAAAGCAACCCCTAGCATAGCACTGTCACAGATTCAGCCATCGATACGTGTAGAGGCTATGGTTTCAATTGCTTTCCGGGCAGTGGAGTAATGCTTGTTGACATTGCTTTGCAAGCCAGTTATGCCTGGGCTGGAGTGAGCAGCATCCACGTTGCTGGCCGGGTAAGAGGCGAGGCCAATGGAACAGTACTATAACCCAACTAGAAAAGGAAGTTGCTACATGCAAAAGAGTTTGTTGGAAGGAATGCGCGTTGCTATCCTGGTTACCAACGACTTCGAGCAGGTCGAACTGGTCGAGCCAAAGAAGGCACTCGAGCAGGTCGGGGCAGAAACGATGATCATAGCGCCTGAGCCGGGACAGGTCCAGGGGATGAATCACGATATAAAGGCAGACACTTTCAAGGTGGATATGACGCTGGACCGGGCAAACCCGGACGACTTTGATGCCGTCCTGCTACCCGGAGGGGCGCTGAACGCCGATGCTTTAAGGATAGAGCGCAAGGCACAGGCCTTCGTTGAGAAGATGAACAGGGCAGATAAGCCTCTGGCAATCATCTGCCATGCTCCCTGGCTACTGGTTTCGGCACGCCTGGTCATTGGCAGAACTCTGACGAGCTACCACACTATTCAGGACGATATACGCAACGCCGGAGGAAAGTGGGTGGACCAGGAAGTGGTGCGTGATCACAACTGGGTCAGCAGCCGCAGCCCCAAAGATATACCGGCGTTCAACCAGGCCGTGATCGCGCTTTTTGCAGAGCGCAAGTCGCCAGCAATGGGACAGCAGCACACATAGTAAGCGCAGGTAGTTGTCATTTAGGAAGGACATTCCTAATGGAATCTCCTCTTGCGCCTTAGATAAACAAGGAGACACATTATGGCTGGAGAAACCAAGATTACAACCAATCACGACGAAATAAGGAAATGGGTAGAGGCACGCGGCGGCAAACCGGCCACCGTTAAGAGCACAGCAAAAGGTGACGAACCAGGCGTTCTCCGCATCGACTTTCCTGGCTATAGCGGGCAGGGGATACTGGAGGAAATCTCGTGGGACGAGTTCTTCAAGAAGTTCGACGAGAAGAAACTGGCCTTCCTCTACCAGGATAAGACGGCCGGCGGCGAGGAGAGCCGGTTTTTCAAGTTTGTCAGTCGTGAGACAGCCGGGTCTAAGCCCGACAAGAAGTAGTCAGGGCCGGCGCTGCCTGTAGTCGCCCTTTTCCTGACCTGCCTTGCAGGATAGTGTGCATTACACTAGAATGTGTTATAACGTATTAGGAAAGGGAGACACAGGTATGCGCACCGTGTTGATCATGAATCCTGCCTCCGGGGTATCGATGCTGGCTACAAACGCGGGAACGCCAGAGGAGCACGAGATAGCGATAATTGCTATCTTGCGGACTCATGGTATTGAGCCCGAGGTACGCTATACAACGTTAGTGGACCCTGGCAGGGGTCTGGCGAGGCAAGCAGCAGCGGAAGGGGCGGACGTGGTCATCGCTGCGGGCGGAGATGGCACCGTGCATGAAGTAGCCACCGGATTAGTTGGCAGCAAGAGCGCACTTGGCATTATCCCCCTGGGCACGATGAACAACCTGGCACGTAGTCTTAACATTCCTGTAAGCATTGAGGAGGCCTGTGGGGTAATTGCTGGAGGCGAGACACATGCGATCGATGTCGGCAAGATCAATGATCAATTCTTTACAGAGGTGGCAGGCATAGGACTGGAGGCGGCCCTTTTTACCGCCGGGGAGGAGGTGAAAGGTCCGGGTATACTATCACTGGCGCGCGGCATTATCGATGGATTGCGCACTCTGCTGGCATTCAGGCCGGTAGAACTTAGAATCTTCATCGGAGACGGCAAACGCTATCACTATCGAGCCATTCAAGTGACTATCTGCAATTCTCGCTATTATGGACCACAGTTTGAACTCGTTCCCGAGGCTTTGATGGATGATGGGTTACTAGACGTGGTTATTTTCAAAAATTTCAGCAAACTCGAATACATCCGGCATGCCATCTCTATCAGTCAAAGAAGGCGAGTTTACCAGCCAAAACTTATTCATCGCCGGGTCAAATCATTGTATATCAGAACTGATCACCCGGTAGAGATTCAGGCCGATGGATTACCTCGTGGTTATACTCCCGCGGCAGTAACAATCAATCCAGGTGCGCTGCGAGTACGCGTCCCAGCTCGAGTCGCCGCCGAGCTAGAGGCTGAAGAAGCTATCACGAAAGCCCAGGGTCAGGCATGAGCCATAGTAAAGGAGAGAAAGGTCCATTCTATGTCCAGTAAGATAGACCGGCCAGCCGATGAGGCGCAGCCAAAGGCGGGGATGGGCTCAGATCTGCCCATTACGCCGCCGGAGATTGCCACCATAGTTGAGCAAAATGTCAAACCTGTAGTAACCGAGGCCCAGCGTATCGCGGCGGAAACTTCCGTTTCTGGTCGTCGTGCTGTCTCGCGCGGCACCATCTTCCTGGCTTTCTATGCCTGGCTCCTTTCAGGGGCATTAATGGTTTCTATCATTGCTCGTTATACACAATTCTTCCCTGGCGATATGGGCATTACTGCTGCTCTGCAAAAGCAGCGTCATCCCTGGATACGACGCTTTATGATCGCCATTTCGGAGATCGGCTTTCCCACGCTATCCATTCCCCTCACCATCGGAGTAGCGGGTATATTTCTGGGGCTGCGTTTCCGACTGGAAGCAATCTTTATCCTGCTTACCACCTCTTCCAACCTGCTCAACGCGTTGGTAAAACGGCTCATCAAACGCCCGCGGCCCACGAAGGAGCTTGTGACTGTCGCACGCGTCATCAATGAACCCAGCTTTCCCAGCGGCCACGTCATGCACTATACGAACTTTTTTGGCCTGTTGATCTATTTGCTGGCAACGAACTGGCGTTCAGGGAGGCTGCGCAACATATTGATCGCGATCTGCACGGCGCTGATCGTCTTTATTGGCCCTTCGCGCGTGTATCTCGGCGCGCACTGGCCCAGCGATGTGATGGCGGGATACATCTACGGGGGCCTGTGGTTCGGCGGCATCATGGCACTGTACCTGCGCATCAAGTCGTGGATACACCCACCCAAGGGCGAGACACCCGAGGTGATAAAGCCGCTAAAGCAGCCAGGAGAGCAGGAAGAATAGCGCAGTCTCACAGGCGCAAAGGCAGCCATTTGAGCGGCGGCAAGATCTGTTCTAATGCAGATAGGTGATCATAGTAGCCGCGCTGGTCCTGGATATGCCCATCGCGAAAGGTAAAGACGCTGGCCCCGTCCACTTGAAACGGGCGTGATAGCCATGATTGACCTAAGATACGAGGAGCGCGCCCGCTGGTTGTCCAGAGCACAGCAGCGTATCCGCTTGCAAAAAGCTGGTTTGCCGGGGTATAGGTTATGGTAGGCATACTGGAAAAGCGCCGGGCGAACCAGCGCTCTATTTCAGAACGCCCACGACGTGGATACTTCATACCGAAATCGAAGAGTTGCGCGTCGCCAGCGTATAAGGCCACGATAGATGTGACATTATGCGCGTTGAAGGCCTCTACCCATTGCTTGACCAGCAATTGGAGCAAGGCATGGGTAGGATCTGTTCCTGGCTCCAGGGGGTCTATTTGCAAGGTGTGTTCCTTTCAATGGATGATATAGATGTACGTGTAACCTTATACGTATAACTCTATGACATTGCCACAAGGTAGTCCTGGAAAACATGCAGTGATTGCATTATACTGTGCACAATTGCTCCGTTTAAGGACTCTCATAGAGGTTTCAAGACGCCAGACCGCTAAAGTCAAGAATACCGGGAAGATAGATGCACAGAACTGATTTCCCCGAGATTGATGCAGCCACTTTTCATGATGATGTACAGTATCTCGAGGCGCTGTGGCAACGCGTACCGATAGGCGAGGTTGATATGCCTTTGATCGACACGGGCAGCGATAAAGGCGAACCTCTTGTCTTTGTGCCCATTCTTGAACACCTTGAATTTGTGTACGCACGCCAGGTACGCACATTTGGACAGAGACGGCGGGTGATTATGTATCGCCGGCATGAGACGCGCACGAAGCCTGTCGGATTAATGGAGCGGGCCGAAGAGCTGAGGGAGGTGCTCGACGCGCTGGGGCTGGAGTGTGTGGACCTGGCAGGCCACGGGGACGCGGCGATGGTTCTCTTCGAGTTTGCAGCGCGGTATCCACAGAGGTGTCGATCATTGATCATAGTGGCACAGGGCGCCGATTACCAGATTGCACCACATCCTTTCATCTGGCTGTTGCACGAACTTTTCGTGCGGCTGCCCGTTGAGTATTTCCTGCCCGCGTGGTTCCTGCGCCGCGCGGTGATAAATTACATTGTGGCTAATAGTCCTGTAGTTACCCAGCTGGCAGCCGAAAGGGGTGGTCCCACGATACATCGGGATACCTGCCCCCCAGGCAGGGTACCTACTACATTTCCCGGTGATCAGGATATAGCGAACCGGGCTCAGACTGTAGCGCCTGGAAGTGTGCTGCCTCGGAGCTTGATAGAGGAGCAGTTTCGCAAGATTGCTCTCTGGCCCTTTGTTTACAAGTACTCGGTGCTGCCTATTATTCATTACTTCGATATGCGAGGTCGCCTGAACTCATTGACAATGCCAGTCCTGCTGATCAACCGGGCAAACGACGCGCTATCACCGGAGGAGAAGACGAGGTGGCTGGCCGAACATTTACCCAACTGTGCTGGCTACCACATCGTTGCAGGTGGGGAGCGCTTCTTTATGTATGCGCAGGCCGAGACGGTCAATGCACTCATAGAAGAGTTTCTGGCTTCGCGCGCTACCGCGGCAGGCAACTGAGAAAAGAGGGGCGGATATATGCAGGATGAAACGGGGCGAGGCGAGGATGGACTTTACAACCTTAAGCCAATCAGGCGCGTTGTGATTACGGGTCTAGGCGTGCTGGCATGCAATGGAATTGGCAAGGAAGAGTTCTGGCAGGCCTGCATTTCCGGCCGCTCAGGCATACGGGGCATCACACGTTTCGATGCCAGCCCTCTGAGCACACAGATAGCCGGGGAAATAGCGCACTTCGATCCTGAAGCGATGGACATCACACGGGAAGAAAGGCTTTACCTGGATCGCGGCACTCAGTTTGCTATTGCGGCAGCCAACCTGGCGCTACAAGATGCAGGACTCTATGATGCGCTGAGCGAGGAGGAACGCGACTGCACGGGTGTATACCTGGGTACGGCGATGGCCTCTGTTGAAGAAGGAGAGAAGGTCTGGCTCCAGTTCACAGGTGGCGGCACGCATCCACCGAGCGATGTAATGCAAGATATTATCCCTGCCACGCTCCTCATGAGCTATGTACCCGCATCAGCAGTTGCCATCCATCATCAACTGCATGGTCCCTGCAGCACTATTTCTACCGGGTGTTCTGCAGGAGCGGACGCCATTGGGCAGGCATTCTGGGCCATTCAAGACGGGCACACTGATCGCATGCTGGCGGGTGGAAGCGATTCTGCTATCAGTTACACGGGGATGAATGTTTTCTGCGTCATAAGAGCGTTGAGCACACGTAACGAAGAACCGGAACGAGCATCGCGCCCGTATGACCGGGATCGAGATGGATTCGTGATGGCAGAGGGGGCGGGGGTGTTACTGCTAGAGGAACATGCGATGGCACTGGCACGGGGTGCACATATCTATGCCGAACTGATTGCCTTTACCTCTAACAGCAATGCCTACCACATGACTGCCCTTCCCGAGGATGGCGCGCCGCTGCAACAACTGTTGAGACAAGCAATGCAGGAGGCGCAGGTCACGCCTGAGCAACTGGACTATATCAACTCGCACGGCAGTTCAACGCCCTACAACGAGGCGGCGGAGACGGCAGCATACAAGGCCGTCTTTGGCGAACGCGCCTATGGTATCCCCATCAGCGCAACCAAGTCGATGATCGGGCACACGCAGGGCGCAGCGAGTGCAATCGAAGCCATCGTCACGGCGCTTGTTTTAGAACGCCAGGTTCTCCCGCCGACGATCAATCAAGAGCAGGTCGATCCCCTGTGCGACCTGGATTACGTACCCAATATCGCTCGCCAGGCTACTGTCAACGTCGCTTTGACCCACTCGAGTGGTTTTGGCGGAGTGAACACAGCGCTCATTCTCGCACGACCAGACTGGATTGAGACACATGGCGTTTAAAAAACAGCGCCGGGTTGTCATTACAGGGCTGGGTGTAGTGGCTGCCAACGGGACGGGGAAAGAGGCCTTCTGGCATGCTACAAGCAAGGGGATTTCCGGTATCAAGGCTGTGCAGCGCTTTTCCACCGCTGGCCTGCCGATCGCGGTAGCCGGTGAAGCCACCGATTTTGTGGTCGAGGACTTTATTGACCGCAAGCTGGCAAAGCGCACGGACCGCATGACTCACTTCGTCTTTGCCGCCGTTGAGGAAGCTCTGCAGGACGCGAAGGTGGAACTGGCAGAAGAGAATCCACACCGGGTGGGCGCGGTAATAGCCAATACGACGGGAGGGGTGGAGTATGTGCTGGAGCAAATCCAGGCATTGTATGTGCGCGGACCGCGCTTTATGAGCGCTTATACGGCGATAGCATGGCTCCAGGTAGCGAACGTGGGTCAGGTATCCCTGCGCTATGGTATTCAGGGCTATTGCAAGACGCCCGTTAACGACACGGTGGGCGGCCTCGATGCACTGGGAATTGCATGTGGGGCCATCCAGCATGGAGCGGCCGATATCATCATCGCCGGCGGCTGCGAGGCGCTCTTGCATCCCTGCGTTCTGCTCGTGATGGCGCATAGCGGCCAATGCGCTACGGGGGATGATCCAAGCGCTTACCGGCCATTTGATCGACGCGCCGCTGGATTATTGCTGGCGGAAGGCGCGGGGATGTGTATCGTGGAGGAGTACGAACACGCGTGCAGGCGGGGGGCGCACATCTATGGTGAAATCGCCGGTTATGGTCAGACCAATGACGCGCACGGACTCTTAATACCCTCAGCCAAGGGGGCACAATATGCCCGCGCCATACGCCTGGCGATGCAGGAGGGCGGGCTCTCCCCACAGGACATCGGCTACTTCAGCCTTGATGGGCGAGCTATCACTACATCTGATGAAGGCGAGGTCGCGGCGCTACGAGCGGTCTTCGATAGTGAATTCGCGGCGCTGCCCGTCAGTGTTCCACGCACGATGCTGGGTCATAGCTATGCCGCCGCGGGCGCACTGGATGCGATTACTGCTTTACTGGCACTGCAGAGCGGGTTTATTCCACCGACGATCAACTGCGAGGAACTCGACCCGCGTTACGGGCTGAATATGGTGCGAGACGAGACGCGTCCATTCACCCGGCCTGCTGTGCTGATTGGCGGGCGCGGCAATGCCGGAGCGAATGTGGTGCTGGCGATCAA
>WNGD01000426.1_pt1 | contig 80402 bp, 67 predicted proteins | sample 5400671 | NCBI WGS metagenome assembly WNGD01 (sample SAMN13153369, study PRJNA577476) | soil metagenome | isolation source: 40 cm soil or saprolite under grassland replicate 2 | place: USA:California | collected 2016-06-15
GGTGACCGCGGCGCCCGCGAGACGGGTGACCGGCAGCCGGGCTGGCCGCTCGGCGGGGTCACTGAGATGCCGGGTGTTCTTCCTGGCGGACTCGCCGGCCGGTGATGCCGGACGGGATGATCCGAACGAACAGCTCCTTCTCCCCGCCGGGCCATGCTTCGACGCCGGCTTGCAGAACCGAGGCGCGCTCGGGTTCGGAGTCCACATGGTGCGCCGACCCCCGCACGAGAACGCTCCAACCTTCGCGGGTCGCGGTGTCGATCTCGTCGATCTCGAAGGCGACCCTGTATTCGGCAGTCGCGATCCCGGTGCGCAGGTCCTCGCCCATCGCGCTGTCCTCCGCGGTGCGGAACACGATCGCCCCCTCGTGCAGCATGTAGTTCACCGGGAGCACGGTCGGGCCGAACCGACCGGAATAGGCGATCCGGCCAATGCCACCTTTGGAGATGAGCCGCAGGCACTCAGCCTCATCCAGCTGTTCAAGCACTGGTTCAGCATAGCCGCTGCCCACTGCCGCGCCGGGGAGCGCACGAGGAGAGCCGTGTCCGTGGTCAGCGACGTCGCGCAGGACTGGGCGCAGCGCGTCGAGGGTGGCTGGGTCGTCGATGGTGGAGGGCACCGGCTCCTCGTTGCCGTCTGCGATGCCGCGCATGGTCTTGCGCAAGATCTTGCCCGACCGGGTCTTGGGCAGGCCCGCTACGATGTCGACCCGGCGCAGGGAGGCGACCGCGCCTATCTGGTCGCGGACCAGCTCGACGAGTTCGGCGCGCAACGCGTCGGCGTCGGCGTCGCTGCCCGCTTTGAGCACGACGAATCCGCGCGGCACCTGGCCTTTGAGCGGGTCGTTGACGCCGATGACGGCACATTCGGCGACGGCGGGATGGCTGGCGAGCACTTCCTCCATCTCCCCGGTGGACAGCCGGTGGCCCGCGACGTTGATGACGTCGTCGGTGCGGCCCATGACATAGAGATATCCGTCGCCGTCGCTGTGCCCCCCGTCTCCCGTGACGTAGGCGCCGGGGTAGCGCGACAGGTACGAATCGATGAACCGCTGGTCGTCGCCCCACAGCGTGGTCAGGCATCCCGGTGGCAGCGGCAGCTGAAGCACGATCTCCCCTGTCGTGCCCGGCGGCACGTCGGCGCCCGTGTCGCGGTCGACGACGTGTACGTCGTAGCCGGGCACCGGCACGGTGGGTGAGCCGGGCTTGGTTGCCATGGGGTCCAGCCCCATCAGGTCGGCAGCGATCGGCCAGCCGGTCTCGGTCTGCCACCAGTGGTCGATCACCGGGATGCCGAGCAGCTCGCCCGCCCACCGGTAGGTTTCCGGGTCGAGCCGCTCGCCGGCGAGGAACAGGTAACGGAAGCGGGACATGTCGTGCTTGCGGGCCAGCTCGCCTGCCGGGTCTTCCTTCTTGATCGCCCGGAACGCGGTGGGCGCGGTGAACAGCGTCTTGATCCCGTGCTCAGCGATCACCCGCCAAAACGCCCCAGCGTCGGGGGTACCGACCGGCTTGCCTTCATACAGCACCGTGGTGCAGCCCGCCAGCAACGGCCCATAGACGATATAGGAATGCCCCACCACCCAGCCGATGTCGGAGGCAGCCCAATAGACCTCCCCCGGCCGGGTGTCGTAGATGTGGTCCATGCTCCACCGCAGCGCGACCGCGTGGCCTCCGTTGTCGCGTACAACGCCCTTCGGCCTTCCGGTGGTGCCAGAGGTGTACAGGATGTACAGCGGGTCGGTGGCGACGACGGGGACGCAGCCAGTCGGCTCGGCGGCCGCCATCGCCTGCGCCCAGTCCACGTCACGGTCAACGACGAGGCTCGCGTGTGCCTGCGGGCGCTGCAGGATGACGCACCTGTGTGGTTTGTGGCTCGAAAGTCCGATGGCCCGGTCCAGGATCGGCTTATAGTCCAGCACCCGGCTGACCTCGATCCCGCAGGAGGCCGACACCACGACCTTCGGCGCGGCGTCCTCGATGCGGATGGCCAGTTCGTGCGCGGCGAAGCCGCCAAACACCACCGAATGCACGGCGCCGATGCGCGCGCACGCGAGCATCGCAACCACCGCTTCGGGGATCATCGGCATGTAGATGACGACGCGGTCGCCAGTGTCCGCTCCGAGGCCGCGCAGCACACCCGCGAACCGCGCGACCTCATCGAGCAGTTGCCTGTAGGTCAAGGTGCGGCAGGTGCCGGTCACCGGGCTGTCGTAGATCAGCGCGGCCTGGTCGCCGCGGCCGTCACGCACATGCCGGTCCACCGCGTTGAAGCAGGTGTTGAGCACGCCGTCGGCGAACCAGCGGTAAAACGGTGGGTTGGATCTGTCAAGCACAAGGGTCGGTTCCCGGTACCAGTCGATGCCGTTGACGGCCCTGCCCCAAAAACCCTCCGGGTCGGAAATGCTTCGGCGGAACGCTTCCGCGTAGCGGCCCATGGCGCCTCCCTCGCTGCCGTCCAGGCGCCTGCTTGTCCCATAGGGGGTGGGCGAGCCGGATCGGGGTTGCCAAACAGGATCCAAGCGTGAGGCTTGCGGCGCATGCGTTGTAAGCGCCATAGGTCCCGATGGAACCCGGCCGAAAGTAGGGAGCGGCGCCGCGCAGCGGTTTGGATCGGGCGAGGTGAGCGCTGGCCCGCGGAATGGCTGCTGGCGGATAGTGCTGTCTATAGGCAGTGCGCGGCGCGCTCGAGCAACAAGAAAGGCCTGTTGCGGCGCATGCGCCACACGAGCAACGAGGGGGCATCGTCATGGGCAGCATGTGGGGCATTGCCGAAGGCAACGGGGGCAATGCCCAAGGCAACGGGAACATTGCCGGCGGCAACCTCGCGTCAGGACCAGCTCTTGGCGCGAGGTGCTCACCGATGCTCGCCGGCTGAGGCGACGGGCGAGCGCCATGAAGGACTTCGTCATCAACCGGCATGGCCGTTTGGTGTTTCCCTCCAACGCGTGGCCGAGGCTCGACTTCTCCGTCTTTGACACGGTGGACCAGCTCAGTGCGGCGATCAGCCGCGATTTCGAGGTGAAGGCGCCAAGCGCCTCCGAGATCGTCCGCCGCCTGGCTGATGGCCGCTACCCGGCTCGGTATGAGCTCCTGCGGGACTTGGGGTTGCACGCTTTCTGGGTGAACCGTTTCGCGATCACCATGTACGACAAGCGGCCGACCCGATGGCGGGATGCGCCCAGGGACCGCGACGATGTCTTCCTTCCGCTGCTCACGCCGTGGCCGGGCTTCGAGCGCAGCGTTGCCGCCATCGAGCGTGCCCACGGCGCGCTGTCGCCGAGCTGGGACGAGCCGACCGAGCAGAAGATCTTCCAGATCATGCTCGCGGTGTTCAGCCATCTCAAGCATGACGCCGCGGAGTTGCCCGCGATCAAGCCGACCGTGCCTGAGTTTCTGGCTGGTCCCGCGAACCACACCTTCGCGGTGTCCGCATACGACCCCGGCTGGCCACGGTATTCGCGCGACGAGATCCTCAACGCGCAAGCCGCGGTCCCGGAGCTTGAGGCGCTGCTGCGCTGGGCGATGGTCCTGCACAACCAGTACCCGTGGGCTGCCACCGAGACCCGCGTCGCGGCAAGAGACGAGATCCGCGATGACGATTTCGTGGTGCTGTTCTACGCGCGCGACGACGAGGTCGTCGATTTCATCCGCAGGGCGCGCGTGATCCAGCGGCCGCGTCGCCGGCCTCGGGCTGCCCGGCCGGCGCTGCCCCCGGTCGCGGCGTACCGGCCCGTGGAGGTGCGCGGCCGGTTCTCCGTGCTGCCCCGGATCGAGTCACTGGCCGGTGTGACGGGTGAGTACGTCTGCACCAACGAGGACATCATCCGCAACTCGAGCTGGAACTGGTCGCCGATGACCGCGGGCGAGATCGCCGCCAAGACCGGGATCGAGCGGCGGACCTACACCAGCCGTGCGCTCGAGGAGCTGGCCGCTGAAGCCGCGACGGTCGCGCTGCGCAAGGCCGGCCGCGCGCCCGAGGAGATCGGCGCCGTGCTGTGCTGCACATGCACAAGCGAGCGTCTCATCCCGTCGATTGCCGCCTGGCTGTCCGCGGAGCTCGGGATGTTCCAGACGCACACGTCCGCCGACCTCATCGCCGCCTGCGCGGGGCTGCCCTACGGCTTGCTCGAAGCGATCCGCATCCTCCAGGAGGTGGAGCGCCCGGTCCTGGTTGTGTGCGCGGAGAAGTTCTCCGACAAGCTCGGCAACGTCCGCACCTCACGCATGCTGTTCGGAGACGGGGCCGCGGCCATCGTCGTCGGGCCCGCCCCGGACGGCGGCGAACCGGACGTGGAGGTCGTTCAGACCTATGCGGGCGGGCCCGCCAGCGAGGTGAACGCCGTCGTGTGGCCCAATCCGGAATTCGACAACAACATAACGGTGTACGGGCCCGCGGTCAGAGCGTTCGTCCGGCGCTATCTGGCGCAGATGATGGACGAGCTCAGGCGGCTGCCCGGCCCGCCAGGCACGGCCGGGTCGTTGCTAGAGGCGATTGACGTCGTCGTACCTCACCAGGCCAACAAGCTCATGATCCAGCAGGCGGCGGAGGAGGCGGGAATCAGCGAGGACCGGCTGTACTTCAACGTTGACCGGCTGGGCAACGTGTCTGCCGCGAGCATCCCGCTCGCGATCAAGGATGCGGTGGCCGACGGGGTGATCACCGGCCCCACCCGGGTGTTCATCCCGGCGTTCGGCGCGGGCGCGACCGCGGGGTACGCGGTGCTGCGGGTCGACCCGGCCATCGTGTCGTTTGACCCCGCGCCGGACCGTGGGTCCGCCAAGGCGGGCGCCGCGATGCAGGCTGGAGCGAGCACCGAGGACATACGGACCGGCTTCGGCGAGTGAGCCTGTCTGCAGTCGGCATGTGGCCTGCCCCGCGGTCGGCGAGTGAGCCTGCCCGCGGTCGGCGTGTGCCCTGCGCCGCGGGTCGGTGCGTGAGCCTGCCCGCGGTCTCGGCGTGTGAGCCCGCCCGCGGTCAGCGGGGCATCATCCGCAGGCCCGCGTCGAGACGGATCGTCTCGCCGTTGAGGTAGTCATTGCGCACGATCTCGAGTACGAGCGAGGCGAACTCCGGCGTCTCGCCAAACCGGCGCGGCGAAGCCATCGCCCGCATCAGCGCCGCGCGCGTGTCCTCGGGCACCAGGCCAAGCATCGGCGTGCCGAACAGCCCGGGGGCGATGGACACAACGCGGATACCGAGCGAAGCCAGATCCCGCGCGGAGGTGAGGGTGAGGCCGACGATCGCGGCCTTGGAGGCCGCGTAGGCGGCCTGCCCGACCTGGCCCTCGAAGGCGGCGATGGACGCCGTGTTGATGATGACCCCGCGTTGCCGGCTCACGCCGCCGCCCGTGCCGGGCGCGCGCCCGTGGCTGTCCGGCGGCTCGTTGGCCGCCATCGCCGCCGCCGCGAGCCTGAGCACGTTGAAGGTTCCGACCAGGTTGATCTCGATGATCCGGCGGAAGAGGTCAAGGTCATGCGGCTTCCCATGCCGGTCCACTATCCGGGCCCCCCAGCCCACGCCGGCGCAGTTGACCACCACCTGCAGCGGCCCCAGCGCCGTCGCCTGGTCCACAGCCGTTTGCACCGCTGTCTCGTTGGTCACATCCGCAGGAACGAACATGCCAACGCCGGTGTCGGCGAGCGCGGCGCCCGCGTCGCGGTCGGTGTCGACCAGCACAACCTTCGCGCTGGCCGCGTGGAGTTGCTCGGCCGCCGCCTTGCCTAGTCCGGACGCCGCGCCAGTGACCAGCGCGACCGTCCCGCCGATCTGCACATGCCCCCCAAGCGTTATTCGTGCACGTAGGTGCCGGGAGCGGGGGCGAGCGGCCGGTACTTCCGGTTACCCAGCCCGCTGCGTGGCGCTTTCTCCTGCCCAGAACGCGCCACGAGCCACTCGGCCCAGCGCGGCCACCATGAGCCGTGATGCACGCTCGCCCCGGCGAGCCATTCGTCCGGGTCGGAGCGGGCTGGCCGCCCCGCCCAGTAGTCGTACCGGCCACTGGATGCCGGGTTGACGAACGACTGGATGTGTCCCGACTTGACGACCACCATGTCCTTGTCGCCGCCAAGCACCTGGCTCGACGTGTAGCAGGTCCGCCAGGGTGAGATGTGGTCGGTGTAACCCGCGACGTGGAAGCTGTCGCAGTCCACCTTCGCCAGGTCGACCGGTGTGCCGAGCACAGTCATCCCCGCCTTGCCCGAGCGGGCGTCAACAAGCAACTCGGTGCTTTCGAGCGCGAACTTCGCGCTCATCGCGGTCGCGTCGTCGTTCCATGCCAGCACATCGAACGAGGGCGGATCGTCGCCGAGCAGCCACCCGCTGACCAGGTAGTTGAAGACGAGGTCGTTCGGCCGCAGCCAGGCGAAATTGGTGCGCACCATGCCGCCGGGGAAAACCTGTCCCGATGCGGCCGCCCGTTTGAGCATGCTGCGCGACGCCTCGGTGTCCATCATCCCGACGATGTTGGGATAGGCGTTGGTCAGCATCGTCACGAGGTAGGTGGCCGACCCGGCGGCGGGGTCGCCCTTTGCCGCGAGGTGCCCGAGCGCGAGCGCGGTGGTGATCCCACCTGCGCACAGCCCAAGCCAGTTGACGGCGTCGCTGCCCGTTATCTTCTGCGCGACCTCGGCGGCCCGGACGTGCGCCGCCAGGTAGTCATCGAGACCCCAGCGCCCGTGTCCGAGCTCTGCCCTGGGGTTCCTCCAGACGATCATGAATGTCTGGATACCGTGCGCCACGGCGAACTCCACCATGCTGCGGCCCGGCGCCAGGTCGAGCACGTAGTAGCGGTTGAGCTCGGGCGGGACCATGAGCAGCGGCCGGGAGCGGACCGCCGGGGTAGCGGGCGCGTACTCGAGCAACTCGAAAATCTCGTCACGGTAGACGACGGCGCCCGGCGTACACGCGAGCTTCGCCCCGACGGGGAAGGGGTCCCTGTTCACCATCCGGGGCATTCCCCCGCGCGCGAGGTCGCGCAGCATGTTCTGGCCGCCGCGCAGCACGGATTGGCCCCCGGTCTCGAACGCCCGCTTCAGCGCGAGCGGGTTGGTCCAGAAGAAGTTGGTCGGCGACAGCGCCGCGGTGACGATGTTGGCCAGGTATCGGGTGCGCGCCTGGCGCTCCCACGGCCCGTCCGCGGAGTCGGCCATCCGGCCGAGCCACTCCTCAAAGAGTCGGTAGCCCTGCCCGAGCAGCCGGAAGAACGGGTTGCCCTGCCAGGCCGCATCGGTGAAGCGGGGGTCGCGCTTGTCGGAGGAAATGCTCGACCTGCCGACCGCGATCTTCATCATTTCGCCGGTCAGCCACGGCAGTTCCCGAACCATCGTGGCGGGATCCACCAGGTCGCGCGCCGACTCCAGCATCTCCAGGGGATCAAGCGCCCGGATGGCAGGCTTTGCCGCCCATGGCCTTGACGCGTCCGGGTTTCCCATGATCCCTCCTGGTTGTGCCACGATCCACCTCATCAATCTGACCGGCGACAGGTACGGGGGTCAAGGACTGCCCTGCCCGCCCGGACGCTTCCACCCCAAACGCTAGGCGAGGGTTCCGGCGATGACCGGGGCCTTCGGCCCGTTCTTGCCAGGCCATATGTCCCGCAAGCACAGCCTGGGGGACACCGCGCGATCTTGTGTGAAGATCTTTTGGGCCGGGTGTCGATCCAGCGTCGGGGCGTTCGACGCAGGGGTGAGAAAGCGGGCGGCGGTCAAAAGATCTCCGGCCCGGACAGCCCGGAACTGGCAGCCTGCCAGCCACGACCGAAGCGCAGCCTGCCAGTCACCACCGAAGCAAGGAGCGAAACGATGCGATTCCTCGGATACACCCTGGCCGACCCGTCGACGCCGATCCCGCCGCCGAGCCCGGAGATGATGAGCGAGATGGGAGGGCTCATCGAGGAGGCCACCAAGGCCGGAGTCCTGCTCGCTACCGGCGGTCTCGGGCCGGTTGAGGAGGCCACCAAGGTGACCTACAAGGACGGCGAGTTCACCGTGCTCGACGGACCCTTCACCGAGGCCAAGGAACTGATCGGCGGATGGGCGCTGCTCGAGGTCCGCGACAAGGCCGAAGCCATCGAGTGGACGAAGCGGTTCCTGCGCATCGCCGGCGACGGCGAGAGCACGATCCGGCAGGTATTCGGACCGTGACCGCCCGACCGCTCCGGCCAGGGCCTGGCACGGCGAGTCCCGCCTCGTGTCTGGCCTGCCCTGGGACGCTGCCTGCCGCTGCGCATAGCCGCGGCAGGCAGCGCCTTCTTCCTTGCTCCTGCCGCCGGGCGCATGGTGTGATCGATTGTCGTGGCGGATTCGCGGACGCACGCTGCGATCGAGGCGGTCATCCGGATGGAGTCCGCCCGCCTCATCGCCGGGCTGGCACGGTACGCCAACGACGTCGGGATAGCCGAGGAGCTGGCCCAAGACGCCGTCGTGGCCGCGCTGGAACAGTGGCCTACCTCGGGAGTTCCTAACAACCCCGGCGCTTGGCTGATGACCGTCGCCAAGCGGCGCGCGGTCGATCTGTTCCGTCGCAATCGTGAGCTGGAGCGGAAGTACGCGCAGATCGGCCGGGCACTGTTGGCGGAGGGCGACAGCGTCACCGCGGACTTCGACCGGGCCTTTTCTGACGACATCGACGACGACCTGCTGCGGCTGGTGTTCACCGCCTGTCATCCCGTCCTCGCGGTGCCCGCCAGGGTCGCGATGACGCTCCGCTTGCTCGGCGGCCTGACCACCGCCGAGATAGCCCGTGCCCACCTGGTGCCCGAGCCGACGATCGCGCAGCGCATCGTCCGGGCGAAAAGGGCCCTCGCCAGAGCACGGGTGCGGTTCGAGGCCCCGAGCAGCCAGGAGCGGCCGGCCCGGCTCGCCTCCGTCCTTGAGGTCATCTACCTCATCTTCAACGAGGGCTACTCGGCCACGGCCGGCGATCACTGGACACGGCCGGCCCTGTGCGAGGAAGCGCTGCGGCTCGGCCGCATCCTCGCACAGCTCGCCCCCGAGGAGCCGGAGGTCCACGGCCTGGCCGCGCTGATGGAGATCCAGGCGTCCAGGATCCGTGCCCGCACCGGGCCGTCCGGTGAGCCTGTCCTGCTCGCCGACCAGGACCGGGCACGCTGGGACCAGCTGCTGATCAACCGCGGCATGGCCGCCCTCGCGCGCGCGGAGGAACTCGGCGGGCAGCGCGGGCCCTACGCCCTCCAGGCCGCCATCGCCGCCTGCCATGCCCAGGCGTTTCGCACCGAAGACACCGATTGGGCGCGAATCATCGCGCTCTACGCCATCCTCGCCAGGGTGATGCCCTCGCCGGTGGTCGAGCTGAACCGTGCGGTCGCCGTCTCGATGGCCTTCGGCCCGCAGGCTGGTCTGGCCATCGTCGATGAGCTTGCCGCTGAGCCCTCGCTGCGGGGCTACCACCTGCTGCCGAGCGTGCGCGGTGACCTGCTGATGAAGCTCGGCCGCCCGGCCGAAGCCCGAGCCGAGTTCGAGCGCGCGAGCGCGCTGACCCGCAACGCCGCTGAGCGTCGGCTGTCCGCCGAGCGGGCTCGCGCCGCGGGCGCCTCCGCCGAGGGAGACGCCTTCTCTGACCGATGACCACATTCTCGGCGGCGCGGCTCCTGCCCGACTCCTGATGGACTCGGGCAGGAGCGCGCGCCGTCACGGACACGACCGTCAGAAAGGACGCGCCGCGCCTGGGTGTATCGCTAGTCGTAGCCCATGCCTGCGGCGCCGAAATAAGGGCCGCCGCCATTCGAGGAGGTGCGGTCGATTGCCCGCTCCTCGTCGAAAAGATCCTCGAACTCCTGGATGACGAGGTCAGGCGAGGTCTCCTGATTCACTTATACACCTCCCTTCTCCCAGTTGAGAAAGATATGCTCCTGTGCGTGGCGTTATTTACTTAACTTCGCTAGCCACTACTCGCTCGCAGCTATCGTTACTTGCAGGAACCAATATCCCGGCGGCATCAAGATTGTGTGCGAGTGCCCGCGCGTCCGCATCATCAGTGAACTCGGCCAGGCTGAACGCGCTACCTCCCACATGCGGAGCGAGCAACCGCGCTGCGGCACCGCTGATTGTGACTCTCTTGCGGGATCTGATCTGCGTGCAGACCAGATGGTCGCCCGTTTGGAAAACGTCCAGTTCCTCGACCGGGACGCGCACAGGAGCGTCGATGTCAAGGTGCGCATTGATTGGTCGGGTAGGAGAATTTCGGCGGTGGATCTCCGCGGCGAAGCGGCGGTACTGCCGATAGACGTCGGCGCGCTGCGGGGCGGTCATCGCAGGGTCGGCGCTGTCGTAGTGGTTGAGCGCGTATTGCGCTGTGCCGACGGCGCCTGACGCCGGGGCTGTGACCAGGCCGAACCGTTCCGGGTGGCGCCCGACATTCGACGACCGGGTCGGCTCGAAGGGAAAGACCGAGACTTCCTGCAGACAGTCAGAAAGCGCTCTGATCTCGGCGAGGGACGCCACGGCCTCCTCGTAAGTTGTCGACGGGAGGTCAGGGATGAGATTGATCTTCAATCTCATCCCGACATCCCGTGCGTCGCGCAGGAAGCGGAGGTTCTCCTCACGGTCCGCCGACTTGTGAACGAGCTTCAGCACGCGCGTGTTCATCGTCTCGAGCCCGATGGTGAGGTGGTCGCATCCCGCCTCGACCATCAGTGCAAGCAGATCCCGGTCGAACCGTCGGTCAACCATCGCGAACGAGTGCCAGCGCAGGTGGATCCCTCGGTTGAGAAGAAGCCGGCAGGCCCGCCGTGCGAAGGCCGGAGGGATGGACTCGGTGATGAAGCGGAAGCGGCGGATCCCGCTCTGATCGATCAGCCACTCGATCTCGTCGACGAAGTTCTCCGGGCGCCTCCCGCGGAAGGCGGGGCTGCCGTCAAACAACTCGACGAAGTCGCAATAGTCGCACTTGCCCCAATAGCAGCCGCGCGCCTGGATGATCCCCAGGGTCGGCTCCGCCTTGCGGCTGAGCGCTTGGGCAGGGTAGTCGGGCGGTGGAAGCCGGTTGACGTCAGGACCCGGGCCGGGCGCGTTGTGCCGCGCCTGGTCGCCGTCCAAGCAGGAGACACCTGCGACGGCGCGCGGGTTCCATTTTCCAGCCAGCGCTTGGCGAACCAATTCGAGCAGCGGGAATTCTCCATCATAGCGGACGATGCAATCCACGTTTGGGTGCCGTATGAGAAGCGTCTCGATATCCGCAGAATCCATGAGACTCAGCGTCGGGCCACCGAATACGATTCGCGCATCCGGGCGTTTTCTTTTTAACTGGTCGGCGAGCAGCAAAGCGGGTAGGAGCTGCGGACCCATCGGCACCGAGATACCGATGAGCGCCGTGTCGGGCGACAGCCGCTCCGCGATGGCGCACCGCTCGTAGAACAGCGCGTAGGTGTAGCTTGGATGGCGTGCCGGGTCGATATGCCACAGCTCTCCCACCCTGGCGTCAGTGAAAAAGGGCCGGGCAAGAATCTCCATGACATGGACGTAATCGTCGGCCCTGCCGCGCGGGCGGTAGCGGCGGCCCTGCTCGTCGAGCAGCTTTCGCTTATTCCGCTCAGCCCACCTGGCCGCGGCCGCGGTCACCGAGTCAGCGCGCACGTGCGCAACGCGCCCGGCCGCAAGCTCGCGGAGCATGGGATCGGCAATGAGGAAATCGACAAACTCGTCGTTCAGATCCTCCTGCGCCACGCCGATGCCGTGCTGCTTGAGAAACGCTGAGAGCACCGCGGTTGAGGGGTAGAAGCTGCCAAAGCCGGTCCAAACGAGCGGTGGAAAGATCAAGCTAACCGCGGGCATAGGACTTCGCTCCTTCGGTCCCGCCACGCGTGCGCGGCCCATGCGTGAGCCAACCTGGCACGGCAGCAGCGAAACGAACCAGGAACTTGTTCAGGCAAAATCAAAACGGCCGGTACTCTACCGCATGTTTTGCCGGTGTTCTGCCTGGTGCTTTGAGGGTTGGTGCTGAACGCTTGGCACCGGCGTGGGCGCCGGAGTGGCTCACACGGGCCGGATGCTACAGACCACTGACGACGTGACAACAACGCGGGACGGCATGAGCGCTGGCCGGTACAGCGACGTGCTCGCGATCCCGGAGTTTCGCGCGTTGTTCGGCGCCAGCCTCCTGTCGCAGCTCGGCGATCAGCTCGCCCGGGTGGCCGTCGCGGTGCTGGTCTTTACCCAGACGCGTTCGACGTTGTTGGCGGCGACGACCTTCGGCCTGAGTTATGGGACATGGGTGCTCTGCGGCCCCGTGCTGTCGGTGGTGCCCGACCGGTTCCCCCGCCGCGCGGTCATGGTCGGCTGCGACGTGGCGCGGACCGTCCTCCTCGGATTGCTCGCGCTTGCCCGGCCTTCCGATCCCGGTCATGATCGGTTTGCTGGTCGTGGCAGCCCTGTTGGAGCCGCCGTTCCGCGCGGCCCGGTCAGCGACGATGCCCGATGTTCTGCGCGGCGACCTCCTCGCCGCCGGCAATGGCCTTTCCCATCTATCGATGCAGCTTGCGCAGGTCCTCGGCTTCGCGGCCGGCGGCGCCATCGTGGCGCTGGTGTCTGCGCGAGGCGCGATCTTAGCGGATGGGGCAACCTTCGCCACGTCCGCCGTTCTCATCGGCGTGTTCGTGCGCCATCGAGCAGTACCCGCCGCGCGGCCGTCCCGCGGCTGGACACGAACGGCCGGCGAAGGGTTCCGCTTGGTTTTCCGCGACGACGTGCTGCGCGCCAACCTGGTGCTGGCCTGGATCGGCGCCGCGGCAATAACTGCCCCAGAGGGTCTGATGACCAGCCTCGCCGGCCACCTGCAGGGCGGCCCGAGGCTGACGGGGGCGCTGCTTGCCGCCACGCCTTGCGGCACCTTCATCGGCGTTGTGCTGTATGTGCGCCTGACCCCACCCGCTCGCCGTCGTCGGCTGATCCGTCCCATGGCGCTGCTCAGTTGCGTGGCCTTGGTTCCACTTGGCGCAGGTTTGCCGCCGCTGAGTGTGCTGGCGCTGCTTGCGCTTGCTGGCTACGGCGCGGCATATGTGGTCGTGCTGAACACCTTGTTCGTCCAGATGGTCCCTGCCAGCCACCGCGCGCGGGCCTTCGGCGTTGCCGCGAGCGGGATAATGGCCAGTCAGGGGGCGGCTACCGTCGCGGCCGGCGCCTTGGCCGATGTACTCGGCGATCCTGCCATGGTGGTGTCGCTGTGCGGGCTGGCCGGCGCCGTCGCCATGCTGCCGACACTCCTCCGCTGGCCCGGCGCTGTCAGGGCGGCGGCGCCTGCCCTTTCTCGACCAGGGCTGCCTGACGCCGCAGGGGGACGAGACTGGGCGCCGTGATGGCGGCGTTCGCAGTCGGCCCGCAGGTTCAAGCGGTCGCCCCCGCGGGCCGACGCAGCGGCCTGGTGTCCCTCGGGCAAAGCGGGCCCTCCTGTTCGCGGTCAGTCGGCTGAGCCCGCCGACATCAGCCCGTTCCTTGGTCAACGTATCAGCGAGCGAATCTTGCGCTCTGTTTACCGTCGGGCCATTGCGACCGGATAACCAGCGCAGCGTGCGGCTCGAGCGGCTCTCGTGCGTGTACCTACCGGGCCACGGTTGGATGGGCGCAGTCGGTGGCTGAGCCGAATCATCATGGCGGGGGGCCATTAAATGGAAAGTGAAATGATGTTCCTGGACTGTCCGGCATATACGGACGATGCGGGCACTTCAAGATGCGGGCTTCCTGCTGAGGTGGAGTACCGGTACTTGCTTGAATCATGTGACGAGCCGCTTGAAAGCGCCAAGATTAAGTGCCCGCTCGGCCACTGGTTCAACGGGCCAATTGAGTTCCTCACGTGGAAGAAAGACCTCCATCCGCCCAGCTGATTCGGGCTATGGGATAACTTCGTCATCCTTGTGGCGGGCGAGCGCCCGCGCGTAGCGCTCGAGCGCTACGCGCATCTGCTGGCCGCGGCCGGCTCCCGGGTCGGTGCCGAAAACCAATGGGAGGAAACCGCCCGCCTCCTCGATTCCCGCCCGGATCTCCTGCGCCTCGCCGGGGGGATATAGGCGGGCGGGGTCGCCCACAGCCACCCAGCCGATCGGGATCCTGGTCGCCGGGGGCACCACGCAGCGGACGTGGACCGCACCGCAGAGGGCCACGCTGCTCGCTGTGCCCATGTGCGCGCCGTTGAAGACCATGGCGCCGGTGGCGATGAACACCTCATCGCCGATCCGGCAGCCGGTCAGATATGAGTGCGGGCCGGCGAGCACATGATCGCCCACGACCAGTGGGTGTTGCGGAGTGCCCCGTAGCACAGCGTGCTCCATGACCACGCAATTGGCGCCGATCTCGACCGGACCACCGTCCGCGGTCAGCACGGCGCCGTGCAGCACGCAACTACCCCTGCCGATGTGGACCTGGCCGCTGAGCACCGCGGTGGGTGCGACGTAGGCATCCGGATGCACGGACGGGCTCATCTGGCGGTGTCGTATCCTCACCTGCCCACTGTGCATCACCAGCGCGCAAGCCCGGCCACCGGCGCCGAAGCTGGCGCAGAAGCCAAGCCGATGTCGAGAATCGGCTTCGTGCTCCGTCCTGCTTGTGACAGCGCCGAGACAGGCGCCACAAGCAAGTGGAAGGAGACCGGCGTGCGCAAGGTGATCGTGAGCGAGTGGATGAGCCTCGACGGGGTCGTGCAGGCACCCGCCTACGCCGACGAAGACACCAGCGGTGGATTCGAGCATGGCGGCTGGCACCTGCGCTACTTCGACGACATGTCGCAGCGATGGGTGGCCGACAACCTCGCTCAGGCAGGCGGATTCCTGCTTGGGCGTCGCACCTACGAGGTCTTCGCCGCCTACTGGCCAAATGCGGGTGAGCAGGAGCAAGCCCTGGCCCGGCCGTTGAACACACTGCCGAAGCATGTCGCATCGACCACCCTGGCCGAACCGCTGGCGTGGCAGAACTCGACGGTGCTGCGCGGCGGCGCCGCCCAGGCTGTGGCCGCGCTGAAGCAGGAACGCGGCGCCGATCTGCACGTGATCGGCAGCACGCGGCTTGTGCGGACGCTGATCGAGCACGACCTGGCCGACGAGTTCCGGCTGATGATCGACCCGGTCCTCGTGGGCGGCGGCAAGCGCGTCTTCCTCGACGACGGCGTTTTGCGGCAGTTGCGACTCACTCACAGCCAGGTGACGGCCACGGGCGCGATTCTCGCGACCTACGCCAGGGCCAAGGCCTGACTCAGTTGGCGCATGACGTTTGGCGCTCGCTGCGTGGGTAGCAGTCAGGGAGCCTGCCCGCGGCTGGCGCGGCGGAACCGCCGCGCCAATGGTCGCGGGGCAGGTCTACGAGGGAGACCGGAAAGACCGGTCCGCGAGGAGGCTAATCCCCGATGTTGCTCATATTGCTGATCCTCATCTTGGCGTTGCTCCTTGGAGGGCTGGGCTTCGCCATCCACGCCCTATGGTGGATCGCCCTGATCGTGCTGGCCGTGTGGCTGCTCGGTTTCCTGTTCCGCGCGGGGTCGGGTGCCCGCTGGTATCGCTGGTAGACCGCGCGAGGTCGCTACGGTTCCGCCATTTCTGCTCCGCGCGGCGTCCCTGTTCTGCTGGGCCTTCCTCGTGTGGGTCCTGCTGACGTGGACGCTCACACCGGAGCAGATGCTCGTCGGCGCCGGCGTGGCCGCGGCGGTAGCGGCCACGCTGGCGCCGCTCGGCGAGGTGGCCCGGCCATGGCGGCTGCTTCACCCGCGACGGATGGCCGCCGCGGTCAAGCTTGTCCTGCTTGCCGCCGGGTGGATGGCCGCCGCGAATCTCCGCCTGGCCAGGCGGATCTGGTCGCCGCGACGACCATTGCGCAGCGGGATGGTCATCGCCGCGACGCGGGTGCGCTCGCCCGGCGGGCTGACCGCCGTGGGCCTACTGACCTCGGTCATCGTGGACAACCAGCTCGTCGACACCGACGTGGCGGGACACCGCCTGCAATACCACGCGGTGGCGGTGCCTGACGGTGACGCCTGGCGGGTCCGCCGAGCGATCAATGGTCGGGTGGAGCGAGCCGTAGCCCCGCTCGAGCATGGATGGCGGAGGCGCACGTGAGCACCATCTTCTTGGCCGCGGCGATCGCCGAGCTGGCGGTCGCCGCGCCACTGATCATCCGGCTCGCCGCAGGGCCGACGGTCTCGGACCGGATCGTCGCGCTGAACGCGGTCTGCGCCCAGGCAACCCTTGCGGTGCTGCTTTTCGCGGCATATGCGGGCAGGACCGTGTACCTGGATCCCGCCCTGTGGCTGGCCGCGTTCAGCTATCTGGGCACGATCGTGTGGTCCCGCTACCTGGAGCGTGGACTGCTGTGACGACGGCCGTCGTCATCGCGCTCGCCGCCATTGGCCTGGCGTTCTCGCTTTCTGGTGTGGTCGGGATCTTGCGGATGCCGGACCTGTACTGCCGGATTCAATGCGCCACCAAGACGATCACGATGGGCGCGCTGCCTGTGCTCGTGGCGCTCGTTGTTGGGGAAGGCCCCGTCAGCCCGTACGGCAGCCGCGCGCTGCTTGTCGCCGTCGTGCTGCTCGTGGTCAATCCCGCGTCCTCGCATGCGCTCGCGCGCGCCGCATACAAGGCCGGAGTGCCGATGTGGCCAGGCGCCGTGCGCGACGACCTGAAGGCGGGTCGCGGCGCGGCGCGACCGAGCGACCCTCAGGACGACACGCGACGACCGAGCGACCCTCAGGACGACACGCGACGACCGAGCGACCCTCAGCGCGACACGCGACCAGGCGAGAAAGGGACCGGTGAAGGTGTTCTGGATTCTTGATTACCTCATCCTCGCGCTCGTCCTCGCCGCGGCTGTGCTGGTCGTCAAGCTGCGCAACCTGAACGGCGCCGTGATGGCGCTGTCCGCGGTAGGCACCATGCTCTCCGTCCTTTTCGTTGTGCTCGGGGCACCAGACGTCGCGCACTCCGAGATCGTTGTCGGGGCGATCGCGCTGCCCGCGCTGTATCTGGTGTCCATAGGCAAGACCCGCGCCGATGTCGCCGAGCAGCAGGAGCTTGGCGAGAAGGGCGAGCGGTTCGGTGCGAACCCTGACGGAGGGCGGACTGGTGGGCAGCGGTAACGATCGCCGCGCTCGCCCGGAGGCCACCGAGCATGAACCGACCCACCGCACGATTGCCGGGGCGCTGCTCACGGCGGGCCTGCTCGCCGCGCTCGGCGTGGCGGTCGCCGCGATCCCACGCGAACACGCGCCGCTCCCGGCGATCGCGCGATACGCGCTGACCGTTGCGCTGCCGCGGTGGAATCTCACCGAACCCGTCAACGAGGTTGTGTACGGCACACGCGGTTTCGACACATTCGGGGAGACGTTCCTGCTGCTTGCCGCGGTGGTCAGCGTGATCGTGCTGAGCCGCTCACGCGAGTCACGGCGCGGCTACTTCGGCGAGGAGCGCGCGGGCGCGCGCGAGCAAGCCGATGCCGATCCCAGTAGGCCGGCCGGCCAAAAAGAACGCGATGCCCGCGCGGCCGAGCGCATGGAGCGCGATGAGGGACCGCAGGACGCCGTCCGCCGGCCGGACACGCCGGATGACACGCCGCTCCGGGCGCCCGCGCCCGAGACGGCGGAGTCGATGACCCTTGTGGTCAGGACCGCGATCCGCGTCGTGCTGCCTGTCCTCGCCGTCGCGGGCCTCTACCTGGTCGCATGGGGGTTCTCACCGGGCGGCGGCTTTCCCGGGGGCGCGGTCGTCCTCGGCGTGGCCCTGCTCGCCTACGCCGGCTTTGGCCGCCGCCGGATCGCCACGGTGGTTCGCCCCGAGCTGGTCGAGGTGATCGAGCTCGCGGGCGCCGCTGCAATCATCCTCATCGAGTTGCTCGGCCTGGTCCTCAAGGGCTCCTTCTCGGGGAACTGGCTGCCGCTCGCGCCTGCCCAGACGATCCGTTCCGGCGGCATCGCCCAGCTCTTCTCCGCGACCGAGCTCGTGGAGGTGGCGACCGGCCTGATCATCGTGATCTTCGCGATCATCGGCATGGGTCACGACTGGTCACCCGACGAGATCGAAGCGGCAGAGCATCCGAGGCGCCAGGGGCGCCAGAGGCGTCAGAGGCGTCAGAAACTGGCCGAGACACCAGGGCCACGCGGGCCGAGCGATGCGCCCAGGGCCGGGGGAGCCGCCTCGCGGCGCCGTTCGGGGCGGGCTGACGAGCGGTGATCCTGGCCAACTACCTCACGTCGGCGGTGCTGTTCTGCACCGGCCTTTATACGGTCCTGACCAGGCGCAACATGATCAAAATGGTGATGGGCCTCTCGCTGATGGAGAGCTCGACCTATTTGTTCATGGTCTCGCTCGCCTACCGTGCGAAGTCCACCGCCCCCGTGCTGTACGGCCCACCGCCAGGCGCGAGCGCGAAAAGCCTGGCGCACGGCAACGTCGCCGATCCGGTGCTGCAGAACTTCTGCCTGACCGCGATCATCATCGGTGTCGCGATCACCGCGGTGTTCCTCACCGTGGTGGTCCGCATCGCGCAGCACTACCGCACGCTCGACGTGGGCGAGGTCAGGGAGCTACGCGGATGAGCCCTCGCCGGGCGTGCCGCCGGTGACCGGGGAAACGCGATGAGCGCCGCCTCTCTTGGGTCGCTGCTGCCGCTCGCCGTCGCCATCCCGCTCGCGGGCGCGGTCGTCGCGCCACTGCTCGGCCGGCTGTCCACCAGGCTCCCGGTGATCGCTGCCGTCGCTTCGCTCGGCGGCGCCGCCGCGATCCTGGCGCTGCAGATGCCGCTGGTCTTCCACGGTCGGCTGTTCGCCCATTACCTGGGCCTGTGGACCCCCGTGCGGGGGCACGCTCTCGGCATTGTGTTCATTGCGGAGCCGTTCGGGATCATCTATGCCTTCGCCTGTGCGGTCGTCGGCGCGCTGCTGCTCATCTACACCCTTTCCGAACAGGGCGGGCTCGGCGCGCGTGAGTTCGGCGCGAACGCGTGCCTGTTTCAGCTTCTGCTCGCCGCGCTGATCGGCGCCGGGCTCACCGCTGACCTGTTCAACCTGTTCGTCTGGTTCGAGGTCGCCGCGCTGGCAAGCTACGGGCTCACCGGCTTCTACCTGGAACGGCCGATCGCGCTCGAGGCCGCCTTCAAGGTCGTGGTGCTGACCACGATCGCCAGCTTCGCCGTGTTCACCGGGATCGGGCTGCTGTACGCGAGCCACGGCGCGCTCAACTTCGGCCAGCTGCACAGTGCCCTCGAACCGCACAGTGCGCTCCAACGCCACGGCGGGCTCGCCGCCGCCCTGGGTACGGCCGATCTCGTCGCCCTTGGCCTGCTGGTCGCTGGCTTCGCGACCAAGGCGGGCGTGATCCCGTTCCATGGATGGCTCGCCGACGCGCACGAGGCGGCGCCGGGCCCGGTGTCGGCGCTGTTTTCTGGGCTCATGGTGGCCATGGGGGTCGTCGCGATCGTCCGCCTCGCGTTCCAGGTCTACCCGGCGGGCCGTACCGTCCTGCTTGGCCTGCTCATGGCGGTCGGCATCGCGTCGTCGCTTGTCGGCGCCGTCCTGGCGCTCGCACAAGACGACCTCAAACGGTTGCTCGCCTACGACACCGTGTCGCAGATGGGCCTGATCATCACCGGATTCGCCACAGGATCCGCGGCTGGCATCGCCGGCGCCACCTACCACCTGGTCAACCATGCTCTGTTCAAGCCACTGCTGTTCCTGTGCGCCGGCGTGATCCTTCATCGCACGGGAATGACGAAGCTGTCCGAGATGGGCGGGCTCGCGCGCCGCATGCCCGTCGTCACGGGCGCCTTCGTGGTCGCGGTCGCCTCGATCGCGGGCGTGCCGCCGCTGAACGGCTACGTGTCGGTGAACCTGATCCACGAGCCGCTGTTCGACAGCGGCCGGTTCGGCCTGTACGCGGCGCTGCTTTTGACTCAGGTCATCACGATCGCGGCGCTCGGCCGTGCCGCGTGGCTCGCGTTCTTCAGGCGGCGCGAGCAGCCCTACGACCGTATGGAGCGATTGCGGCCCGGCATGCTGATGGGGTTCGCGAGCCTCGGCGCGTGCTGCGTCGCCTTTGGCGTGGTTCCGCAGTTCTTCCTCGACCATGTGATGGCGCCGGCGGCCGCCAGCCTGCTTCACCCGCAGCGTTACGCTCACGCCGTCCTGTCGAGGTCCGGCTCGCTGCCGCAGCTGACCATTCCGTTCGATTACCTGGCGCCGAGCCAGCTCATCGCCATCGGGGTCAGCCTCGCGCTCGGCGCGGCGCTCGCCTGGTGGTATCTGCGGATCCGCGAGCCCATGCCGGTGCGGGCCCTGCGCGCGGCGCACAACGGCGACGCGAGCGACTACGTCGCCTACGCCGTGTCTGGCTTGCTGATCGTCATTGCGGTCCTCACCATGGCCAATCCGTGATCGCGGCGCCTGGATCAGGCCGGGTCGCCAGCCCCACCGCGTCGCCGCCTCTCATGTGGCAAGCGACGTTTGGCGCCCTCAACGTGGGTAAGGCGGACGGGCAGCGGCGCGTCGAGCCGCATCGAGCCGTGGAGGAAACGAGATGCCCAGAGCGCAGATTAAGGACGAGAAGTTCTACCAGAAGCTCCGCGACCAGGGCGAGAGCCCTGAGAAGGCGGCGCGGATCGCCAACGCCGCGGCCGCAAGCTCGCGTCGTCAGGTCGGCGCGAAGGGCGGCAAGAGTCCGTCCTACGCTGACTGGACCAAACAAGACCTGCTCGTACGCGCTCGCGAGATCGGAATCAAGGGCCGCTCGTCGATGACAAAGCAGGAGCTGATCCGGGCGCTGCGAAACCACTGAGGGTCGGCACCACAGCACCGGCCCGGCAATTTTGTGCAAGAGCTGGCAGATCATCTTCCCAGTCGGCCCTGGTTGGGCTAAATCTCCTATTGCCAAGCAAGTCCGGCTGACGATGGCCGCTGCCTTTGGCCAGTAAGGCCCAACGCCCGCAACGCCCAGCGCCCGCGACGCCCCCGCAGCTCTTTGCACGATCCCAGGACGGTGATGACGACGATGTGCTCCCGCCTCAGCATCCCAAGCTCGCCCGGCAGTCCAGATCCCGCGCGGATGACCGAACAGCCGGTGGCCGAACAGCCGGTGGCCGAACAGCCGGTGGCCGAACAACGGTCAGTGACCGTGTCAGAAGCCGAAGCCGTGCGCCGCTATTATCGCGGCAAGATCGCGGCGATCATCGACCGCTACGGGCCCGGCCCTCGGGTCCACTACCACATTGGCCTGTTCGACGGCTGCTCGCCCGCTCCCAACTCGACGGCCCAGCAGATCCGGGCGAGGATTGTCGCCGCGCAGGAGCGCATGCTGGAAAGCGCGGCCTCGGTCTGGGACGCCGGCACATTGTTCACCGGCAACCTGCTGGAAGTCGGCTGCGGCCTTGGCGGGGGGGCAATCTACTGGGCGCAGCACTTCCCAGTTCAGGTCACTGCCGTGACCAACGTCGCCGAACAGGCTGCGGTGACGCATATCTTCGCCATAGCGGCTGGGGTCGCCGAGCGTGTGCGCGCACTGGTCGGCGATATCGGCGAGCTGCGTTTAACCAGGCAATATGCGGCCGCGGTCGCGGTGGAGAGCAGTTGCTATGTCCCGCGTCCACAGTTGTTCCAGCGCGTCGCCGCCGCCCTCGAGCCGGGCGGCGTCTTCGGGATTGAGGACATCTTCCTTGCCCAGCCGGCCTGGCGCGAGCTCTTCGACGGCTACTGGAAGACCCGCATCGGCACCGTCGCGCAGTATCAGCGGGCCGCGGAGCAAGCTGGGCTGATTTTGGACAAGGATCTGGACGTCACCGCGGGTACCAGCGACTTCTGGCGCCATTCCGTCGCGTGGGCGCGGGCGAGGCTGGCCGAACCGACGCTCAGCACGCCGGAGGAGGAGCGGCTGATGCGCTCCATCTTCTGGCACAGCCAATTCCTCGACGGCTGGCGGGACGGCGCCTACCAGACCCGCATCTTACGATTCCGTAAGCCCGGATGAATGCCCGCTGCCGCGCCTGGATGAGATGCTGTCCTGGCGCGGCCATCGCAAGCGATGGCGCCACGTCTCATCCCTGGGGGGTCAAGGAGGAACGTGACGGTGACTACCGACAGCTGGGTGCCGCGCGGCGTCAATCCGGCCATACCGAACGTCGCCCGAATTTATGACTACTTCCTCGGCGGCAAGGACAACTTCGCCGCCGACCGCGCCGCGGCAACCAAGATCGCCGAGGCGGCGCCGGATGTCGTGCGAAGGACACGGGAAAATCGCGCATTCCTCGGGCGGGCAGTCCGCTTCCTCGCCGAAGCAGGTGTCCGCCAGTTCCTCGACATCGGCACCGGTCTGCCGACCCAGGACAACGTGCACCAGGTGGCACAGCGGCTCGTCACCGGCGCGCACGTGGCCTACGTTGACAACGATCCGATCGTCCTCACCCACGCCTGGGCGCTGCTCGCGACCGACCCACGGACCATCGTTATCGAGGCCGACATGCGCGAGCCTGCCAACATCCTCCGCCAGGCGAGCGCGAACGGGTTCATCGACTTAGCCCAGCCTGTCGCCATCCTGATGGTCGCCGTTCTCCATTTCCTCCCTGACAGCGAACGGCCAGAGGAAATCGTTGCCACTTTCCGCGAACACATGGTGCCAGGAAGCTATCTGGTGATCTCTCACGCGACGGCCGGCGACATGAGCCCGCAGAACCTCACCCAAGCGGTCCAGACGTACGCCACGACCTCGACCGGGTCAATCACCCCGCGCACCCACAAGCAGATCGAGTCCTTTTTCGACGGGCTGGAGCTGCAAGAACCTGGCGTGGTTCCGGTCGCTCTTTGGCGGCCAGCCGGAATACCGCCGGCTACCTCGTCCGGACCAAGCTTCCTCGGCGGCATCGCGCGCAAGAGATGACATCAAATACGCGGCGCCGTTAGGGGATCAGGTCGGTGACGGGGTGGACAGGCAGGATCACCGGCGGCAAGGGCGTCTGGTCGAAGTTGAAGTCGGCGGCGAGGTTGCCCAGGCCCGTCATGTTCTCGCGCACGTCTGGGCGCGGGTCCGGCCTTCCGTCGGCGCTCGGGTCAATGCGCCGGCCACCCAGGAAGTCATCCTCGATGAACTTGGCATAGGCGTCGAATGACAGCCGCTGGTGATCGATGAAGCCCTTACGCGCGAACGGGCTGATCACTATTCCAGGAACCCGAAGCCCGTAACCGTTCTTGTCGACCTTCGGCGGCACGACGTGGTCGTAGAAGCCGCCCCAGTCGTCCCAGGCCAAGAAGATCGCGGTCGAATTCCAGTCCGGGCTTGCCATGACCGCGTTAATCAGCTGGGTGACATAGCTCTGGCCGGCGCTGACCAGGCGGGGCGGGTGCTCGCTCACCGAGTCGGCGGGGGTGATCCAGGACACCGCGGGAAGCGTTCCGGCCTTTGCGGCCTGGAAGAACGCCGACAGGCCCTGGATGTTGCCGAGCTGCCCGTCGGCCTTGACCGTGTCGAACCAGGGCAGCGGGTTCCAGATTCCAGGGGTCCCGGCGGCCTGCTGCACAGCCGGGCAGGTGACCGCGCCGTTCGGGCAGTCTGGCTGCGTGCCGGTCATGACGTAGGCGCGCCACGACACGCCGAATTTGTGCAGCAGGTAGGTCAGGTCGGTCCAGGCGTAGATCGGTGTCGTGCCCTTGTCCGGGTTGGCCGGGCTGCGGAAATCATTGCGGCAGCTCATCGGGTCGTGCGTCGTGCAGTACGCCGACCATTCCGAAACGAGGAACAGGTGGGCGGGCAGGCTCCACGACTCGTTCGGCTCGAACATATGGTCTTGCAGAACGAAGTCGCGCGCGTAGGTCCAGTAGTTCGGGATGTCCTTGCCGTTGTGGTAGCCCATGACGTCCGAACGAGCCTTGGTTGGCTGCTCAGACTCCGCGACGAAACCGTTCATCGCGCCGTTGTTGATGTCCACGACGGCTTGCGCGTACCAGTGCGGGCCGCCGGTGTTCGCGTCGTGCCGGTCGTGGAAGGGCGGCGCGCAGACGTTACGCAGCGGATCTGGCACGCACGTTCCCGCTGGAATGCCGGCCGCGCCAGGAAAGGTGCCGAAGTAGGAATCCAGCGACCGGTTTTCCTGCATGATGACGATGACGTGCCGGATCTTGTGGATGCCCAGCTTGTAGAGGCCCGGTGCGGCGGCGGGCGGTTCGCGGCCACCCACCGCGGACAGGGCGGACGGACCGGCCGCGAAAGCCGCCATCGCCAAGGCGATGGCCGCGAACGCCGCTGCGAAGCCAAAGCGGCGGAGCGCGCTCATAAGAGTCATGATGGTCGGTGTTGTCCGCGCGAGCCATGCCGCGAGCGCCTGGTTAGGTAAGTCCGCCTCCGCGGTGAACCGAAATACGGGGCAAATCAGGAGGAATGCCAAGGCGCGGCGGCGCCCAAGAGGTCACGGACGGCGCAGGCGAGTGTCACTGCGCACCGCCGTTATGCATAATTTTTTGCCTTAACGGCTGCCGCGGCCCGTCCCAATGCCGGCCTGCGACCGCGTACGGGGGGCGGCGGTTCGCCGCTACGTCCGTGCCGAGTCGCTTGCGCAGGCCGTTGCGTATGGTCTCCGCTCGCAGCGACAGCAGGCTGAACGACCCTGCGTCGCCGATTCCGTGGGTGGACTCGCACAGTCCGTTGAGGAACAGCGGCGGTGTGCCGTCCTGGATGGGTTGCAGGCTGTAGTCCGAGTTGACCACCAGGTAGCCGTCGCCGTCGAACTGGAACCGGTCGATGATCCCTGACAGCAGCGGGGGGTAGGGCTCCTGATTGTCGGCGGGCCCGAGGTCGCGGAAGCCCGTGGCGAGCACGACCAGGTCGACCTCGTCCCGTTCGGCGACGCCCGTGTGCAGTTCCCTTACCCCGAGCGCGACGCCGCGCTCGTTCACCGCGACGGACTCGACCTGCCGGTTGCCGCGCACGTAGATCCGCTGCTTGCCGTCCAGGCGCTGCTCGTACACCTCGACGTAGAGCTCATGGAGCACGTCGGCGTCGACGGAGGAGTAGTTGGTCGGCCGCATGGCCGCGTCAAGCACCCGCTTGCTCGCGCGGCTCGCCTTGAAGTAGTACTCGGTGAAGTCGGGGAAGAAGCCCTCCTCGCTGAACGGGCTCGTGTCTTTCAGGCGCGGGCCGAACGCCCGAAGATAGTTGATCACTCGCGCCTCGGGGAACCGCCGCGTCAGGTCGAGGGTCAGCTCCACGGCGCTCTGGCTGCCGCCGATCACCGCGACCGCCCGTGGCGGCTTCGCCAGGCTCGTCACCGCGGGAAGATAGCCGGTGAGATGCACCACGGCCGGCGATCCGACCGCGTCGAACGGCGGCGGAATCAACGGCGTCCGCCCGCAGCCAAGCACCATAGCCCGCGCCGCGGTCACCGAGCCGTCTGCGGTACGCACGACGTAGACCTGCTCACCGTGGGATTTCTCGATACCGATGTGGCTCACCCGGGCGCCGAAGTCGGCCAGGTGCGCGAACTGCCGCGTGACCCAGCGTATGTAGGCCGCGTACTCCTTGCGGAGCGGGAACTCCATGGGCAGGTTGAGGTGGTCGATCAGCCTGCCGTGCTCGAACAGGTAGTTGATGAAGCTGTACCGGCTGCGCGGGTTGCGCAACGACACCAGATCTCTGCAGGGATGATTCTGGATGTTCGATCCCGCGAGCAGCATGCCGCCTTGCCACAACGGGTCGGCTTGCGCCTCGAGAAACCGGGCCGCCGTGGCGATCGGGGCCTCCTCGATGGCGATCGCCAGCGCGAGGTTCGCCGGACCAAAGCCCACCCCGACGACATCACAAGGTTCGATCATCTGTCCCTCATTCGACGTTGGCTGGCTGGCCCAGCCCGGTCGCGGAACTCATCGAGCCCGGCGGCGCCGCCTCCGCCGCGGGTACAGGGGTCGGCCGCTGGGCCGGCACGTCCGCGGGTAGAGGGGTCGGCCGCTCGGCCGGCACGTCCGCGGGTACAGAGGTCGGCCCGCTGGGCCGCCACGTCCCAGCGGGCCGACCCGGTCCACCAGTCCTCAACCGAGCGCAACTCGGCAAGCAGGTCGTCGCCGCACAGCCTGATCAGCGCCGACGCGACCTCGTCTGTCGAGCTGCGCGCCCCTGGGTAGGCGCGTCCGGGCACGCCGGTCGCCGAGTACGCCACCACCCCGGGCAGCGGGCAGGTGCGGGGCAGATCGCGGAGCACACCGCGCAGCGGGGCGAACGAAGCGAAGCCGAACCGTTCGCCGGTGTGGCTGGCACGGATCTCCCCGCCACGCCCGGCCTGTCCCTTCAGCCCTGCCTCGTACAGATTCACGCCGAACGCGCGCTGGTACGCCTCGACAATGCGGCCGCCGCCGACCCGGCACGCGATCTCGCACAGCACGATCTCCCCGTCGCCGGTCTGGAAGAACTCCGCGTGAAACGGATGCAGGCCGGGAGGCGGTGGCAGCGCGGCCACCACGGCGGCGGTCCGCAGCCGCAGGCGCGAGAAAGCTTCGTGACCGCGCGGCAGCATGCCCGAGATGAACGGCGCCGAGTCGTGCATGGTGGCCCACTGCGAGTGCAAGTAGCGCGACGGCCAGCAGTGCAGCACCCGGCCACCGTCCATCAGCCCATCGACGTGGTACATGTGCGCGTCGATCCAGCCCTCGGCGAGCAGCCGCTTGGGTTCGCCGCGCGCTGCCGCGGCGCGCCAGCGCGCGGCGAAACGGGCGAGCTCGGGCCAGCCCGACAGGACCGACTGGCCGATCGAGCCCTTGCCCGCGGGCAGCTTCACCACGATGGGGAATCCGTGTTCGCGGGCGAACTCGGCGGCCTCACCCTCGGTGCTCACGATCCGCATCGGTGCGACCGGGATCCCGGCGGCGGCGGCGATTGACTTCATCGCGAACTTGTCGCGGTATGCCGTGGCGCTGGCGACATCCTGCCCGGGGATGCCGAGCCTGCGGCGCAGGTGCGCGGCGCGGACCACATCGGTCTCCGACGTGGTGAGGATGAGCCGCGCGCCGTGGGCACGGCAGAGCCGGGCAGCGAGGCGCTCGGTCTCGGCGCCGTCATAGTCGTCCACGACCTCGAGGTGCCGCAGCCTTTCCCGGAGCAGGCGGGGGTCGAGCCCGCTCGTTGCGGGCCGGGCGGTGACGACGACGAGATCGTCGCGGGAGCGCGGGAACCAGTCGAGGAGCTGACCAAGGATTCTTCGCTTGTTCAGCACCAACATGACCATGCGGCGCCGCTCCTTTCACTGCCTGGCCGCTCATTGGCTGGCCAGTCAGTTGCGCCGGTCCTCCGGCTCGAACCAGAACTCAAGCTGGACGGTGAGCCTGGTCAGCGCCCCGCCGGTGTCCACTTTGGACACCGAGTGCCATGACGTGCCGGTGGGCGGAAAAGCAAGGAACTGGCCGGGCAGGGGCGGGATGCGGCGCACGGGCTGCGCGTCCGGGTTGGCCGAGCCGCGCACTTCGTACTCACCTCCGTAGCCGGTCGGCCACTGGTCGTTGAGGTACAGGATGGCGGTGATCGCCTTGTTCGGCTTGTCCTTGTGTACGGAGATGAAGTCGCCGTCGACGTGGGTGTAGACGCCGATGTCGAGGACCAGGTCGGCGAGCTTCAGCTCGGTGCCCGCCTCGAGCCACGTCATGAAGTCCTCGCTCCGCAGGTCCGCGAGAAGCTGCGACCACACCGGCGGCAAGGCGGCCGCGGCCTCGGCCTCCTCGCCGTCACGCACCAGGTACACCAGGTTCATCCGGTACTGCTTCTCGTGCCTTGGATCGGTGCGCGCGATCTGCGCCGTCTTGTCCAGCGGCGCCGCCGCGTACAGCGCCTTCACCTGCTCGGGGGTAAGCGTGCCCTGAGCGAGATGTATGGTGAACGGCTGGTCGATGCGCTGGAACTTCGCCTGTGTGTTGAGCAATGTGCCCATCCCTTCAGTTGTCCCCGGCCCAGGCATATGCGAGCAGTTGCCTGACCGCCGCAGTCGCGTAGCAGCCGGACGGCAGGAACAGGTTCAGGCCCACCTGAAACATCCCGGGGATCCGCTCGTCCGGCCGGTCGCGTGTGATCGACACCGTCGTCTGCACCACGGTGGAGCGCCGTGACGTGCGCGGGACGGGCTGGCCGTCCTGATAGCTGTAGCGGTCATATGGGAGCTCACGTGCGGTGCCCATCAGCTTGATCGCGGCGTCCATGGAGGTGACGTAGCGGTACGCAAGACCCTCAAGCTCGACGCACAGGTACTCGTCCGGGCAGGTGGCTGTCACCGTCTCACGCAGCAGCGCGTTCCAGCGGGCGGATGCCTGGGCGGCCAGGTAGAACGACGAGGTGCGCGGGTCGAGCCTGGTGAAAAACTCCTGCGCGGGGCCCTGCCACGTGCTCGCCATCGCGCTTTCCGGCGCGTGCAGGCCCACAAGCTCCCGCAGCGCTTGGTCCCACTCCTGCGCCAGAATCGCCGCGCCGACCAGGTGGGTGCGCTTGGGCCCGCCAGGCACGCCAAAACGCTGGGTGTCGTAGTAGTTGAGGAACAGCAGGCTGACCTTCCTGAGCCGGGCGAGCCGGGCAGCCTGCCCGGCGTCGAGATTGCGCACGACAATCTGGAAACCGTTGCCTTCCAGACGGCCGATCCGCAGCGGCTCGACGCCGTAGCCGTAATGCTGCAGCGCCAGCCACCGGTCGGGCTCGGTCAAGAGCCACTGTTGCGGACCGCTGGGCTGGTTCGACAGCGCCGCCAGGGCGCCGAGCGGCACCGCGACGAGTTGCTCGGTGATCCCGTCCTCGTCCTTCAGGCCGCCGTAGGTGACGTCCTGGGTGGCCAGCCCGAGCTTGTCGGCGATCAGCCGGACCGCCTCCATGGTGGTGTACCCGCTCTTGCGCAGGATCAGGTACTGCTGGTCGGCGCTGGCCTGGTCGGTGAGGCTGACCACCATGTTCTCCCGGACGAGGAAGTCGGCGGGGCAGTGCTTGAGTACCGGTCCCTGCATGTCGTCACCCCTGCGATGCCACGGTGATTTCCGCACCCAACGAACGAAGCGCCCCCGGCAGGTCCGGGTACCCACGGGCCAGGTGATGGGTCCCGTCGATCACCGTCGGCCCGGGCGCGGCCAGCGCCGCGAGCAGCAAGACCGCCGCCGCGCGCAAATCGGTGGCGAACAGGCGCTGTCCTGCCCGCCGCGGCGGGCACGGGCCGTTGACGCGCAGCACGTTGTTCCTGCGCCGCATGCGGGCGCCGAGGGCGGCGAGGCCAGGCAGGTAGCCAAAACGCTCACCCCACACGGTCTCTGTGATGCGGGTCGGCCCGCTGGCGTGCGTCGCGAGCAGCGCGAGGAATGGCTGGCTGTCGCTGTACACCCCGTGCGACGCGACGGTGATGTCGCACGGGGTGAGCCGGTCACCCGCGTGCACGGTCAGCTCGGCTGGCTCAAGGTCCATGCGGACGCCCATCCGGTCGAGAACGTCAAGCTCGGGCGCCAGGGCCGCGGCGGCCCTGGTCATGTCGGCCGCGGTGATCCGCAGCCCGTCCGCGAGCGTGGCGCCCGCGCAGATCCAGGTGACCACCTCGATGAGGTCAGGAATCAGCGTGTGCGCCACGTCGTTGCACAGCGCTTCTGCGCCCCGCCCGTGGACCCGTACCGTTCCCGGCGCGGGCGACTCGATGTCGGCGCCGAGCTGGCGCAGCACGGTCACCAGGTCGGTGACGTCGGGCTTGGGGTAGAGGTTGTGCAGCGTGCTGACGCCGTCCGCGACGGCGGCCGTGAGCAGGGCCATCTTCGTCGCGCCCGAGTAGAGCGGGCCGGTCTTGATCTCCCGGCCGCTGGCGTAGTCGAGCAGGTCGATCTCGCATCCGCTCAGCCGGGGGGCGCTGACCTCGAGGTCGCCCGCCTGCAGGACGCGCGCTCGCGCGCCGAAGCGTTCGAGGACGCTCACGTAGTGCTGCACCGGTCGCCGCCCACCGGGAGCGCTGCCGATATGGCAGCCGCCGTCCGTCGGCACCCGCGCTCTGCCCACCTTGCTCAGCAGCGCGGGCACAAGGTAAACGGCCCCATGGATCCGGCTGGCCGCCACCGGATCGAGTTCCGCCTGCGTCAGCTGTGACGCGTTGACCGTGAGCGTGTCACCCACCTGAACGGCGATCCCGCCCAGGGCCGCGAGCAGCTCGGACAGCATCCGGGTCTCGACGATGTCGGGGCAGTTGGTCACCCGCACGCAGGCCCTCGACGAAGCGGCAGCGGCCACGATGGTGACCAGCGAGTGCTTGAAACCCGATGCGCGCACTGTGCCGAACAGCCGGTGACCCCCGTGGACGACAAGGGCATGATCGCCGACGCCAGAATCCGAACGGAGACCGACTGACTCGCCGCCGATGACTTTCAATTCGGCATCCCCAAAGCGGTGCTTCGCTGTGCGTGGCAATCTGACGAAAAGGCTTGCGGCTGACGGTAGCTTTGGGCCGTATCGACGTCAACGCCCGCCGGCCCATTCTCGATCCGCCTTCCAGCAATTCTCCGCAACTATTTGAGTGGACCGGGATTATTTGTATGTCAGGGGAATTGGGTTGATCGGCGATCGAGTGGTCATTGAGCGTTGCCGTGCATTGTTGAGCCGGTCCATACCGTACGGTTAGCGCGCCTCTTCTCATGGAGGTGAGGGCGGGCCGCCCGTACGGCCTGCGTCGGCAGGCATAATTCGAGGTTAGTTGGGGATCTTCTTGACGGATGCACCCGCCAGCGCCCTCGGACCTGGCTCGATACGGCGGCGAAGCGCGGATGCTCGGCTTAACCTGAGCAGTAATGAGCTGGTTCATCCAGCCGTCGCGACGATATTTCGGTCAGTGCCCGCAGCGCTGACGCCAGACCTGCTCTACCGTTATCCGGTCACCGCGCAGACCGTCACACGGCTGGCGCCGTACCTCCGCGTGCATTCCGACCAAATGGTTGTCACACCTGGATCGGACTCCGCTCTTCGGCTGATCTGCGGCTACTACTCCAATCAGACGAACGGCGCCGGCACTGTCCTGCTGCAGAACCCGAATTACGCCGCCTGGGAAGAAACCGCCCGCATGCTGGCGCTGCGGCTGCGCCGGATCAATGCGGATTCCGCGGACCCAGCCACGCAAGAACAGCGACTGTTGCGGGCGGCGCGGTCCACAGCGAATGCGCTGATCGCGGTCAGCGTGCCGAACGGCCCGATCGGCGGCTGCCTGGCGCAGGTGGTGCTCGACGAGCTGGTGGAGGTCAGCCGCGAGCGTGGCCACCTTCTCGTGATCGATAGCTGTTACCAGGTGTTCGACGGGCCGCTGACCGCACGGATCGCGCTCAGCGGAGGACCGGTCGTCGTCGTTCAGTCGCTGTCCAAGTCGCACGGGCTCGCCGGAGCGCGGATCGCGGTGATGTGCGGGGAACCCACGCTCATCGCGAGGCTCGCGGCCGGCCCGCTTGAGCACTCGGTGAGCGGTCCCTCGCTGCTGGCCGCCCGCGTCGCGATCGATCACCACACGGAGTTTCAACGGATCTGGTCGGAGATCAGCCAGGCCCGTGACCAGGCTGCGGACCTGCTGCGCGGGTGGGGGTGCTCCCCGCTGCCGTCCGGGGGCAATTTCATCACTGTCCGGCTCGGCAGCGCGGCGGCCGCGGCCGCGGCCACCGCGCGGGCGTCGGCGGCCGGCTACCGGATACGCGACCTGTCGGGCCTGCCCGGGTTCAGCGGGTGCGTGCGGTTCACGGTCGCCGACGCGGCGACCACCGGCCTATTTCTGCGTGACGCGCTGTCCCCGGCTTTGCTCTGCGAGGTGTCTTAGCCATGCCGCTGCTTGGCGACGGCTGGACCCGGTTCAGGCCGCAGGAGAGCCCGTACCGCTGGTTGCGCACCGAGCCCGGGCAGGTGTTCGGAGTCTCGGCAGCGCGCCGACTTGCCGCCAGCTTCCCAGCCGGCTCCTTCGTGCGGACCGACGCGAGCGGGCGCACCGGCCGCAAGAGCTACCGCAACTTTTCCAGGCAGCTTGCCGGACCCGGCGCAGCGGCCGACACGAGACTGCCGCCGCTGTGGCAGGAGCTTGTCGCGGACCTGCTCGCCGACGGCTACCGGCGGCAGGTCGCCCGCCTGCTTGACCAGCCGATCGCGCCGGGCTTGGAGGTGCGGCTGGTGCGCCACGGCGAGGGTGACTGGCTCGGCCCGCACACCGACGGTGACGACAAGCTGTTCAGCCACATCTTCTACTTCACCCCTGGTTGGCGCGCCGAGTGGGGCGGCTGCCTGCAGATCCTGGGCAGCCCCGACCCGGACGACGTGGTCGACCAGGTCGTGCCGCGGCTCGGCGCGTCGGCGCTGCTGGCCCGAGCGGGCAACTCCTGGCACCAGGTGAGCGCGGTCGCCGCCCGGCCGGTGCCGCAACGCACATCGCTGCTCGTGCACGGATTGCGCTGATCATGGCCAGAAGCAAGCGCCGCGGAGCGCCGAACAGAATCCTCGTCCTTGGCTGCCCAGGCGCGGGCAAGACAACGCTCGCACGGCAGCTCGCGAGCGATACCGGCCTTCCCTTGTACCACCTCGACGACGAGTACTGGGGCGCAGGCTGGACTCGCCCCGACCCGCGGCGATGGGAGCGCAGGCAGCGGGAGCTGACCGCCGGCGAGAGCTGGATCATCGACGGCAACTACCTGCCGACCATCCATCTGCGCGCCGCCCGCGCCGACCTCGTCGTCCTGGTCGATACCGCCACGACACGGTGCCTGCTGCGGGTGCTCGCGCGCGCCTGGCGGATCCACAGGGGCGACCACAGCGACCTGCCGCTGCGGGTGCGCGCGGCCGCCGCGAGCGCCTCGGCCGGGAGCGCGTCGGCCGGGAGCGCGTCGGCCGGGAGCGCGTCGCTGCGCGGGGCGGGTGCGAGCGGGCCGGTGCGCGCCACCAGGGACCTGCTGCCGCTGCTTTGGATGATCATCAGGTTCCGCGCGCGCGACTGGCGCGCGGTCGTCGAGCGGGCTTGTGCCAACCCCGACGTCGCGATGCTGGTCGCGGTCGGGCGCCGCAGGCCGGGTCGCCGCGTGGCGGCCGTGCGCGGCCGCCTCGAGAGCCTCGGCGCGCCGTCGATTGTGCTGCCAATGCCCGCCGCCGCCGCCTTGCTCCGTAGTCGGCCGGCCGCGCCCCCCGGTGCGAAGCCGCACCCGGGCCGGCGCCGCCAACCCCGAGGAAAGGACCGACCGATGCGTGTGCTCGTGGCATGGCCGCCGCATGTGCCGAGCTACTTCAACGCCGGACATCATCTCCCGACCTTCACCATCGCCGCGTACCTGCGGGCGAACGGCCACCTTGTCGACGCGCTGGACGCCGGGGCACTGAACTATTCGTGGAAGGAGTTCGGCGACCGCGTCTTCCAGGGCCGGTACCAGGCGATCGTGCTTGTCAACGAGTTCGACCTGGTAGAGGGCCTACGCCGAGCTGTCGACTACTGCCGGGCATTGGCGCCGGACGCCTTTTTGGTGACCGCGGGGCGGCTCAGTTATCAAAACCCCGGGTTCTTCCGCACACTGCCGCTCGACGCCGTCGTCACCGGCGGCGACTACGAGGCTGGCGTCGCCGCCGCATTGCGGTGGGCCGGGGACGGCCGCCCGGACCTGCCAGGTCTGCCAGGCGTGGCGATGCGCCGTGGGGACGGCTGGACCGAGCCAACCGGGCCTGGTGTTTGGCTGCCCGCGCACGAATGGGCGCTGCCTGACGTCGCTGACATCCCCTATGTCAGCTACGAGCAGCTGTACAGCAGGGACCAGAACAAGTTCTGCGGCATTCCGCAGCGCCGTGAGCTGGTCGTGCCTGTGGCGCGCGGCTGCCCGATCGGCTGCAGCTTCTGCGACGTCCCATCGATGCAGGGGCTGCGCGAGCGGCGGATGACCGCCCGTCGGGCGGTGGACTATATCCGCGATTGCTTCGCCAGGCACCCGTTCGAGTACGTGGCCTTCTACGCGCCCACCTTCACCCTGGACAAGGCCTGGGTCAGGCAGCTCTGCGCCCTGCTGCGCGCGGAACCCCGCCGTTACCCGTGGAAGTGCGCCACCACGCTGCACCACCTCGACGAGGCCCTGGTCGAAGAGATGGCGGCGGCCGGCTGCGTGCGCATCAGCGTCGGCGTGGAGACCTTCGAGCCGGACGCCGCCGGCGCGTTGCCCCGTGTCAAACAACGGCCGCGGGACCGCTTCGAGGTGGTCGCCGCCTGGTGCAACCGGCGCGGCATCGAACTCAACTGCTTCGTGATCGTCGGCCTTCCCGGCACCACTCCCGAGGGCGCACGCCGCACCATCGAGGCGATCACCGCCGCGGGCGCGCGCGCTCGCCCGACCCTCTACACGCCGTACCACGACATGCGGGCTGACATGACGGAGCGCGAGATCAGCGGCTTCAACCGGCAGCTTTTCGCCGACGTCGCGCAAGTGCGCTCGGCGGGCCACGAACCGGAGGAGTTCCTCAAGCTCATCTTCGGCGGTGACGGCTACCTCACTCCGGTAACCGCGCGAATCCCAGGGGCGCCGCGCACCACGGATGCGGCGCGCGCTGGCGCGGTCTCCGCACTCAACACGGAGGCGTGATGCCAGCGCCCCGACGGATGCTGCCCGGTTTGCTGCCCAACCTCCGCGACTGCGGCGGGCTCGGCACCGAGGACGGCTACCTGCTGCGGCGTCGCGTCCTGCTGCGTTCGGCCGCGCTGTCGGGTTTGCCCCCAGCCACGGTGGACGCGCTCGCGGCGACCCTGGGCGAGGCGACCTATGTCGACCTGCGCACGGACCTGGAGGTCGAGCGCGACGGCGAGCCGGACGGTCTGCTCGCCAGGGGCTGGCGCTGGCATCGCATTCCCCTGCAGGACAAGCAACCCGGCGACGCCGCCGATCGGCCGCGGGACGTGCTGCGCCGCTACCGCGTGGCGCTGCCCAGGTACCTCGACACAGCCAGGCAGACCGCGGGACTGCTCTGCCAAGGCCCCGTCGTGGTCGGGTGCAATCTGGGCAAGGACAGGACCGGGCTGGTCGTCGCGCTCCTGCTGCGCTGGCTGGGCGTGCGCCACACCGAGATCATCGAGGACTTCACGCTCAGCAACGCGTGCCTGGCGACCGGGCGGGCGCTGCTCGCGCCGCGCTGGCGCGCGGTGAACGAGATGATCACACCGGCCTCGGGCGAGGTGTGCGCGGCCATGCTGCACACCGTCGAGGCGCTCGGTCACCACGCAGAACCGCCGTCACGGCTCGTCAGGCTGCGCTGCTCGGTGCTCGAGGAGGCCCGGGATGCCACCGCCTGACCAGTCGCGGGTGACTGGCTCTATGGCTGGCGCGGCGCAGCGGCTCGCCAGCGCCGCGCACGCGCTTGCCGCGGCCGGTGCCGTGGCAGACGACGTGTTCAGCGGGCACCTCGCCGAGGTGCCCGCGGAGCTGGCGGCCGCGCTTGCGCCGGTGCTGGCGCCGCCGGAGCGCGCGGCCGGCCTGCGTGTCGTGCGCGGCCTGCTTGACGGCTACGCCGATCCGGGGCCAACGCCGCCGAACTGGAGGCAGGCCCCGTCGGCGCGGACCGCCGCGCTCGACATCGCGGTCGTGCTTGCCGCCGCCACCCTCGGCCGCGTGTTCGGGTGGGCGGGGCAGCAGGACGGCAGGCTCGTGCACAACATCGTGCCCAGCCGCGGCGCCGAACGGCTGCAGGTCGGCGCGAGCAGCGCGGCCGAGCTCGTCTGGCACACCGAGGACGCCTTCCATCCCCGCCGGGCCGGACTGCTGCTGCTCGCATGCGTGCGTAACGAGGACGGCGTGGGCAGCGGCGTGGCCAGCGTCCGGCGGGCCACGTTGACCGGCCGGCAGGTCGAGGTGCTGGGCCGGCGGCGGGTGGCGATTGTGCCAGACGACTCTTATCCCGGCTGTTATCCCGGCTCTTACCACGGCTCTTATCCCGGCGCGTGGAGTGGTAGCGAGCGGCGGAGGAATGCGATCGCCACGGTGTGGCGGGCCGACGACGGACTCTGTCTGCGGTACGACCCGTCCTACACCAGGTTCCTCGACCCCGATCCGGAGTTCGCCGACGCCTACGCGGCGCTCGGCAGGTCGCTTGGCCAGTGCGGCGAGCAGGTCCTGATCGGCCCGGGCGACGTTCTGCTGATCGACAACGACGTCGCGGTACACGGCCGCCTGCCCTTCGCGGCCCGCTACGACGGAACCGACCGGTGGCTGAAGCGGGTGCAGGTGCGGCTGCCCCGGCGCCGGCCACCGGGCGAGGACCGCGAGGACGGCTACGGCCAGGTTCCGATCGAACCGGCGGCCGCCTCGAGCCGATCATGAGCCAGGCGGTCGAGCCAGCCCAGGCCCTGGCATCCGCACGCACCGCCGCCGCGATCGACGCTCTGCGCCGCTACTGGCGTGGCCGTGAGGTGCTGATCCTGCTGCCTGAGTTCACCGCCGCCGCCAGGACGATCATTGGTGAGCTAGCCGATTGCGGCGCCGAGGTGACCGGGGTGCTCACCGCGGCGCACCCGGCCGCGGACGCACCCGCCGTGCGCCACCTCTGGAGCTTCGCCGACCACGGCTATCAATTGACGCCGAGCACATTCGACCTCATGCTGCGCGAGCCGCCTGCCGAGCTGGCCGACTGGCTCTCGGCCGTCGACCCCGGCCGGTCGTTGCTCGCGCTCGGCGGCACCTTCACCCACGTGGACAGCCTCTGCGGGCGGCAGGTACACGGCTGGCGGCGGCCTGAGTGGGCGGCCTGGGAGGACAAGACGCGCATCGAATCGCTGTGGCGCGAGGCGGGCGTGCCGTCACCGCCGCACGCCGTGCTGCCGGTCGGCGACCCTGCGCTGCCGGACATCATGATCAGGCTGGACCGCGGTCTCGGCGTGGTGCTGGCCCTGGACTCGACCAGAGGATTTCTCGGCGACTCGACAGGCCTGCGGTGGGTGAGGAACCCGCGGGAACCTGCCGGAGCGCTCGCCTGGTGCCAGGGCAAGACAGACCGCCTGCGGGTCGCGGCGTTCGTTCCCGGTGTGCCGTGCAGCGTCCTCGGCATGGTGCTCGCGGACGGGGTGGCTGTGTTCGACCCCATCGAGATCGTCACGCTGCGCGACCCGGCGCGCGACGCGCTGGTCTTCTGCGGTTCATCCACCTGGTGGCGGCCCGGGGCGCAGGCCGCGGACCTTATCAGGCGGCACGCCAGATCCGCCGGCGCGCGGCTGGCGGCGTTCGGGTTCCGCGGCATGTTCAGCGTCGACGGGATCCTCAACGGCAACGACTTCCGCGCGACCGAGCTCAACCCCAGGCACGCGTCGGGGCTCGGGCTTCGCGCTGGCTGGCCGCGGTTCCCCGGGTACCTGTTCCAGCGGGCCATGCAGGAGGGAATGCCCGGCGTGTTCGATCTGCCGTGCCACGCCGTGGAGGAGGAGTTCCGCACGACCGTGCGCGGCCATCCGTCCTACTCGGTGCGGGTGCCACTCGCGGCCTCGTCGCCCGCGGCCTCGTCGCCCGCGGCGTCCGCCCGCCTGGCTGGCGGGTCTCGGCACATCCTCGACCTGGCCACGGCCACGTTCCCGTATCCAGTTGTGCAGACGGTCGCGTACCACCGTGGCGCGCGCTCGGCGCGGGTGCTTTCCATCGACCCACCGCTTCCAGAGGGTCTGGCGGCGCCCGCTGCCGCCGCGCTCGCCACGGCTCTCGGGCCGACACGCCTGACTAGCTGCCGAGACGACGTCCGCCGCGCCCCAAGCCCAAGGAAGGCACATGACGAACACCGCATCGCTCACAAGTCGGCTTGAGCCCGTCACAGGCGAGGGCGGCAAGCTCTGCGCCATCATCGACGAGATGGCCGGGTTTCTCGCCGAACAGGCCATGATCAATGACCGGCCCGGACGGTTCGCCAGGGAAAGCATCACCAGGCTCACCGATGCGGGCGTGCTTGCCGCGTGCGCCCCGATCGCCGATGGCGGCTTCGGCCTTGAGTCGCTGTATGACCTCGCGGTGGTCACCAGCCGCCTGGCCCAGGCAGACGCCTCGGTCGCCATCGCCGCCTACATGCACTTGGCGCTCTCGTCCTATTACGCGCGGACCGTGCGGAGCGCCACCGCCGCCGAGCGCGTCGGGCTCCCGCAAGGCGAGTGGCTGGCGGCCATCGGCCGACGGGAGATGATCGTTTGTTCGGCGGTTGCCGAACCCGGAGTCGACCCCTCGCGGCTGAACACGACCGCGCGGCACTCCGGCGCCGGCTGGGTGATCAATGGCAGGAAGTCGCTCGCCTCCATATCGCCGGCGGCGACCCACTTCTACACCCGGCTGAAGGGCGAAACGAACGCGGGCGCGATCCAGGGCACTGTGATGATCTCCCGCGGTGCCGCCGGGGTCGAGGTGCGGGACAACTGGGACGGGCTGGGGCTGCGCGGTTCGGGCAGCGGCGAGGTGGTCTTCTCCGAGGTGGCGCTGCCGGCTTCGGCGCTCAGCCCGCGGGGCGACTGGGGAGCACGCAACACGCGCGGCTTCGAGGGACGCGCCGCCGCGTCGGGGCCGCTGCTCGCGGTCTACCTCGGGATCGCCGAGGCCGCCCACGACATCGCTCTCGCGAGCCTGAACGGCCGCCAGAACAGGACCCGGGCAGGCTCGGCGGGCATCAAGGTCCTCATCGCAGAGATGGAGTTGCGGATGGCGGCCGCGCGCGGCACGCTGCACACCGCGCTCGCCGACATTGACGCCCGCGTCGCCGACGCCGCGCCGCGGTCGCTGCCTGCCGAGGTGGGCCGGTCGCTCATGACCGCGTGCGTCGCCGCCGGAATGGTCGTGGAACGCGCCGCCACCGAGGTCGTCGACCTGGCGATGCAGGTGTGCGGCGGCCGCAGCTACGTCACCGGCCACCCGCTCGGCCGGATGTGCCGGGATGTCCGCGCGTGCTGGTTCATGCGCCCGCACCCGCTGGCCGAGGAATGGCTCGACTTCCTCACCGACGTCCACCCGGAAGGTTAAGACCTCTCATGACGAGCTGCGGCAGCGCAGAAGGGGCCACCCATGATTGACACCACCGTCGGGCTGAGCCGAAATGACCAACCGTACCTGTACTACGTCGGCGACGGCCTGCTGTCGCCAGAGAACCTGAAAGCGCTCAACGCGAACATCCCGGACCGGGAGGTCTACACACGCGAGATCAAGCGCGGCCCGCAACACCGCAAGGAGTACAACATGTGGCGGTGCGAGCCCGCCCGCGACGGTGTGCGGACAGAAGACGCCGACAGGCTCACCGAGCCGTGGTCAGAGCTGGTGAACAGCGCGCTGTCCGAGGACTTCCGTGACTGGCTCGCTGCGGCCGTGCAGATCGACCTGCGGCCGTGCCCGGTGACAGTCGGGCTGTACATCTTCGGCGACGGGGATTACACCACCATCGACACAGGCAAGGTCGCGAAGGCGCAGTCGTTCGGCCTGTACCTCAACGAGCATTGGTCGAAGGAGTACGGCGGCGCGTTCCAGGTCTTCACACGCAAAGACCCCGAGATCGCGCCAGCCAGGGAGATCATTCCGGTCGGCGGACGGTGCATCACGATGGCGCCGGCCGATTCCACGTGGCACCGGATCCAGACCGTCGACACCGGCGGAAAGCTGGACCGGCTGCTGATGATGGTCGAGTTCTGGAAGGCCTGAGAGCATGTGCGCGACCCGTTGCGCGCGGTGCCGCGATGGGGCCCGGTGATGGCAGCGCACGTGCTGTTCGCCGACATGAGTCAGGCTGGGCTGCACACGATGCGGCGGGCGGTGGAACGAGGTCACGCCGTCACCTTCGTCCGCGGGCTCACCGGGCAGACCTACCGCGCGGACCAGTCGTTCCGCGATCTCCTGAGCTGCCTCGACCGGGTAGTTGAGATCCCGGACACCTCTGACGTCGCTGATCTCATCGAGGCCATCCGGGTTATCCATGCCGACCGGCCGGTGGACGCGGTCATCAGCCAGTGCGACCCGATGCTCGAGGCGCTGGCCACGGCCTGCGAGACGCTGTCCCTTCCCTACACAAGCGCCGCGGGCATCCGCAATGTGCGGGATAAGGCGCGGGCGCGGCGGCTGCTCGATGAGGCTGGCCTGGCATCAGCGCGGTTCGCCGTCGTGGGCGACCAGGCAAGCGCGGTGCGCGCCGCCGGCGAGATCGGCTACCCGGTGGTCGTCAAACCGGTCAGCGGTCTGGACAGCATCCTGGCCAGCCGGGCTGACGGCCCTGCCGCGGTAGCCGCCGCGGTCGCGCAGATCCGCGCGGAGGCGCACCGCTCGACCACCTCGCCCCAGGTCAGGCGTCTGCTCAGCCGCGGTGTGCTGATCGAGGAGTACCTGGCAGGTGAGCTGGTCTCCGCAGAGATCGGCGTCCGCGGCGGCCGGACCTGGCGGTTCCTGATCAGCGGCAGATCGCGTGGCGCGGACAACGATTGCGTCGAGATGGGCGCGGTGCTCCCGGCCAACGTCTCACCGCGGCAGGCGAAGGCGTGTTTCGACTACGCGCAGGCCGTCTGCCGCGCGGTCCGGCTCGACTTCGGCGTGTTCCACGTCGAGATGATGCTCACCCGCCGCGGTCCCGTGCTTGTCGAGGTCAACCCGCGTGTCATGGGCGGGGTGATGACGCTGCTCTACAAACTCCTGACCGGCACGGACTTCTGCGACTATGTGCTCGACCTCCATCTCGGGCTCGACATACGGCCCGCGCCGCCCGCCGGCCCCCGGACGATCACCGCGAGACGGATCATGCCGCGCGACGACGGCCGCTTGCCGGGCCGGGTCGACCTGGGCTGGCTCGACCATTCCGCCACCGGCATTGTGAACTTCGAGAACTTCACCCTCGAGCCAGGCGCGCAGGTACGGCGTCAGCAGGTGCTCGGCCGGTTCGCGGTATTCGGCGAAAGCTGGCTGTCGGCGATGCGGCAGGCGAACGGGCTGGTCGGGCGGTTCGAGCGGGAGATAGGCATCCCGCTCATCCAATCGGCGCCCGTGCCTGCGGGCGGACCGCCCGCTGGGGCGCTGACCTCATGACAGCACTGCGGGGCGAGCGCATCGTGCCCTTCTCGTCGATGTTCAACTTTCGCGATCTCGGCGGATACCGCGTGCGCGACGGGCGGACGGTGGTGTGGCGGCGCTTGTTCCGCGCCGACTCTCTGGCAAACCTCGCTCCGGAGGACGCAGCGGCCTTCACGGCGCTGCGCATCCGCACCGTCATCGATCTGCGCCGCGCCGCCGAGCTTGCCGCCGACGGCCGCGTGCCGGACGCCGCGGGGCTGACCTATGTCAATCTCCAGCCGATGCATCAGGGGCTTGGCTGGGAGACCTACGACCCGGCCGCCGGGGTCGCGCGCTTCCTCGCGGACCGCTACCTCAGCATGGCCCAAGTGAGCACCGCGGAGTTCGGCGCGGCCCTGCGCCTGATCGCCGATCCAGGGCGCGCACCGCTGGTTATGCACTGCCACGGCGGCCGGGACCGCACCGGCGTGCTTGCCGCGTTGACCCTGGCGCTGCTCGGGGTGCCCGACGAGCAGATCGAGCACGACTACGCGCTTAGCGAGGAGGGTGAGCGACGCTACAACGGCTGGCACCGGCTGGCCATGCCGACGGCGCCGCTCCCCGCGCCGCACCTTGTCGCCACGCCGCGCGAGGCGATGTGCCTTTTTCTCACCGGGATGCGGGCGCGCTTCGGCAGCGTCGAGGCCTACGCCGACGGCGCTGGGGTCACCTCCCAGGTGATCGAGCGGCTGCGGGACGGCCTGCTCACCGGCCAGTCGCTGTCGGCGTAGCCTCGGCGGGCGTTACAGATCGCAGAAGACGTGAACGTTGTAGATGCGCCTGGTGGTGGGGATCCGTTGACCCGCCTCGTCCACGATCTCCGCGGGGAATGACCGGCGCCCGTGAGCAACCCGGTGGTTGTCGAGGACGATCAGGTCGCCCGTCTGCAGCGCGACATCGAACGCCGTCGCGTTCAACGCGGCGTCGAACTCCTTGAAAGCCGCCACCTCGTCGGCGGTCAGCTCGCCGCTCTCGGCGTACTCGAGGATGCGGATCCAGTAGCGAAAGCGCCACGATCCGTCCGCGGCCCTGGTAAGGATTGGCTCGACCCGGGGAACGTCGGGGAACGGGAACCCGGTTGAGACCGGGGTGGTCTGCAGCAACTGCAGGATCGGGGTCGCCGCCGCGCCACGGTCCGCCACCAACCGCTCGACCGCGTCGTCCACCCGTCCGAGCCGCGACTGCCCATTGTCGGTTGTCTCATCGGCGGCGGCGCCGTGGTCCAGCATGAGCATGATGTGCAGCCGAGGCTCGACCGGAGCGTGCGCCGCGGCGGTGTGCAACGCCAGCGGACCGCCCCACGTCTTCTTCTTGTGCGCCTTGGTGTGGCCGAGCCAGTCCATCGGGTCGTCCGGCGAGATGTTCGGGCTGAAGGGGTCGGCCGGTTCGAGCTCACCGAACTCACGCCCGAAACGGACGAGCGCGCCGCCGTCGCACGGAAAGTCCCGCACGACCACCACGCCGTCCTCCGTCACCCCGGCCAGCAGGTCCGCGCGGAACGACTCGTCGGTTATCGCCCCCGATTCGTCGCCGCCGAAGTCCAGTTTGCGTATCGACAACGTGCCTGGCCTGAATTGCTGAACTGCGGTCATTTCCCGCCCTTTCCATTGCGTTGACCCGACCACGACGGCGAGACGACTCCAAGCAGCCCGGAGTCGCGCCGACGCGCTGATTTCCTTGCCCGGTCGGCCGACCGCGGCGCGGCGGCGCTGCCCTCCTGCAGGCACCCATCCGGCAGCCTGCCCGACACGGCGAGCAGGCCGGGGATCGTCATGAGGGCGATGCAGCACAACGTCAGCCAGAGCACGGCGTTGCCCGCGGCCAGCAGGCCGGTGAACAAAGCGGGGGCGAGCACTGTGGCCAGCCCCCACGAGGTCTGGAAAAGCGCGCTGTACCGGCCGCGCAACGCCTGCGGCGCGGCCTGGTTCGCCGCCGCGGTCATGAGCGGGGCTGACAGCGCTTCGCCAACGACGCCGAGCATCGAGACGATGAGCACCAGCGGCGCCACCATGCGGCGGTCGAACTCGGTCGCGGGCGCCATCAGCAGGAACGTCAACGCGAATATCAGGCCGGCCAGGATCAAGCCGCGTGCCCGCGACATCTTCTCGCTGATCTTGACCGCCGGCTTCTGGGCGAGCGCGAGCACGGTGTTGCCCACCACGATCGACGCGCCGGGCAACCAGGACGGACCGCCAAGCCGGACGAGAGCCGCCAGCGGCAGGATCACCACCAGGCTCAATGCCGACAGGGCGAAAAGCAGCTGGATCAGGCACAGCGCCAGGTAGGGTCGGTCGGCGAGGGTTGCGCGCCAGCCCGGTCTCTGCGCGTCGTCGTGGCCGCCCGCCGTGGCGACCGCGGCGGGCTTGGACATCTCGACCGCGAAGAAGATGACGCACGCGGCAAGCAGGTAACTGATCGCGTTGACGTCGGCGAGCAGGTGCAGGCCGGGTACGGTTCCCGCGAGCAGGCCGCACGCGGCGGCGCCAAGGCCGAGGCCCACGATGCGGATGACATTCTGCGTGGCGAGCAGCCGGTCAAGGCGCCGCCCGGCGACGAGGCTGCCGAGCAGGGGCGTGTTAGCCGTCCAGAAGAGCCGGTCAGCCGCGGCATAGACGGCGGCGAGCAGCGACACCTGCCACGCCGAGTCGATAAGCGGGTAGACGAAGAAGACTGCGCCACGCGCCACGTTGCTGATCACGACGAAGGGTGCAGGCCCGAAGCGGTCGACCAGGTTTCCGCTGACCGGGCCCGCTGCCAGCCCGAACACGCCGCCAACGGTGAGCGCGACTCCGACCTGCTCGATGGGCAGGTGCTGCGCCCTGGTGAAGAAGATCAGGCCGATCGGCATCCACATCCCGCTGCCGATCGTGTCGATCAGCATCGCGAGCAGGTAGAGACGCCCCTTGAGCGCCGAGGTCGCCCCGTCCGCGCCCGCCGTCACTGGTCTGCCCGTAGGCGATTCGGGTCTGCGCCGAGCTGCTCATACAGCTCGGTCCACCGGGCCACATCGTCGGTCAGCCTGGCCGCGCGGATCAGCGCGGTTTCCGCGGACCAGTCGATGACGTCGGCGGGCTTGACGCCGTCGCTGGACAGGACCCGGCGGTAGAACGGATCGCCGTTCGCGCGCTTCTCGCTCATCAGCGCGCCGACCTGGGGAGAGCACAGTTGCAGGCCGGGCCGCGGAGACCACGAGTCGACACCCGGCTGTGCGGTAAGCCCGAGCGCGTTGAGGAGGGCGCTGGCGACGCCCGCGGAGTTCGCGCGCACATCGGCGGAGTCGACGATCAGGTAGTCGATACCGTGCCGCTGGCACAGCCGCACCTGTTCGGCGAGGGACTGCCAGCCGCTCTCGAACGGCGGGAAGCTGTCGTCGCCGTAAAGCTCGCGCACGATCCTCAGCCGGGAAGCCGTCGACAGGCGGGGGTCGCGCATCACGAAGATCACCGGGGCCGTGGCGAGCCCCGCGAGGAACCGGAACTGCCCAGCGTCGAGTTGGAACGTCATCTCCTTGACCAGCAACCCGCTCCCGGCCGGCACGCTGGACACGGGGACACGGCTACCGCTGGCGACTTCCATCGGGCAGGCGAGGTTCTGCCACGCCGAGCGCGCCCCGTGGCCGCCCCAGTAGCACGCTTCAAATGGTTCATGGCAATGGTGGGTCACGCAGTCGTGCTGCCAGAGCATCCGGGCCACCGGCGTGGAGCCCGTCCTGGGCGGCGAGACAAGCGCCAGCCGCACCGCGTAAGCGCCGGCATGCGGTTGCGCCGCAGAGTCGGCGGGCGGTGGCCCGGCGTCGCGGTCTGGCCGTGCCTGCTCGTCCACGGTGGTCATGCGGCGCCGCCGAGCTCTGCCGCCAAGGCCACGGACGCGGCGTCGACCGCCTGCTCGAAGATGGTGAGCGCGGTGTCAAGTATCGCGTCAGTAATGTTCAGTGGCGGGAGCATCCGCACCACGCAGTCATGGCGCCCACCGATCTCCAGGATGAGCCCACGCTGGAACGCCTCGCGCTGCACGGCGCTCGCTGCCTCGCCCCACGGCTCGCCGGTGCCTGGCTTGCTGAACTCCGCGCCGACCATCAGGCCGAAGCACCGGACGTCGGAGATGAGCCCACCAGATCGGCGCCGAACCTGCTCGAGGCGGTCGCTGGCCTGTCGGCTCCGGTCTCCTACGTTGGCAAGGACCCGGTCGCGCGCCACGATGTCGATGAACGCCGAGCCGGCCGCGAAGGCCAGTTGGTTGCCGCGGAACGTGCCCGTGTGCGAGCCGGGCTGCCAGCGGTCCAGCCGCTCGTGGTAAACGATCACAGCCGCCGGCGTGCCGATTCCCGACAGCATCTTCGAGAGCACGACGACGTCCGGCTTGATGGCGTAGTGCTCAAAGGCAAACCACCTGCCGGTCCGGCCGCAGCCGGTCTGAACCTCGTCGACGATCAATGGGATGTCCAGCCGCGTCGTCACCTCGCGCACCCGCCTGACGAACTCGGCGGGCGCCGCCACCGTGCCCCCCTCGCCTTGCACCAGTTCCAGCAGGACGGCGGCGGGCTTTCCGATCCCTGAGTGGCTATCGGACAGCGCGCGCTCGAGGTACCCGGCGCAATTGGTGTCGCACGACTGTGGGCGCAGGCCGAGCGGGCAGCGGTGGCAGTAGGCGAAGGGAAAGAACCGGACACCGGGCATGACGTTGGCCATGTCGGCGCGTAGCGCTCGCTCGCCGGAGACCGCGAGCGCGCCGTGCGTCATGCCGTGGAAGCCGCCGTCAAAGGCGACCACGTCCCCTCCTCCTGTCGCCTTCTTGCACAGCTTGATGGCGGCTTCGATGGCGTTCGCGCCGGTCGGTCCGCAGAAATGGATCCGGCTCGTGGCGCGCATGTCAGCGGGGAACAGGTCGAGCAGTTTGGTGGTGAACTCATCCTTGGCCCTGGTGGGGAAGTCGAGCCCATGGGTGAACTCCGCCGCCTGGCGCTGCACCGCGGCGACCAACTCGGGGTGGCTGTGACCAAGAGCGAGCACGCCCGCGCCGCTGAGGAAGTCGATGAACACGTTGCCGTCCTCGTCCTCAACGAACGGCCCGCGGCCGCGTCTGATCGCGACCGGGATCCGCCGCGGGTAGGACCGCGCGTTCGATTCACGCTCGCTCTGCCTGGCAAGCAGCGCCTGGCTTCGCGGCCCGGGCAACGCCGTACGGATCAGCGGGCCGTGCATCGCTGTACCGATCAGCGAGTCGTGCTGGTGCGCGCTGCTTGCCGCCTCGGGGAGCCTTGCGGCCGGGCTGCCCGCGTTCACCCGCTGCACTCGCGCCCGACCTTTCTCACGTTCTCGTGTACTTGGGTGAGGCTAAGCAGGCAAAGTCGTGGATCAAACGAGCGCGGCTATGAGCCGTCAACGCCCCCTCGCGTCCGCGCCGGCGTCGTCGAGCGGGAACAGCGGCGCCCCACCGCTGTTGCCGGCAGGAACAGCGGAGGACTCCGCCTACTGGTGATTCTCGCGGCTTGTCAAGTGGTGTGGACTGGGCGACCCAGCATTTGTGGATAACTTCTGGCGTCTCGCTTGCCTGTCCACAGGTGGTCCGCACGGGGGCGGCCGTTTCGCCCGGGGGATCACCCCCGCTGATGGGCGCGTCTCGGTGCGGCAGCCGTTAAGGAAAAATGATCCAGAACGGCTTCCGCGGGCTGTCACGCTGCCCTGCAACCGCCGACTCGGCTATCACCTGCCCAGATGTCGCGGATCGTCTTGGTTCGGTGCTACGGCGTCGGCGGAATGCAGCCGGCGCCGCCGGTGTCCCAGTGGCACGCGGGGTTCAGCGGGCCGCCAATCACCTGGGCGGTGGTCTCAACGAGCACGCGGCCAGCGCCGACCTCGCCCTGCAGGAAGTCGAGGAACGCGGAAAGGTCGCTCGGGCTGATCGAGTACGACCCGCAGTGTCCGCCGGTGCTCTTGTCGCAGACTCTGTGGAACACGAACTGCACCCAGTCGGTCGCCTGCGTGTCCGCCTCCGCCCTCAGTACGAAGGACTCGATCGTCGCCACCGTCGTCGATGACTTTGGGTTGGGCGGCGTGCGGGTGGCGTATGCGTCGGCGGGCGGGATGGTCTCACCGAACGGACCGTTCTTCGACACACCGGCCACGCCCCGGCCGCTGTTGTATCCGCAGTAGTGGACGACGGCCTCGCTCGCGCTGTCGAAGGACCCGAAGGGATAGGCGAACGACTCGGGCGCGAAACCCTGGGCGATCAGGGTGTTCCTGTCGTCGCACACCTGGTGCTCGGCGTCGGCGACGGAAAGGGGCTTGATGTCCGCGTGGTCGATGGTGTGGCCGGCGATCTCGTTGCCCGCGTCGAACAGGGCGTGCAAGTCCGCCAGGGTCATGTGCGCCGGGTCGCCGGCGAGGATGGGCCCGGTGTTCACAAAGAAGGTGGCGTGCATGCCATGCGCCGACAAGATCGGGAAGCCGTGGTCGAACTGATCGACTGTTCCGTCGTCGAACCCGATCGTGACGACGGTCGGGGTGCTGGCGGCGACAGGCGGCGCCAATAACCCCATGCTGGATAGCGACGCGGCGAGTGTCCCCGCGGCTGCCGCGGACATCAGGATCCTCGGCCGAACGCGAAACCGATGCGGCTTCGTCCAGAGCCCTATCATCGTGCCATATCCCCTTTCCGTGCGCTTTAGGCCTGGCCCGCCATCTGCCTGGCGAAGGCGAGCGGCGATGTCGCGGTGAGGTCGACGGCCGGCTCAGTGTTCGAGAACGACTGCATATCGTCCTTCCATTCGGCGCGGTGCCCATTGAACTGCGCGAAGGTGTCCACGCCGTCAGCGGGGCAGAGGTTCATGCCGGTCACGAAGCCTTTCGTCGCTGTGCCGTTTGGTCCTTCCACAGCCGCGCCTGCCAGCACGGGCGGGGTTCCGTCGAGGTGACCGACGAGGTTGGCGACCTGGTGTTGCAGGCAATGCGGGAACGTCGCCCCGTCGCCGACGATGAGTGAGGTGCCCCAGGCGTTCGCGCCGAGAATGTTCGCCAGCCACTGCTGGCCGACGGCGCCGTAGGCCTGGGTTCCTGTGAGCTGGTCGTACTCGCTAGCCATGACGGACAGGCCCGCGCCATGGGAGGTGGTGTCGTAGACGTCCCACGGAAAGCCGAACCCGAATGGCTCGGTGGCTGCCTGGGCGACTGCCTTGTCGAGTTGCTTCTTGAGGTCGGCCAGCAGCCCAGCCTGTGTCACCTCGAGGCCGGGTGGGTTCCCGGCCTGCCCGATGGCACGGTAAAGCTCGTCATGGGCCAGGCCGCTCAGGTCGTACAGGTTGAGGGTGTCTGCGGCGTCGTTTGGGCCGGTGATGTAGGCGTTCGCCCAGTGCGCCGCGCCGCCCAGGTAGAACAGCGGGTCGGTGTGCGGCAGCCCGGCAGGAAGGCCTCCGCCCGCCACGGCGAAGTACAGCTCGGTGGCCCCAAGCTCCAGGTCGTCGCGCCACTCGGTTTCGGGATAGAAGCTGAAAGGAACCACCGTGAGCAGGTTGCCGCTCGGCGAGGTGTTGGCGAGGTCGAAGATGTGCTCCGCCGCGGCCAGGCAGCGGGCGGCGAAGGCGGGGTCGCTGGCCTTGTAGACCTGGAAGGCCTCCGCCAAGGCAGCGGCGTCGCGGCCAGCGAGGTTCGGGCTTATCGGCGACCCGGGCGGCCCGGCACGAAGAACCGGACGGTTTCTGATGTAGCGGTCGGTGGGATCGGTGCCGCCGAAAGTGTCATCGGCCTGTGGGAGGCGCCAGATGTCGTGATCGCCGACGGTGCTCGCGTTCCCCTCACCAATGCCGACTTGGTAGTAGAGGGTGGCGGTGGGGTCGTCCCACATGCGGAGCAGCCAGTCGGCGCCGAATTTGGCCTCAGCTGTGAAGTTGGCCGACGACGAGCCCGCGCCCATCTGGCCGGAGAAGTCCCTGACGCCCGTCAGCAGGAGATCGACCGTGTAGCTCGTGGTCTGCACGAATTTCAGGTAGTCGCCTGCATCCCACCAACCCCCGGCGGCGTTGACCGTTATGCCGAGCGGTGTCAGGTCGCCCTTGAAATGGCCGCTGCTGTTCGCGTTTGGCGTCAGATATGTCATGGCGGTCTGGTCGTTCAAATGCCCGGCCGCGGTGCGCAGCGCGTTGGCGATGAAGTTCGGGCCGTCGCGCTCGGTCTGATAGAAGGACAGCGAGTTGGCCAGCGCCCCCGAGTACACGTTGGTCCCGGTGTCGATGTGAAAGCTCGGCGACTGGGCCGCGATCGGCCCGGTCACCGAGATGGTGTAGGTGCCGGCCGCTGTGACCGATGGAAAGTCCAGCGGGTAGACGTCGGGATAGCTTGTGCTCCATTTGCCGAGGTTCGCGCCGATCGGTGCGGTGTAGACCGCGGTTCCTGCGGCGTTGTTGACGCTGAACGCGGCGCCGGTCTCGGCGGCGCTCGCCATGAGATAGGCCCGCTTGGCCTGGCTGCCTGTCGCATAACCGAGTTGGTTGACCCGCACGAACGCCGTCCCGGTTGCGGCTGGGGCATGCGTGATCGCTGCGGCGTGGGCGTGAGCGGTGGCGGGCGGGGTCCCTGCGGCGTGGGCGTGAGCGGTTCGTGCGGCGTGAGCAGGCGCGGTCCCCGCAGCTGCGCCGAGCACGGCCAGTGCGGCCGCGATCGTGACAGCGGTTGGGATGCGCGCTCGCCTCGGGCTGGTCGAACGCATCGCGTAGCCGCGCATCGTGCCTCCCTTTCGCGACCCTCCGCGGCCGAGCCGCGGCCGGGGACGCAAGATAGGAAACCTTCCTAACTATTACGGGCGGGTTAAGTTTGCTCCCTTCTGCGTGAGGTGGTCAAGCCCTCACGCTTCGCCGGCGGTAAGCCCTGGGGTTGATCCCGCATTCCTCGTTATCCACCCGTGCGCCGATGCCAGCGTGCGCCCCGCTTGCTTAGCGTTCGGGGCAGCCGGCGACGTCAGCTGGCCGTCGCGGCGATGCCGGGGGCAGATGCCTGTCCTCGGCCACCAGCTGCTACAGGGCCGGTCGAGCCGTGACCCGCCGAACAACGGGCGTCGCCGGTGGAGGAGGTTGCGGTTCGATGCGCTGGATCCTTGGTTCGAGCCTCAGATTCGGGCGCCTGGTTGTGGCGGTTGCGATCGGGCTGATGGCTTTCGGAATCGCACAGCTCAGGGCCGCTCCCGTCGATGTCTATCCGGAGTTCACGCCGCCATCGGTGGAGATCCAGACCGAGGCGCTTGGCCTTTCCGCGGCCGAGGTCGAGCAGCTGATTACCGTGCCGCTCGAGCAGGACCTGCTCAACGGCGTGCCGTGGCTGGACCGCATCCACTCCTCGTCGATGCCGGGCTTGTCGGCTATCGATCTGACCTTCGAGCGGGGCACGAACCTGTATGCCGCGCGGCAGATGGTCCAAGAGCGGATGACCCAGGCGCATGCCCTGCCGAACGTGGGCAGTCCGCCGATCATGATCCAGCCGCTCGCCTCGACAAGCCGTATCGCGATGATCCGGCTGTCGTCACGGCAGGTGTCTGCGATCGACATGTCGGTTCTCGCCCGCTGGAAGCTCCGGCCGCGGCTCATGGGAGTGGCGGGCGTCGCAAACGTGTCCATCTATGGCCAGCGCGACCGCCAGCTCCAGGTTCAGGTCGATCCGAGGCAGCTTCGGGCCAACCGCGTCTCGCTCACGCAGGTGATCGAGACAGCAGGCAACGCCTTGTGGGTGTCACCCCTGACGTTTGTGGAGGCGTCGACTCCCGGCACCGGCGGCTTCTTCGAGTCGCCCAACCAACGTCTGGCCGTCCAGCACATCTCGCCCATCTCGACCCCGAGCCAACTCGCGGCGGTGCCTGTCGAGGGTGCCCACGTGAGTTCGCTACGGCTCGGCGACGTGGCCAATGTCGTCGAAGACCACCAGCCGCTTATCGGAGACGCCGTCGAGGCCGGATCCCCGAGCCTGCTGCTGGTGATCGAGCGGTTCCCCGGCGCCAACACGCTGGAGGTCACCAGGGGAATCGAACAGGCGATGGCAGACATGGCGCCGGGCTTGAAGGGCATTTCGGTCGACACGCACGTGTACCGCCCGGCGACCTTTATCGAGACTGCCCTGAAGAACGCCGGAATCGTCGCGCTCATCGGCCTCGTGCTTCTGCTGGCGTTGATGCTGGCCCTTTGGGCTTCGTGGCGGGCGGCTCTGATCGGCGTCGTCGTGGTTCCCGTAGCGCTGACGGCGGCGGCCTACGTGCTCTACCTGCGGGGGGCCACCTTCACCACGATCACGCTGCTCGGGCTCGCCGCGGCCGTGGCTGTGGTGATCGACGACGTCATCACCGACATCGATGCCATCCGCCGCCGGCTCGCGGACCGCGGCGGCAGGGAACCGGCCAGCGCCACCCTGCACGCGGCGCTGCTTGCGGTACGCGGGCCGCTGATCTTCGCCACGCTCGCGATCCTGCTCGCGGCGCTGCCGTTCCTCTTCCTCAGCACGCTCGTGAGCGCGTTCAGCCGCCCGCTGGTCTTCACCTATGTCCTTGCCGTCCTCGCCTCGATGCTGGTGGCATTCACGCTGACGCCCACGCTCGCCGCGATGCTGCTGCGCGGCAGCGCAGCGGGCAGGGAAGGCCCGTTCGCTCGCTGGGCGAAGCGCCTGTTCGACCGCGTGCTCGCGGCCTGCGCCGCCCGGCCGGGCCGCGTATGGGCTGCGGCGGGAGCGCTCGCTGTCGCGGCTCTGGCGGTGGTGCCTCAGATCGGGAGCGGCTCGTTGCTTGCGACGCCGCAGGACCGCAACCTGCTGCTGCGGGTGGAGGCGGTGCCAGGCACATCCCTGCAGGCGATGGACCGGATCACCGCCGCCGCGAGCAGCGAGCTGCGTAGCCTGCCCGGTGTCCGAAGCGTCGGGGCGCATGTCGGCCGCGCGGTCGGCTCAGATCAGCTCGTCGACGTCAACTCCGCCGAGGTCTGGGTCACCCTGGACGGTGGGGCGGACTACGGCCGCGGCAAGGCGGCGATCAAAGCCGTGATGCGCGGCTACTCCGGCCTCAAGACCGACCTGCTCACCTACCCAAGCGACCAGATTGCCAAGGTGATGTCGGGCCAGACCGACGATCTCGTGGTCCGTGTCTACGGCGCCGACCTCACCGAGTTGCAGCGCAAGGCGGGGGAGGTTCGGGCCATGCTGGCAGGCGTGCCCGGCGTGGCAAACCCGGTCGTGCGCCCGATTCCGCGGCAGCCAACGGTGGACATCAAGGTCGACCTCGCGGCGGCGCAGCGATACGGACTCAGGCCAGGCGACGTCCGCAGGGATTCGACGACCCTCACCTCGGGCCTGATCGTCGGCAACCTGTACGAGCAGTCAAAGATCTTTGACGTCGTCGTCTGGGGCGCTCCACCGAGCCGCAACGACCTCACCGAGCTCGGGAACCTCTTGATCGACACACCGTCCGGCGGTCATGTCGCTCTCAAGAACGTTGCCACTGTCAAGATCGCGCCAGAACCGCAAGCCATCGTTCACGATGACGTCCTGCGCACTGTCGAGGTGGCCGCGAGGGTAACTGGTGACCCGGGATCGGTGGTCGCCGCCGTGAAGTCTCGCCTCTCGCAGGTGCCAATGCCGTACGAGTATCACGCGGAGGTGTTCGGCAACGCTCTTGGCGAGCGGGCTGACCTCACCCGGAGCCTGGCCTATGGCGCGGTCGCACTCGTCGGCGTCTTGCTGCTGCTCCAGGCCGCGGTGGCGAGCTGGCGTCGGGCGGGTCTGCTGTTGCTGTCGCTGCCGCTGTCGGCCGTTGGCGGAGTGCTCACCGCACCACTCGCTGGCGGCGTATGGAGCGCGGGAGCGCTGGCTGGCTTGTTCGCCATTGTTGCGCTGGCCATCCGCAGCGGCGTCCTGCTCGGCAGCCGGATCCACGCCAGCGAGGCGGCGGGCCACACCGATGGCGCTGCCGGCAACGGGGCGGGTCAGTCCGGCGGGCCGGGCCAGTCCGGCGGGCAGCGGGCTGTGCGGAACGCCGCGCGGGACCGCGCGGCGCCGGTACTCCAGTCCGCGCTTGGCACCGCCGTCGTGTTGCTTCCGGCCGCCGTTCTCAGCACCCGCGCAGGCCTTGAGTTCCTGCACCCGCTGGCAGTGACGATGCTCGGCGGGCTGGTGAGCCTGGTCGTGGTGCAGGTGTTCGTGCTTCCGGCTCTTCTTTTGACGACACCCGGGCACCGGCGCGAGCGTGCGCCAACACCCGGGCACAGCCCGCTGCTGACAGCCCGCGACTGACGACCGCGACCCACGATCGGACGGAACCCACCGATGTCCATCAAGAGCTCAGCTTCCGCCCTCGGTTTCGTGGCTGCCGTCATGGTGATGCTGACCGGCTGCGGCGACACCACACAGAAAGAACAATCGCCAGCCAAGGTCACCGCGATCGCCGGATCCGCTGTCCAGCAGGTGCAGCTCACCGAACGGGCCATTCAGCGCCTAGGCATCGCCACCAAGCCGCTGCAGGTGACCACTGTGAAGCTCGCCGGCCACGCGGACGCGCGCAAGGTCATCCCCTACTCGGCTGTCGTCTATGACACAGACGGCTCGACCTGGACCTACGTGAACACCGCCGCGCGAACCTACCTACGTCAGCCCATCAGGATCGGAGCGATCCAGGGCAGCACCGCGGTCCTCCTCGCGGGCCCGGCCGCAGGTGCCGCCGTGGTGACCGTGGGAGTGCCAGAACTGCTCGGCACTGAGTACAACATCAGCGGTGAGCAATGAGCGCACCCAAACCCCGGCCGACCCTCATGCGCTCGATCATCAGCTCGAGCCTGCGGTTCCGCCACCTCGTCGTCGCCGCGGCGATCGGCATGATGGTCCTGGGCATCACCGTGCTCCCGAAGATGCACGTCGACGTGTTCCCCGAGTTCGCGCCGCCGCGGGTGCTCATCCAGACTGCGTGCGTTGGCCTTTCGACCTCGGATGTCGAGCAGCTCGTCACGGTGCCGCTGGAGGCCGCGCTGAACGGCATCCAGGGCCTGGATGACATGCGGTCGAAGTCCGTGCCGCAGTTGTCGTCGATCGAGCTGCTCTTCAAACCCGGCACCGACCTGCTACGGGCACGCCAGCTCGTGCAGGAACGGGTGGCGACGGCGTCGCCCAGCTTGCCGACCTGGGCAGCGCCGCCCGTGATGCTCGCACCGGTCTCCGCAACGGGCCGCGCCATGCAGATCGGCATGACCTCGAAGACTCACTCCCTCATCGAGATGTCGATGACGGCGTACTGGACGATCCGCGCCCGGCTGCTGCGCGTCCCCGGCGTCGCCAATGTGGCGATCTGGAACGAGCGGCTCCAGCTCATGACCGTGCAGGCGCAGCCGTCGAAGCTGCAGGCCAGGGGCGTTTCGCTGAACCAGGTGATGCAGACGACCGCAGACGCGGTGGACTCTGGGCTGCTCAAGTTCTCGACGGGCGCCGTGATCGGCACCGGAGGCATGATCGACACGCCGAATCAGCGGATCGGCATCCGCAACGTCCTGCCCATCGTGACCCCTGCCGACCTGGCCAAGGTGCCCGTCACCAAGACCGCGTCCGGCAAGGCTGTGCGGCTCGGAGACGTCGCGGTGGTCGCGGAGACCCACCAGCCGCTGATCGGCGACGCGATCATCGACGGCGGCCCTGGCATCCTGCTCGTCGTAGAGAAACTTCCGTGGGCGAACAGCCTTCAGATGACAGCGGGGATCGAGCGAGCGATCAAGGACCTCCAACCAGGGCTGCCAGGGATCACGTTCGACACCAAGGTGTTCCAGCAAGCCGACTTCATCAAGCTGGCGATCGCCAACCTCACCCAGGCGCTGGTGCTTGGCTTCATCCTCGTCGTCGTCATACTCGCGCTGTTCCTTTTTGAGTGGCGGGTAGCGCTGATCAGCCTGCTCACGATTCCGCTGTCGCTGATGGCCACCATGCTCGTGCTCTACTGGCGCGGTGCGACGATCAACACGATGACGCTGGCAGGCCTGGTCATCGCGCTGGGCGCGGTTGTCGACGACGCGATCATCGACGTCGAGAACATCACCAGACGCCTGCGTGAGGAACGGCTCCGCGGTGGCGGCCGGTCCACATCGGCGGTGATACTCGACGCCTGCCTCGAAGTGCGCAGCCCAATCGTGTACGCCACGCTCATCATCGTCGCGGCCTCGATTCCCGTGTTCCTTCTCGTCGGGCTCACCGGGGCGTTCTTCCAGCCGCTCGCCCTGTCCTACACGCTCGCCATCGCGGCCTCGATGATGGTCGCGCTCACGGTGACCCCGGCGCTCGCTCTGTTGCTGCTTCGGCGCGCGCCGATTGAACGCCGCAAGTCCCCGCTCGTGGGCTGGCTGCAGAAGGTCTACACCGCCGGGCTCGCCCGTATCATCGTTCGCCCGATCGCCGCCTATGCGACGTTCGCCGTCGTGACGATCGTCGGTGTCGCGGTGTACCCGCTGCTCGGTCAGTCGCTGTTCCCCGGGTTCAAGGAACGGGACTTCCTCATCCACTGGGTCTCACCGCCTGGAACCTCAAGCGCTGAGATGGAGCGCTCGACGGCGGAGATCAGCAAAGAGTTGCTGGCGATCCCGGGGGTGCAAAGCGCGGGCGCCCACATCGGCCAGGCCCTGCTCGGCGAGGAGGTCGCCGGGGTCAACCTGGGGGAGATCTGGGTCAGCCTCGCGCCGAGCGCTGACTACGCGACGACGATCGGCAGGATCCGTTCGGTCGCCAATGGCTATCCGGGCTTGTACCGCGAGGTGCAGACCTATCTCGACGAGCGCATCGAGGAGGTGCTCACCGGCGGGAAAGAACCCATCGTCGTGCGCACCTACGGCGAGGACCTCAAGACCTTGCGCGCCAAATCGGACCAAATCCTGAAGCTGGTGAGATCGGTCCGTGGCGTGATCGACGCGCACAGGGACATTTCCACCGATGTCCCGCAGGTCGATGTCACGGTGAACCTGGCGAAGGCCGAGAAGTACGGCCTGAAGCCAGGCGACGTTCGCCGTGACGCCGCGACCCTCGTGGCGGGGGAGGAAGTCGGTGACATCTTCCGCGCCGGCAAAGCCTACGACGTGGTGGTCTGGAGTCCGCAAGGCGCCAGGAGCAGCTTCTCAGACATTGCGAACCTGCCGATCGACGTCCCCTCGGGCGGGCGGATCCGGCTCGGCGAAGTCGCGAACGTCGCGCTGCGGCCAAACCCCAACGCGATCGACAGGCAGGGCGACTCGCGGTACCTCGACGTCGGCGCCAACGTCGAGGGCCGCGACCTCGGGTCTGTGGTCAACGACATCAGGCACAAGCTGGCCTCGGTGCGGCTGGGCCGCGGGTACCACCTCGAGTTGCTTGGGGAGTACCAGGAGCGGCAGAACGCGCAGAGCCGTCTGTTCGAGTCGTCGCTCATCGCGGCTGCGCTGATCCTGCTCCTCCTGCAGGCGTCATTCGACCGGTGGCGGCTCGCGGTGCTCACGTTCCTCACCTTGCCGATGGCGCTGGTCGGCGGTGTGCTGGCCGCTTGGGGGACGGGCGGAGTCATATCCCTCGGCTCGCTTGTCGGCTTTTTCACCGTGTTCGGGATCGCCGCTCGTAACGGCATCCTGCTGATCAACCACTGCCAGCACCTCGAAGACAACGAGGGCATGGCTTTCGGGCCCGCCCTTGTGCTGCGCGCGGCCCGCGAGCGGCTGTCACCGATCCTGATGACGTCACTGGCCACGGGTTTGGCGCTGGTACCGCTGGTGGTGCTCGGCGAGCGGCCAGGGCACGAGATCGAGCATCCTCTCGCGGTCGTCATCCTCGGCGGGCTGGTCACCTCCACGCTGCTCAACCTCTTGGTCGTGCCGTCGCTGTACCTGCGGTTCGCTCGCGGCTCTCGCGGCCGGCGCGGCTCTGGGGGCTGGCGCGGCAGGGCGGCGCACGCGGCGCCCGCTCCGCACGCAGAACCAACGGAAGAAGGGACCACGTGATGCTCGCTCGACGGCACGCCCGATCGCTGATGGTGGTCGGCGCCTTCACTGCCATGCCGTTGCTCGCGTCTGCGGTGATGACCGCGGACGGCGCCGTCGCGCACGCGTCAGGGGCACGGCCGACGGCGAGCGTGCAGGCTGCCCGCGCGATCACTGGCGCGGTAAGGCCGGCGGTGCTCGCGGCCAAAGCCGCCGCGGCCGCCAAGGCAGTCGCCGCGCTGAGCAAGGCGGCCAAGAAGCGCGGCCGGTTCTCCGAGCCGCTCGATGCGGACAACCGGATGTTCCCGCTGGTGCCAGGAACCCAATTCGTCTACCGCGGGAAGATCGTCGAGGGTGGGGTGTCGACGCCGCACAGCGTGGTGTTCACGATCACTGACCTGTCCAAGGTCGTTGACCACGTGCGCACAGTTGTCGCATGGGACCGTGATTTCCTTGAGGGCAAGCTGCAGGAACAGGAACTCGCCTTCTTCGCCCAGGACGACCAGGGCAACGTGTGGAACTTCGGCGAATACCCGGAGGAGTACGAGAACGGGAAGTTCGCCGGCGCGCCGAGCACCTGGATCAGGGGAACCGCCGGCGCCTATGGCGGAATTCACATGCTCGCCCGGCCTCGCGCCGGCGCGCTGTACCTTGAGGGCCTGGTGCGCTCGATCGGGTTCGACGATGTCTCCAAGGTCGTCAGCACCCGGCAGGTTACCTGCGTGCGCACCGGCTGCTATCGGCATGTCCTGGTGATCGACGAGCGGAGCCCGAACGACCCTGGCAGTGGAACCCAGATCAAGTACTACGCGTCGCGCGTTGGGCTGGTCCGGGTGGGCGCTCGCGGCGGAGACTCGCAGGAGTTCCTCACCCTCACCGCCGTCAGGCACCTTGGCCGGTGCGCGATGGCGAGGATACGGGCCGCGGTGCTCGCCATGGACCGGCGCGCCTACCGGGTCGCCAAGGTGTACCGGGTGACCAAACCAGCCGTCCGCCGTCACGGCTAAGTCGGCTCTGGACCCGCGCCAGCGAACACCCCCGCGCACCGCCCCGCGACACGGCCCCGGCCCGCTCGGCCGCCGTCGGCCCCCGCTCCCCGGCACGGCGGCGGCCAGCCTCTTGCACGACGCTGCCGAGCTTGCTGACCGTCTTTGTACTCCACAATGTCGTTACTGGCCGGTATTTCAGGGGCCGGCGCAACACTGTGGAGTACAAAGTGGTCGTAGCGGGTCTCGGTGCCGTCAGACCAGTGACCGTGGACGCGGCAGAACAAACCACAATCAACCCATGAACCCCACATTTAACACAAGCCACGAGCACCAACCGCAACATCCGCTCCCGGCCAGGGGCCACGTAACTTCGGGCTCATCAGCTCTACCCCCGTCTGCCCGGCTCTGCCCCCGTCTGCCCGCCCCGCGCTTTGCAACGAAGCACGTCGGCTGGCGTGTCCAGTGTTGCCGATGTGTTCTCTTACCCGCAGATGAACATGGCCATGATCATCTGAACCAGTTTCGCCCTCGCTGAGTGTGCCGTCGATGTCACGACGACGTCGGGTGGTGTTCAGCGGACCAGGCCACGACGGAACGCGTAGCCGACAAGTTGTGCCCGGTCGCGCAACCCCGTCTTGGCCAGCAGATGATTGATGTGGGTCTTCACGGTCGCGTCGGAAACGCGCAGCTTGACGGCGCCCATCAGACGGCCACGCCTGCTTGGCACCGTCGCCGTTCGCGGAGTCAGGCACGGCAACACTGTCGCCGCGGGTGACGGCCTCGATCAGCCTGCGCTGTACGGACGGATCGAGCCCTGCCTCGCCGGCGGCTACGGCCGAGAGCGCCTGGAAGATCTCCAGCGCCCCCGCGTCCTTGGTGAGGAAGCCGCGCGCGCCGGCCCGCAGCGCTGCAAACACAGACTCGTCGTCGGAGTAGGCCGTGAGCACGACCACGCGGACTCCCGGCTGCTCGAGCACGATCCTGCGGGTGGCCTCAACCCCGTCGCAATTCGGCATGTTCAGGTCCATGAGAATCACATCAGGTGCCGCTGCCAGCGACTGGCGCACGGCGTCGGTGCCGTCGATCGCCGTGCCTACCACCTCGACGCCGGGCAGGAAGCCGAGCAGCGTGGACAGCCCGTCGCGGACCACCCTCTGATCGTCGGCCACCAGCACCCGGATGCACCGGAGGCTCTCCGCCGCCGCTGTCACTGCTGCTCCTGCCGTACGGGGCCGAATGGGCCGGGTTGCGGCCCGCTCGGCGGGCCGGGTTGGCCGGGTTGGCCGGGTTGCGGCCCGCTGACCGGGCCGGGTTGGCCGGGTTGCGGCCCGCTGAGAGGCCCGCTAAGAGGCCCACTCAGCGGCCCGGTGAGAGGCAGCCACAGGTGGATCATGAAACCGGCACCCGAGTGGCCCACGTCCAGCCGCCCGCCGTGCTGAGCGGCTCGCTCGGCCATGCTGGTCAGGCCGAAACGACTCGACGGCAGCCCGGCGCCGACACCGTCTCCGCCGCTGTCGACGATCGACACCTCGACACCGCCTGGCGCCCAGCTCAGCCGCACCACCACCTGCGCGCCGCGACCCGCGTGCTTGACGACGTTGGTGAGTGCCTCCTGCACCGTGCGGTAGAGAGTCAGGCCCGCCTCCGCGGCCATCCGCTGCGGTGCACCTTCCACCTGGAGCGTGATGGGGATGCCCGACATCCTCGCCGTCTCAGCGACCAGATCCGGCAGCCCCGCAGGGCCGGGGGTCTGCTCGCCCCGCAGCATCGCGACGACCCGCCGGGCGTTGAGCATGCCGATGCGGGTCAGACGGTGAGCGGAGGTGATCTGATCGACGAGGCTGGCCCCAGCTCCGGAGGCGATGGCATGCAGCCGCGTTCCTTCGAGCTGAACAGAAAGAGCCGCGAGGCTATGCGCGAGCACATCGTGCAGCTCGCGAGCCAGCCGCGACCGCTCGGCCAGCGCCGCCGCACGCTCGCGGGCCTCACCCGTGGCGGCTTCCTGTGCGAGCAGCGCCTCGGCCTGGCGGTGGGCGTCCAGGCTGATGGCGGCGAATGCCGAGGTGATGAACAGAAAGCCAAAGCCAAGCAGGACAGCAAGGATAGTGCTCGCCGGGTTCGCGGACTCGTGCGCCTCAGCGCCGGCGACGGCTACCACCACCGGAGTCGCGGCCACCAGGGCCATCCGCCGCGGCACGCGCAAGGCGAGCCCGGCCAGAGCCACGTACCCGGCGACGAAGCCCGGGCCGTCGGACTGCCACTCCATTCCAGCGCCGCACAAACCCACCCCGACCAGCGCCGGAACCACGACGCGCAGGTCGCAGATCCGCTCGGACAGCGCGACCGCGGACAGGACGGCCGCCACCGCGAGCAGAACCACCGTGGTCGCCCCCGCAGCCCCGGCGGGAAGGCCAGACGCGAGAAGTCCCACTCCGATGCCGGCCATGGTGATCACAGCGACGGGCACCAGCCACCATCGAATGTCGCGGTTTGCCGCCAGGGCGGGCAGGACGCGGATCAAGCTGCTGGCTCGGCGGGCGCGGAGCGCGCCGCCCCTCGTCGCGGCCTCGGCGGTCGTGGGCGTTGCGCGCAGATCTCCTCCTGGATCGGCCCGCTGACGGGCCGGCTGACCGGTGCGCTGAGCGGCCGGCTGGTCGGTCCCATGATCGGCCGGCTGGCCGACCCGCTGAGCGGCGCGCTGACCGGCCGGCTGACGGGCGCGCTGACCGGTCGGCTGGGCGGTGCCATGAAGCTCAGGGCCAGGCAGCACGGCACCCTCCGGGCAGGACAGCGGCCCGCCACGCGCCGCTGCGGAGATGATGTCTTTCGCATCCGCTGAGCGAGGTTCGCGACTGGTCCGAGCGAATTCGCGTTTTGGGCAGCAACTTCAGGATCTGGGCAGTCAGGCCAACCCCGAGCGCCGCCATTTCAGCCTCCCCGGCGCCGCCCCCCGCGGCGCATATCTCGATGGGACCTGGGCCGCCTGGCTGCGTCAAGGTACAAAATAGTTAATTTTGGCGTATTTCACGTCGCCAGAGTCCGCTGTCGGCATGACACATCAGCGGAGCGAGACGACGGCACCCCGTCCGGCCCGGTCCCGTCGTACCCCCAGGTGACCGCCTCGGCCACTGCAGGTTAATGCCCAGGATCCTTCAACGGCCGCGCTTCCTGGCGCCCGCCGGTCGACTGGCACACGCTGAATCCGGTCGACCCTCGCCCCGGCGCTAACCCCTAGCCTGAGGTCGTGAACGAGACAACCCGCTACACAGAACGGGATTTGGCCAGGATCGCAGTCGCCAGGCAGGCCGCCCGCTTGGCGGACAGCCTGCACGAGTTAGTCGGCAAGCACGGGCACGACGTCGGGCCGGGCACCTGGCTCGGCGCACTCGTTTCACCTCTGCTCGGCGAGGCGGAGAAACTGCGCGGCCTCGCCGTCGCCTACGAGCGGCGGCGTGGCACGTCGTGGCGGCAGATCGGGGAGATCCTCGGCCTGGAGGCGGCCGAGGCCGCCGCGCGCTGGGGCCTGGCCGCGGAGCAAGCGCCGCCAGAAGACATCGACGCGGCGGTCGCTGAGCTGAACCACTGGTATTTGCGGCATTTGTGGCTGGACGCCGATGCCGCGAGCGTGGCGAACCCGCTCAGCCGTCTGCTCGACGCCGGCGCCGGCGACACCGTCGGCGCCGACGCGGCCTGCCTCATCTGCAGAAAGTACGCCGGCGGCATGGTGCCCGCCTGGGCCGGCACGGCCGTTCCGCCGGGCGGCCATCTCATCGACGACGCCATGTGGCGGGTCGGTCACGCGCCCACCGTGTTCGCGCCGCGCGGCTCGTTGCTTGTCGAGTCCCGGCGTCATTTCCTCGACTTCGCCGAGATGACGAAACAGGAGTCGGCTTCCTACGCCGACCTCGTTGGGCGCCTGTGCGGCGTGATCAAGCCGGTGACCGGCGCGGAACGAATCCACGTCTTCTCCAGTATGGACGGCACGCCGCATTTCCACGTGTGGCTATTGCCCCGCCGCCCGCAGGATGTCAAAGGCCGGCGATTCATGCTCGAAGCTGGCTACTGCACCGAGCAGGAAGCGGCGGCAGCCGTGGGGGAGATGCGCGCGCTACTGGACCAGAACTGACGGGCGGCAGATCCTGTCGACCAGCGCCAGAACCGGCACCCGCGGATCCCTACTCAGCAGGCTGGACGTCAGCCGGTACGGGTCCACATAGCCCGTGCCTCGTGCCAGCCGCCGAAGGAACCGCGCGGTGTCTGGGTCCGCGTGAGCGCCCATGTCCAGGATCCGCTGCGCCCGGGTCACCCAGCGGCGGAGCTGGCCGAACTCGAACGAGGACCTGCCGCCCCTGCCCAACCCGGCGATGAGATACATCCTCAGCCCGAGCTGGAACGCGGCGTCACCACCGCCAGCCTGAGCACGGACCTCGGGCAGGGTGTGGCCCTGCCATCCGCCGTATCGGCTGGAGACCGCCGCGCCGGCGATGGGGACCCGCTCCACTTCGACCCTGCTCACCCTCGCGCCGAACGCCCGCAGCACACGTTCCACCATGACGTAGTCGTCGCGCATGTCGCGGTCATACATCAGCACGGTCAGGTCGTAGTCACTGGCGATGGGGATCAATTGGCCGAGGACGCACATGAGGTAATTGGCCTGGCCTTCCGCGCTGACGAGTGTGCGCAGCGGGATGCCCTGTGCGGAGAGGTCGAGGTACACGGGCGCGGCCATGTGCCTGCCATCGATGCACAGGTCGCGCGCCGCGAGTGAGTCGATAAGCAGTGAGTCGGCGAGCCGGAGCGGCCCGCCGCGCCCGAGGCCGGGATCAGCGAGGTTGAGCGTCAGGTAGTGCTCTCGCCAGATCTCGAGCACCCGCAGAGCCGAGGGGTGCATCCACCCCTCGGCTCGGACGCGCTCGATGTATGGTCGCAGGCGCTCGGCAGGCACGGTCGCGGCCTCAGCGTGGTGGCGCACGTAGAGTTCGCCGATCCACCGCTCGTCTGCGCCGGTGAAGTCGGCATCGGGCAGCACACGGTCGAGGTACTCCCAAAACGCCACCGTCTGGTGGCAGTCGGCGAAGGCCTGATGATCGTAGACGCAGGTCACGTCGGCTATCGCCGCGGTCGCCTGGCAGAGCGTGTCTATGGTCAGCACGTACTTCAGATGCGTGGGTGTCAGCGGTTTCGTCGGCGAAACCGTGATCGGCGCCACCAGGATCCTGCTGCCATTCCCCGCCCCGCCGGTCACCGTCCGGCTCGTCACCGCCCGGCCGGTGACCGGCGCATCAGTCACCGCCGCATCGGTCACCACGGCACCGGTCACCACCGCACCGGCAGCGCGCTCAGCCCCCGGATGAACGTGCCCCGCCGCCAGCGCAGGTCCGCGGCGGGGACGTCGAGCCGGAGCTCTGGCAGGCCGGTCATGAGGGCACGCAGAGCCTCTTCGAGTTCGACCCTGGCAAGCGGCGCCCCGAGGCACAGATGCCTTCCGTGGCCGAACGCGACGTGCGAGGCGCCCGTGCGATCCAGGCGCAGCCGGTCCGGGTCGTCGAACGCGCGTGGGTCGCGGTTGGCCGCGGCGAAGACCGGTATCAGGATCTGTCCGGCATGCATTTTCTGTGTTCCGATGGCGAAGTCCTCGAGCGCGACGTGCGGCGCGCCACCGGTCGCCGGAAGCGAGGTCCACCGCATCATCTCCTCGATCGCCGGGCGGAGGCCGGCGAGGTCGCCGCGCAACCCCTGCCACCGCGCGCGATCGGACAAAAGCAGCGACACACAAATCGCGATCTGGCTGCTCATCGTCTCGTATCCGGCGATGAGCAGGCCGTAGGCGACATGAATCGCCTCGGCGCGGCCGAGCGTGCCGTCACGGTCCGCCGCGATCACAAGGTCCGTAAGCACCCCGCCACGCCGGTCGCCTGAGGCCAGCCGGTCCAGTTCCCGGTCGTACAAGCCGGCAAAATACCCAAAGATCTGCGTGTGAGCCGCGCGGATCCGCGCCGCGGAGTAGCCCGCGGTGGACATGATCACATCGGCCAGCGCCGAGAAGCGCGGGAAGTCCGCGGCAGGAACGCCTATGACATGGCAGATGACGGCCACCGACAGCGGCCGGGAAAAACGTGCGATCAGGTCGGCCGGAGGCGTACGTGCCGCCATTGCCGCCGCAAGATCGGCTGCCGTCCGCCGGATCCACGCGCGCTCTTGTTCGGCGCGTCGGCCCGTAAAGGACGCGGCGACCGCGCGCCGCCGCCGCGTGTGATCGGGCGGGTCGGCGCTGTTCAGGGCCAGCGACTCGGCTGAGCGGGCCGTCATCCCGTGCGAGGCCGCAGCGGCGCGGCTGACGCGATCGCTGCTCAGCAGCACCTTAATCTCGTTGTATCCGCATACCAACTGGGCGCGCTCGCCGCTGCGCAATATTGCCGGTATGATCGGCCGGCCGGCGTTGCTTTTGAACTCAGCGGATGGGCCCGCATCCCCGGAGTCGGGAAAAGGAAAATGCAGCTCCTCATCGGCAATTACTGATCTCTCTGCTAAATCGCCGATGGACTCTCGCGCGCGGCGGGCTATTCGCCTAGAATGGTTCAATCAATGACTCCTCTGAGAGTCTGCTTGAAAACCCCGGTTCGATCTGGGAGCCGGTCATCTGGACGAGCATGGCAAGGCCGCAGCCCGAAGGCGTGCCTGGAAGGCACGTCGAGGGCGAGAACGCGGCCAGGCGAAGCCCAGGGGCCGGCGAGCCGGATCGAGGTTGTCAAGCAGGCTCTAAGACCGGCCCCGTTTGGGTAGCGCGGGAAGGCCAGGAATGCGCCATGGACGACAATCGAGCCGCCGCGGCCGATGGCCCGGCGTATGGCATGGCGGATGACGCTGCGCAGCGCTGGCTCATGGCCGAGTTCACACACCGCCGCCGGCGCGTGGCCCGCGGCCTGCTCGGCCAGACCGTCACGGGCAGCCAGACCAGCGGCTTCGCTGACGTGACGGCACCGGTCGTGCTGCGGGTCTTCGATCCGGGCGCGCTCGTCCGTGGGGCGGTGCGGTTCGCCGCCGCGCTCGCTCCCGATCAGGCGGACTCGTGGTTTCGCTGCTATACCCGGGCCTTCTTCTTGTTCGGCAACCCGCGAAACCTCGCCGCGCGGCACGCGCTCGCGGCGTCGGCTGGTGACAACTCCATCGGGTGGCTCGGGCTTGTGGACCGTGACCGGCTTGTCCGCCTGCGGCGGTTGCTCCGCCCGGTGTCCGGCCGGCTGCCGGAGATGACCGAGCGCCGCGTCACCACCGGCCCCGAACGGCAGCAGCCGGCTGCGACCGAGTGGGATCTGTGGATCGCGACCCGAGGGCTCGATGCCGCCAGATACCTGGTCCACCTGCACCACACCGTGGCCGAGGCGGTCCTCACGGGCAGGTTGCGCGGTGGGGACGCGATCCGGCTGCGGCATGTCACCGACATCAGCCCGTCCGCCGCGCACCCGGACACCTGCGCGTATGCCCGGGTCCATGTCAGCCAGCATGATCCGCGGCGACTGCGACTGTACGCCTTGCTGTGCCAGCAAAGCTGACATCGCGCGTGGCCGGCGGCCCGACAGTCGGCGGCCCGACATACGAAAGCGCGGCAAGGACGTCGGCGGACACCTTGGCCGGCGGGCCATTCGCGTCAACCACGACCGACGGTACTGCCGCTATCTCCTCCAGCATCGCGTCGCGTAGATCGCGCTGAAATTGCGCGAACCCTTTCCAGGTGGGTTTCGCGCCGTAGTGCTCGAACGGATTGAGTTGGCGCGGCCCGCCCGCTCGTGCCCAGGCAACCTCTGGGTCGACGTCGAGGAAAACGACACCGTCAGGCGATGGCAGCGAACGCCATGCCGCACGGGCCCGCTCGTCGGCTATGCCGGTGACTATGCCCTTGGCGAGCAACTTGTAGTAATAAGAGTCGACCACGGTCGGCCCGCGGGCGGCCTTGCGCACGGCCTCGTCGCGAAGAAAGAGCGCGACGGGCGTGAGCAGCGAGAAGACCAATTCCGCCGAGTACTGCCTGCCAACCTTTCGATAGGCATCGAAGAAGGCGGAGCTGCGCAGCCAACGCACGACCGGGTAGTCGCGGACGTACGGGTCGTCATAGGAGATGACCTGCCAACCGCTCTCGCGCTCGATTGTCCGCAGCACCGCCGACTTTCCCGCGTAGTCGGCGCCGAGCACGGCGCGAAATCCCGGTGGGCCGGTCAATGCGGCCTCGCGTTGCCAACCAAGCCGATCACCAGGAAGGCCGCACACGCGCACACAGGAAAGCTGAGCGCGCCACGTGCGGGCCAGCGGGGCAGCCTGCGGCGCCAGAAGCTCCAGCCAGCGGCCGCGGGAACGGCGAGCGGCGCGAGCGCCAGCCAGCCCCAGCCGCGCGCCGATGAGCTCGCGTCCCACGGACGGACGGTCGCGGTCGCGAGGGCAGCCGCAAGCACGGCGCTGACCACCGCTGCGGCGACCGTGCCGCCGAGTCCGATGTGATGAACGTAGGTCCGCTCCGCGTCGGCCGGCGCGCGCGTCGCCTTCCGCGCGAACTCGGCATGGATCAGGGCGCACATGACCGCCACCGTCGCGAGGAGCCCAGCGGGCCGGGCCGGCAGGTGCCCGGCCCGCAGGAACGCCACGTAGACATAGATCGACAGCAGCATCTGAATCGGGATGTTGATGGCGAGCTGAAGGAGCGTGTTCTCGCTGGCCGGCCAGGCCAGGCGGGTATTGACGGTCACCAGCCCGATGGCGTAGCCGAGCTGCACGGCGAGCACCACGAGGGCCGCGCCGCGCCCGATGTTCAGCGCAAGCAGCGCCGCCACCCCGATTGCCACGAGCGTGACGAGGTCGCTGACCGACACCACACCGCTCGGCAGCGGCCGGCCCGGCGCGTGTGCCCGGTCATAGTCGGCGTCCCTGATGTCGTCGAGCGCGCGGAGCGCCAGCATGTCGATGAACAGCGTCGCCGCAGTGATGCCGACCCCGGCGACGGAAAGCCCGCGGCCCCCCGGCTGCTCCGCCGCGACAAGCAACCCGGTGAGGCCAGCCGCCCAGAGAAACGTCAGTGGCACGTAGAGCGCCGGCGGGTAGGCCCTCATGGCGAAGCGGCACAACCGGGCGGTCATGCGATCGCGCCCTCGCCGGCGCCGGTGCCCGAGTGCGCGTCCGCGGCCCCCAGCAAGGTCACCGTGCCGGCCGTCCCGTCCAGCTCGACGAGGTCTCCGTCCTTGATGAGCTTGGTCGCCGCCGCCACCGCCACCACCGTCGGAATCGCCAGCATCCGCCCGGTGATCGCGGTGTGTGACACCGGTGATCCGCGCTCCACCACGATCCCTTCCGCCGCCATCATGAGGAAAAGCCAGCCAGGATCGGTCTCCCGCGCCACGAGGACGTGACCGCGGCATTCGCCGATGTCGGTCGACGGATCGAGGATCACCTTGGCCCTGGCCCGTACCCGGCCCGGGCTGGATCCGACCCCGGCGAGCCGGCGGGTGGATGAGCCGCTGAGGTTGGCGTCGGGAGCGCGTTGCCGCGCGACCTCAACGGCAAGCGGGAGACCCGTGTCGGTGCGCAGCAGCGGCGGCGGGTCCGGTTCGGCTTGCCAGGCCTCCCGCTGGGCGCGCCTGACTCGCGCCAGGCCCTGCAGGTCGGTTCCTGCGAGCGTGCCTTCGTAGGCCCCAAGGACCTCGTGCACGGTCAGGTCGAGAACGTCACGGCGATCCTGCAGCAGGCCGGCTTCGGCCAGTTGCGCGCCGATGGCGAGCAGCATCGCGCGGCTTGCCCCGAATAGCTGGCTCCGGCAGAACCGGGTGTCCTCACGCAGCCGGAACAGCTCGCGCATGACGGCGTAGCACCGCCGGAGGATGGCGCGGCGCACCGGATGGCGGCAGCGGCGGCGCAGCTGTATTTCGGCCCGGGCTCGCGTCTGCTGTTCTTGGTTCCTGTTGCCGTCAGCCGTGCGGGACTCGCCGACATAGGCGCGCAAGATCGGGATAAGCGTCCAGGGCGCCTGGCGCACCGTGACGCTCTCCATCTTGAGATCGTGCAGTCCGCGGTCGCCGTAGCGGCGCACGTGCGAGGTCGCGGCTGCCGCGAAGTCCTGGCCGTGCTTGCCTGCGACCACCTCAGCCCAGACCTGCCGCTCGTCTCGAGCAAGCACGGCCGTTCTCAGGTCGGGCGCCTCGGCCACCCGCTCGGCAAGGGCCACAGCGGAGCGGACCGCGGCCGTGGAGCGGTTCTCCGCGCCGCCGCACATCATGCCGGTGAGCTCGCCCGGCGCCACACCAGGCAGCCACCTGCGGGTGAGGACGTCGGTGAGCTTGCTGACGAGCAGCAGGTAGAAGTTGCTGACGCTGGGGGTCCCCCAGCGCGCGCCCACCTCTGCCCACAACCGGTGGTACTCCTCGACGAGCGCGCCGGCCGGACGCTGCGCCTGGTCAGGCGCGTCCTGCCGCCCATACCAGTCGTCCCACCAATCCAGGAATAGCCGCATCTCGCGGCGGTGGCCGCGGTACCTGGCCACGAGCGCTAGATAGTGCGCCACCATGCGCGACCGGCTGAGGGTGGAGCGCACCGGCGAGGCCGCCTGCTCCGCGGCGTCGGGAAGCCCGAGCGCCGGCTCCCAGGTGGATCGCAAGGCGGCGAAACTGGGAATCTGCGAATGCAAGCCGTACCACGTGTCGAGGCGATAGTAAATTCGTCCGTTGAGATATGCGAGCAGCCGCCGAAGATCGTGCGCGCGCGCACGAAGCGCCCCCTCGGCCACGCCCATCCGCCGGTAGAAGTCGGTGAACGCGTTCTCACCGAACTGCGCGCCGATGGAATAGGTAAGGGCGCAGGACACGCCAGGAAAACTCTCGGTGATGTTGCTGTTCGCCCAGGTGATGCGGTCCCCGGGCGGACGCGGCCGGCTCGTGAGCGTCGCGGCCGGGCTGACGATCGGCCGGGCCTGCACGATCATGACCTGCCCGTCGGCCGTGATCGCTCCTTCGATGTCTTGCGGCGCTCCGAAGTGCGCCTCCACCCTGGCTGCGAGCGCGGCGATGTTCGCCGCCTCCTCGTTGGTCAGGACCGGCGCGTCGGCCAGGGCGGCCGGCACCCGCAGCGCCGCGGTCCCGGCCGTGGGATCGGCCGGGTCATGGCCCACCATCCGGGCCTTGCGCACAACCCGGCCGTCCACGGTGCCGCGCGCCAGGTCGACGTAGAAATGGTCGAGATCGGCCTTTTCCTGTACGACGCCCTCGCCCACGCCATGGGCGGCGGCGATGACGCAGCGGTCGCTGCCGTCCACGGGATCCCGGGTGAAGGCCACGAATGAGCGGGCGGCGCGAACCATCCTCTGCACGCCTACGCCAATGGTCGCCGACAGCGGATCCAGGCCGCGGCGCTGCCGGTAGAGCGCGGCCCGCTCGGTGTAGGCCGACGCCCAGCAGGCGGCGACCCGGTGCAGCAGGTCAGCGCGTCCGACATAGAGGAAGCTGTCGGACAAGCCCGCGAACGGATCCCCGTCGCCGTCCTCGCCCTGCCCGTCGACAGAAGCGACGGCGCACGCGCGCACCGCGGCAAGCCCGCCGAGCCCGACGAGGCTGTCGAACTGGTCGAGCACGTGCGCGGCGAGCTTGTGCGGCACACCGCGCTCAAGGATCCCGGCCCGCATGCGCGCGGCGCAGGCAAGCACGTCACGCTCGGCCGACGACAGACCGGCGAACCCGCCCGTCTTGGCGGCGACCACCCAGGCCGCCGCGTCGAACGCGGCGCCGGGGATGCAGTAGAACTCGGGAACAGGAAAGCCCGCGCCGCGCAATTCGGCCTGCCGCGCGAATTTAAATCCGACCACGCGCGGATCCAGCAGATCGCGGTCATCGGTCAGCACCCGGTCAATCAGCACCCGGTCAATCATCGGCCGGTCCATCGGTCAGGACCGCTAATCATCGGCCGGTCCGCCACGAGGTCGGCCATCTCATTTCCGTCCAGAACGTAGCCGCTTCCATTCGGAGTCGGACCATGCCTGTGACGTGATCGTGATGAGGCCGACGAGTTCTGGGCGGTCCGCGCGGGAAACGAGCTCAAAAGACGTGCGGGCCTTGTTGCCGTTGGCCGGCTTCGGCCACCAGCGCACCTCGAGCGGTATCCGGCGGTCGATCGAGATCGGCAGCTCGGCGGACACCGAGTTGAGCGTCAGCTTGACGTCTGCGGACCATCCGTGAGCGTACTGCCACAACATGACGGTGGCCTGGCGTGCGGCCTCGATCAGTTCCTCTGCCGTGCGGGCCGCGCCGCCGCGAACGGCGAACAGATGGTCATCCGATCCGGGCTGCAGCACCGCCGCGCGCACCGGCCCGCTGCTTTCCTGCCGGACGTCTCCGAGGAGGATGTTTTCCGGCCGGGCCCGGTGTACGAGGCGCCCGGGTATGGCACGCAGGCTCGGGGCCTGTTCGTAGCCGGGCACCTGTTTGCGGTGCGCGAACGGGTCGGCGTCAAGGTGCTGGACGGTGCCGAGGCACACGGGGCCGAACGGCTGCGTGGCGATGACCGTCCAGTTCGCGGTCCTTATCGAGGGACAGACATGAAGTTCGGTGTCGTGGTCCAGCTCGCAAAAGCGCGGGAACCAGAGCGAGGTCCGGGTCCAGCCCTGCTCGCCCGCATCGGCGCTTGCGGCCGGGCCACGAACCGGCGTCCGCCGCGCGATTCCGCGGACGAGCCCGAGCAGCGCCGTGATCAGCATGATGCCCGGCACGTGGTCAAGGGGGTGATCGAAGTAGAACGGGTCGTCGGTGTCCACTACCAGCTTGCAACGCCAGGCAGCGACCGGATCGGGCTCTGTCATCACGGCGTCGGGATTGCGCACGGTGGTCCGGTGGGATCGGGCCGCGGAAAAGTCGAGCGCCTGGAATGTCTTCGGCAAGGCCCCTCCTAACATTCCGGGTTGGCGGCTGCGACCGAGTCTGCCGGCTTTGCCCGGTCCGCGCGGTTCGGGCCGGGTGAAGTTCGCTGAATATGGCGCGGCGCCGGACACGTTCGCAAGCATTATTCGCAGGCATTAACTGAACCGCTGGTTACTCGAGCGCCACTCGAAGATCTCTCAGCACACTGGCATCATGAAATTTCGGCACGCTTCGCCGGGACTGCAATCCTCCGGCCGCAAGGAAAACACGGCGCGCTGACGCTATGCGGCTCGACGATATGTTCATCGCGGGGACGGGCGTCTATCTGCCCGGGCTGGTCAGCGCCGAGGAGGGGGTGCGGCGCGGCTGGTACGGCGCGGCCGAGGCGGCGGAAAGCGGCTGGACAAGCGCCGCGGTCGCGGGCGATCTTCCCGCGCCCGACATGGCCGTGCGCGCGGCCAGGACGGCGCTTGCCCGTTCGGCCCACGACCCCGACGACATCGCGGTGCTGATGCACGCGAGCAGCCTGCACCAGGGGCCGGACCTGTGGCCGCCGGCGAGCTATATTCAGCGGCGCACCATCGGCGGCGAGGCGCCCGCAGTTGAGATCAGGCAGAGCTGTAACGGCATGCTCGGCGGCATCGAGCTGTCCTGTTGCGTGCTCGCCGCGACCGGGCGTCCCGCGGCGCTGGTCACCGGGGCCGACAATCTCGGCACCGAGCTGTTTGACCGATGGCGCTACCTCGCGGGCGCGGGCACGAACCGGTTGTCCATCGCCGGCGACGCGGGCGCGGCGGTCGTCGTGTCCCGCCGGCCCGGATTCGCCCGGCTGCGCGCGATCAACTCGATGTCGGTGCCCGCGCTGGAAGAGCTGTACCGAAGCGGCGTGGCGCTGTTCCCGCCGGAAGCGACGCTCGGCAGGCCCGCGAACATCGGCGCGCGGCTGGCCCACTACCGTCGCCGCGACCCGGACGCCTTCGAGGCCGCCAAGGACGCCATGGCGCAAGCGAGGACCACGCTCGGCAAGCGCACGCTGACCGAAGCCGGCCTCGAGCCCGGCCAGGTGACCAGGGCGGCGCACGTCTTCTCGGGCGGGCGGCGCTACATAGAAAGCGTGCTGGCGCCGCTCGGCATCGACGCCTCGCGCGGCATGCTCGAGTTCGGCCGGCGGCTTGGCCACCTGAGCAGCTGCGACCAGGTGGTCGCACTGGACCACCTGGTGACCACCGGGCAGGTCGGCCCGGGCGACCACGTTCTGATGCTCAGCAATGGCGGCGCCTCGCTCGCCTGCGCCGTGGTCGAGATCGTCGAGCCCCCATCCTGGCCGCACGGCCACCGGGCGTGACGCGCGGAGCTGGTCAGCTCACGGACCTGGGCGCGGCCCCGAGCACCGCGAGGACCTGCGGCCCGTACCGTGCCAGCTTGGCCTCGCCGATCCCGCTCAGGTTGCTCAGGTCGGCGAGCGAGGTTGGACGCGTGGCCGCGATCTCGCGCAGCGTCGCATCGTGGAATATCACATACGCCGGCACGCCCTGTTCCTTGGCTGTCGCCGCCCGCCAGGCGCGAAGCCGCTCGAACACCTCCGCGGCCTCGCCGGACAGGCTGCCAGACGGTGGGCGGCGAGACCCGTCTGCCTGCTGGCCGGCCCGCCCCGGCCGCTCCGCCCGCCCCGGCTCGCGGCGCAACAGCACCTGGTGCTCGCCGCGGAGCACCCCCGTGCTCGCGCGGGTGAGCGCCAGCGTGCCGTAGTCGCCCTCGACAGTAAGCAGGCCGTGGGCGAGCAGTTGGCGCACCACGCCGCGCCACTCGACCTCGCGCAACTCGGTGCCGACGCCGAACACCGTCATCCTGTCGTGGCCATGCTGGCGCACCCGGTCCGTTTGCTTGCCGAGCAGGATGTCGATCACCTGCCCCGCGCCGAATTTCTGACCGCGCTCGCGCTGCAGCCTGACCACCGCGGACAGCACCTTCTGCGCGGCGACGGTGCCGTCCCACGACTGCGGCGGCGACAGGCACGTGTCGCAGTTGCCGCATCCGGCGCCGGCATGCTCACCGAAGTAGGCGAGCAGCTGGGCGCGCCGGCACCCGGCCGCCTCGCACAGCGCCAGCATGGCGTCGAGCTGGGTGTTCAGCAGGCGGCGGTGCGCCTGGGTGCCCTCGGAGGTGTCGATCAGCTTGCGCTGCTGCACGACGTCGGCGAGCCCGTAGGCGAGCCACGCGACAGCCGGGAGGCCGTCGCGTCCGGCGCGGCCCGTCTCCTGGTAGTAGCCCTCCACCGACCTTGGCAGGTCCAGGTGAGCGACGAATCGCACGTCGGGTTTGTCGATGCCCATGCCGAAGGCGATGGTGGCGACCACGACGATCCCGTCCTCGCGCAGGAACCGCGCCTGGTTCGCGGCCCGCGTGCTCGCCGCCAGTCCCGCGTGGTACGGCACTGCCGCAACGCCGTTGTCGACAAGGAACGCGGCGACCTTCTCCACAGACGCCCGCGAGAGGCAATAGACGATGCCCGCATCCGCGGGGTGCTCGGCTCGCAGCAGCCCCATAAGCTGCCACCTCGGCTCATTCTTGGCCACGATGCGGTACTGGATGTTCGGCCGGTCGAAGCTCGCCACAAAATGGCGCGCCCGCGTCAGGTTCAGCCGTGACGCGATCTCCGTGTGCGTGGCACGGGTGGCGGTCGCCGTCAGCGCGATGCGAGGCACCTGCGGCCACCGTTCGTGCAGCACGGAAAGGGCCAGGTAGTCGGGCCGGAAGTCGTGGCCCCACTGGGCCACGCAATGCGCCTCGTCGATGGCGAACAGCGAGATCTTGCCGCTGTCAAGCAGCCGGAGCGCGGAGTCCACCCGCAGCCGTTCGGGCGCGAGGTAGAGCAGGTCAAGCTCGCCAGAGCGGAACGCGGACTCGGTCCTGCGTCGCTCGCCCGGGTCCTGGGTGGAGTTGAGGAACCCCGCTCGCACGCCGAGCGCGGACACGGCGTCCACCTGATCCTGCATGAGCGCGATAAGCGGCGAGACAACCACGCCGGTGCCTGGTCGCACAAGCGCGGGAATCTGGTAGCACAGCGACTTGCCGCCACCGGTCGGCATCAGCACCAGCGCGTCGCCGCCCGCGATCACGTGGTCGATGATCTCCTGCTGGCCCGCGCGGAAGGAGTCGTAACCGAAGACGCGATGCAGTACCCGCTCGGCCTGGCTCATCCCGTAGCCGACATCGGGTGACGCCACCGGGCCATCCTACGAGCCCGCCCGCGCTCGCTCGGCCCGTTTGCGTCGCGTGACACATCAGCGCAGCCGTTCGGGATAAATTTTTCCTGAACGGCTACCGCACCGTGTCACAGCCAACCAGTGCGGAGCGAGCGCCGCTGGGGCGGGCGGCGCCCGCCTTGCACCCGAGAGTTAACGTGGTACTCCTGAGAGTTACTCGCACGCACCAGCGATCGAAAGGAGAACGCGGTGGCTGGATGGACCGAAGCCGACATCCCCGATCAAGCGGGCAAGACGGCGATCATAACCGGCGGCAACTCGGGCCTCGGCTACCACGCGGTGCTGCAACTAGCCCGCAAAGGTGGCCGCGTGCTGCTCGCCGCGCGCGACCGCGGCCGTGGCGCGGCAGCGCTTGAGCGGCTCCGCGGCGAGGCGCCAGCAGGTCAGGTCGAGCTTGTCCAGCTTGACCTTGCCGACCTCACCTCCGTGCAGCGCTTCTCGTCGGAGTTCCTGGCCGCGGGCCAGAGCCTGGAGCTGCTGGTGAACAACGCCGGGGTGATGGCTATCCCGCGCCGCGAGACCACAGCGCAGGGCTTCGAGCGGCAGTTAGGCACCAACCATCTGGGCCACTTCGCCCTGACCGGCCATCTCATCCCCGCCCTGCTGCGGAGTCCGGGCAGCCGTGTGGTCACTGTCAGCAGCGACAGGCACAAGAGCGCCAAGGGCATCGACTTCGACGACCTGCAGTCCGAGCGGCGCTACGCGCCATGGCGAGCCTATGACCAGTCCAAGCTGGCCAACGCCATGTTCGCGCTTGAGCTGGACCGGCGGCTTCGCGCGGCCGGGCTTGACGTCATCTCGGTCGGCGCGCATCCCGGGTTCGCCGCCACCAACCTGCAGTTCGCCGGCCCTCGGTCGGGCGGCGCCACCCTCATGGCCCGTGGGATCAGCTTGGCGACGAAGCTGTTCGCCCAGCCCGCCAACGAAGGCGCGCGGCCCGTGCTCTACGCCGCCACCGCACCCGGAGTTCAGGGCGGCCAGTACTTCGGCCCAGACGGCAAGGGCGAGCGGCGCGGGCACCATCCCAAGCTGGTGGAGTTCTCGGCCGCCGCACACGACCAGGCTGCGGCCGCCCGGCTCTGGGCTACCTCGGAGCAGCTAACCGGAGTGACGTTTGAAGCCCTGACCGGATCCTGACGCCCGCGAGCCCAGCGCGCGGTCAGGCCAGCGCTGGGCTCTCACCGCGCTGGCCTCTCACGGCGCTGGCCTCTCACCGCGCTGGGCCTTTCACGGCACGGGGACGTAGAGCCAGGCTGGCTCGCTGAAGCCTTTGTCCGGCAGTTCCGCGGTGACGTGCCAGAACGATTGCGGATCGAGTTCGCCATAGCCCTGCGCTATGACGTCTGTGTACAGGTGGTTGGACACGGCGAGGGCGAAATCAGACCGCGGATGGTCGCGCAGCGCGGCTCGCGTCGGCGCCGCGTCGAGAATGCGGTGGACGGCGATCGCAGCGCTGCCGACATAGCCGTTGGCGGTGGGCTTTACCAGGCCGCGGTCGAGCGCGACCCGCAGCCTGATGCGCGCCTGCTCGCTCAGGTCGGTATTCACCTCGTGTAACGCGACCCGCAGGCCACGCGCAAGAGCCGGAATCACCTGGGCTTCATCGATCGCCGTCGGCAACACGATGAACCTGCCGTCGCCCTGTTTTTGCACGTCGATGTGCGACTCGTTAACTTGCGCCTGGTCCAGGGTGCGTTCCAGGACCATTACCAAACGTTCCTGCGTGCGTTCGGCCGCGTCATTGTGATGACGACTGTATTTCTCGACGTCGACCGCGATGCAAAGCCGGACCGACGCGGTCCCGGTGCGTTCAGGCAGCAGTGGTTCGGCGAAGCGTATAGCGGCTCTGCTCGACGCCACATGCCGGGTCGAGTAGCCGAACATCGTACGTGAGATCTCCGCCTCGATACTGAGCGCGCCGGCCAGCTCATTGGTGTCCGGCGGAGCTTCGAGCAGCGCGTGTACGGTATAGGAGCGCGGCTCGAGCGCGCCGCCCGACGCGTCCTCGAAGGACCAGCCGAATTCGGAGCAATGGCTCCCGGACGCCGTGGCGCGCATTCCTCCGGTAGCGCGCAGCCGTTGCAGCCAGCTTGCCCGCGACCACGCCACGTCGAGCGTGGACGTCATCGGGGGCGGCTTATCGCAGTCGAGGCTGACCGCTATAACGTGCTTGTCGGTTAAATTCACCCTGAACCGGGCCGCCGTGTAACGCTGATCCGCGGGCAGGCCCTCCAGGTCGAACGCGAAGAGCACACCGTGATAGCGGTGCGCTCCCGTCTCGAGGCGCCGCCTGATCAAGACGGGCAGATCGTCTGCCGCCGCCGGGTAAACAAGCGGGCGGCCGCACCGCACCCCGCTTTCGCGTATGAGCTGGCGGCGGTTTCCCCAGAGTTCCTCCGTTGACATGAGATCGATGTCAGCGAGCACGTCTGCGGGGCCGAGCGGGTGGACATGGCCGGACTCGTCGGTTTGCCCGGACGCTTGGAGCTTTTGCTCAGCCATCGGAACTCTCCTCGCCTGCAGGTCGCCGGGCATGTGCGGCACGCCATGACACGCCGCTCAGCTCGATCCCGCGGTCGCGTAGCCGATGTTCGACGCGCCGCAGGTCTCCGGTCCGTGGCACGCCGATGAGCCAGAGCCCTGCCGAGTCGAACCCGATCTGCAATGGCGGCTCACCTGGCTCGTGGCCAGCATACGGCCCGTACCGTTTCCGGCCGAGTTCGGTTAACGGCGTCAGGCGCTGGTTCGCTGATCCGCGCCAGATCAGGCGGGTGGGCTGAGTGATCTCATAGCGCCCGGTGATGACCGCGTCCGCGAGGGCCAGCACGCCAGCACCACGGGTGCGCGCCTGGCTCATGTCATACCCGGTGTAGACGAGGACGTCGCGGGTGCTGTCAGTGCGGACGCGGCGCAGCAAGGCGGTCACCGCGTCCGCTTGATCCAACGGTTCGCCGCCGGAGATCGTCAGGCCGTCCGCGCCCTCCGCGACCGCCCGCCGCCACAACGCCGCGAGCCGCGCGACGCGCACCGCGCGGCCGCCCAACCGGTCCCATGTGTCGCGCGACATGCACCCGGGGCAGGCCAGCCCGCAGCCTTGCACCCAGACGCCGAACCGGCGCCCTGGCCCAAGCGCGGTGACCGGAAAATGAAATCGGGCGATGCGCAGCTCGGTGTCACTCACGGCAGGTCATCCGCCTGGCCGCCCGGTGGGCGGGGAGTGGCGCCCGGTCGACGGCGGCTCCTCACCGCTGACCGCCAAGCTCGCGGCCTGGGTGATCGTCGGCTGGCGCATTTCCAGCGCGACCGTGTCGAGGTAGGCAAGCTGCGCTGCCTGGTACTCCTCCCACAGCGCGAGCTGTCGGCTGCGTGCTTGGTTCCAGTAGGTGTCCAACGTCTCGTCCTCGGGGACCATCTCGTCGTCCCTCGACTCCGCGCGCGCTCGCACCGCCTGCAGGTACGCGGCCTCGCTGTCCTCCCGCGCCCGCACCGCGGCACGGTAGGCGACCACGGCGGGATGAGCCTCCGCCACGCCAAGCACGAAAGCGATCATCCCCGACAGCAGCAGGATGATGGCGAAGACGCAGGTCATCGTCCACGGGCTGACCCCGATCCTGTCGATGTTGCCGACCCGTTGCCCGGTCAGCGGATCGACCTGTGGCACGAGCAGCACCTTTTGCCGCAGCCAGCCGAGCAGGCAGCCGCCAAGCAGCCACAGCACCATCACCGCGGCGCACAGGTAGGGGAAGGCCCGTTCCACGGGCAGGGCGTGCCTGTTTCTATACAGCTTGCCTGCCAGGTGCGGCGCGAGCACCATGCCCACCGCGACCGGAAGGGTGAATGCCCAGGTCAGCGTGAGGTCGCGGGCGTTGAAGTAGGCGAAGATCTTGAGGTAGATCGGAATCTCCACCACCGTGAGCAGCGCGAGGATCGCCAGCTTCAGCGGTGTCGGAATGGGCATCGCGAAATGCCCGTCCGCCGGCCCGAGCCACCGCAGCCGCGGGTGCCGGCCCGGCTCTGCCGCCGCCTCGTCGGTCTCCTGGAGCGCCGCGCCGCCCTGGTCGTCGAACGCGGCGCCGGCCCGGTCCTCGAACGCGGCGCCGCCCTGGTCGTCGAACGCCGCGGCGTCTGGCCCGGGCTGGTCCGGGTCATCGTGCTCGCGTGGACCGGTGTCATCCTGCGTTGCGGCAGGCTCGCCCGCGCCTGGTTCCTCCTCATCGCCCAAGGGGAAAGCCAGCCGGGGCGAGTGAACTCCGGCGAGGATGTCCAGCCCGTCCAGCGTGATCTCTTCTCGTGCCCTGGCGATCGCGCGCCACCGGTGGGCATGGGCCAATTCGGCGGCGGTGGAGTCGGCGCCCGCACGGTCCTGCCGCCGGGCGGCGCGAAGCGCGGCACGAATCTCGCGCAGGCCGGCCCAGGCGCCCGAGCGGTCCGCCGCGATCGCCTGCTCGCGCTCGTGGCGTAGGCGCTCCAGGTAGGGGATCTTCACATCCGGCGTGAACGACCATTCGTCGTAGTGCTTCGCCCAGGCGGCGCGCCGCCCGTCGAGGATGGCCCTGCCGCGCACGCCGGCCGGCAATGGCGCGGCCGGCGGGCCTGCCTGCGGCCCGCGTCCGTGCCGGACACGATCCCTGCGGCGGGTACGAGTTGCCGCCCGCGCCGCCGCGCGCTCAGCAGACGGGGTTGGGTGCGGGTGCCTGCCACCATCGGGCATCGTCATCGTTGGTTCCTTCCCTGAGCCGCGTCAGTCGTATTTGACCTGCGGGTTTCCGGCAGGCTTGCTCGCGAAAAGCGCCGCCCAGAAGGCTGTGAAGTTGACCGAGTCGGCCGGGTTCGAGCTGTAGTTACGACCACGGTCAGATATCTCAAGCGACATGTCGGTCATGTTGGGGATGCGGCCGTGCTGGCCGAGGTAGCTGATCAGGTTGGCGCGCCGCTCGGGCGTGCCGATGGAATCCGTGCGGTAGAGGTTCACGGTCCCGTCGTCCTCGATGAGATCGCTGACCACGAGGACGTGATAGGTCCCAGTCCCGTCTGGCCTTTGGGTGACCGCGCGCGCGAGCGCGCCCAGTATGTCCGAGCCGCCGACGGACAGTGGGCTCTTCCGCGCGCAGGCCAGGACCGATTCAGCAAGGCTCAGGGCCTTGGCCCGCCGCTCGGTGCGCACGGCGTTCGGGTCGGTGTCGCCGCCAAGATCAGGATTCAGGTCGATATCGCGCGCCGAGCAGACCGATCCCTGCGACGAACCATCGAGCGGCACGAACGTGAGCGTCTTGCACGTTTTGTCGAGCAGGAAGCCCGGGAGAAGGTCGTTCAGCCGCTTGGTGGCGTCAAATTTCGCGCCCGAGGCCGAGCCGTCGATGACGACGCCACAGGGCCTGCTGAAGGTTGCCCCCTGCGCGCTGCACGCGGACACGGAGAACGTCAGCCCCGAGCACAGGGCCACGGCGATCGCGGCTTGGCTGAAGAGCGCGCTCTTTCTGATCATCGGGCTACCTTTCAGCTCAGGCCTGAGCGTTGAGAATCTCCAGCGCACGCACGAGCGTGCCGTAGTGGTGGGCGTGCGGGTGATCGCGGGAAGGAGCGGGCAGACGCAGCAACTCCTCGATCTTGTCCCAGCGAGGATCGAGAGTGATCTTCGCTGGGCGCCAGGCGCTGAGGTCGACGATGGCGCTGCGGGTCGGCGTCGCTTCCCCCGGCGGCCACTCCGCTCTCGGTGGGTCTTCTTGGCGCGTGGCGATCGCCCGCAGCCGGATGTGGCGCCGCTGCATGGCGGCCCAGTACCAGCCGATCTGCTGGTCGGCGCGGGCGACGGCCGCCTGCGCGCGGGCGCGCTGCGGCTGAACGGCCGCCGACCAGCGGCCGAGCGCCGCCTGCAGCCGGCCCTTGTGCGCCATCGTGAGGTCCTTGGCGACATCGCTGTGGTACACGACATCGTTGGCCCGGCTGTAGATCTCCTCGACCAGCCCCGAGTTGTGCTCGATCAGCCAGGCGATGTGCTGCTCCGAGACCTGCTCGACCCTGGCCTGCACCTTGCGGTGCAGGCCAGGAGTCGCAGCAGGCGGCGCCCCATCCACCGTCAGGGTGAGCGGCAGCAACGGTAGTCCCCGTCTGCCATCCCTGGTGCCCTCCCAGACGGCCCTCAGCCGATCGAACAAGGAAAGGCGCGCTATTCGGAAATCCCTATTGATAGATGCGCTTTTCGTCTCCATCTGCCATCTTCTATCGGCTCTGCCCGGCCTGCCAGACAGTCCATCACGACATTGCACTCAAACTGATATCAGATGGTGCGCGGGGGAGACAAATCTACGAAGGCGGCGCATTCCGTGGAATCTAGCGAATACGTGGAATCGGCCACATTCCG